>JRHI01000212.1_pt1 | contig 66042 bp, 64 predicted proteins | sample 215371 | NCBI WGS metagenome assembly JRHI01 (sample SAMN02929681, study PRJNA255918) | sediment metagenome | biome: cave system; feature: Ice Cave; material: Sediment; isolation source: sediment from deep within a dark volcanic ice cave with no known source of... ...
ACATACTACCGGTAGCGGGTGTGTGTGACAACCCGATAAGCACGGATCGAACGAAAGCTGCGGATACAAGGTCGCGCTGATCGCGTTGGTCTGCGAGGCCAGGAGCAAGGTATAGCCGTCGGGTGCGGCCTTGGCGACGATCTCGCTGCCGATGGTCGCGCCCGCACCGGGCTTGTTCTCGACGATGACACCTTGACCGAGTCGCTTGGAAAGTTCCTGGGCGATGATGCGCATTGGCCCGTCGACCGCGCCTCCCGGCGAGAATGGAACGATGACGCGTATGGGGCGGTTCGGGTAGTTCTGCGCTTGCGCAGGGGAGGCGGCAACGGCGACAGCAGCGGCAAGCGCGAGGAAGAGCGCGGGCCCGCGCCAGCGACGAGCGTGAGGGAACGAGAAATCGATGTCCATGCGGCTGCGCACTCTCGCATTATCCACGATCGGCCGGAAGCTGCTTCCGGGAGAGCGCAGCACGACATCCGTCCTCCTTCCGGTTACTTATCCGCCCGAGTATAATTGACGAATGTGAATGCGCCGCCTGCCCTTGCCGGCCGGCGGCTTTTGTTTTTGCGCAGCACCGTGCCTGCGCCGCAGGACGCAAGCGCTTGCCCTTATCCGATGAACGCAACCACTTTCCCGGCAGATCTCGTTCGCGATGTCGCGCGGCGGCGGACGTTTGCGATCATTTCCCACCCGGATGCGGGCAAGACGACGCTCACTGAGAAATTGCTGCTCTTCGGCGGAGCGATCCAGATGGCCGGCACGGTAAAGGCGCGCAAGAGCTCGCGTCACGCGACTTCGGACTGGATGGAGATCGAAAAGCAGCGCGGTATTTCGGTCACCAGCTCGATCATGCAATTCGCGTATGGCGGCCACACCATCAATCTGCTCGACACGCCGGGCCACGAGGATTTTTCCGAGGACACCTACCGGGTGCTGACGGCGGTCGACGCAGCGGTAATGGTGATCGACGCCGCCAAGGGTGTCGAAGCGCAGACGATCAAGCTGCTGGAAGTGTGCAGGCTGCGCTCGACACCGATCATCACGTTCGTGAACAAGCTCGATCGCGAGGTTCGAGCGCCGATGGCGCTGCTCGAGGAAATCGAGTCGGTGCTCAAAATCGACTGCGCGCCCATCACCTGGCCGGTCGGCATGGGCAAACGCTTCCGGGGCGTGTTCGACCTGCGGCAGGACCGTCTGGTCCGGTTCACGCCGGGCGAGGAAAGGGTGCGCGATGACGGCGAGCTGATCGAGGGCTTGGGCAATCCTCGTCTGGACGAGCTGTTTCCCGACGAGACGCTGTCCTTGCGTCACGACGTGGAGCTGCTCCGAAACGCGAGCTCGCCGTACGACCTGGATTCGTTCCTCGCGGGACAGCAGTCGCCGGTTTTCTTCGGCTCGGCCATCAACAACTTCGGGGTGCAGGAGATTCTGCAGGCGCTGGTGGAGTGGGCGCCGCCGCCGCAGCCGCGCGACGGCAGCACCAGGGTGGTTGTGCCCACGGAAAAAGGGTTCAGCGGATTCGTCTTCAAGATCCAGGCCAACATGGATCCGCGCCATCGCGACCGCATTGCGTTTTTCCGCGTTTGCTCCGGGCGCTATCAGCCGGCGATGAAGGTTCGCCACCTGCGCATCGGCCGCGAGATGAAGCTCGGCAACGTCTTGACGTTCATGGCCAACGAGCGCGTTGCCAGCGACGATGCCGTCGCCGGCGACATCATCGGCATTCACAATCACGGCCAGTTGCAGATCGGCGACACGCTGACCGAAGGGGAAGCGCTGGCGTTCAAGGGGATTCCCTACTTCGCGCCGGAGCTGTTCCGCGTTACGCGGCCGCGCGACCCGTTCAAGGCCAAGCAGCTTCAGAAAGGTCTCCAGGAGCTGGGCGAGGAAGGGGCGATTCAGGTCTTCGAACGCTCGTGGAACAACACGCTGCTGCTCGGCGCGGTCGGGGAGCTGCAGTTCGACGTGGTGGCCGACCGACTGGCTCGCGAATACAAGGTCGACGCGCTCTACGATCCAGCCAACATCGCCACCGCCCGCTGGCTCACCTTCCCCGATGCCGCGACGCTTCGCAATTTCGAGAACGAAACCGCGACTTCGATGGCGACCGACGTCGACGGCAACCCGGTGTTCCTGGCGGCGAATAAATACATCCTGCAGGTGACGATGGAGCGGTGGACTAGCGTCGGCTTTCACACCACGCGCGAGCACGGGCAACGCCTCTTGCAGGGATAAGGGCGACCGCGTGTGGCTCAGGCCGCGCGTTTCGCGCCGGCGATCAAGGCCAGCTTGGCGCGCGCGTCGCGCAGCGCAGAGCGCAGGCCTTCCTCGACCACCGGATGGTAAAACGGCATCTCCAGCATCTGGTCGATGGTGAGATTCATCTGCCTGGCCCACGCCAGCAGATGGCCGATGTGCTCCGCATCCGGGCCGATCATCTCCGCACCGAGAAATAGGCCGGTGGTGCTGTCGGCATACACCTGAAGCATGCCCTGGTTGCGCAGCATGACGCGGGCACGGCCCTGGTTTTCGAACGATACCTGGCCGATGACGGGAGCTGCGGGCCGCGCCGACGCGAATCCGCCGCCGACGATGCAGATCTGCGGATCGGTGAAGACCACGCTCAGCAACGCACGCCGCGGGCCGCTCTTGATCTCGGGAGACCGCGCCGCGTTGTTGCCGGCGATGCGGCCCTCATCCGAGGCTTCATGCAGCACCGGCGAATCGTCGCTCGCGTCTCCGGCGACAAAGATGGACGAACCGCCGCATTGCAGGGTTGTGCGGTCGTAGATTGGCACGCCGCGGGCGTCGAGCGCCAGCGTGGTATTTTCAAGCCCGAGCTTGCCGACGTTGGGCGCCCGGCCGGTGGCCGCGACCAGGTACGCAAACCGCTCTTGGGTGCTTCCGTCCAATGCCCGATAGGTGACGACCACCTCGTCGCCGTCGCGGGCGACCTCGGCATGGGCGTTGGTATCGAGGTAGAACTCCTGGGTGAACACCTTGCGCGCGCAGTCGATGAGCGCGGGATGCGACAAGGGGCCGACGCCGCCGCCTCTGCCGAACACCTTCACGCGCACGCCCAGACGATGCAGCGCCTGTCCAAGCTCGAGGCCGATCACTCCGGGGCCGAAAACGGCGACGCTTTCCGGGAGCTCGGCCCATTCGAAGACGTCCTCGTTGGTCGCCAGCCGCTCGCCGAGGGCGCGCCAGGCGACCGGAAAGACAGGCGAGGAACCGGTGGCGATGACGATGCCGGCCGCCTTGACCAGCAAGCGATCGTCGACCCGCAGCGTCCGGTCATCGACGAAGGTGGCACGGCCGACGAGTTTATCGGCGTCGGGGAGGGAATCGACGTCGTCGGTCACGAATGCCACGAACCGGTCGCGCTCGATTCTCACGCGTTCCATCACTGCCCGGCGATCGACCGTGACCGCAACGGGCTGCATTCCGAACGCGGCAAACCGTGCGACGGCATGCGCGGCTTCGGCAGGGGCGATCAGCAGCTTGCTCGGCATGCATCCCACTCTCGCGCAGGTCGTCCCGTGTTCGCCGCCTTCGATCAAGAGCACACGCTTGCCCGCGAGCTTGGCGGCGCGATACGCCGCAAGGCCAGCGGTACCCGCGCCGATGACGGCTACGTCGGTCTCGATGCTCGATTGCGTCGTTGCCATTGCTGTGCCTTTGTCACGTTCGGCTCATCGACATCGAGACCGGTGGGTCTTGGTCGTACGCCGCCACGCGTGCTTACTTGACCTTAGTTGACCTCACTTGCCTTTACGCGGCCTTCTTCACGAACGCCGTCAGATCTTCCCATCCTCCGATCAGGCGCCCGTTGATGAACACCTGCGGCACCGTCCCTGCGGACGCTATAGCTCCCAAAGCCTTGGTGCGTATGGTATGCGGCAGAGGAACTTCGGCAAAATCATACCCCGCGTCGGCGAGCAGGCGCTTGGCCTTGGCGCAGAACGAGCAGCCGTCGCGCGTAAGAATGGCGACCTGATCGGGCTTCTTCGCGTTCGGGTTCAGATACGCGAGCATGGTGTCGGCATCGGATACCTTGAATGGGTCGCCCGGCTCATCCGGCTCGATGAACATTTTTTCGATCGCCTTGTCGCGAACGAGCATCGAGTAGCGCCAGGAGCGCTTGCCGAAGTTCAAATCGGATTTGTCGACCAGCAAGCCCATCTGCTCCGTAAATTTTCCGTTGCCGTCGGGCAGCAGAAATACGTTTTGAGCTTCCTGATCGCGTCCCCATTCCTCCATCACGAACGGGTCGTTGACCGAGATGCAGACGATGGCGTCGATGCCCTGCGCCTTGAATACCGGCGCGAGCTCGTTGAATCGCGGCAAGTGCGTCGACGAACAGGTCGGCGTGAACGCGCCCGGGAGCGAAAAGACGACGACATTCTTGTGCGCAAAAAGCTCGTCGCTGGTCACGGTTGCCCATTCGCCCTTACGGCGGATGCGGAAGCTGACTTCAGGGACGCGCTGTCCTTCACGATTGGCTAGATTGAGTTCCGACACGATTGAGCTCCTGGTTAGGTTCGATGGCGATGATCCTATGATCGGGGCAACGGGCTTATAGTTCAAGTGTATTTATTCTATCGCAACAATAGTCTTACGCTATGCCCCGGCGGGCCGCGCGGAGCAGCGTTATCGGTTGCGACATGAAAGCCTTGGACTTTGGCGCGAATGCCTAGGGAATGCGTAACGTCGCCGCCATGGGGTTGTGGTCCGACGAGGTGACCGGAACAGCGATAACGTCGACCGTCTCCAGCCCGCGAATGAAAATATGGTCGAGGTGACGGCCGAAGAAGACGGCTCGCTGGTCGACACGTAAGTTGAGTTCGGTCAGCCCCAGGCGTGCCGCGATTTCGCTTACGGCCCGGTCGCGCGCATCGTTCCAGGTGTTGAAATCGCCGGCGAAAATAATCGGGCCGCGATGCCCGGCGAGCGCGTCGGCCAGCGCCTCGAGCTGGCTGCGATACACGTCCAGAGCAAGCTCGAAGGTAATGGAATGAACATTGACGATTGCGAGCGTTTCCCGCGCGCCGGCCCGCGTGCCGGCCGCCGTGTCGACCGCCGTGTCGACAATCGGCAGCCAGCTGATCACCGCCGATTTAGGGATGCGAATGAGCGGCTCGACCACGCGTTGCGTGCAACTGGCGATCGGCGCGATGCGGGTTGCGGTCAATACGCCGATGTCGTCGGCGTCGAGCAGGAAGGAGCTCGCCATCGACCAGCGCAGACCTGTATCGTTCAGGATCTTGCGCAGCGGCGGCTGCAATACGGCCTCCTGCAACAGCACCACGTCGTTGCCGGCGGCGAACGCCGACAGATCGCGCTCCCAGCCGGAGTCGGCTTGCTTGTGAATGTTCCACGTCAGGACTTTGAACGGGCGCCGATCCAGTGCATCCGTTACTTGACCATTGCCAGCCGTTTGTAACACGCGGTCGGCGGCGTCGCATCGGAGCGTCGTGACCCGGGCGGTGCCGCCCGGACTGGAGACGACGGCGCGCGGCTCGACCGTCAAGGTGACGCAAGCACACAGAAGCGGTATCGAGATCGAGCTTGCTAGCCATTTCATGACGCGCAATTGCGGGACGGACGCCCTCGGGCGGACCGCGCGCCGGTCCGCCATCGCCCCCGCAGTCAAGCGCCGCGCTCCCGCGGCGCAGTTCGCGTTTCGGTGGTCAGCCCCTTCTGCGGAGCATTCGCGGGCTCGCGACCGATCCTTTCATATTCGGCGATGACCTGCGCGCCCAGCAGCAGGAGGATGGCGCCGATCTCCACCGAAAGCAGCGCCAGGATCGCCGTCGTCAGCGAGCCGTAGACAACCCGTACCTGCGACATGGTGCCGTAATACCAGCCTAGCAGATGCCGTGTCAGCTCCCACAGCAGTCCCGCGGTGACGCCGCCGATCAGCGCGTGGCGCAGCGAAAGTCGCCCCACCGGCATGACCAGGTAGATCGCGGTCAAGATCAGGATCTCGCCGGCAACGCCGAGCAGATACAGCAGGTAGTCCGACAAATCGCTCAGCGAATGCGGAACGCCGAAGACCGTGATGTTGTGCGTCGCCAGCGCGCCCAGCTTGCCGGCGACGATGGTCACTGCCAACAGGCCCAATCCCAGAAAAAAGATGAAGATGTAGGGCAGGAGCGCAGATACGACAAAACGCCGGCGCCGGACAGTCACGCGATGATAGAAAATCACGGACATCGCGTTTTCGAGCACCGTGAACGCGAGCGCGCTGAAAAAAATCATCGTTACCAGCAGAACAACGCCGATTGTCTGGCCGTGCTCCAGGAACGCACGAAGCTCGCCGACCAGCGCCCCGGATTGCCCGGGGACGATGAAGTCGAGATAGTCGGTCATCGTGGCCAGCAGCCGCGACGGTTCGATCACGTGCGACAGCGCGATTAGCATGAGGATCAAAAGCGGGATCAGCGACAGAAGCGTGTAGTAAGCGACGGCGCCGGCCAGCAGCAAGCCCTGGTTTTTGCGAAAGGCCTTGAGCACGCAAAGCGCGAATCCACCCGGGTTTTTCAGGATGTAGGTCGACCGCTCGCCGAATTGACGCCGTCTCGGCGCGGAGCCTTCCGAGGTCACGGGCCGTTTCATGTCACCGCACGCACCGGCGCCACGGACTCAGACCCGCGTTCGCCGGATTCAGTGACATCGTTTGTTCCATGTGCGTCTCCTCATCGACGCGGCAGTGGAATCGACTGCCGGCTGCGTTCCAGTGTGGCATGCGGCCACCGCGCGCGGAATCGGCGCCGCGCAACATTTACTGTAGGACCGTGGCCGACGATCCGCGATGTGCGACGCCGAACCCTATCTTGCAATCGCTGGCGAATAATGAGAGCGTCAGCTATGAGCCCCAGGAACGCGGCGGCGGTACTTGGCGTCTCTGTCTGGTTGGCAGCCATCGGTGGCTGCTTGATCGGGGCTGTTGCCAGTGGCGCCGCGTTGCCGCCTGCCCAAAAGGGCTTGGCATCAGTGTACAGCGAGCATCTCAACGGGAAACGCACGGCGAGCGGAGAGCGCTATGACAGCGGTAGTCTGACCGCGGCGCACCGGACCTTGCCGCTAGGCGCCGAGGTAAGGGTCACCAACCTCGACAATGGCAAGTCGGTGCGGGTCCGGGTCAATGATCGTGGTCCGCACATTCAAGGCAGAATTGTCGATCTTTCTTCGCGCGCCGCCGCCGCGCTTGGAATACGCAGCGGCGTCGCGCGGGTAAAGGTGGAGATTCTCGCCCAACCCACCCACGCAGGGGCGGGTGCGCACTCGCGCCCTTGAGCCGACCAAGGACGTCACCTCGCTGACTCTGGGCGTCGTCACGGCTTCCCACCTGGGCATCCGCTTTTGTTTCCATCGCCGGGTATTGGCCGAAAGCCGCTGCCATGACGCCCGTGGGCGTGTCCCTTGGTACGGTCCTTGCGTAGGAGTAGATGCGAGGATCAACCTGCACTGGCAGCGTCGGCATCGATCGACGGTAGCCTAAGCCGGAGCAGCGAAAGGATTGTAATGAACAGGCAAGAACTTGGACAGCTACTCACGCCGACCAGATTGGTGTCGGAAGTACAGGAGTTTCGCGCGGCAGTTGCCAATCCGCAGCGCAGCGCCGACGAGATCAGGCGCGCGTACGGGTTGATCGTCAATCATGCCGGCAACCTGAATCCGCAAGCTCCGGGATTCGAATGGGCGGGCGTCGCCCTCAAGGAAGCCGTCTGCATGTGGCTGGACTCCAAGGCGTTTCGCGGACACTGATCCGCTCGCAAGCGCGAGTCTTCAGACTCCGCTGTTCAGAGCTGCGAATGGAGCAAAGCTTCCGCGCGCTCCAAAAGTTTCTCCGTCCACGGCCGGTTTTGCCATTCCTCGTAGGTCACCCGCCGCGACTGCTTCAAATCCTCGTTGAAAATTACAGTCTGGCGATCGGCGAACTCGGCGCTGAAGACATTGAGATTGGCTTCGTCGTTGAGGCGGAATGAGCGATTGTCGAAGTTGGTCGAGCCGACGCTCGACCACAATCCGTCCACGACCATCACCTTGCAGTGAAACATCGTCGGCTGGAATTCGTAGATCTCGGCCCCGGCCTGTAGCAGGCGTCCCCACTTGCCATGCGATGCCTTGCGCAGGACCTCGGTGTCAGTGTAAGGACCGGGCAAAATCATCCTCAGCTTGACCCCGCGCTTGATGGCATCGATCAACGCCATTTCGCTCAACTCATCGGGGACGAAATAGGCCATCGCAAGATCGATGCTGCGAGTCGCCGAGACGATCGAAAGCAGATACATCAGGTGCATGCTCTCCGACCCGCCGTCGCGGGAGCTCTTGAACACTTGGGCGACGACGTTGCCGCCTGGCGATTCGGCGGGAAGATAGTCCGGCCCGTCGAGAACCGCACCCGCAACCTTGAGCCAGTTGTCGATGAACGCGGCCTGCATCTGTGCAACCGCTGGACCTTCGATGCGAAAGTGCGTGTCGCGCCAGTGGTCCGGGTCCTGAGCGTTGCCGTTCCATTCGTCGGCGATTCCCACGCCGCCCGTGAAGCCGGTCTTGCCGTCGACGACCAGAAGCTTGCGGTGCGTCCGGTTGTTGAGCTTGTTCAGCGTGTACCACTTAGGCGGGTGATATTTCTCGATCTCGACGCCGGCGGTGCGCATCGAGTCGAGCATGGCCTCATCTATCTTGCTGCTGCCGACCCAATCCAGCAGAACGTGCACGTGAACACCACTCTTCGCACGGTCGGCAAGCGCGACGGCGAATTTCTTGCCCACCTCCCCCGACCAGTAAATGTACGTCTCGAAGGTGATGCTCCTTTTTGCGGAGTGGATGGCGGCGAGCATCGCCGGAAAGATCTGCTTACCGTTGAGCAGGGTGTCGACGCGATTCCCGTCGAGCAATGGCGGTCCGAGCAACACGCTCATCGAGCGCTGGAACTGCGGGTGGGCGACGGCGTACGAATGCGCGATGCGCTCGGTGAGTTTCTGCTCGCCGGACGAAATATTGACGAGGAACAGGCCGACCGCGACGGTAGCGGCCACCGACAGCAGGACAATCGAAAAGCGCTTCAGTTTCACCGGCGATCCTTGGTTGGCTTAATCGGTACGAAACGATGGCGCCCGCGACTCGAGCATGCGCGCATGTCTGGGTAAAGGCCGCGGTTACTAAACCGCGACGGCAAGTCTAGCAGGCCAAAGGCGTCACGCGCGACTCGCGTTTCTCTCCCGATGCGCCGCTCGAGCAATAGCTGCGGCGCTGTCGGAGTTTGAATGCCGATGCGACTGACGTACACTCGCGGTCGGGGACGCCGGATGTGTCGACGCGAGGAAAACGATGGATGTCCGTGCAGCGGTCGCGCATCAGGCGGGCGCGCCCTTGACGATAAAAACGGGTTCAATATCGACGACCTAATCACCACTCGCTGCCGCTACGGCGCATCAACGAGGCTTTCGACCTCATGCAGAGCGGCGAGTCGATCCGGACGGTTGTCACCCTTACTAGATCAATGGCGAGGGGCCGTCCGCTACGCGCAAACGCAATCCGCTTACTCTGGGGCAGCGCACATCGCAACTCCAAGTGGGCCGTAGCCTGCGGTGATCCAGCCGGCGTTGATCATTTGGGCGCGAAGCGCGAGGGAAGTTGTATATCGATGATTGACATCGGCGCGGTTGTTATACAGACGGTAGACTGGAAGCGCGGTGGGCGCGCATGCGCCTTTGACCGGGTCAGGCACATCGATGGTGAACACGTTTCCCGACTCGTATATCCACGCGTTGGAATAGCGCGCGATCACGGCCTGACATTCGGATATCGACGCGGAGTAGAAATGGGAGTCAAGCCCGGCCTCGGATCGACCGTAGAACCGACACACCGGCGCGTGGCTAGCGTCGAACGGCGGGTAGGCTTCGAAGGTCTGTCCGGTTCGCGCCCAGCCCCGAATAGTGCCGTTGTCGAGGGCATCGATTTCGGCGCGCTCGGTGGTCATGAAGTAGTGCCCGACCGCGGCACGATAGTATTCGACGACCGATACCTTGCCTGCCGTGGGCTGCGTGGGCGTGGGCGGGCGCGCTTGGCCGGAGTTGGGATCGATCATCAGCGAGGATTCGTCGACTGCCTCGAAATCGCTGCCATGCAGAAGCCCGAGCTGATGCAACTCGTTGTCGTCCCAGCGCGGGTCGGGCGCGCCGCTCAAGAACCAGCTGCTGCCGTTGTCCGCCAGAAACATGCCGTATTTCTTGAGCGCGCGCAAAATGATTTTTACGTTCGGTCCGAAGCCCGAGATGTCGACACTGGCTTTGAGGCGGAAGCGCTGGCCCATGGGCGGATACTGCGTCCCGCTCAAGGTCGACGCTTGATGGCGCGCCGGCCAGATATACGCGTTGCGCGTTTGCGGCGCGGTGAAGCGCAAGGCGTGCGCGATTTCTCCCGCCGCCACTTGCTCGTAGAGCACCAGGCCGGCGAGGATGGGCAGACCCGCGGCATCGGCTGAGGTCCAGGTCGGCGGGCGCAACGAATTGCCGAGCACATCGAAGACCGCGCCCGATCCGGCGGCCCAGCTACCGTCCGGGTTGGGGTACGCCGCAAAGAGTTCGTATAGCTTGCCTGCGGTGCAATCCAGCACTAGCACATGCCGGTCGCCGCCGGCTTGAGGTCCACCTTCAATCGGGGCGTCAGGTGGAACGGGATAGGGGCCCGGATCGCTCTCTCCGGCGTAGGTGAAGCTGACCGGCACCTTGGATTGCGAGCTTCTAACTGTGATGAACGGGATGCCGTTGGGCGCGCCGTTATAGACAGTTCCAAAGTCGGGATGCAGGGTCCTGGTCACGCCGATGGTAGCCACGTACGCGTTCGAGTTGGCGTCTACCGGCAGCGTGTCGATCGCGGTGTTCCAGACACTGTCGATGGGGAACAGCGGACAGACCATCAGAATTGCCGAGCCCACCGCGGGCGGCGCGATAGCGATAGCCAGCGCTCCGACATAGATCCAAGCTCGCGGCAAAACCATTCGACAAATCCTCAAGAGCAAAGCGCGATTATGCCATCATCATAAGGCCCGGAGTTCGATAAGGCGCAAATAATGTTTTGGCAGAGCACAATCGCGTCATTTACCATTGATCGCCGGTCGTTGTGGCCCCATCTGCAATCCATGCCTCCTATCACCACCGGCCTTATCGTCGCCAACGTCGCCGTTTTCCTGCTGCAGGGCATCGCGCCTGGCATCGTGATTCCGCTCGCCCTGTGGCCGCTGGCGGCCTCGGTCAGCGGCGTCGGGGCGAGCTTCGGCCCATGGCAGTTGCTGACCTACGCTTTCCTTCACGGCGGCATCGTTCATCTCGCGTTCAACATGTTTGCGCTCTACATGTTCGGCGGCGCGATCGAGCAGGTCTTCGGCCCGCGGCGGTATTTGATCTATTACTTTGTCTGCGTTGTTTCAGCGGCGGTGTCGCAGCTGATCGTCGCCGCGATGATGGGGGGCGTTTATCCGACCGTGGGCGCATCGGGTGGCGTGTTCGGACTGCTGCTCGCCTACGCCATTTACTTTCCGCATAGCCGCGTGGTGCTGCTTTTTCCACCGATTCCGATGCCGGCGCGCGTGTTCGTCTTCGTCTATGCGGTCATCGAGTTGTACCTCGGTGTCACGGGCAGCCAGGCTGGGGTGGCCCATTTCGCTCATCTGGGCGGCATGATCGGCGGCTTCATCATGCTTCGCTTCTGGCGAAGCTCGGCCACGATGCGCCGCCACGATCCGCGGCTGTAGATCGCGCGAAGGAAAAGCCCGCGTCGCAATGTCGCGCACCGCCGGCGACGCGTCTGTCCGTTGCGCTATTTCGCGGGCGCTGCGCCTGTCGCGGCAGGGCGGGCGAGGCGCTGCTTTTCGCCGATCTCCTGCCAGCGGCGCTTGTCGGCCGCATAGCGCGCGACAATGCGCTCGAGATCCTGCTTTTTCTGCATCACCGATGCGTTCTCAACCTCGATCTCTGCCTTCAACCTGCCAAGCTCCTGCTCCTCCGCCGGCGGCAATCCCTTGGCGCCCAGCTCGGCTTTTTGTTTCTGCAGCTCCGCCTGACGCTTGGCAAGCGACGCCGTATAGCTGCGGGCAATCTCCATCTGCTGCTCGATGGCCTGGCTGGCGCGATTGCGGGCGAGATCGATCTCGGCCTCGGTGGTGTATGAGTCGAGCAGAATCCGATCCTTGCGCGCCTGCTCTGCGTCCACCTTGGCTTTGTCTCGCTGGCGCTCCTCTTCGGCGGCCTTGGCCGCGAGCGCCTCTTTGCTCGGCGGGTCCTGTAGCGTTTTCAGCACGCGTCCCTGATTGTCCATGACCGTCACCGGCGAGCTCGGACTCCGCGCGGGCGGGTCGGCTGCGCTTGCGGGCGTCGCCACCAAGAGTGACACCAGGCACTGCGTAACAAGAAGGCTGCGCAACCAAAACCTGAACATCATTTGGCTCCATCGCTATCCGAATGCGGCATTCATTCCTTACCTCGCCGCGGCCGTCGCGCCTGCCGTTCATGCATGCGAAGTGACGCGCTGCGCAAGAATACAACGCCCGCAGGAACTTGTCCCGACTTGAGAGCGATATATGGACATTTATCGCAAGTCGCGCACCCGTGGTGGCAAACGATCGTCGGCAGAAAAGCATCATGGCCGGAACCACGCAGCGGCGCGCGCATGCTGCAGCACCGCGCGATTGACCAGGAACTCGGGAATCCGCCCGTTCAGGACTTCGACGATACTGCGCAGACCCGTCGCCGCCATATTGTGGAAGCATTCATCGGTCCAGCACAAAGAATGTGGTGTGACGATGACGTTATCCATCGCCAGGAGCGGATTTGCCGGATCGACCGGCTCCTGCTCGAAGACATCGAGCGCCGCTCCGGCAATGCGGCGCTTCTGCAGCACGTCGATCAGCGCCTTTTCGTCGACGATGGGTCCGCGGGCGACGTTGATCAAATACGATGTTGGCTTCATCTTCGCCAGCGCCTCGGCGCCGATCAAGTGCCGAGTGTGCTCGTTAAGCAGGCAGCAGACGACGACGAAGTCCGACTCCCGTATCAAAGTGTCCAGGTCGACTTTGCGCGCGCCGATATATCCCAGCTCGACGTCGTTGGCGACCGGATCGGTTGCCAACAGCTTCAGGTCGAAAACGCGCGCCATTCGCAGCAGCTCCTTGCCGATTCTGCCCGCGCCGACGACGCCGAGCGTGCGGCCGCTTAAGCCCAGCCCCATGTTGTCCATCCGCTCGTGCCAGCGGCCGCTGCGGGTGAGGCGGTCCTTGAGGAAAAGCTTGCCGGCGAGCGCCAGCACGAATGTCAGCGCGGTGGTCGCGACCGGCCGCGGCATCGCCGTCGGAGTGTTGGTGACCAGCACGCCGGCGCGGGTCATTGCCGCGACGTCGACCGTGTCGTAGCCGACGCCGTGGCGGGCGACGATGCGCAAGCGGCGGTCGGCCCGCGCGACCGCGGCGGCAGGCACGCGCGCGATGTTGATGTAAAGCGCGTCGTATTGTGCCGCGAGCTCAGGGCCGATCTCGGGCACGACCGCGGGAAGATATTCCCACTCGAGGCTCGAATCGCGGTCGAGAACCTCGAGCGCGGCGCGGCCGAACGCTGGCTCACCGCGGCTGTCGAGAATGTCGCGCGTGAGGCCGACGCAGAATTTTGTGCTCACTTCGGCAATTCCTTGTCCGCTCCCGCGTCATCGAACGCATCGCGAAGAATATCCAGGCCGCCACGCAAGGCCTCCTGCAGCAGCAGCTGATCGACGCCGTAGCCCATGAGACGAAATCCTTTCGCCGCGTACTCTCGCGCCCAAGCCTCGTCGATGGCAAGGATCGCCGCGGTTTTGCCGTGGGCCGCGCAGGCGGCGACGATGCGATCGACCGCGGCCAGATAATCGCGATGTCCGAACTCTGCCGGAATGCCCATGAAGTTGGTGAGATCGAACTGGCCGATCCATAGCGCGTCGACGCCTGGCACTGAGGCGATGGCCTCGACGTTTCGCAGGCCTTCGTCGGTCTCGATCTGGGCGATGAGCAGGGTGCGAGCGTGCAACGCGGCCATCTTGCTGGCGATGTCTCCGCCCTGATAATCGTCATGCGCGAATCCGAACGCGGCGCCTCGTCGGCCCTGCGGCGGGTAGCGCGTGCACGAAACGTGATACTCCGCCTCGGCACGGGTCCCGACCATGGGCACCATTACGCCGAGCGCGCCGATGTCCAGCGCCCTGGCGATGAAATGATAGTCGCCGCGCGGCACGCGGGCCATTGGCACGAGGTCGAGCCCGCGACACAAGGCGAGCTGGGTCTTCAGGGTTTCGAATTCGAGCCCCGTGTGCTCCATGTCGTAGAGCACGAACTCGGCGCCGGCATTCTTGCAGATCTGCGGCAGACCCGGCGAGAAGAACTCGAAGACCATGGCGCCGCGCGCGCGACCGCCAGCCGAAAGAGTTTGCTTTACCGGGTTGTCTCTCACGTCTGTATCAAATCAGGATATCAAAGCAGCATACCCTGACCGCTGCGTGACCAACAAGAGACGAAAAGAAAAGGGGGCGGGCGTTTTTTGCGCACCGCCCCTATTTGCTTCGATGCGGCTATCGCTGCTTAGTGCCGCGCTTAGTGCCGTGCTTAGTGCCGTGATGCGGCAGCGTTGCCAAGCCTACTTGCCGGAGGCAGGGATCGCCGCATCGGACGCCGCCGGGGCATCGGCCGGGGCGTTGATTCGCGGGATGCCGGCTTTGCCCGCCGGAACAGTGGTCGAGTTGCCGGCTTGGTCGTTCGGACCCGCCCTGTTGCTCGTGTCACCGGTGCCCGAGTTGGCGGAGTCCGCGCTGGTGTCCGCGGCCGCTGTACCGGCATTATTCGAGGGCTTGTTGCCGGTGTCGACGATACTGGGCTCGCCGGTCGTCGCGGCCTTCTCGGTCGTGTCGGCACCGCCCGTGGCGGCGCCATCGACCAAGGTGTCGCCGTCTGACATAGTCGATTCGGCGCCGAGGCTACGAACAAGCGGAGGCGCTTGGCCAGAAGTGCCGTTCGCGCCACGCCCAATATCGTCTCGGGGGGGTGAAACCACGACCGGCATAGTCGGTGTCGTCACACTGCCCGGTAAACGAATGACATCGTTCGGCGGAGGAATGTCTGTGACAGTCTGCGCGGTTGCGATGCTCGCGGCCCCCAAGGCATATGCGAGCAGGGTAAGTCTCATTTTCGGCTTCATCATGACTCCTTTCTTTTAAGGCGGCTGTCCGTGGCACGCCTTGCGGCAATGCTTTGGAACTGCGCGGATAGCTTGGCCGCCACAGCACGCCGCAAGTTACAGGGTCGATGATGTGTCGATCGCCTCGCTCGTACCATCGGCGCGATTCTGTTTTTGCCGGTAGGAGGGCGCAACGCTGGCGTAGGAGTCGCGCTGACACGTCGCGAGCACGCGCTCATGCTTCATCGTGACAGGCAATGGATTCATGTCGGCCCGGCATGACTCGTGCCGATCCTGCGACAAGCTCGACTTATCCGGCTATCGCGTCTCGAGTCAGCGCGCGTTGATCGCGCGCCATACCTTTTCGCTGGTCAGCGGCATGTCCATGTGATCGACTCCGTGCTCCCTGAGCGCGTCGATCACCGCGTTGACGACGGCCGGAATCGCTCCGTGTGTACCGGACTCTCCTACGCCCTTCGCTCCCAGCTTGTTGAAACGCGTCGGCTGCGATTCGTCGAACTCGGTGCCGATCGACGGCAGGTCGTTGGCGCGCGGCATAGCGTAGTCCAGAAACGAGCCGCTCAGGAGCTGGCCGGTTTCGGAATCGTAGACGACATTCTCCATCAATGCCTGGCCGACGCCCTGCGCCACGCCGCCGTGGATCTGTCCGTGGGCGATGAGCGGATTGATGACGGTGCCGATGTCGTCGACCGCGACGATACGCGTCGGTCGCACCGAACCGGTCTGCGGGTCGATTTCGACTTCCGCCGCCTGACATCCGTTCGGCCACGTCTGCCCCGTCGCCGTCGCACTCGACGTCAGCGTTATCTGGGCGCCGGGTTCTTTGGCGGCAAGCGCAAAAAGCGACACGCTGCGATCGGTGCCGGCAATGCGATAGTGGCCCGACTTGTATTCGATGTCGCTGGCAGCCGCCTCCAGCGCGCGTGCGGCAAGCTCGCGGCCGCGCGCGACAACCGCAACAGCACCCGAGAGCACGGCGTTGCCACCGACCTGCAGCGAGCGCGAGCCGCCGCTGCCGCCACCCGAACGGACGATGGCCGAATCGCCCTCGAACACCAAGACTTGCGACGGCTCGATTTCAAGCGTGTCGGCGGCGACCTGCGCGAACGACGTCCGCAATCCCTGGCCCATGGACTGCGTACCGCATACGAAGCGCACGCTGCCGTCGCCTTTGACAATGACATCGACTTCTTCGGTCAACACGCCGCTTCCCGTTACCTCGACATAGTTGGCGATTCCGTGTCCCAGAAGGATCCCGCGCCGCGCCGCGTCGGCCTTGCGCGCTTCGAATCCGGTCCAGTCGATCGCTTTCATCGCTTTACCGAGCAAGGTGTCGAAGGCGCCGGATTCGTAGGTCGCTTTCACTGAATTGGTGTAAGGCATTTGCTGCGGCCGGACAAAGTTGCGGCGCTTGAGGTCGATCGGATCGAGACCCAGCTCGAGGGCAGTCTTGTGCACCAGGCGCTCGATCAGGAAGCCCATTTCAGGCCGGCCTGCGCCGCGGTAGGCGTCCACCGGCGCCGTGTGCGTAAAGAGCATCCATACTTCGTGATCGACCAGCGGAATGTCATAGCAGCCGTTCGACGCGCGCGCGCCCGACATTGCCGGAACCGCCGCGCCGTAGAAGGAAAGATAGGCGCCGACGTTGGCAAGGGAACGAATGCGCAAGGCGGTAAATTTGTAGTCCTGGTCGAGCGCGAGCTCCGCTTCCCAGACCTGATCGCGGCCGTGCACGTCGCAAAGAAAGAGCTCGGTCCTGTCGGCGAGCCACTTCACCGCGCGGCCGGTGCGCCGCGCCGCCCACGCGACGGCGGTGTTTTCGGGGTAGCCGTAGGCGCGCGCACCGAAGCCGCCGCCAAGATCGTTGACCACCATCCGGACCTGGGCGTCGGGAACGCCCAGCGAGGTGGCTGCGTCGGCTCGTGCCCGGTGCACGCCCTGCACCGGTGCATGAATCGTATAGACCCCTTTTTCAGCATCGTATTCACCGAGCGCGCCGCGGACTTCGAGCGGATGCGCAATGACGCGGTTGTTGATCAGGCGGATGCGCGTCCGGTGCGCAGCACCGTGGAAGGCCGCGTCGACCGCCCCGACATCGCCATGCCGGTAGTGCGCGGCGATGTTGCCGTGCTCGGGTGTGAACGCCGGCGGCCAGACCTGAGGCGCATTGCTGGCGGAGGATCGTTCGACGGATACGACCGCCGGCAGGGGCTCGTAGTCGACCTCGACGAGATCGGCGCCGTCCTTGGCTGCGTTGCGCGTTTCGGCGATGACCATCGCGACGGCATCGCCGACGAAGCGCACGACGTCCGTGCTCAGCGGCAGCCGCGGTGGCGCGACAATCGGCGAACCGTCTGGCCGTTTGTGGAGATGCATGAATGGCATGCTGGAGAGACCGTCGGCGACCGCGTCGGCGCCGGTGAGGACAGCGATCACGCCGGGCGCGTTGAGCGCGCCGCCGGTCCTGATCGCGCGGATTCGCGCGTGCGGATGCGGAGACCGCACGAACCATGCGTGCGCCTGACCCGGGACTGAAAAATCGTCGGTGAAGCAACCCTGACCGCGGAGCAGACGATCATCTTCCAGCCGGCGCAGCGGCTGACCGATCCACTGCCTGCGGCCAATCTGCGGCGGAGTGTCCATGCAAGTTGGGGCGGGAAAAGACCGAAGCATAGCGCAGCATGCACCGCGTGCGAGAGAGCGCGCGCACTGGTAAGCGAGATTTGATCCGGCGCGTTTTCGATACTCGCGATTATGCTTCGCTGTTAGACTGATAAATGTATCTCGCTCCGCGATCGGCCCGCTTGCCGGTCCATTCCATCCGACTCTCTGTAAGCCCACCATGAAATACAAAGACTATTACAAGATTCTCGGCGTGGCACGCGACGCCATCGCGGACGACATCAAAAAGTCATACCGCAAGCTGGCGCGGAAATATCATCCCGATGTGTCGAAGGAAAAGAACGCCGAGGAAAACTTCAAGGAGGTGTCCGAGGCCTACGAAACACTCAGAGACGCCGAAAAGCGCGCCGCATATGATCAGCTCGGCAGCCACGCCGCGGGTCAGGAATTTCGCCCGCCGCCCGACTGGAGCCAGCACTTCGGTTCCGGCAGCCCGTTCGATCAGATGGGTCAGCACGCGTTCGACGACATCGACCTCGCCGATTTGCTGGCCGGCCTCACGGGCGGACGCGCCCGTGGGCGCGCCGGCGGACGAGCGGGCGGCAGGGAAGGGCCAATTCCCGGGCCGGATTACGAGGCGATGGTGCGCATTACGCTGGAGCAGGCCTTTCACGGCACCGAGATCGAACTCGACTTAAGCGTGCCGGAATACGATGACCGTGGTATCGCCCACCGCGTTCCGCATCGCATCAAGGTGCGCATTCCCAAAGGGGTGACCGATGGCCAGAAGCTGCGCGTGCCGGGCAAGGGCGGCAAAGGCACACAAGGCGGTCGCGCCGGCGACCTCTATCTCGACATTCAAGTCCAATCCCACTCGCTCTTTCGCACCAGCGGCCAGGACCTTTACGTCGACCTGCCTCTCGCGCCATGGGAAGCGGTGCTTGGCACCAGCGTCGAATTACCGACACCGGCGGGCGCGGTGGCGCTCAAGGTCCCCGCGGGAACGCGCGCCGGCCAGCAGCTTCGCCTGGCGGGCCGCGGCCTGTCGCGTCCCGGCGAGAAGTCGGGCGACCTTTTCGCGATCGTTGCCATCGTCGTCCCGACGGTGGTCAACGAGCGGGAGCGCGAACTTTTTCGCCAGCTGTCGGAATCGTCGAATTTCGATCCACGAGCCCACTTTAAGCTTGGAGCCGCAGCATGAACATCGACACTGCCGAGGCGCTGCGCCTGGATGAGCACAGCCAGGTTTCGTTTTCCCAGTTGCTGGTGCTGTCTGGGCTTTCCGACCCCGATCTGCGCGAGCTGGTCGACCACGGCGCGCTCACGCCTATCAACCCTAGCGCGAGCTCATGGATGTTCACCTCCTATTGCGTCGTCGTGGCACGCAAGGCGTATCGGCTGAGCAGGGATTTCGAGCTCGACGCGCATGCCGTCTCGATATTGCTGGGCTTCGTGGAGAAGATCGAAGCGCTTGAAAGCGAACTGCACGCGCTTCGCGCCGGAGCGCTGGCACACGGGACCGCGACCGCCAAGGACCCGGTCAGCCGTTGAAGACGAACAGCGCAATCGTCAGCGCGACTCCGACACCCCAGAGCAAGAGGTTGTCTGAAACAAAGTACGGATAGGCCATGAGCGCCACGCCAAGGATCGCCGGCTTGAACGCCGACATTTTTCTGGCGTAGACCAGCGCCCCCAGGCCGATCGCACCGAACAGCAGCGACGCGAACAATGCGCCGGGTGATGGAAAGCTCATGCGTCGTCGCGTGTGTAAGCGCAAGGCCGCGCGGCGACGCCGTCAGTGGCGCCGCCGCGCGGTTGCGCGTTTCGGAGTCAGTGTCTCAGTTGGGTTGCGGGTTGCGACCGGCGAATCAGCTGCCCTTGAGCTGGGCGCGAACCTCGCCGCCCGCGTTTTTCTCGCTGTGAACGTTGACGTAAAGTTTGCCCGCCTTGTAAGCCGCGTACTGGGCCTCGGTCAGCTTGGCGTCCGCGGCTGGGGCGAACTTGTTATCGCCGGTCTTGCTGAATGGAACGATCACCGGGCCGTTGGTGCCGGCCGCGCCTTCGTGAATGTGCGACGCGGTAGCGGTCATGCCGGTCACGGTAACGCTTCCTTTGACGCTCCGATCGGCATCGATGGTGATCGTGCCGGTGCCGGCTGCTGTGGTCGTGACTGGCGGAACTTCGCTGTTGCCCGAAAGGGTGACATTCTCACCGAACGCGATCGACGAATAGCCGGCCGTTACCGCCAGCGCGCTCGACAATGCGACCGCAACGATACGTTTTTTGGTTTGAGGCAAGGTACGCATACGAAAGTCTCCTTTGTTGGTGTGGAATTCCGCGGCGCATGCTCCCCAGTGCTTTCCGCGTGCTCTTAAGATACCACCGCGCGGCTGGGGAGAGGAACCTGGCGCGCCCGGACGGGACACGCTAGCGTTGATTCGGACCGCCGCCCTATCTTTGAATCCCACCGCTGCCGCGGCGCATCCGACAGCGGAAGCGATACCGGGGCGGTCCGGGAGTCGTCGTATCGCTGGGACCCAACGCTTCCGTTCCGTGACCCTTGGTGGTGACGGGAGCTTTTCACCGGTGCGCAAGAGGTTGCTTGTGGCCATGGCAAGTCTCCTTTGGGCGACAGCCGAACTCGCTGTCTCTGGAACATGGACATTCGTACGGGGTCGTAGTTCGGGGTTTATTTCGTCGGCTGAAGCGCGCTTGCGACAGCGCTGGATCGGAAAGCTAATGCAGCGGCGCGCGCGTCAGCGCATGGCCGCGCGGCGACGCCGTCAGTGGCGTCGCGCGCGGTTGCGCGATTCGGAGTCGGTGCCTTTAGTTCGATTGCGGCGTGCGACCAGCGAGTCAGTTACCCTTGAGCTGGGCGCGAACCTCGCCGCCCGGGTTTTTGGAGCTGTGAACGTTGACGTACAGATTGCCCGCCTTGTAAGCCGCGTATTGGGCCTCGGTCAGCTTGGCGTCCGCGGCGGCCGCAAACGTGTTGTCGCCGGTCTTGGTGAATGGAACGATCACCGGGCCGTTGGTGCCGGCAGCGCCTTCGTGAATGTGCGACGCGGTCGCGCTCATACTGTTTACGGTGACAGTCGCCTTGACGGTGCGATCGGGATTGATGGTGACCGTGGCGCTGCCGGTGGCCGTGGTCGTGACCGGCGGAACTTCGAAACTGCCCGAAAGGGCGTAGGTCTGAGTGGACATCGTCCCCGACATCGGGGACATCGGCGCACAGCCGGCGATGAAGGCCAGCGCACCCGACAAGGTGACAGCAGCGATAAGTGTGTGGGTTCGAAGCAAGGTATGCATAGGAACGTCTCCTCTGTGGATGTGGAATTGCGCGGTGGTGCTCCCATTATTTGTCCGCGTACTCCTAAGATACCACTGCGCGAGCGCGGGATGGAAAAAGGGCGTGCCGGAAGGGTGTCCATCCGAGGACTCAGGCTAGGCCTTCAGTCCCGTTCCCGGAACGCGCTTTGCAGCAGCGCTGGATCGATATCGCCGGTCTTGGTTTCGCCGGCAGCGTAACGATACAACGCCGCCGAGTACAGACCCGACAGCGTTGCCTGGGCGAGAGCGATGGTGCACAGCGAGACGACGAGTATGACCAATATCAGGACCGCGAATGCCGCCGAGTGAACGCTGAGCGCCGCGAGGAAAAGCAGCCCGCCGCAGAATGCGATGACAGCCATGAAGACGCCGAACGCGAGTCCAATGCCGGCGTTGCCGATCAAGTCTTCGCCCCAGGATTTCTTGATCAGCTCGACGCTACGCTGAACGGCCTCGATCGGCCCTACGTCCTCGGCCGCCAGCACCGGGACGACCAGCGCGGTGGCGACGGCCCAGACGAGGCCGATCATTCCGACGACGATCTTGCCGATAAACCCAACGCGCTCAAGGATCAATCGCAGAACCGTTCCAACGGTGGCGGCGATGGTCGAGTATGCAAGGATGGTCGGAAAGCGCTCCAACGCCCGACTCAAGCCATCGCCTGTCGTCGCGTCGCCGCCGTCGAGGCGGTCCATCGCGACTTCCCACCAGAGCCGTGTTGAAAAACGTCACGATCGTGAATTGAATCCAGTAAAAAGCAAACAGGCCGACGTAAGCCAGCGAGTCCAGCGAGTGCACGTAGCCGTGCTTGGGACATGGTGGTGACCAGCGGGTAGAGCGGCACTGCAAAGCTGGCCACGATCGACAACATGGCGATCGAGGACAGCAGAGGAAAGATAAGCAGACTCTTGTCCTCCCGCAGCAGGCCCATGCAGGCGTTCGCCAGATCCCAGCTTCGTTCGAATCGTTCGAACATGGTCGTCGTTTCTCGAGTCGCGTCCGGCCCGGCGGATTCGCAAGTCGTCCGTAGCGTGGGTAAACTCGGGGTCAACTGCAACGGCTTCGCAAGCGTTGATGAACCGTCCGCCCGGGAGCTTTTGCCTCGCGATCGCTCCTGAGGGCCGGTAAAGACGGACGATCGCTATGCGGTGCTCGAACCTGATTGTGGCGTTTTGTACGCTCGTTGTCATGCCCCTGACCCGTGCGGAGGCGTTGGAGACGCTCGCCAATCCCGCTATCGACATCGCGGGGTATCTGCGTGTCTCCAGGCAAGCCCTCGATCACCGGGAGACGCATCGCCTGTCGGAAAGCGCCTTTATACGCTTAAGTCGCGAACCCGGCACCGTCGTGCTCGACGCCCGCAGCAGGCAGAAGTACGACGAGCTTCATATCAAGAGGGCGATTAATCTCAGCTTTCCCGACATCGCGATCGGCAGCCTGAGCGAGGCGCTACCCGACAAGGACGCGCGCATTCTCATCTATTGCAACAACAATTTCCGTAACGCGGAGGAGGCTTTTCCCTCCAAGCTGCCGAGCGCCTCGCTGAATATTTCGACCTTCATCACGCTCTACGACTACGGATACAGAAACGTCTACGAGCTCGGACCGCAGCTGGACATCGATACTTCGTTACTCGAGTTCGAATCGGCGCCGCCGCGGACACGGTAAAGTCCCACGCCGGCAAGGCAACCGTAGGTAGCACGTTTCAACCGTATGATGCCTTCGGGTGCCGGATGATGGACGCGGCGACTGGCCGCGGATCGCACGAGCGCTTGGCGCCGGCAGGATTCAGCCGAATCAAAACTGGAACAGGTTCAGCAGATCACCGACCGCGGGGCGGTTCGCGGGCACATACGGGTCGGGTCCGGTCATCTCAGGGTTGGGCAGGTTGTCGCGGCTCTCCTCTGACAGTGGCGCCAGCCGCCAGTTGTACTCGATGAATTTAAGCACCGAGGCATGATCGTAGTAGGTGTGGTCGACATAACCGCGTTTGGCGAAAGGCGAGATGGCGATCAACGGCACCCGGGTACCGTCGCCGAAGAAATCGAGGATCTGAATGTAACCGCTATCATAGTAGCCGCCACCTTCGTCGGTGGTGACGAGGATCGCGGTCTTGCTCCAGATCGCCGGATTGGCTTTCACCTTGGCGACCAACGCCATCACGAATCTCTCCAGCGCGTATACCGTCGAATACGCTGGATGGCCCGACTCGGGGTTCGGCGGAATCACGAACGACACCGCGGGTAGCGCATGTTCATCGCCGAGATCGCGAAACAGCGCGTCGATGCCTTGCAGATTGGTACGCAGCGACGAAGTCATCACCGCCGTGGAATGGGTGAGCGGGTCGCAGATCGAGCAATAGAGGTCCTTGTCGATCGCGCCGCCGATGCGTCCGCCGCTGTACCATTTCCAGGAAACATCTGCTTTCGCGAGCGCGGTTGCGATGTTGGGTGCTACCTGCGGCGGCACGACGAATTTCGCGCTGCCGAGCTCCTTCGGCGTGCCGTCGAATCTATAACCGGTACCGTAGTTGTTAACCAGGTAGTAGCTGCCCCGCGCGCAGTTGCCATCGTTGAAAACTCTGTACGGCAGCGCCGCAAGATAATCGCGGATGGCCTTGACGCCTGGCTGGGTCGCGTCGGCGCAGGCGACGTACGATCCGCTGCGGTAACCCGAGTGCGTGTACCAGTTGTTGGTGCCGCGCCGAGGGTCCGGGTTCTCGATCTGCGACGACGGTGGAGCCGCAGGCTGTCCGCCGCTGAGATATACCGCGGCGTGGCCGGTGCTGAGCGCTATAAAATTGGCGCCGGTGCCGCCCATCACCGACTGGTGATAGTTGTCGGCGATGGCGAAGGTCTGTGCCAGCTCGCGGAAGTAGGGCGCGTCGCCGTGGCTCATGCTGTAAAAGCCCATGGCGACGCCGCCTTGGTTGGTGCTCGAAGCAGGATCATCGCGCTGGCGCGAGCCTTCGCCGGAAGTAAGGGCGACCCAGGTAAACAAATCCTTCTTTCCGCCGTCGATCTGCTGCCACATCTGGAAAAACCGGTGCACCGGATCGCCTACCGTGGCGGTATACGGTGCGTAGCGCGTGATCCGGAAAGGTCCGTTGGGAAGATCCGCCGGAAAGCGGGTGTCGAGCGCGTAGTGCGGCAGGCCGTTGGCGTAGGTGGTGCCCGGTCGCGGCAAGACCGCGAACGCTGCGCCGGTGGCTGGTGTTACAGAGTAACGATCGCGAACATTGGCTTCGCGCTGTGCCGCATCGGCGAAATGCGGCCCCGGCGCGCCGTTCTTGTCGACGATTCCGCGCGAGAGCAGGTTGCCGACCGTCTGACCGGCGGCAGGCTCGTAAGTCGCGAACAGACTATCGAAGCTCAGGTTCTCGCCGACGACGACGATTAAATGCTCGATCGGCGTTGCCGTGGTGCGGCGCGCAATGGGCGACGCGACATTCTCGGTCTGCACGCCGGTGACGGTCAGGATCGCTGCTGCGATGCAGCGTATGAACGGCAGGGTCATAGGAAACGCCGGGTGGTGGGAGCGATCGCGGCGACAGTTTGCGGCGACAAACCATGCGAGCGCGAAGGCCGATATGCTAGCCTAGCTTGTCACTTCCAAGGGGTGAATCCATGCCTACCGTATTGCTGGTCATCGTCGTTCTGCTGTTGCTCGGCGCCTTGCCCACGTGGCCGTACAGCCAAGGGTGGGGATATTACCCGAGCGGCGGTCTTGGATTGCTGCTCATCATCCTCATCATCGTGGCGCTGGTCGGGAAGCGCTAAGCTTCGCAGCTGTTCGACGGGGCAGATGCGTCTCTGACTCTTGTTTGAGCGCGGTGAAGCCGCACGGGGTTTTGTGCGCGCGAGGACGTGGATCGTCTTCGCGTCGCGACCTGTTTCCGCGGCGCGGCCGCCTGGGGCGAGCGTGGAACCGCCGCGACTCCGAATCCTGGCGCAATTGCGATCAGGAAGGCGGTTTGTCGCAGCCCATATTCTTGAAATTCAATTCGAACACCCGATGCGAGGCATCGTCTTGCGGAGGCTCGACCCAAATCACATCGGCGGTGACGTACGCTCGGCGGAAACCCAGGAACTTGCCGGCTTCCTTGTAATTCACTTCCGCGCAAACCACGCTCTTTGCGACATTAACGCGTGCGTTGCGGACTTCCATCGCGTCGGGGTCGGTCATGTGTGATCGGATGCGCGCTACGCCAAGCTCCGTCGCGGTGCTCTCTTCGGAGGCGGTCATCGCCGGTCGTTCGGCCAGATACTTGGCAAAGGCCGCGGCGCTTTCAGCCTGGGTCTCGACCGCCCTCTTGCTCGTCGCCTCCCGGTCCAGACGCGCGTACTCTTGCAGCGCGCGGGCCGCGGCCAGGTTCTCTACCCTCTGCTGTTCGTTGAACTTCGCCTGCAGCGCTACGGCCTCGCGCGCCTGGCGGTCCTTGTCGCTTTCGGCGCACGCGACGGCCAGGCCGGCAATGCACAACGCTGCCACACGCAAGATCTTGCGGGCGATGAATCGTTCGCCGCGATTCGAAGACGTAGGGTCGACCATCGTTGGATAATAATGCAAAGCCCACCGGGCCGACAACGGGGAGCGACGAATGGAGATCGAGAATCTGATTTCGCCCGACGACGGTGTCGATGGCGGCTTGCCTGTGGCGAAACGCCGCCGTGTCGCAGTCATCGCGGTTCACGGCGTCGCCGATCAGAAGCTCGGTGACACCTGCCAGGCGTTGGCGGAGCTCTTGATCGCTCAAACGCCGAACGGCTTTGTCTACGAGCCTGGGGTGCCTCAGCACGAAATTCTGCAAGTAAAGCTGCTGGAGCCGGTTCAGCCCGCAAACCCTACCCCGGACGGATTGCGCAATACGTTTTGGCAGGCCGCAGGCTCCGATTTTCTGCGCGAGGGTAAAACGGCCCGGGGGAAAAGACGCGCGCTTGCTGCTCGGGGTACGCCGCTGAGCAAAGGCGCGGATTACACCGACTACATGCTTGCCAAAGCGAAGCCCGAGAAGCCGCCGGCCGGCACTCTCGCCAAAACCAAGCGCGCAACGACGTCGGCCGAAACCTACGCTGCGCCACGCATTGCGATGACGAGGCGAAAAACGGATCCGCGCCTCGGCGCGACAGGCGTCACCGCCGACGAGGTCGATATCCATGAAATGTATTGGGCCGACCTGTCCCGGCTGTCAGGCTCGGTGCCGCGCATTCTGACCGAGCTGTTCACAGTGCTGTTTCGACTTTCGTCCCTCGGACGCGACACCGTTCAGTTTCAAGCCGCCGCGGAGGCCTACAGGAAGGATCGTGTTTGGTCCGTGCTGGCGTGGTTGCAAGCCGTGCTCGATGTGGCCTATTCGCGGGTGCTCGCCCTGCTTTTCCTACAACTGGTCATGGTCGCGCTGATTCTCGTTCCGTTTGGACTCCTGCTGTCGGATGCGATTGCCTTACACCATGCTGCCAGCGCGATTTCAGGCATGGCGGCCGGGCTCTGGTATTTTTACCGCTTCCGCAAAGCCGTGATCGCGCTGGCAATCGGAGCGGTTGTCGGTGTCAGCCTGTGGATCGCACCCGCCGCCTGGGTCGATGGCCTGGTATGGATCGCACTCCTGAGTGTTCTCTACGACTGGTGGATGCGAGTATGCGAGGAGCGCTTCAGGCTGGTGCGCGCGGTAGGATGGATCTTGTGGCCGATTTCCGTCGTCACCGTGATCGTATTTGCGACCAAGGCTGCTTCAAACGATCTCGCGATGTGGGTGTGGGGCGCGCTAGCCGCGCTAGAGGTCGTATTGCTGATGATCGTCTTCTGGTGGGTTCTCGCGGCTCCGGTCATGCTCGCGTGGCTATGTGCGAGTTTCCTGGCTTCACACAGGCGCGGCACGGGTGCAGCCGCTGGAGCGCCGATCAACGCCCGCGCCAAATCGAGTGTCGCCACGGGGCGCGCCGGCTTGTTCGTCTCGCTGGGCTTTTTCATCATCATCACGATGACCGCTTGGGCGCTTGTCACCACCGGGGTGGAGCGCGCAGTCGAGCACGTTCCCTACTTTCCGCTCGTGTTCAAGCCGGCGCTGCCCGCCGTGCCGGGAGACGCGACCGCACCCGGCCTTACCACGGCGGGCATCTTTCTGGACGAACGCTTCGTCAACAGCACCTCCGGATTTTCGGTGATCGCCTTGTTGCTTTTCCCGCTGGTGCTCTATCTCGTGCTGATGATGTTGCCCAGCGTGCTGGCGGAGGTGGGCCGGATCATTCAACAACCCGGACAACTCGGCCGATGGCTGACCGGCGGCTATCGAAAGCTCGATCGTGTCGTCGCTGCGGTTGTCGCCGCAGCCATCGCCGCCGCGCTGCTGGCGGCGGTGGTACTCGTCGCCGCCCGCCTGGCCATCGATCTCTCCCCGACCTGGCTCGGCCGACATTTGAAGTTGTTTGGTGACCTGTCGAAGGACTGGCTCAAATATTTCATGATAAGTGCCGGTACCGCGACGCTCGCGCTCACAGCCGCCGGAGGAGTTCTTTCGCGCTCTGCGCCGTGGCTGCGCGCACCTCTGGACATGGCGCTCGACGTGGACAATCACTTCCGTGAATTTCCGCGCCGTGCGATTCCACGGGCACGCATCTTTTCGCGTTACGTCGCTGTCCTGAAGCACGTCGTGGCGCTGAACTACGATCGCATCGTAATCGTGTCGCACAGTCAGGGCACGGTCATTTCAGCCGACCTGTTTCGTTATATGAAGGAAAGGGCCGCGCATGCAGCCAGGGATCCGGACGACGAAGTGGCCCGGGTCTGGCGGGGCGTGGCCGGCAAGATAATGCTGGTGACGGCGGGATGTCCCTTGCGGCAGCTCTACGCGGCGCGATTCCCGGAAATATATGACTGGGTCCTGGCCGACGACGGCACGACCATGGGTCCGGTCGCCGCGGATGTCGGCGTCACGCATTGGGTCAACATCTATACCACCGGCGACTACGTTGGCCGCTGGCTCTGGTCGCGCACGGCACGCGCGGGCGAGTACCCCATGGCGCAGGTCGATGAAATCAAAGATGGCGAAACGTATACGCCTCCGCGGATCGATGCGAGCGACTGGCGCACACTCATGGGCGAGGCTTCCGAGAAAGACGTCAGCATCGGAGCCGGCGCGCACACGCATTATTTCGCGGCAGACCAGGCTGTCATGGCATCGATCGTCGATGCGCTGATCGCCGAATGACGGGTGCCGCCGTGAGATTCCTGCCGGAATTACGGGCTTGCGTTGGTGGCGGGGCCGGCGGTCGGCGTGTTTTCCTTCAGCCAGATCATGGACTGATGGACGCGATCGTAGCCGCTGGGATGGTCGTAGAAAAGGGTTCGTCAGTAAAAACTGTGGGCGAGCCGAGGCTCGGGTAGTTTGCCAAGTACATGATAGAGCGCGAGTTCTGTGGAGCGGAAGGTGCGAAAGCCGTAGGCTTTTCTCATCGTGACTTTGGCTTTGTTGTTAAAGCCTTCGATGATGCCGCTGGAGAACTGCTTGCGCGCTCGGAAATAGTTGAGCAGCAGCTCGCGATGAGCGCGCATGGTGCGGGCGAATTTCTTCATCGGTTCGATTCGGGAGCGCAAGGTCTGGGTGCACCATGCATCGAGGAACTTACCGGCCCAGGTGGGCGAGTCGTAATCCCAGAGCTGCTGGAACTGTTCCTTGAGCAGATAGGCGCGCACGCTCTGCAGGTTATAGCGCACCAGATCACGCAGCTTCAAGCGCTGATTGTCGGTGAGGTTTTCCGGGCGTTTGAGCAGACACCAGCGGGATTTCTTGAGCAGCGGCTCGTAGCCTTGCTGCGCCATGCGGCGKGCCTCGGCGGCGCGCACRTCRTCSAGCGCGAGGTTCATCTTGGCGACGAYRTGGAAGCGGTCGAGGATGTTGAGGGCATGGGTGCAGTGCTGCTTGATCAGATCCAGGTACGGCTTCCACATGTCCGAGCAGACGAACTCGATCTTCTCGCTCAGATCCTTGCCGATCAGGGTGAAGAACTGCTCGAAGCTCGCGGTGGTTCGCTCCTTGCCCACCCACAGCAAACGCTGGCAACCGGCCTCGATCTGGTAGACGAGCGTCAGATACTGATGACCCCGGCCATACTGGATCTCGTCCACGCCGATGGCCCGGATCGCCTCCAGGCTACGGTGCTGCAAGCCCCACTGCACGACATAGTCGACGGCGTCGAAGACCTTCTCCCACGACGTATGGAAGCTGCGCGCGGTCTCCTGCCACGAGAGCTTGCGCGCCCAGTGCGCCAGAAACAGCAGGTAGGCATTGCACAGCGTGTGCTTGCCCTGGGCCCAAGGTACGGCCTCGACCTTTACCCCGCAGCTGCGGCACTCAACCCGGCGCATGGCGTACAGCAGCACCACGGCAAAACCCCAGATCGGAATAAACTCGAACCGGCGCACCGCCAGTTGGTCGTAGCCGGCTGCGGGCCGGCGGCAGCCCGAGCAGCGCGCCTTGGTGCCCTGCCGTGGGCGGACATCGATCTCAATGGTGTTGGTGGACTCACGCAGCCGCGCACGCTGGTAGACGAACCCGGGAAAGTGGTGGCAGGCGTTGAGCAAGCGCGTCAAAAGCATGGCGATAGAGGAACGGATAATGGGCACCGTGCCGATTATCCCGCGCTCCGCTGCCGAGGAGGCGCTAACCAAACTGTGCCCCGACCTGCAGCACTGGCCGCAGCGCTGGCGCTACGAGCCGTCCGACATTGCTCCCGGCGAACGCATCGTCGAGTGCTTCACGCCGTTCCTGCTCCAATTGCTCGGGCAAGGCTTGGCCACCAGCACGCTTCACCGCCATCGCGATCACCTGTGGATGCTCGGTGGCGAGATCATCCGCCGCCGCCACGAAGACCCCGCATTGAAGCGCAAGCCCATCGAGACCCTCATGCTCCAACTCATCGACGACGAATGCGGCCCGCTCATCTGGCCGCGCATCACCGAATCACAACAAGACTCGTTCGACGCCACCTGTCGCAAGCTCCATCAGTTCCTCACCGCAACCACCAAAGCGACCGGCTAACTGCGAATACTCACCCACAGTTTTCACCGACGAGCCATAACCATAAAGATAGGTAAAGAAGACTCAAGATAAAACGCACAAATTGTGTGTGCAGTTAGCACACACAATTTGCTCACTTTGCGAAACTCGCGTAGGCCCGTCTCGCAGCTTTTCGGTCAGGAGTCGGACGAGAGGAAGACGATCAAGGGCGGGGATTAGTAGTTGTTGCAGAGTCAATCGGGCGACTCCGCCGCAACGCCATCTCCTCCGCATATTTCAAAAGTGAATTTTGATTATTCATGACGCTTTATTGCGGGTGTGCTGGATCCAGCACAGTATTCCTTCGTTTACCGATAACTGCGTTGAGTCGCTGTCGAGGCGGACAGAATTTGCATGATGGTTTGTGGGCGCGACATCACGCAACTCGTTCGGTAAGGCTCCCATAAAGAACCAAGCGTTCAGCGGCTAAACTCCATGCTAGGAGGAACCATGAAGTTTCACGAAGCTCGAAGCAACGATCCCAGGCTGTCGGTCGCCATGATCAGACGTCTTGGCTTTCGAGTCGCCGCTGTTCTCACTGCCGCAATCCTCGCCGGCACAGCCAACGCGCAGATTTCGCCGATCACGACCTGTGACAACGCAGGGATCGGCTCGGTGACGTTGATCGCCGATGGTCCGCCGGTCACGATCCAATCGGTCTCGACGGCAACGGCGGGAAGCGGTGCCACGGCTGTTCCGTATTGCCTGGTGAAGGTGCTCGTCCCGCAGGCCATTCACATCTGGGTCGGCTTGCCGATTTCCGGCAAGTGGAACGGAAAGCTTCAGTCGCTGGGCGGCGGCGGCTACGTTGGAGCACTTGGTGCCCCCACTGCCGCGGTCGTCGGCGGCTATGTGGGCATCACGACCGACACCGGGCACGTCGGCGGACGCCCCGACCTTCCCATCCCGGTGCTCGATGGAAGCTTTGGAATGCTTGCCCCGGGGATACCGAACACCCAGCTGCAGATTGACTTCGCGTACCGGTCCGAGCACTTGATGGCCGTCATCGGCAAACAACTGACGCAGGCGTTCTATGGCGGGCCACCGGCGCTTTCGTATTGGAACGGTTGCTCGACGGGAGGTCGACAGGGGTTGATGATGGCCCAGCGCTATCCCGATGACTACAACGGCATCCTGGCCGGGGCGCCGGCAGTCCACTGGGACCGCTTTCAGGCCGGACAGATTTGGTACCAGATGGTGATGTTTCGAGACAACGGGGGGCCGGTACCGCTGGCGAAAGAACAACTTGCGACCGCAGCCGCGGTCACAGCGTGTGACGCGCTGGACGGCGTCGTGGATGGCGTGCTGACGGATCCGCGCAAATGTACCTTCGATGCCAACGCGCTGCTTTGCGCTCCAGGCGTCAACAACAACAGCTGCCTCACAGCCTCCGAGGCCTCGGCGATTAACAAGATGTGGAAAGGCCCCGTAAGCTGCTCGAAAGGACATCCGGGTGCAAGTTGTCCGGTGCAGGATGATGCGACGCGCGACCTGAACGGCAAAGGCAACAAGCGGCTGTGGTACGCCAACACGCGCGGGACGGACCTGAGCGGCCTCGGCGGTCTCACGCCATTCCCCATTGCGACCGAACAGCCCAAGTTCTGGGTCTATCTCGATCCGAACTGGGACTTCCACATCCTCGACTATGACAACTATCTACAATTCTTCAAGGATACCGTAAGGATGGTGGGTCCTGTCATTGCCACTGACGACCCCGACCTCTCAGCGTTCCGCGATCGCGGTGGCAAGCTCCTCATGTGGCACGGATTTGCCGATCAGTTGATCGTGCCCGAAGGAACGATCGACTATTACGCCGCAGTCGTGAAAGCGCTGGGCGGCTACGAGCAAACACAGGGATTCGCCCGACTGTTCATGGCGCCGGGCGTCGCGCACTGTGGCGGCGGGGTGGGCCCCCAGCCGCAACACTTGTTCGACGCAGTCGTGAAGTGGGTAGAGCACGGCGAGGCGCCGGATACCATCCTCGCATCGAAGGCGCTGGTGGGAGGACTGACGCAGACGCGTCCGCTGTGTCCCTATCCGTCGTTCGCACGCTGGACCGGCGCGGGCAGCACCGACGACGCCGTGAACTTCGTCTGCAGCACGAACGACAACAACCACGACAACGGCGACAACAACGACGACTGACGTCGCATCGCAAGATTCCGCACTGCCGCCGCCGATCGTGAGCTCGAGCGGCGGCGGACGCGGAAAGTCCGCCGCCATGAATCCGCACTGCGATGGCCCTCGATTCTCCTCATCCCGTTACGACATTGCTCCGTCGAACGCAGGTCGGCATCGTCGGCGCGGGCCCCGCCGAAGTTGTTCGGACGACCTTCGCGGTAGACTTCGGCAATGGGCTCTGTGTCTGCGGCGCTCACGTTCTTGCTGATGATCTTCTTCTCTCACCGGCGTCGGCCGGGGCGTCCAGCAGTCATGAACGCCATCAGCGCACTCGTTGTTCGCATGGCGACCGAGAATCCAAGGTGGGGATACACACGCCTCGATTACTGATCAGTAGCTGATGTTTGAGCAGAAGTGACTCGGTGGCGACGGTGCGCACGCCACCGGGGCGCAGCAGTTTCACGAGGGATGATTTGATAGCGGCGCCGTCCGTACGTGTGAAGTTTGCAGCACCTCGACGGACTGCCGCAAAACTCCGCGGAGAGCAAGCGTTCCTAGTCTTGACTATTTCCGCGTCGGATCGCCGGTCACTACACGGTTCTGGCTTCGACTCCAAGTCGCGCAGCGTGAGGTTGCCGATGGCGCAGCCGCTTGATCCCAAGAGGAGGCAGCTTTGAATATGCGATATCGCCTTATTTCAATCCGTCTGCTCGCGGCGATCACGGCCCTTGCCTGCGCCGCTGCGCAGGCCGCGTCGATTGCGCCGGTCGGCGGTGTGCACGGCATGGTGGTCACCGCGCACCCGCTCGCAACCAAGGTCGGAATTGACGTGCTCAAGCGGGGTGGCAACGCCGTAGACGCGGCGGTGGCGGTGGGTTACGCGATGGCGGTGGTCTACCCCGCCGCGGGGAATCTCGGGGGCGGCGGATTTATGACGATTCAACTCGCGGACGGACGTAAGACCTTTCTCGACTTCCGCGAAAAGGCGCCGCTTGCCGCCAGGCCAGACATGTATCTCGACAAAGAGGGAAACGTCATCAAGGGAGCAAGCATTAAGGGCCATCTGGCCGTCGGCGTGCCTGGCACCGTGGCCGGCCTCGAATACGCGCGGGAAAGATACGGCACGCGTTCACGCGGCGCGCTAATCGCGCCGGCGCGTGCGCTGGCCGACCGGGGCTTTGTGCTGGATGAGCGCGACATCGCTCCCTTCGGGGCTGCCAGCGCTGATTTTCGCGATGACGCGGCGACCGCGGTCATCTTCCTCAACAAGGGCGAACCGTTCAAAGTGGAAGATCGCCTGGTGCAGAAAGATTTGGCAAGAACGCTCCAACTCATTGCACGGCGCGGGCCCGACGCGTTCTACCGGGGTTCGCTTGCCGATGCGATCGCCGCATCGAGCGCGATGGGCAATGGCATCATCACCAAAGCGGATTTGCAGCAATACAAGGTGCGTGAGCTCGCGCCCATCGAGTGCCACTACCGCGGCTATCACATCGTATCCGCGCCGCCGCCAAGCTCGGGTGGCGTCATGATTTGCGAGATTCTCAATATCCTTGAAGGCTATCCGCTCAAGGATCTTGGATTTCGCGCTGCTCAGGCGGTGCACTATCAGATCGAAGCAATGCGCCATGCTTATGTGGATCGCAACAGCTACCTGGGCGATCCGGACTTTGTGAAGAACCCACTCGATCGCCTGCTGGACAAGGGATATGCGGCGAAGGTTCGCGCGGCGATCGACCCAGTGAAGTCCGGCGTTGCGCGCGAGCTGAAGCCCGGCATCCCGCCGCACGAAGGTACCGAGACGACTCATTATTCGATCGTCGACGACCAAGGCAATGCAGTGTCGGTGACCTATTCGCTCAACGGCTTGTTCGGCGCCAGGGTTACGGCGACGAAGACAGGCATTCTGTTGAACGATGTGATGGACGACTTTACCGCCAAGCCCGGGGTGCCGAACTTCTATGGTCTGGTGCAGGGCCAAGCGAATGCGATTGCGCCGGGCAAGAGTCCGCTGAGCTCTATGAGTCCGACCATCGTCTCGCGCGACGGCAAGCCGATCATGGTGATCGGCACGCCGGGCGGCAGCCGCATCATCACGATGGTGGTGCTTTGCATTCTGAACGTGATCGACTACGGAATGAACATCCAGGAGGCGATCGACGCGCCGCGCTTCCACCAGCAGTGGCTGCCGGAGACAACGAGCGTCGAAAACTTCGCGCTGAGCCCCGATACGCGCAGAATCCTGATCGACATGGGCCACAAGCTGGTCGACTCGCAACCTGCGGGCGACGTGGCGGGTGTCCTCGTCGGTGCGCCGTCCTTGAGCGGCAAGCCGCGCGGGAACGATCGCTTCTACGGCGCTATCGATCCTCGCAGTAGCACGGGTCTAGCGGCGGGGCTTTGAAAGCATTTTGCCGGCTGCGCGGAGTTCGTGCAATAGTGCCAACTAAGGCGATTGAATTGGAACATGTAGAAGACGCGGTCAAATCTAACGTATACAAAAACGTAGCAGCAATGATTTGCGGTTCCGGTGCAACAGCGGTCGTCAGCTAGACTGGGTTGCCAACGGAGACGCCCGATGACCAAACGCCAGGACCGTAATGCGATCTACGTGAAGCGCCAGTTCGACGCCGAGATCATAGTTCTGTGCGTGCGGTGGTACATCACGTATCGCCTGAGCTACCGAGATCTCGTTGCGATGATGGCCGAGCGCGGCGTGATCATTTCTCACACGACGATCATGCGATGGGTGATCCGGTATGTTCCGGAATTCGAGAAGCGCTGGAACCGATTTTCCCGTTCGATCGGTAGCTCCTGGCGCGTTGACGAGACTTACATCTCGATCAAGGGCAAGTGGCATTACCTGTACCGAGCCGTCGACAAGCAAGGGCGCACCGTAGATTTTATGCTGCGACCGGATCGCGGCATTGCCGCTGCGCAGGCGTTCTTTCGCAAGGCACTCGCCTCACATCCGGATCGGGCTCCGCGCAAGATCACGCTCGATGGCCATGTACAGAGCCACCGGGCGTTGCGGCTATTGCGACGCGAGCACCCGGCTTGGCGCCGAGTCACAGTGCGAAGTTCAAAGTACCTGAACAACATCATTGAGCAGGACCATCGAGCAATAAAGAGGCGATGCGCCTCAATGAAAGGCTTCAAATCCTTCGCCAATGCGGCAGTTACGATTGCCGGCGTCGAGCTCGCTCATCGCATCCATAAACGTCAATTTTCGCTCGGACGAGGCCGCCCGCGCAACGACAGATCGCTGCGGACCGATTGGGCCCGTGCCCTTGCGTGAGAATCGACGGGGTCGCCGAAAATCCGTCAGTTGCGTGCAGTGCCCGTAGATGCACCGGAACCGGAAATAGCTGCCTGCGAAGAAAGGTTTCAGCTCCGGCGTGAGGAACACATTGTTGGGCCAGCCGCCGTGGCCCGTGATGAGCTGGGTCGCCAGCATGTAGACGCTGTCCAAGTCCGGGCGTTGCTCGCGATCGACCTTGATATTGATGAACCACTCGTTCATCAGCTTGGCGATGGCTGGATCGGAATAGATCGTTCGCTCCGCAACGTGGCACCAGTAGCAGGTGCTGTAGCCGATGGACACGAAAATCGGCCGGTTCTCGCTCTTGGCCTTGGCCAGCGCTTCCGGGCCCCACGGATACCAGTCGACCGGGTTATGCGCGTGCAGCAGCAGATACGGGTCGTTGGAGTCGATCAGGCGGTTGGTGTAGGCGTGCCGCTCGCTCGCGCCCCCGGCCGCCGGCCCAGCGTTCTCGCCCGCGGCAAAACCTTCCGACAGGGGCGTGAGGCTCAGCAGAACCGCGAGTCCCCGGGCCGCGCCATGGAAGATCCGTCGCTTTGGAGACTCCGCCATCGTGAACCTCTCTGATGCCAGCCCTCTTTGATGCCGGCCATGTCAACCTGGGATATTCTAGTACTCAATGCAACACTGTCCAAAAGGCGGCTCCCCGGGCCCGCCTGTTGCCGCGAAGCGGGCGCTCTCGGCATAATGGTTTCCTCACATTGGTCGCCGACACTCGAGAGCGTGTTACAGGTTCTCTGTCGTTGCGCTGCAGTTCTGCTGAACGTATTTGCGTGCGCCGCGTGGGCGCAGCCTTCGGCGAGCGTATCCGCGTCCTCGTATCCGACCAAGGCGATCAAGCTCGTGGTCCCGTTCACGGCAGGCAGCGCGACCGATATTCTCGCGCGCGTTGTCGGCGAGCGGCTCGCGACGCGCTGGGGCCAGCCGGTGGTCGTCGAGAACCGGCCCGGTGCCGGTGGTACGATCGGCGCCGCCGTCGTCGCCAGGGCCGAGCCCGACGGCTACACGCTGGTGGTCGTCTCGGTAGGCCACGTGGTGAATCCGCAGATCTACCGCAATCTGCCCTATGACACGCTGCGCGACTTCGCCGGCGTGATTCCGTTGGGCAACCTGCCCAGCGTGCTCGCGGTGTCGCCGTCGCTGGGAGTCAAATCGGTGGCCGACCTCGTTGCGATGGCCAAGGCACGGCCGGGCGCGCTCAATTACGCGTCGGGCGGTGTCGGCAGCGCCTCGCACATCAACGCGGAGAAATTTCGCGCGGCGACCAGCATCGACGTGGTCCATGTACCGACCAAGGGCGCACAGGAAATGATGGTCGAAACGATGACCGGGCGGACGCAGTTCGGTTTCTACCCGATAATCGCCGCGTTGCCGATGATTCGCGACGGCAAAATGGTCGCGCTCGCGGTCAGCTCGAGCCGGCGCTCGGCGGTCCTGCCGGACCTGCCGACGATCGCCGAAGCCGGCGTGCCGGACGCACAGTTCGACTTCTGGATAGGTCTGCTCGCGCCGGCGAAAACCTCGCGCGAGATCGTCGCCAAGCTCAACACCGAGATCGCGCGCATCCTCGACGAGCCCGAGGTCCGGCAACGTTTGACGGCACTCGGCGTGGAACTGCTGCCCATGGGCCCCGCACAATTCGATGCCTATATGCGCGAGGAGTTCACTTCGCTGGGCCACATCATGAAAGCAGCCGGCGTGACTCCCAACTGATTCCGAGAGGAATAACGATGGCCCGACTCGCACCGCTCCCTTCCGAAACCGCACCGGAACTGGAGGACGCCTTTGCGGTATATCGGAAAGCGCTGGGCTTCGTGCCGAACAGCGTGCTGATCATGCAACGCCGTCCGAAGCTGGTGAAGGCGCTGTCAAGCCTGGTCGCTGCGGTGATGGACCCTGAGGGCAGCGTCACTCCAGGTTTCAAGCGCCTGCTTGCGCACGTGGCCAGTCGCGCCCATGGCTGTCAGTACTGCATGGCGCATACCGCGGGCGGGGCGCTCCGTTCTGGCATTGCAGAGGAAAAAGTCGCGGCGGTCTGGGAGTATCGGACGAGCCCGCTGTACTCGCAGGCCGAGCGGATCGCGCTCGACGTGGCGGTGGCTGCGGCCTCCGTGCCGAATGCGGTCAGCGACGCGATGTTCGCCGAGCTGCGAGCGCATTGGAGCGACGCCCAGATCGTCGAAATCATCGGCGTCATTTCGTTGTTCGGCTTCCTCAACCGCTGGAACGACACATTGGCGACGCCGCTGGAAGAGGAGGCGATCGAAGTCGGCGAGAGACTGCTCGCCAAAGACGGCTGGAGCATCGGCAAGCACCGGAGCTAGCTGGCGCTCGCCTACGTTGCGCCAGCGCTCTCGAGAATTTGGGCCGACCGGGGTGCTCCATCGAGTCCCGTGAACGTTCGTCGCCGCTGCGCTCCAGCGGCACGCGCGCGAATCGAGCACTGACAAGCTTGCGACTCACGCCAGTGTCGCTTGGGGCGTGCAGAGTGCCCCGACGAGAGGCAGACGGCGGGGCTGGCGTCCAGGCGATCGTCGATGTGGCAATTAATTCTGATTGTACAAGTTTGGGCACCAAATAATTATCCGCGGTGTTGTCAGTCATCGAGGCACCCGCAATCAGCGCTCAAGATCGCGCGCACTGCTGTGCGCTCACCGCCTGCAGCACGCTGCCAGTGCGCTCATCCTGCACAAATGCGACCACCTCCAGCTGTGCGCGGTTCCAGGCCGTCGGCAGTGCGATTTCGCGTTGCACGTGTGCCCCGCGATCACTCAGGCGGATGGGTCCGATCCATTCACGCACGACATGATCGTGCGCCAGCGTGACCCCTGCGTTTTCGCCGCGCGCCACTTTCGACACCAAGCCGCTCTCGGTAATTGCTAGGTACAACACGGCCGGATTGCCCCCGACACGTGCCGTCGCATCGGCGCTGAGCGTCACCGCGCCGCTCGGGGCTACGCTCGCCTGCATCCGGATCTCCGCCTTGGCCGGCCGCGCATTCAGGCGCCGCACCGCGTCGCGCAGCGCGCCCTGCGACAAGCTTAGCTCGGCCCCGCCGACGAAAAAGTGCGGCGTGTAGACCGTCTGGTGGTTGTTCACACGCACCAGCCAGCTGTGGCGCTCGCCAAAGGCGGATTGCGCGTAGGGGTCCTTCCAGCCGATATAGTCCCAGTAGCCTACGTGCAGCGCTAGCGGAATCGCCTCGGCCGCCGGATCGAGTGCCTGGCGCAAGTGGCTGAGCTGCCGGTCGGCCGGCGGACAACTGGAGCAGCCCTCGGAAGTGTAGAGCTCGACCAGCGCGGCGGTCGTCGGCCCGCTGCGCGCCTCGCAGGCCGCGAAGCTGGTGGTAGCAGTCGACGCTGCGGCGACGATGACGCAGATGGCGAAGGCACGTGAATTCATGATTAAAACACTTTTTAGTTGGATGGACCGCCCGCGCGTCTCTGACTGGGAGCCGTGCGGAAGGCCAACAGGCCGCGCGGCGCGCGGCCTGAATTGCTGCGCAGGACTCATTGCGTTATACGGCGAATGGTGATCCTTGCCACCGGGTTCCGCCAATCGCGGATAGCGGGATTCAAGTTGCCGATGCCATGGATACCAGCATGAATGTGTACATAGCCTTCGCCGCCTCCCTCGCCCATGGCGCCGCCGCCAGGCCCCTTACATTCGCTGAAAAACGGCCCCGGGATAGAAGCGCAAAGTTCGTCGTTTCTTTCGGTACCGGCGTCGTACGCGGGGGAAAACACGGTGACCGAATCCGTCTCGTCCGGACCTTCTAGGTCATTGACCGCGAAAAAACCGTCATTGGTCGGAATAAGCATGGCCGCGACGCTCACGTTATCGAAACCGTCGCGAGTGCGGACTCGCTGCGTGATCGAACTGCCGGGATTGAGCAGCGCACCCGAATTGACGACGTCGAGCACCTTGGGATTACCGAGCAGCAAGGCGGTCATTGGCGCGACATTTCCTTCCTCGGCGAGAGTCTTGAGCTGCGAGCTCGCAGGTGCGCCCAACTCAAACAGGCGCACGCCTTCTTTGTGAGTGGCAACCAGAATCGGCGTGAACTGCTGGCCGCGGGTCAGATTGGTGACCGTAACTTCATATTCCGCCGCTGGCGCCACGCCCGCCGCGCCCAACAGCAATGCACCGCCCACCACCAACACAGACCGTCTCACGCATCGTGTGAAAGACTTCATGGTTGTTCTCCTCGCAATAAAGTTCAAGGTTGCCGCTTCGACCCATGCTGATTACCCGGTGAGGCCCTGCACACAGCTAAAGTAGCCCTCGGAGACGCGGCGCTCGACCAACGCGGTCGCCTCCGCCGGGTGTGCGACTCGCATGCCGCGCGTTCTTAAGCGGGAGCGGTTCGGTTTGGGTGGCCTAAGACATAATTCGCAAGGAAGCGGCGGCCGGTTACACAGCCGAGCAAAATCGTTTCACCGGTGCGCGGCGACGTCATTTTCACGCGACTGTAACCCAACGCTTTGATGCAACGAATAGACACACAGGTGCTAATGCGCGCGAGCGAAGAGCGTCTCAGGGGTCTGCTGGTTCGCGGACTCGGCGGCGACGCACTGCGTACCACGAGTTTCTGAAGGAACCGAGCGCGCACTTGCGGGCGTTCTTCAGGCGGCGTCTCGTCCACCTGCCCGATGAGGCGGAGGATCTGGTGCAGGAATCGCTTCTGGCCGTGCACAATCAGCGCCATACGTATGACGCCGACCAGCCGTTGACGGCGGGGGTGCACGCGATTGCGAAGTACACGCTCGTCGATCTGCTGCGCCGGCGCGCGAGCCGTGACTTGCTCAAGGTCCCGATGGATGACGAGATCGACGCCTTCGCCTCCGCAGACACCGAGGCGGCCGAGGCGCGCCGCGATCTCGGGAAGCTTTTCGAGTTGTTGCCCGACCGGCAGCGTCTACCCATCATCCAGGTGAAGTTGAAAGGCTTGTCGGTCGTGGAAACCGCTCGCCTCACCGGCATGTCGGAGTCAGCCGTCAAGGTGGGTGTGCATCGGGGCCTGAAGGCGCTTGCGGCAAAGATCAGGAACGAGGGATGAAGACTGAAGAATTGGTGACCATGCTCGCGACCGGGGGTGGCGCGGCGGAGCCGAATGCTGTGACCTACCGCTACGCCATTGCCATCGGCTGGGGGGTGTTCGGCGCAACGCTGCTGATGGCCATACTGCTCGGCGTACGCCACGATCTCGCCAAGGCGGTCCTGCTACCGATGTTCTGGGTCAAGCTCGCGTACGTCGTATGTCTCGCGGTGGCTGGGCTGCTCTTGGCCTCACGCCTGTCGCGGCCAGGTTTGCGGCTCGGGTGGGTGCCAGGCGCGCTTGCGGCGCCGGTGCTTGCCATGTGGGCGCTCGCGGTGGTCGCGCTGACCCGCGCGAATCCGGCGCAGCGGAACGAACTTCTCTTCGGGGAGACATGGACGTCGTGCCCGTTGCTCATTGCCATGCTTTCCGTGCCGGTGTTCGTCGCAGTCCTCTGGGCGATGAAGGGGCTCGCACCGACGCGCCTGCGCCTCGCGGGGATGGCGGCGGGCCTTGTTTCGGGAGCGATCGGGGCGCTCGTGTATTCGCTGCACTGCCCGGAAATGGGGGCCCCGTTCCTCGGTTCCTGGTACCCGGTCGGCATCCTGATCCCGACCGCGGTCGGAGCCTTGATCGGTCCGCGCCTGCTATGTTGGTAGCTCCGAAGCGTACGGTGAACCTCGCGTCTGACAGTCGCCGCGCTTGGATCCGTTGGCTGCTGCTTGCCCCGACGTTACTTGCAACCACCGCGGTCGCTGCACCGATCACCGCGCAGCACGACGCAGTTATTCCGCTGGCGGTATTCCGCGACGTCGCGGGTGACGACGCAGCGAAAGCGTTGGCCGCGCTCAAACGGATCGGCGAACACTGGAGCAATGCTAACGCGGCGCCGTTGCTCGACCTCCTGCCGTTTCTTCCACCCGGCCGCGTGCAGCGCGCCATCGTCGAGCAATTGGAGAAAGCCTCGGGGCGCACCTACGGCGGCAATCTCAACGGTTGGTACGAATGGCTTTGGTCGATCGATCCTGGCGAACATCGCGACTACGCTGAGTTCAAGGGGTGGCTCTATGCGCAGATCGACCCGCGCTTTCGCGAGTACTTCGACAACCGTCCGCAGACGATCATCCGACTCGACGAAATCCGCTGGGGTGGCGTGCGCCGTGACGGCATCCCACCGCTGCAACATCCGAAGACGATCGACGCCCGCGAGGCGACCTATCTTCAGGACGACAACGTCGTGTTCGGCGTCGATATCGACGGCGACGTGCGCGCGTACCCGAAGCGCATTCTCGCCTGGCACGAAATGGTCAGGGACACAATTGCTGGGCGCGATCTCAACGGCGTCTACTGCACGCTCTGCGGCTCGATGATCCTCTATGACACGACGATCGATGGCGTTCACCACCAGCTGGGCACCAGTGGCTTCCTCTATCGCTCGAACAAGCTGATGTACGACGCCGCGACCAAGTCGTTGTGGTCGACCCTGACCGGCACGCCGGTGGTGGGTGCGCTGGTGGGTAAAGGCATCGTACTCAAGCCGCTCTACCTCGTGACGACCACTTGGGGTGAATGGCGGCGACGGCATCCCGAAACGCGCGTGCTATCGCTTGATACCGGCTATCAGCGGGATTACAGCGAAGGCGCCGCCTATCGCGACTATTTCGCGACGCAGCGGCTGATGTTCAACGTGCCCAGGCTCGATGACCGGTTGCCGAACAAGGCCGAGGTACTCGCGGTGCGCGCTCCCGGGTCGTCAGCCGCCCCGCTTGCGATCGCCGCCGACTTTCTGGCGGCGCATCCGGTGTATCACGACCGGGTCGCAACGCTGAACTTCGTCGTTCTCACTGACGCGAGCGGTGCCAACCGTGTCTACGATGCGCGCAACGTCATGTTCGCGAGCTGGAACGGCAACGATACCGCGCGTGATCGCGATGGCGGGATCTGGAAAGTCACCGAGTCACGGTTGGTCGGGCCGCGCGGCGAAGTTCACGAGCGTTTGCCGGCGCATCGTGCCTTCTGGTTCGGCTGGTACGCCGCCTACCCGGAGACGCGTTTGATCAAATAAGCTTACGCCAGCGCAAGTGGAGCAGGGAGGGACAACCTCGGGCACGAATCAGAGAAGCGTTGTCAGGTCGGTCAGCAAGGCCGGTGAGACGCGTACCAGATACGCTTCCAGCGACCTGTCCCAACCAGACAGGATCAGGCCGGCGTTACGTCCGGACCGCTTAGATTGCCTAACGCGTGGGTAGCTTGAGCGTCAGTGTCCTGCCATCGAAGCCCTTAATGTTGTGGTGCGCCCGGACGACGACAAGCTCGTTGCCGGGTGGTATGCGCACGCCATACAGGTCGCGCGTGAAGGGCTGTTCGTCTTCGTGGGAGTGCAAAAGCTCGCGTCGTCCCAGGAGCTTGCCGTCAGGGAGGAGCACTTCGATCGCATCGGCGTAATAGTTAGCGCCTTTGTCGACGCTCTTCACGGTGACGTCGAAATCGAAGGTGTTCGGCGCACTGCGCCGCACTTTCGCAGCGACCACATCGGCTTCGCCGGCCCATGCGCCGCCGGCGGACACGGTGGCGATGGCGATAGCGAGCGTAACGAGTGCGCGGCGCGGTCTCACTGCGTGCCTCAGCGGGCGACAAAAATCTCGGCTTGCGGATAGAATGCGGACCACGCAAACCAGAAAGCGACGTACGCGGGAAGTTCACGCCCCGAGCTGTCGAAGGCCAGTGCGGTCCGGTTTTCGCGATCGAAGCGAATGGAAAGCGCGCTACCCCCGAGGCGATCGTCGATCGTGCCACGCGGGCGGCTGCCCAGGGCCTTGGCGAGTTCGCTGAAGGCATAAGCCTTGCGCGCGCCATTCAGCTCAACTCCCAGCACCGGCTCTTTGGGAGGGAAGCGGTCGCTCGTGTTTATGGTGGGGAACATGATGCGGGCGCTCGATGCGTAGCCGGCATAGGGGTCGCGGCTGTAGTCACGGTTGAAGCCGGTGTCCACCGAGAGCGCGAGCGTGTCGGGATGGCGCGTCCTCCAGTCGGCCCATGTCGTGTGAGTCAGGGCGACCGGCGTGAGCTTCTCACCCTTGAGCGGACCGGAAACGGCCTCCGCCGTGATCTGCGACCAGAGCGACTGCGTCGACCGGTCGTAGAGCAGCAGGTCGCTGTTGTAGAGCAGCCCAGAGACACCAAATGTCGTCGCCTGGCCCCCGGCTCGTGCCACGTACGCAATGCCGGTGCCGCACAACGGGCAATAGGTGACGGCGATCGGATCGTCGCCGAAGTGGTCGTTGACGATTTCGTGCCAGTTCAGGATCCTGACCGGGTACGCCTTCACCATGCCATCGCGAGCCAGGCCGAGTACCCGGTCGGTGGCGGCAAGACTTGCGGCACTGGCGGGCACGAACTTCGGCGCGTCGATTGCCGGGATGCCGTCCCGGCCCGGACCCCCATGCAGAATCTGGTCAGGTGGCACCAGGGAATCTTTGAGGTCGAAGCCGTTGAGCGTTTGCGCAGCAATCACCGAGGCCAACATGGCGAGCGCCGCAAACGCCACGAGCGAACTGATCAATCTTCGGCTCATGTTCCTCATTCGCTGTGCGTAGGTCATGCCCGCGCGCCGCTATCGTCCAGCGCCGAGCTCACGACGCCCAGCGCAACCGCGCATAGTCAAAGTTCTCTGAAGGCGGCGGCTTGATGATCGTGAAGTACGGCGACACGTCGAAGTCGCGCGGCGCAAACAGGCTGAAATGGCGCACCTTCAAGGCGGGCTCCACGCAGTCCTCTCTGCGGTCGGGCAGCGGGTCGCGACAGGGGACGAGCAGTCGGGTAGGTAGAATGGGATAGCCCACGCTCTGGAAAGCTTGCGCGATAAGGGTGGAACAGATCGCCTGGGTTGGTTCGCCGCTGCCCAACGCGAGCAGGTGCCGTCGCCAGGAGGTCGGAACCGGCGGCGTCGGCAGCAGATAGCGCGCCAGGTCGAATACGTTCTTCAGGTCGTAGGCGTGGCCGAGCCGCGACAGTGCATAGGCAACGAGGCGTTCGCGATCCTCGGCGCGCAACCCGATTGCTCGACAGATGCGGGTGTGAAAATCGGCATACTTGCCAAGCGGCGACAGGATCACCCCCTGTCCGACCTCGGCCTCGATGAGCACCGGCGGATCATCGCTCGGCGGCTGGCCCGGTTGCGGGCCGACGTAAAGCGCGGCGTGCGACCAAGTCGATTGCGTCAGGTACTTGATGGCCGTGCTGATGCGAAGATTTCCCTCGACCAGCAGGACGTCCGCGGGCTCCAGTGAAGCCCGAAGCTGCGCCGCCGAATAGGTCGCCAGCGGCGCAAAACCGCGGATCGGGTGGCTCAGATAGGCCGCAAGCCAGCCTCCGAGTCGCTCGAACATCTTTCCGCTCGCTTGCATGATTTCCCCGCCCGCGCTTTCGCTCGCAGACTACTCATGCTTCGCCGCGCGCCGGATAGTCCTTGGCGATGACGAAGTCGACCGCCGCCAGCATCTCCCGGAAATGCGGACGCGCGAACGGCATCGACTGCACCGACGCCCAATAAAGCGCGCCATCGGGGCGCGCCAGGAACACACCGGGCTCGCTGAAAAAAGCCGGTTCCTCGACACCGGTCGACGTCAAGCCGCGTCCACTCGAGATATACAAGCCCCACGCGCGAGCGGTCCCGATCGTCAGCGAGTGACCGACTGTCAACTGCGAGAGTCCCCATTTGGTTTGGGCCTCCCGCGCACGCGCTTCGGTGTCGCTGCTGATCGCGATGGTTTCGACGCCGCGGGTCGCGAATTCGGGGACCGACTTATTCAACTCTGCGACGTACGTCGTGCAGATCGGGCAATGCAGCCCACGATAAAACACGATCAGTGAAAAGCGTTGCGGTGTTGCAGCCGCGAGACTCCACGTCGTGCCGGACAAGGTGGGCACGGTGAGATCGGGGGCGGGTTGACGAGGAAGCAAATGCGACAAGGTTATCTCCTTTGAATGGGGGGTGCGGGCAGAGGCCGGCCGGTCGCGTGCAGACCGTGCGGCGTTCTACGTTGAAGCCAAATGACGGTTCCCCCCGTTCGTTCTTAGGCGACCGTGATCGGGCGAATTTAAAAAAGCTCCGATCCGGCAGCCGAATTGCGAGCTTGAAGATCGATTGCGATACGACGCCGTCGATTTCCTTGGCTTCAGGAAGCGACAGGACGTTTTTCACTGCTGCCACGCGCCAACAGCTTAAAGCCGACACCAACAATCACCCCGAAAATGAGATGCCCTATCAAGCTGCCCATGGCCACGGGGCGCATCGGGGGCATCATCAATGGCGCAAATGCCGGCATTCCCAGCAGCACCGGCATCAAAATCAGCGCGCCCAGTATCCACCAGGCCACACCATAAAGGGCGCCCCAGCCAGTCGCTGTGCCGTAGCCACGGATACGGTCGCCGAGCAACCAACCGAAAATTCCGCCGGTGACGGCGCTATTGAACAGGTGATACAGCCAGCCAATGACAAGGCTGTCAGAGCGGACCACCTGCGCGACCATCGCCATCATCGGCATCTCTCCGCCGTCCGGCTTTGGGGCAGTCATCATCTGCATCATCATTCCGAAGACCACCCCCGCAATCAAGCCCGCCACAACTCCTGCAGTAATTTTGTTGCGCATCATTCATTCCTCCGTAAACGCTGCATGATTGTGAGCCCCGTCAGCCACCGCATTATCAGAACCGGTTGGAAAATACCGACCTTACGACCGCGATTCCACGAGGCGCGGCTTCCGGAAGCGACGCATAGGGTTAACGCATCAAGCGCACGCGCCGAGCCTTGCATCGGCAGGTCCTGTCTTCTCTTCGCCGAGAGCGCTCGGCGTCTTGCACCGCATCCTGATGCGCGGAACGACTAACATCAGTTCGTTCCCGCCGCCTGCTGTGATTCGACCGGGCTTGGGTCGAGCTTGGCGCGCAGTCGCTGCCACAGTAGATGATCGATCGACAGCTTGCCGGGCCCGCGGCAGAGCAGCACGAGCAGCATCGCCGCCCATTGGATGTGCGTCGGCCACGCTTGCGGGTAAACGAAGACCTCGATCCCCGTGGTCATGCCGAGGAGCACCGCCGCCGCAGGCCGCGTCAACAGGCCGAATACCAACAGCACCGGCGTCGTCAGCTCGATCGTCGCCGCCAGGTAGGCGGCGACTTCTGGCGACAACAGGGGCACTTTGTATTCTTCGGTAAACAGCGCGAGCGCCGTGTCCCAATTCGCAAGCTTGGCCATGCCGGAGTTCCAAAAAACGGTTGCGACTGCGAGGCGCAAGGGGATGGCGAGGACGGTATAGGGAACAGCATCGAGCCAGCGAAGCATATGCGCACAAGAGTTCGACACGGTCGAACGCTGCAGCGATGAAGCCTCAGCCCTCGTCATTGCAAGCCCTCCTGTATCTGTGAAATTGCTGCCGCGTCGGTCAGGCTGAACGCGATGAAACGCCCGGCCCGCAAGTGATCCGCAAGCAGGGCGGGTGCGTCGATTCCCGACGCGGCGTCAAGTGCTGACCCCAAGGGATGCCCGGCGCACAGAGCGGCGGTGAAGCGCCAGGCGAGCTCATCGACGCGCACGACGTCCACACCGGCGGCGAAGCGCTGCACCATCAGCCAAACCGGCCCGGCAGACGGATCGATCGCGGCAAGAGCGCTGTCGTCCTCACCCAGGACGGCGCGCCAAATCGTGTCGACCGGAAAATCCGCTTTTAACAGGCTGACCGAGGGGTGCGGCATGAAACGAACGCGGTCGTGGTCCGTTTGGGGAATGTCTGCGAGACGCGCCACGTCAAGCGGCTTCTCGTCCGGCGCGTGCAACGCACGGTTCACTGCCCATTCGAGGCGAGCAACATCGCCCATATAGGCAAGCGAAGCGGCTGGCGGAAACCGCGCCAGGAAATTGGGAAACTCCGCGCCATAATCATCGAGATTAGCGCTACGCGGCGGCTGTTCGTGCGCGAAGATCCTTGCTGCACCGTCGAAGAACTCGGCGCCTACCAGCCGACCGACCGCAGGAAAGGAAAGCCTCAGCGCCGTCGCGAGGCTGCTCGCGAAGGTATTCCGGTAGACGCCCAAACGCTCTACAGCCATAGACGCATCGCCGACAAGGTACGTCGCCGCTTCGCCGTCGTCGCGCTGTAGCAGGCTGCGCCGCAGCGCACGCTGAACGTCATGCAGCGACGGCATGCGCGGGTTCATCCTGGATCTGCTCGAGAAAGACGGTCGCCTGTGCAGCCTCGTCTTGCAGCACATCGAGCGGCGGCACGCCGGTATCCCATTCGATCAGCGTTGGCACCGGACCGAACCGCGCCAGCGCCTCGGCATAGAGCGTCCAGACGGCGGGGGCCACGCGCGAGCCGTGGTCGTCGATATGGAGCGTGCGTCCGCCTTCGAGTTGCCTTACCGCGTGCCCTGCGAGGTGGATCTCGCCAATCGCGTCCGCGGGAAGTGCTTGGAGGTATGCCGAAGCATCCCAGCCGTGATTGCAGGCGCTGACGTAAATGTTGTTGACGTCGCACAGGATTCCGCAGCCGGTACGCTTGGCAATGGCGGCAAGGAACTCCCATTCGGGAATGCTCGCATGACGGTACTGCAAGTAGGTCGACGGATTTTCGACCAGGATCCGACGGTTGAGGCTTGCCTGGGTCTGCGCGACATGCCGGCAGACAACGTCGAGCGCCTCCTCGGTCATAGGCAGCGGCAACAGGTCGGCAAGATAGACGCCGTCGACAACACTCCACGCGAGGTGTTCGGAAACGAGGCCCGGCTCAATGCGTTCGACGACCCGCCGAATGCGCTCGAGATGAACCAGATCCAGTTCGTCTGCGCTGCCAAGCGACAGGCCGATACCGTGCAGCGAGATCGGATAGTCGCGCCGGATCGCGTCGAGATAACGCAGCGGCGTGCCGCCGCCCATATAGTTCTCGGTGTGAACTTCGAGCCATGCTATGTCGGGGCGGGTATCGACCACCGCCTGATGGTGCTGGAACCGCAACCCGATCCCTGCTTTTGCCGGGATCGGGTTGCGCCTGCCATGCAGCCCGGCAGCGGAAGAACTCGACTGCCGGCCCGCTGTCACGAGGCCTTCTGCTTGCCGCCCTGGATCTTGGCGCAGTCGCCCGCCGGAAGCAGCACGAACGATTTCGGGTCACGCGCCTGCGTCGACTGGCCGGAGCAGGAATGGGCGCCCTCGGCGCAGTCGTTCTTGGAGACGGCGTTAATGCCGTAGCATTTCTCCAGATGGTTTTTCTCCATCCGCGCCATTTGGTCCTGCACGTCTTTGGGCATTTTGCTCATGTCCATCTTGTCTGCTGCCTGGACGGGAGCTGCCTGGAGCGCGAGCGCGAGCCCCACCGCGGTCGAAAGAGTCGAAGCTGCAGCTACGTATCGGTTCATCGTCAGTTCTCCTCAAATACAAGGCCCCGGAAGCGGGACCGTGAAAGGAAATTCGGCGCAGGGTGACGAAAGGTTACGGGCCGCGCGAAATTCAGTTTGTGCGACAGGACACGATCGATGGGCGAGGATTCCAGCCATGTCTTCGCGGCAGCGAAGACGTGGCCGACGCTGCGCCTAGTCAACGAAACCGTTCAATACGGGTGGCGAGGCTTACTTCACCAGCCGCGTGTCCGGGTACGCGGCATACCATCCAAACCAGAACGCGCGGTGCGCCGGCAGGCGCTCGCGCGTTTCGCCGCGCGGCCCGGTGAGCCGAGCCTCGGAAACCTTCCAGACGCCGCCGGCGCGGTCACGTGCGGCATCCGTGCCATTCCAGCTCGCCAACGTGAGATCGCGGGCATCGTAGACGCGGTTTGCGCCACTCGTGTCGGTGAGGACAACAAAGTTCACCGTGTCGACGCGATCGTGATACACCGGATGCGCGTTCAGAAAGCTGGCGTCGATCGCGAGGTGCTCGCCAGCCGCCTCGGCGACGCGTACCGCCAGCACCTCCGCCTTGTTGGGCAGGCGGTCGTCGACCTTTGGCACGGTGAACATCAGCCGCTGCGTCGCGAAATAGTCCCGATACGCAGCGCCCTCGCTGTAATCGCGCAGGTAACCGGTGTCCAATGACAGCACGCGCGTCGCGGGATGGCGCCGCCGCCACTCGCCCCACGTCGTCGTGACGAGGTAGAGCGGCTTCAATACGATGCCTTTGCCCACCAACGGCCCTACGACCGGCGTGCCGGTCAGCGTCGACCACAGCGACTTGGTCGCCGCGTCGTACATCAGCTTGTTCGAGCGATACAGGAAGCCGCTGGTGCCGAGCTCGTGATGGACCCCGTTGATGGTCGTGTCGTAGAGGATCATCGAGCCGCATAGCGTGCAATAGACTCCGTTGAGCTCCCGTCCGGCGATCGTGTCCGTGACCATTTCGTGCCAGGCGAGAATCCGCTTCGGGTACGCCCGCACGTCGCCATCGATCTCGACACCGAACACGACGTTGTCGTCCCGAAGATATGTCGCTTCGCGCGCGGCCAGCATTTTGGGACGTCGCAGCGGAGGAATACCGTCGCGGTGCACGCCGCCCCAGCGGATTTCGTCGAGCCGAATGGTCGTCTTCGGGTGGTTTTCGAAATATTCGCGGAAACGGGGGTCGATCTGGCTATAAAGCTTGGCCTTGAACTCGGCGTAATCGGGGTGCTCGCCGGGATCGAACGACCACAGCCATTCATACCAGCCGTTGAGATTCTCGCCGTACGCGCGCATCGACGCTTTCTCCAGTTGTGCGACGATACCGCGCTGTACGCGACCAGCTGGAACGAAGGGCAGCAGATCGAGCAGTGGTGCCGCGTAGGCGTTGTCCCAATGCTCGTCAAGCCGCTTGAGCGCGGCGAGCGCTTTCGCCTCGTCGTCTCCCGCCACGTCGTAAAAGACCACCAGCGGAAGGACCGTGTCGCGGCGGACCGCGGTCGGCGCAGCGACCACGGCCGAGGCAAGCAATGCCGCTGCGATCAGCAAATGGATTCTTCTAGCGATGGGATTGCATAGGCATCGCAAGTTATGCACCTCGGTGGGTTGACAAGAAATCAGGACATCTCATCGGCGCACAGTCCATAGCGAGTTCGAAAGCCATTGGCGGTTGGTTACAGGGACGGGCACAATTTGGTTCCGGCCGGCCCATTCCGGCCTTTTCCTCGCGGCTGTAACCGAACACCGTGACGCAACGAATCGATAATCAGGAGCGGGCGAGCGCCAACGAGGATCGGCTGCGGGACCTGTTGGTTCGTGGGCTCGCGGGCGACGCCGCGGCGTATCGCGCCTTTCTGAAGGACCTGAGCATGCATTTGCGCGCCTTTTTTAGAAGGCGCCTGTCCGGCTTGCCAGATGAAGTGGAGGATCTCGTGCAGGAATCGCTGCTCGCCGTGCATAACCGGCGTCATACCTACGATCCGGGGCAGCCGCTGACCGCGTGGGTGCACGCGATCGCGAAGTACAAGCTTGTGGACCTCCTGCGGCGACGTGCCGGTCGTGAGCTCCGCAACGATCCGCTCGACGACGTACTCGACATTCTGACCCACAATGACTCCGAGGCCGCCGCAGCGCGCCTCGACGTGACCAAGCTGCTTCTGCGGCTGCCCGACCGCCAGCGCCTGCCGATTGTCCACATGAAGCTGGAGGGATTGTCGGTGGTGGAAACGGCACGCGTGACGGGTATGTCGGAATCGGCGGTCAAGGTGGGCGTGCACCGCGGACTGAAAGCGCTCGCGGCTATGATTAGAATGCGATGAAAACCGACGAGCTGGTCACGCTGCTTGCTACCGGTGCCGGGGCGGTCGAACCCGACACTACGGCGCGGCGCTACGCGACCGCGCTTGGCTGGGGTGCGTTCGGCGCAACTTTGCTGATGGCAGTTCTGCTTGGCGTGCGTCCGGACATCGACGCGGCGGCGCGGCTGCCGATGTTCTGGATCAAGCTCGGATTCCCAGCCTTTGTTGCGGTCGGGAGCCTGTTCGCGGCGTCGCGGCTGTCGCGCCCGGGCGCTCCGCTCGGCTGGGTACCCGGTGCGCTCGTGGCGCCTCTGCTCGCGATGTGGCTGCTCGCCGCGTACGTGCTGCTCGGTGCGCCGCTGCCGGAACGCGCCGACCTCGTTCTGGGCCGCACGTGGAAATACTGCTTGGTCGGTGTACCGATGCTGTCGGTGCCGGTACTAGTCGCAACGTTGTGGGCGATGAAAGGGCTCGCGCCGACGCGCCTCTCGGTCGCCGGGGCGGCAGCCGGATTGCTCGCGGGGGCAATCGGCGCGCTGGTCTATGCGCTGCATTGCCCCGAGATGGAGGTGCCGTTCCTGGGTGTCTGGTATGTGGTGGGCATGCTGATCCCGGCTGCCGCCGGAGCGTTGCTCGGGCCCATGGTACTGCGTTGGTGATCGCCGCTGGCGTTACATCGCGCCCGACACCGACACACGCGCGGATCGTCGAAACTCGGACGCTCCCGCGCGCCGAATAACATTGGGCGACCACGAAATCGATCCTCTGCAGGATCTTGTCGAAATGCGGTAGCGCAAATGGTGAAGAATAGTAAGCAACTACGGAGCGATGCATTGCCGGCTATTTACCCACAGTCGCTTGCGCAAAACCGTCCAACGCTTGTTTAAGATTACCGACCACCGGGCATTGGGGAACGCCGTGGCGGTTGGCCACATAGGTCGGGTCGTTGTAGCCGAGCCAGACTTGCCCTGATCCATCCTCCCAAACCAGCGCCTTGAGCGGGAGGTCGATACCGACCGACTGACTGCACTCCATGAAGAGGGTGCCGCCCTGCGGATTGCCGAAGATCAGTACCTCGGTTGGCCGGAGTTGCTTGCCGACCTTGGCGGCTCCCGCGGCGTGATCGATGCGCGCAAAAAGGGTCATCCCTTTCTCCTTCAGCACGATCTCTAGACGGTCCATCGTCTCCTTGGGGCCGTACGAACTTTTCACGGCGATTAATCCATCGGCAGCGAAGGCCAGCGACGATGTAGCCAGCAGGAAGGTAATGGCGAGAGATTGAATACATTTCATGTCGGTTTCCCAAGTTGAGTATTTTGACGCACGCTAATAGCGCGTTGTCAGGTCGGTGAGCCAATCCGGCGACCATTGCACTAGGCGCGCCTCGATTCCCCTGTCGAAGCCGGTGAGGATGGACGCGCCGACGGCGATCATCAGTATGCCGAGCACATATTTGCCGGTCGACCCAACCTTCATTAGTTTCCCGCGGAGTCGCAGCATGGCCTCGCGCGATAACGTGCCGAGAAGCGACAGCGGCAGCGCGGCGCCGACAGAGAAGACGAACATCACCAGAGCTACCTGACTAAGTGCGTCGCTCTGGCTAGCGAGCGTTACCGCGACACCGAGCGTCGGTCCGACACAAGGCGCCCAGACGAGGCCTAGCAGGAATCCGAGCGCAAATTGGCCGGGCAGGCCGTCGAACGGAACCCGTCGCGAAAGAGCGTCTCCGGCCGTACCCACTGACGCAGTCGCGCTGGCGAATTGGGTCTGCAGGCCTGTGCTGAGCAACACGGCACCCAGCAATACAAGCGCGACGGCGGCACCCGTGCGCAGCCATCCCTGATCCAGTCCCAAATACAGACCGAATGACGCAAGCGCGACGCCGGCCAGCGTAAACGACAGCCCCAGCCCAAGCGCCAGCGCCAACGGACCGCGCCGATGACTGGTGATGGCCGAACCGATCAGGATCGGCAGCAATGGCAGCACGCAAGGCGAGAGCGTCGACAGCACCCCGGCCAAAAAACTTAAGGCCAGGGTACCCACTTGGGCGAACATCGACGCTCAGCCGCTCGCCTTGCGGAGCAACGCCGCGATGCCGTCCTTTTGCGTCTCGCCGGTAGAGCGGCCTTTCTCCGCCTTGCCCTTGAACACGATGAGCGTACTTTGTTGCGTGACTTTGAACTGCTGCAGAACGGCCGGCTGCGTGTCGAAATTCACTTCGAGCAACGTGTAATCGTTGAATTCGGGAGCGGCAAGCAATGACGAGATAATGGGCGCCTGCTTCTTGCAGGTAGGGCACCAAGCCGCTCGCACGTCGATCAAGATCGGCTTATCCGCAGTCTGCAGGGCCGCAAACGTGGCTGGATCGAATGCCTTCTGCTCGGCGGCGAAGCCGAGGCCGGCAGCAAGTATAACAACAAGGGTAAACCGCATCAGCACGCGATTCATATGTATCTCCGAGAGGAACATTGAAGACGAGAGCCCAGCGCTTCAATCGTCCCCGAGGGGCCCCAACATCAGTTCGTTACATCGAAGCGTTTGGTTACAGCCGCGCGAATGTCGGAATGGTGGGAGTTCCATCGGCTGCGCAAGCTTGGCGTGCGCTTCATGCCGATGGTGATTTCCGGGCTGATCGGCAATGGACTGCGCTCCGCCGTGGCGGGAGCCCGCGAGTCGATGTGAAAGGCGACGCTTTGTAGCCTTTCGTGAATAATCGGCAGTTCCGCCGCGGCTTTTTCCCGTAAAGCGGGGCTTCGACCCGACGTATATCTAGTCCAAGCCGGTGATTTCCCGGCACACCGAGTAACGCTCTTCAAGATGGATATACTGTCATGGGGCGTACTCGAGTCTGATGGGTGACGCATGTTTCTCGGAAGAATAGCGACGGTGCTGGTCTGTTTTACGGTCGCCGTCGCGTCAATGCCGCTCACGAACACGGCGTCCGCGCAGCCGGGACAGGCTGCGGTCGGGAGCGAAGGCGTGCAGCCGGCTCCCGCCGAGCTCCCGTCGCTGACTCCCTTCTGGACCAAGTACGCCTATTTCGTGCCATCGCGCTTCAGCGATCTTCCCGGATGGCGCGACGACAGCCTGGCGGAAGCATGGAAGGCATTTCGTGCGAGCTGCGCCGTGCTCGCGAACCGCGCCGCATGGACGGGGCCATGCGCGCGCTCGATCGCGGTTAACGCGCGCAACGACGACGACGTCAGGCGTTATCTGGAGCGGGAGTTCGCGCTCTACCAGATTCACAATAAAGACCAATCCCCCGCCGGTGTCATCACCGGCTATTACGAACCGCTGCTGCGCGGCAGCCGTCGCTACGGCGCTCCATACATTTATCCTGTCTACGGCATTCCCGACGATTTGCTGTACGTGGATTCGCGCAGCATTCCGCGAACGCTCTTTGGCGCACAAGTCTTTGCGCGCGTCGAGGGTCGCACCGTGATTCCCGCGTGCACCGGTTTCGTGGCAAGCGCTTCCTGCAAGGAACCCTACATGCTCGATGTCTCCGATTCCAAGCCGGACATCAGGGACAAGAAGCTGCGCGTGCGCATCGATGGAAAGCGCATCGTTCCCTACTACACTCGCGCCCAGATCGATCAAGGCGTCCTTGCCGCGGAGCGCGTCATCGTGTGGGTAGACGACCTCGCTGCCTTGTATTCGATGCAGGTCCAGGGCTCGGGCAAGGTCCGTCTGCCGGACGGACAGTTGCTCCGTCTGGCCTACGCCGAGCAGAACGGCCATCCATTCTTGCCGCCGGTGCAGGTCGCGGGCCGGAAGAGCGGATCACGGACGGCGACGGTGCTGACGAGGGGCATCGAGATCCTGGTATCTGACACCGACAGCGGCGAGAATTCGCCTGCGATCACGGGCGATCCGGTAACCGCTCCGACCCTTCGCGGCGTGCGACCTCTGGATGGAGCGGAACAACGCGCAAGCCCTGCCACCGGCGGCAAAGCCGCCGATGAGAACCTGACGCCCGAGGTCGAGCGCATGGTCGAGTTGTTGCTTAAGGGAAACGCGGATCCCCAGCGCATACCGGTTTCTCCGCCGACGGTCTCGTCGAAAGAAGCGCGTCCCGCCGTCGCGTCCGAACCGGCGCGCGTCAAGACCGACGCAAGCGTGGTCGAAAAAACCGGGAATCCGTCGGTGTTCAGCAGCGACCCAAGCTATGTATTCTTCCGGCAGATTCCCGACAGCGACGGCGGTCCTCTCGGCGCGCTCGGCGTGCCACTGACCCCCGGCCGATCGGTGGCGGTGGACCCGCGCACGACGCCCTTGGGATTTCCCGTCTTCATTTCAACCGAAGGGCAGGGCATCGGAACGCGGCTTAACCGTCTGGTGCTCGCGCAGGACACCGGTGGAGCTATCCGCGGACCCGTGCGCGCTGATTACTTTTGGGGTTTCGGCCCGGGCGCCGGCGAACGCGCCAGCCGCATGAAGGAGAATGGTCGCATGTGGGTATTGCTGCCCAAGGATTTGCAGGTAGGCGTTGGCGCGCAGTTCACCACGCGCGGCGGAGCAGGTGCCGGTGAAGCTGAATGCCTGGTTCCCGATCCTGAGTTATGTGTCGAATGAGCTTCGCGAGGTCGTTCGACCGTACGAAACTCGATCGAATGGGAGAGAAGACGATGAACATTCTTGTGAAACTGCGTGGACCGTCATCCGACGGGAGCGGAAAATCGTGGACACCGGCCATGCCGGCAAACTGCATCCTGGCATTGATGGTGCTCGCGGCTTCCTGTTGCCTTCCGGCAGCGGCTCAGCAGGTGCTCCAGGGTCAGGAGATCACGGAGTCCGCGCTGATTGACGCCTTGACACCCCCACCTGCTCCAATACTGACGCGCAGCATCAACGCCGCCCCCGCAGTTGCGCCGAAACAGGCCAAAGCCGCGCTGCTGATTACTTTCGAGACCAACGCGACAGCGCTCACCAGCGGTGCAAAGCGCGAGCTCGACGTCGTCGGCCGCGCGCTCAACACGAGCAAACTTGCGGACTTCAATTTCGTGATCGAAGGCCACGCCGATCCGCGGGGCTCGGCAGAAGGGAACCGGCGCCTGTCCGAGGGGCGGGCAGCGGCGGTCCGCGAATATCTGGTTCAGAACCAGAGCGTGCGCGAGGATCGGCTGAAGGCCGTCGGCAAGGGCGACCGCGAGCCGCTGAATGCAAACAATCCCGCTGCGCCGGAAAATCGTCGCGTCGTGTTTGTGAACATGTCCAATTAGGCCTGCTGCGAAGCGTGTTCTGATCAACGCAACGACGAGGTGATGCCCGTGACAACCGTAGCGCGCAGTGCCTTCATGACCAAAGCGGCCATCTTGGCGGGACTCGTTTTGTTGCCAGCGATCCTAGGTGCCGGCTTCGCGCGATCTGCTAACACTAACACCGCCATCGCCGCACTGGTGATGGAGTTGAGCGGAGTGACCAAGCCGCCATTGGCGGTGCATCGGGAGGTTGCCTCCGGGACAAAAATTGCAATCGCGCCCGGCGCGCGCCTGTCGCTTCTTCATTACGAAACGTGTTCCATCGTTACGCTCACTGGCGGCACGGTCCAGGTGACCGAGCAGGGTTTGGAAGCCGCGGAAAGCAACATCGAGAGTAGGAAGCCCGGGCCATGCCCGCGCGTGCACAGGATTTCCCTTGGCGGCCCCGGCCCCCTGGGCGGCGGCATCGTTTCGCGCGGGCTATCGCACGATGCGTCGCAATATGCCGACGTGGCGTCGGATGGTTTAGTGATCCTCAAGGGCGCTCGGGCGTCCAAAGCAGTAACCGTTGACGTGCTCGATTGGAATCGAAGGCTTGTCGGCGGCGATATTCCCATTCGCCACGAGTCGTTCCGGTTGAACGGCGCGCTGCCGCCAAGGCGCCCCTACTTCCTCAACATTCATTTTCGCGGACAGAGCAAACCGGTCGAGGTGCCGATTTCGATCTCGGCATCGGACACGAAAGGCTTGCTGATACTTCGGTTCGAGTAAGAGGACGACCGGGATTGAACCTTCGTCGCCGGTATCGCGAGATCGTCATCCTTGCGGCGCTCCTCGCGTCCGCGATGCTGGCTCTAGTCACCGACGGTCGCGTCGAGCTCGTCGACGGCTTTTTATACGATATTGCGATTGCCATTGCGCCGTCCCGATCGGCGCCGGTGGCGTCGAACGTCGTGGTCGTCGCCATCGATGAGAAGAGCCTCGCTTCCGAAACCCTTGCGTCCACGCCGCGAGTATTTTTCGGCCCCTATTACGCAGAGCTGGTCGATGGACTGTTCCGGGGCGGCGCGAAGGCGGTCGGATTCGACATCATATTCAGCTACACCGCAACTCGCTTTGCGGCGATCGAACCCAGCTACGATGATGCGATGCTCGCGTCGCTTGCCAGGTATCGCGACCGCGTCGTCCTCGCACGTACGGCCACGACCCCGGTCGCCGAGCCGTTTGTGGCGGCCGTCTTCGACGCCAAGCGCGACGCCGGACGCGATGAGCCCATGGCCATTGCCTACTCCGAGCTCGTGCCGAGCGAAGACGGAGTCCAGCGATGGATCTATTCGCACTACGCTGCCGCGGATGGCACGCGCTTGCCGACGCTTGCCGCGCGGCTTTCTGAAATTGCCGGTGGATCCGGCGACGCTGCTCCGTTCCTGCTTGCGCCGGCGGCACCCTTGGAAAGCCTGCCGACCTATGCAATCGCCGATGTGCTGAGTTGCATCAAATCCAATCCCGACGCAGCGAAAGCGGCGTTTGCGGACAAAGTCGTTCTGATCGGAAGCAATCTCGCGGAGGAGGATCGAAAGCGCGCGCCCGATCGATTCCTGAAGTGGCCGTCGTCGTCACTCACGCGTAGCGACGGATTCGGCTGCGGGCTGCAGGCGCTGGGCCCCTCCGCGCCGGACAGCGACTCCGTGCCCGGAGTGCATATTCACGCCGCGGCCGTCGGCAATCTGCTTGGCGCAACCGGCGCGACGCTGGTTCCTGCTCCGGCGCGCATCGCGGCGGCGGCATCCGCCGCGGTGATCTGCGCCAGCTTCGGATTGTTCATGTCTCCGGTGATCGCAGTGGTGGCCTTGATCGCTTTTCTGGCGGCGCTCTTCGCAGCCTCGGTGCTGGGTCTGGGGGCGGGTGCCTGGCTTCCGGTCGCCGTTCCTGCCATCGCCGGGCTGGGTGCACTCCTAAGCGGCCAGCTGGCGCGATTCTTCGTCGAGGATAGAAGGCGGCAGCGCATGGAGAGAGCTTTCGGCTGCTATCTCGCGCCGCAAATCGTCAGCCAACTGTCCGAGGAAGGCTCCGATCTGAAACTCGGCGGTGAGGTGCGCGAGATCACGGTGATGTTCGCGGACTTGACCAACTTCACCGCCATTTCCGACACCATGCCGCCCACCGAACTGATGGAACTCACCAACAGGTATTTCAAAGTCATCGTCGGGGTGATTGACGAGATGGGCGGCTACGTCGACAAGTTCATCGGCGATGCGGTGATGGCGATGTGGGGAGCGCCTGCCAGCGCGCAGGACTCCGCAGCGCGGGCAGTGGCCAGCGCGTTTCTCATCGACCAGCGCGTCAGCGCCCTCAACTCGGCTGCATCGAGCGATTCCGCCAAATTCGGTGTGAAGATCGGAATCAGCTCAGGGCCCGCGATTGTGGGCAACGTCGGTACGCCGCGGCGTTTGAGCTATACCGCGCTCGGATCGACGGTCAACCTTGCCGAAAGGCTGGAAAAAGTGTGCAGTACGTTTGGCTGCTGCATCGTGGTCAACTCAACCACCATGGCCGCGCTCAAGGACGAGTATCTTTTCTGCGAGCTCGATGCGGTCAGGTTGAAGGGCAAGCGGAACCCGGTGCCGGCATACGAAGCGATCGCCCCGATTCGGACGGCGACGCCCGAGCAGCGCGCGTACGTTTCCCGGTACGGCGCCGCCCTGCAATGCTATCGAAGCGGCGAGTTGGACGAGGCAGTGTCGCTATGGACGGCGCTCGACGTTGCGAGCGGTCCGCGCAAGGGCACTTCCCCTGCCGCAGTCATGGCGCAACGCGCAAGAGCCAACGAGGCTGCAGCCGCGCCTTTTCCCGGCCCGTAGGACGGTCCCACCCAGCTATCCCGCGCGGCCGGGATATCAGATCTTCGGCGGTGAGAAAATGAAATCCCCGGATTCGCCGCCGGCAAAGCGGATCGGCGCGTATTCCGGACGCTGGTCGAAGTTCAGCCTGCGGGCGATATTGAGGACACGTGCGGAGAGCACGTCGGAAAGCTGCCTGCCGAGGAGAAAATCCTGGTTCTCGGAGAGGATGTCGATGAAATTCTGGGCGAAGATCGAGTGCTTTCCGCCGCCTCCGTCCATTACCGGGCTCACACCGCCGCTGGTAAGCACCGTCCGCGAAGGCGACTTCGCAAGCTCCTTCAGCTGGGTCTGCCTTTCCTCTTCCGACAAGCCCGGCTGCAACTGGCCCATCGACGAGCGTGTCATCGCTCCGGAGTAGCAGGAATCGGCGACGACCAGGATATGTTTCGCCGACATCGTGTTCCAGGTTTCGGTGAGCGTGGAGTTTGCGATCCAGTTGGCGCTGCTGGTGGGGTCCGCATCGATGGGCAGCCAGTTCGCCAGCGAGTTCACACGATCGATCTGGCCGTGGCCGGCGTAATAGACGAGAAGGTTGTCCTTTTCGGTGACGACCGCCCGCAGTTTGTTCAACTCCTCCATGATCTGCCAGCGGGTGGCGTTGAGCAGCAGCGTGACGGTGAAGCCATAACGGTCCTTGAGCAGCGCCGCGATATCCGTCGCGTCCGCTTCCGGCGTGTTCAGCTTTGCCAGCTTGTCATACTTCTGGTTGCCGATCACGAGTGCGTAATACTTGCCCAGCCCGAGACTTTGTCCGGACATCCTTGGCGGCGCTGCGGCGACCGGCTTGACGATCGCCGCGTCCGGCTCCATGAAGAATTCGAGCGCCGCGCGCTTGCCCTGGCGATCGACGGCAACCATGGTCACGCGCGTCTTGCCGGCGCCCAGATCTACGCTCGTCTTGAAGTAGCCCTCGCCGTCGATGTCCTGAAGGACGTCGTTGGCGGTGAAAGACAGCAGCCCCGCGGCTGCGGTGACACGTCCCACGACCGGCCGTGTGCCCACGCCGGAGCGAACCTTGATGGTCGCGGCATCGCGCGTGAGAACGATCGGAGGCTCGATGATTTGAATCGAAGGAGGCGCCATTGCGACGAGCTGCCTCGGCGGCTGCTTCGGCGCTTCGGGCCTGAGCTCGAGCTTGGTGACTTTTTCCTTGTAGCTGGTGACGTCGGTCTCGAGCCGGACGATCTCCTGCTTCTGCCGCGCAAATTCGGTCCTGCTTTTGTCGAGCTCCGCTTCGAGCGCCTTGATGCGCGCCGGATCTGCCGGGGCGGCCGCATTTTTTTGGCGCGCGATCTCCGACTGCATGGCATCCAGCTTGCGCTGGGCCTCCGCCGCCGCGTTTTTCTTCTCCTCGATGTCACGCTGGCTCTGGGCAAGCTGGCGCCGCGCCTGCTCCAGGTCTTGCCGCAGCGATGCGCTTTCGCCCTCCAGGCGCGCCAGTCGGGCTTTGAAGCCCTCGTTCGCCTGTTCGGTCTGCGCGACCTGCGCCCGGCGTTTTTCCAGCTCGGCTTCGCGTTCCTTGAGCAGCGATTCGAGCCTTCGGGTTTCCTCGGTGTTGCCTGCCGCCGCTGCCTGCAGTTTCTGTTTCGTCAGCCGTTCGATCTCCTGGCTCGATTTGAGGCGCTCTTCGTCGAGCGAGCGGCGCGCCTGTTCGAGCTCCTGCCGCGTGCGCTCGAGCTCCTTGCGCAGCGTGTCGAGCTCCTCCCTGGATGCTGTCGCGGGCGCACCGTCGAGATTGATGCTCCCTTCGAGGCCGGCGGCCTTGCGATAGAGCTTAAGCGCGATCGCCTGATCCTTGACTACGCCCAGCCCCTGTTCGTACAGGAAGCCAAGATTGATCAGCGCCCGCGGATAGCCCTGATCCGCTGCTTTCTGGTACCAGAGTGCGGCGCTGGCGTAGTCGGGCGCGGTGCCCAGGCCCTTTTCGTAAATTTCGCCGACGTTGGTCTGCGCGACCTTGTCCCCGCCTTGCGCGGTCGGCAGCCACACTTTCAGCGCGGTCGAATAGTTCGACCGATCATAGGCAACGTATTCGCCGCCACGAATTGCGCAGTCGGAGCCCGTGGTCTTGATGGCACGTCGCGGCGCCATGTAGGTGACGCCGGTGCCAAGCTGCCGCACTTGTCCGGGCAACAGGCAATCGACGATCAACAGCCGGTCGGCGTTCTGGCGATCGTCGACCATGGCCACCATTGGGTTCGGTGCTGCGAGGCCTGCCGACTGGCAGGCAAGGCTGATGAGAATGACACCGGCGCCCGGCAGCCACCGCGGGACGCATTGCCCAACGCACCGTGACCAAACGTCTTGTGAATGCGTCATCTCATGACTTTAAGCTCAGCGGAGCCCGCGACACAAGCCCGGTTTACAAACGCTCCGCGATGTGCAGTACAGCGGTGCAATGTTCAGCGAAGTGCGAATTCCGCCACACCCGGTCCGAGCGTTCGCGTAACGCACCTGCATTTGATTGACACGGGTCGATTTTGTCTGCAATTCTATGGTGAGAGGGATGTGACGGTCCTCAAAAAAGGGCCGGATTGGACCCGCCGTCCTGGATTGCGGCCTTGCCGTGTCCTGGCCAACGCTCAAAGATAGTAAAGCATTGATTTGTGACAAATCATTATCGCACGCATCAGTGGTACGGCGTGTGTCTGCTATCCAGCGTAACTCGAAAGGGGAGTCCATTGAAGAACCTGTTGCCGCGCCGGCTGCTTGGCCATATTGCGAAAATGACCGGGGGCTTGGTCCTGTGTGCCGGCTATGCCGGGCTCGCTGCGAGCCAGGGCTTGCCCAGTGTATCTGGGATCACCGATCTTCAAAAACCCGTTGCTTCCACAGTCCAAACCGTCTGCATTGCGCTTAACGGCCTCGGCGGGAAACCGCCTATCGCGACTCCCAATCCGAACGGCACTCCTGCCCAGCGCCTCTCGAATTCATGCACGCTGATGGTTTCGACCGCGTTTTTCAACCAGGGCACGCCGCCGCCATTCGATCCCAATGGTGTCTTCAACCTGAAAATCACGGATGATCAGTTAAAGCGTGGCATCCAGGCCATAGCGCCGGTGCAGATGAACGCTCAAAAGCAGATCAGCGTGGAATCATCGAAAATGAGTTTGGTCGGTTCCAGGCTTCTGGATCTGCGCAGCGGCGCGCGAGGGCTGGTCGTCGGCTTGAATGGCCAGGAAGCGTCGCAAGCCGCCAATGCTCAGCGCTCCTCGAGCGGCCTCGAGGGTGCCAGAGGCGGCGGCGCCGCCGCCGATGACGCAATGAGCGGCCGCTGGGGCGGCTTCGTCAATCTGGGCTACGCATTTGGCGACGTCGACCAAACCCCTTTGCAGGACGCCTACAAGTACGACAGCTTCAGCGTTCTCGCCGGCGCGGATTACCGCGTCAGCGACACGCTCGTGGTCGGCGGGGCGTTCAGCTACAGCGACACGCATTCCGATTACGAGCAATCGCTCGGCAACGTCAAAGCGAGGACGACCGGCGTCGCCGGTTATGCAACGTACTACGTCGATACCTGGTACGTCGACGGGTTCATCGCGTACGGCTCCGTCGACTACGATTCGACGCGCAACATTTTGATTCCGTCGAATAACCCGTCCGTGAGGGGCATCAACACCTCGGCCACGGCCAACCCGGACGGCGACCAGTGGTCTGCTTCCATCGGTGTCGGCCGCAGCTTCGACATGGCGCCGGTCACCGTAACGCCAACCGCGCGCCTGGGATACATCTGGGTGAAGAATAAGGGCTTCACGGAAAATGAGCCCAACGCTGGCCTAGGGCTTACGGTCGATTCGCGAACCATCCAGTCGTTGCAGTCTTCGATTGGAGGCAAGGTGTCGATGACCGTGAACAGCTCGGTCGGAGTTTTCGTGCCGTATGCCACGGCGAATTGGTTGCACGAATTCAGGAACGGTACTCCGTCGATCACCTCGAAATACGTGGCCGACCCCTTGAATACGATCTTCTCCATTCCAACGGCATCACCGACACGTGATTACGCGGTCCTTGGGATTGGAACCAGCGTAACGCTGCCGAACAATCTGGCGGGATTCGCGCAGTTCAGCGGCGCCGTCGGGCTGAAGAACGAGAGCAACTACGGGATCGTGCTCGGCGTTCGCAAGCAATTCTAACGATGCAGGAGCAGCGCTAGGCGAGTCAGATCAACGCGCGGTCCTTGATCTCGTGTGATCCTGCTTGTCCGCGCGGCTCCTCTTCTCGGCGTTCGATCATTCCTGGCGATCGCGACCTCCGATTGCCTCGAAGCTGGATTGTGTTGGTCGCGGCGCTGCTGGCCGCCTGCGCCACCCCGGCGGAACGCTTCGATCGTCGCGCGAACGGGTTGGGATTCGCATCGATCGACTTGCAGGGTGCGGGGTTTGATCATGTGGCGTACGCGGCCGGGCTGCTCGAGCGCTCCGACTCGCTTCACGTCTACGTCGAACATGACGGCACGCCCTGGCTCGATCTCGCGCGCCCCGCGGCCGATCCCACACCGCGCACACCCTTTGCCCTCGAGCTGATGGCGCAGGATGCCGGCCCGCGCCTCTTTCTGGGCCGGCCGTGCTACTTCGCGCCGAAAGAAGAGCCCAACTCCGTCTGTGCGCCGCTCCTTTGGACGCACCAGCGTTACTCGCCCGAAGTCGTTGCCAGCATGGTCGCCGCGCTGCGGCGTTTCCTGGCGCTGCATCCTTTTCGCCGCGTGGTGTTGATCGGCTATAGCGGAGGCGGAACCCTGGCCTGGCTGATGGCCGCGCAGGTCCCGGAGACGGCGGCAATCGTAACGGTGGCCGCAAACCTCGACACCGACGGCTGGACGCGCATCCACGGCTACAGCCCGCTCGCCGGCTCGCTCAATCCAGCGCTGATGCCGCCGCTTCCGGCTACGATCGCCCAGCTTCACTACGTCGGCGGCCGCGATCGCAACGTGCCGCCCGCGGTCGTGCAGTCCTTCGCGCGTCGGCATCCCGGGGCTCGAGTCATCGAGCTTGCCGATTTCGATCACGAGTGCTGCTGGATAGAGCGATGGCCGAAACTTCTCGAAGAACTGCAAAGCCTTGTTACGAGCAAGTTCATTTTTCTGTAATATTTCCTCCTCACTCAGGCACTCGACGGAGACAGGCAATGAGCATGATGTTGACCAGCGAAGAAATACTCGACAAGGTGCAACGGGCGTTCGCGCCCTTCCATGTCGTGGCCGAGTTGCAGGACTATCACCGGCAACTCGGTTTCCGCGTCTACGACGTTGATAACGAAGTCATCGACACGTTCGAAGGCAGCTTGATCCAGGACCTGAAGACGCCCGCGAATCTGAAGCAGCTCATTCTCGCGGCGCGAACGGCGGTCGAACGCAAGAACAAGATCCTGAAGCCGTGGTCGTTTGAATCGATATGACGCGCGCGGCCGGCCGCGATTCCCACCAATCCGCCCATCCACACCTCGGCGCGCAGCAATGTGCCGAAATCCCGCGGTCGCGCGCCGTTAGAACACGCTTTAGCGCGATTTGGCGAGCCGCGCTTCGATAGCCTTGCTCAAGCGTTCCATACCGAACGAAATATCGACGACGCTGCCGTCCACGAAGAAGCAGGGCGTCGAGTGAACGCCGCACGCGCGGCCGCTGGCGAGGTGCTCCTGGACGCGTTGCAGGTATTTGTGGTCGGCGAGGTCCGCATCGAAGCGCCCGAGATCGAGCTCGATGGCCCCTGCGTACTGGCGAAGAGCTTTCGCCTTTAGATGTTGCTGGTTTTCGAACAGACGATCATGCATCTGCCAGAACTTGCCTTGCGCGCCCGCCGCTTCCGCGGCTTCCGCGGCCAGCTCGGCGTGGGGATGAGCCGCGATGATCGGGAAATGTCGGAACGCAAACCGGATGCGATGCTTGAAATGCTTGAGCATGATCTTGACGCCGTGATAGGCCTGCGCGCAGATCGGGCACTCGAAATCGCCATATTCGATGACGACTATGCGAGCGTCTGGATCGCCGAGGACATGATCCACCGGGCTCAATGACATTGCCGGGTTTCTTGACGGTGTAGGGTTGCTCATGAGGCGCCTCTTCCAAAGCGAGTGATCGACGCTGTAAACGATGTCACGTGCCCGCGGAATGAATCTCGGGCAAGCAAGTATCCTATAAGACCGTCGATCGAGCGCAAACGTTCGAGGTCCGGAGCAAGCGACCTTGCGCGAAAAAGTATTCACATGTCAAGCAAGCCCTCGTTGAAGGACGACGCTTCGCCATACGCGTGGGCGCGGCTCGCGGTATCGCTGGCGCTGATGACCATCAGCGGCTGCAGCATGTATGCCGTGGTCGTTGTGCTCCCTGCGGTGCAGGCGGAGTTTGGTGTGGCGCGCGCGGACGCGTCGCTTCCGTATTCGCTGACCATGATCGGCTTCGGCGTTGGAGGCCTCTTCATGGGGCGGCTGGCCGATCGGTTCGGCGTCATGGTTCCGCTTCTGATCGGCGCCTTACTCAGCAGTCAGTAATATAGGCGACGGAAGGGGC
>JRHI01000213.1_pt1 | contig 66031 bp, 66 predicted proteins | sample 215371 | NCBI WGS metagenome assembly JRHI01 (sample SAMN02929681, study PRJNA255918) | sediment metagenome | biome: cave system; feature: Ice Cave; material: Sediment; isolation source: sediment from deep within a dark volcanic ice cave with no known source of... ...
CTTCTCCTTAGCGCGAGAAGTCCTCTCGCAAAAATATGACGGGCACCCGTCGTAGGGACAGTGATAGACAACTGACTGCTTGCTACGTTATAATAGCGCCAGTTCGAAAACCGTTGATAGAAGAGAAGAAAGGGCAACGTGGGGCATGACAACATACGCGACCCTGACTGACGAAGAACTTGTTGCCCGTTGTAAGCAGGAACTTCCGGGCAATACACGTAGCTACGAGTTACTGGTACAACGGCATATGAATCGTGTCTATAGTGTCGTCTATCGTATTGTGTGTAGTAAGGAAGAGGCCGAAGATATCACACAGGAAGTTTTTGTGAAGGTCTTTAATGGCATTAAAAAGTTCGAGCAGCAGGCATTATTTTCTAGCTGGCTCTATCGCATTGCCACCAACAGTGCGCTTGATAGCTTAGAGAAGCTCAAGCGGGAGCAGAAAAATGCTGCCCCTACGGTAGTGTATAGGGATAAAGAGAAGGAGGTGGAAAGCGATCCACTGACTCTGCATCCTTCGTCGGAAGCCGGGCCGGAGGAACAGGCGCTGCAACGTGAATTGCGTGAGTGCATCAGTCGCGTGCTCAGGCAATTAGATCGCCAGCAGTCCAGGCTGCTAATTATGCGTGATTTTGACGATCTGAGTTATGATGAAATTGCTACTGCGCTCAAGCTTGGTCTAAGTGCAGTCAAAATGCGTATTCACCGTGCACGGCTCTCCTTTCAGGAGTTGTTTAGCCAGACTTGCGGTCAGCACCATCTCCTCTCCTTTGCCTCTAATGCTCATGGGCATAAGGGAGGAAATAGTAAGAAGGAGGGATAGAGACGATGAAATGTAATGAGTTGATGCAACTCTTGCCAGATTTAATTGATGGGTCGCTTAGTGAAGAGTTGCGAGTGGAGGCCGAGGCTGCACTTTTGGAATGCCCGGATTGCCAACAACAGTTCGATTTTGCCCACCAGGTACACTTCTTTCTCGTTGAGTTGCAGAGCGAAAACGCGCAATTTCGTGTACCACCCGGCTTCGAGGCAAAGCTGTTGGCACGTGTGCGACGACAACATGGCAACCTGGACCTGCTGGACCTCTCTGCAGTAGCCTTTGCACAATGGTTGGTTGAACTTATCAACCTCATTGGTGGACTGATTGACCCAAGTGGAGTGAATAAGTCACAACTCGCATAAGCCTTTCTCAACTATAATATTGTAGCGCGGAGGTCGTTTTATGATTTTTCAACCAGTGCTTGAGTCACTGACCCAAATATTTACGCAAATCCTCACGTTTCTGCCCCATTTTGTCAATGGGCTCATTATCCTCATCATCGGTTACTTACTCAGTGCTCTGATACGCTGGCTTGTGCGCTTTATCTTGCAGCGTATACGCCTGCAAGACTTGGCAGATCGTGCAGGTATTGTTGGTGCTATGGGTGGCCTGGGCATACGTACACCACTGCCCGAAATCATCGCGCAGATCATATTTTTCTTTCTTATCCTCAGCTTTGCCACTGCCGCGGTACGTTTGATGCAGTTACTTGCCGTCGCGGACCTGCTAGAGAGCCTGCTACTCTTCATTCCCAAAGCGATTAGTGCTGCCATTCTGATCATCTTTGGCTCCATGCTGGCACGGTTCCTGGGTAATACCATCACTTCTGTTGCAGAAACTGTGAACATTACCTATAGCAACGCGCTGGGCAAGATTGTTGAATACGCAGTCGTGGCCTTTGTCGCAGTGCTCGCTATCTCCACGCTTGGTATAGATACCACCATCCTCATCACCAGCTTAACCATCATCATTGCTGCGGCAGGTTTGGCAATTGCCCTCACCTTCGGCTTGGGATCACGCGAGGCTGCGAAAAACGTCATTGCAGGCTATTATGTGCGCCAGAATTTTAGGACGGGTCAACGCATTGCGCTGCGCGAACATAGTGGTATCGTGCGCTCAACCTCCGGTGCCTACACCGTGCTAGAGACACAGGATGAGAGTGGCGTAAGAATAACCATCTCCCTCCCCAACACAATGCTCCTAGAAGACGCCGTTGCAGGGGAGGACGAGGAAGTCACGCAGTAAGCAGATATGCACACTTAGAACAAGTTTTCCACATCGATGTGGAAAACTTGTTCTAAGTGTGCATATCTGCTTACCACCTCATTACCTTGAGCGTCGCGTAGACAGTTCCAGAATAAAGCACCAAGCAACAACACGAACGACCACAAGGGTCCCCACCCATCGTGCCACGCCACCCTCGTCCCTACTGCAAAAAGTGACGCACACTCCAAATTAGTCACTCCATTGCACCTCTGTGCTATAATAACTTGCGACTATGCACGTCTTGAGATAGGAACGCCACTCCATGTAATAGTAGGAAGGGGTGGAAGGGAAGAATAGAAGGAACGATATGAAGCCACTTGTTGCTATTGTGGGCCGACCGAATGTTGGCAAATCCACATTTTTTAATCGTATGCTGGGCGAGCGAGTCGCCATTGTTGAAGATATGCCGGGGACAACTCGTGATCGTCTCTATGGCGATACCGATTGGAATGGGCGCACATTTACCTTGATTGATACAGGTGGCCTCGAATTTGGCAGCGATATTCCTGTCGGTCAGGTTGGTCTCGATAATCAACCTGGTGACCTGATGAAGCATGTGCAGGCACAGGCCGAGCTTGCCGTCGAGGAGGCAGATGTCATCATCTTCATGGTCGATGTACGCACAGGCATCACTGCCGCCGATGAGGACGTTGCTATGATGCTGCGCCGCTCACAAAAACCTGTCATCCTCGCCGCCAATAAAGCTGATAATGCCACGCTGCGTCAAAATGCCGTTGAATTCTATGCCCTCGGTCTTGGCGATCCTATCGATATCTCCTCTATTCAGGGCACCGGCACGGGCGATCTGCTTGATGTCATCGTCGAGGCACTCCCGCCAGAGGACGAGACAGACGAAGACGAAGAAGAGGAGCGACTGCCGCGTATCGCCATCGTGGGGCGTCCAAACGTCGGGAAGTCTTCACTCTTGAACGCGATTCTCGGCTATGAGCGCTCGATTGTCAGCAATGTTCCTGGTACCACGCGTGATGCCATTGATACGGAGATCGAGTTCCAAGGTCAGAAAATCCAGCTGGTGGATACGGCGGGTATTCGTCGGCGCGGGAAAGTAGGTCCAGGCATCGAGAAGTTTAGCGTATTACGCTCGACACGTGCCATTGAACGCGCTGATATTGCCATTTTGCTCGTTGATGCTAGCGAGGGATTAGCTGCACAGGATACGCATATCGTAGGCACCATTGACGAGTTGGCCAAAGGTGTGATCGTGGTCGTCAATAAATGGGACCTCGCCCAGGAGCAACGCCGTCAGGAGCGTGAGGGCAACTTTCCACATCCCAAGGATGAGATCGACAGTGCTGAGCATTACCGTGAGTTACTGCAAGAAGACCTCAAGTTTATTCCCTATGCACCTGTTATCTTTGCGTCGGCAAAAACGGGCTATCATGTGCAGTCTATTCTGGAAACGGCCCTCAAGATTGTGGAAATGCGCTACCTACGCGTCCCCACACCACGCTTGAACGAGCTATTGCAGGACGCTATCCGTCGCCATAATCCAACGGTAGTCAAGAACAAACCACTCAAGATTTTCTATGCGACACAGGCCAGAGTGAACCCGCCCACGTTCGTGTTCTTTGTGAATGACCCGCAAGCTGTTCACTTCTCTTATGAGCGCTACTTGGAGAATCGGCTACGCGAAGCCTTCAGCTTTAAGGGGACTGCCATTCGCCTGCAATTCCGAGCACGCTCTAAAAGTGAATTGTAGGCACGCAATTCATAGCGCCCGCCGTCATTGGCATGGCCAACGGCGGCGGGCGCTATGAATTGCTGCCCCTACCGCTCTGCCTTTCTCTCCAGTAATCTAGACGTACTTCCCTAACGTTATTATCAGTAGGATATATAAAGTATATTTGATGGGTTTTTACCTTCAAAAAGTGATGAAAGGGATCGTCTATGTTTACTCGCCACCTTGAGCAGCGTAAAACCAGTATTCTTGCTATGCTGGTTGTAGCCGTGGCACTAATTGCCACCGCGTGTGGTAGCACTACCACTACCACAACTGGCTCGACACCGACAGCAGCTCCAAAGAGTACTACCGCCACCGCGATACTCAAACACGTGCCGAATGGTACAGCGGACCTCAGTTGGGATCCAAGTAGCCATATGTTGACAGTGAAAATCGCACTGGTAGGCTTAGCGCCCAGTAGTATGCATCCATCCCATATCCACACTGGCAGTTGTGAGAGTCAGGGTGCCGTGATCTATCCACTACAAACTATTGTTGCTGATGCCCACGGAGTAGCAACGGCTACCAGTATGATCAGCATACCGAAAGGTATTCCGGCCAGTGGATGGTATGTGAACGTGCATAATGGTCCTGGTCTTACTCCGGCTGACCAGTTCCTGCCCATCGTTTGCGGTAATGTAGCCAACACGAATACGGCGACGACTGCCGCACAGTCAGTTCATGTCGCGCTCATGGCAGCACCAGGAGCGAGCACAGGTCAAGCAGTAAGCGGTATGGCCCAATTGTCGCTCTCCGGCACGACATTAACAGTGAAACTCACCTTGAGTGGCTTGGAACCAAACAGTGCCCACGCCGCTCATATTCACACAGGTAGCTGTGAGAGCCAGGGAGCCGTGGTGTATCCTCTCACGACCATCATGGCAGATGCTTCTGGAAATGCTACGGTGATGACAACCGTCAACAACGTTTCGTCCATTCCAGCTACTGGCTGGTACGTGAACGTTCATCACAGTACCGCCTTGTCCACACAGACAGGCTTTGATCCCATCACATGTGGCAATGTTACCATAGGATAAATTTGATTGAAAAAATGTTGCCAGGGCACCCACACGCGGGTGCCCTGGCAACATTTTTTCAATCAAACAAGTATCAAGCATGATACCATACATGGTAGATCACACCAAGCTGGTCATCACTGATGAACATAGAGCCATCGGAGGCAAAGGTTATGCCTCCGGGACGGCCACTAGCGGTACCATCATTCTTGAGCCAGCCAGTGAGAAAGTCTTGCACCTGCCCTACCATCTTGCCGTAGTCAATCGGAATACGCACAATCCTCAATCCTCCTGCTGCACTATTATTCTCTGAGCCATATAATGCGACATAGAGACTGTTGCGGTAGTCGTTGGGGAATTGTGTCGCATCCAATGGATGAAATGCCAACCCTAATGGTGTTGAGTATGCTGGCAAGCTGAGAAGCGGGAGCGGTATCCCTTTACAAATACCTGTACCCAATTGGGGGTCGGGTATGCTGCTTTCATGGCAACGCGGCCAACCATAATCGCCCTGATAGTCTAAGCCATAGATTACTTCAGGAGGGACGCTACCATTCACCGCTGTGCTCGCGTTGACATCCGCCCATATTTGCCCCATCCACGGATTGACGGCCATTCCTACCGCGTTTGGCAATCCCTTGGCAAAGAGCAGACCTTGTGAACCATCTAGATTATATTGCCAGACAGTAGCGCGGCGCGGGTCTTGCTCTCGACAAGCTGGGCAGTCAGAAGCGATGGAGACATACAACTGATTATCCGGGCCGATAAGTATCGTATGTGAGTCGTAGAGCGTACTATCTGGACGCGGAAGGCCTGTGACGATACGAGTAATGGGGCCAGCTTTCAGGTCATTTCCCAGAGGCAGGCGTGCAATACTCGAAGCTTCGCTTACATAAAGATAGCCATCGCGCATCACAAGGCTGGTTGGCCTATCGAGCCTGTTGGTAATCACAATAGGCTTACCTGCATGCTCAGGCGAGGTTCCTGGCGGCAAAGCAATGATGGCATTCGCGCTCGGCTCCGCTATGAGCAGCACGCCATGCGGGCCAATAGCCATAAAGCGCGGCGTTTGCAAACCGTCGGCGTAGAAGCTGATATGAAATCCTACAGGTACATGGAGCTGAGCAAGAATAGCGCTTTTATTGAACCGCACTGGTTGCACTTGCACTTTGCTCTGTGTTGCTTGTACGACGCTAGCAGGAGGAGGACCGCACGCGCAGCACACGAATATGAGAAGTAGAACAAGGAGTATATAGCTAAAACGCATGTGCATACTGCGTGTCCTTTCACATCTCTGTACAGCTTTCTATCAGAGTATAGTCAGGAAGAGGAGGATATGCAAGCCATAATGAGCAATTTCACTTCCCTTGACATACCCTTATACGTAATGCTACATTTCCATGTAATGGAGATTACGTCGTAGGGGCGTCGTCGCTTTTTATTTTCGGAGGAGGCTACATGGAAACATATTACGATCCAAAAGACCTTGGGCATTTTGCGGACATCGGGAAAGATGCGCCCGAATTGTGGAATAAATGGCTAGATTGGTACAACGCTGTATTTGCCGAAGGTGCCCTCTCAGAGCGCGAAAAGGCTTTGATTGCTCTTGCTGTCGCCCATACCGTACAATGCCCCTATTGTATCGATGCCTATAGCTCGACCTGTCTTGAGAAAGGCTCGGACCTTGAGCAGATGACCGAGGCCATTCATGTATCTGCCGCTATTCGTAGCGGTTCCTCCCTAGTACACGGCACACAGATGCGTAACCACGTCCACAAAATCAGTATGTAATAATGTACGATCATTAACACGTTTTTTGCAGTGTGGAAGGTCATATCATGGCGAAGATCATTCCGACGTTAGTAAAACAGCACAGCCCATTGTCAAACACGGAGCGACAGCGGCAAATTCTTGATGAGTTGCCCTTCCGTTCTTTTGCTGAGGTAGCGGCCAGTGCTGGACATAAACCATTAAAAGCTAGTGGCATCGAGATATTACAGATCAATGTGGGGAAACGCTGCAACCAGACCTGTGCGCACTGCCATGTAGATGCTGGCCCTGATCGTAAAGAGGTCATGCCACACGATGTCCTTGATGCCTGCCTAGACTTCCTAGCACGGACGACTATTCCAACGCTGGATATTACCGGTGGCGCACCGGAAATGCATCCCGATTTTCGTGAAATCGTCGAGCGAGCTACTGCATTGGGAAGGCATGTCATTGATCGCTGTAACCTCACCATTACACGTCTCCCCAACTATTCCTATCTACCAGAATTTCTGGCGGAGCACCATGTCGAGATTATTGCTTCTCTTCCATCCTATGCATCAAAGCAAACAGACACACAGCGTGGTGATGGCGTCTTTGAAGATTCTATTGCTGCCCTAAAACATCTGAACCAGCTTGGATATGGCAAAGAGGGCACGGGCTTGGTACTAAACCTGATCACTAATCCGGTTGGGGCCTTCCTTCCAGGCAATCAGACGTCGCTAGAGAAAGAATGGAAGCGACAACTCAAGCGCCGCTACGATATTGATTTTAACAACCTGTACACCATCACCAACATGCCAATCAGCCGCTACCTAGATTTTCTAGCACGCACCAACAACCTCGCCGCCTATATGGAAAAACTGGTGAATGGCTTTAATCCGGCAGCGGTCAATGGGCTGATGTGTCGTACCATGATCTCCGTAGGCTGGGATGGTCGCATCTACGACTGCGACTTTAATCAGATGCTTGATATGGAAGTTGTACCAACCAATCAAAGATCAATCTTCGAGGCCACGCTCGATGGCCTTGCTGAACGCATTATTCAGATTGGGCAACACTGTTTCGGCTGCACCGCCGGTCTCGGCTCCAGTTGAGGGGGTGCCACCACGTAGCAGTTTGCTACCACACAAAGAGAAACAACAAGGAAGCATTGATCAATGCTTCCTTGTTGTTTCTCTTTGTGTGGTAGTATTTATACAAGTAATCAACGAGACCGGCGTAGGGCCCAGCTTGAGCGCGTCCAAGAGACATCAACCGAAGCGAAAGGATGGGTTGTGTGACAGAGGGGTCGTGCCCGTAGGGGCGGGGGTGGCGTGCATTGACTCCAACAAAATCGAAAAGCCCATCATTCATACTGCTTTCTTGACCTGAGATCGAGGTCCGCGCTCGCATTTGCGCTGGGCGTAGCGACCGGAGTCTCGCGGTTGTAAGGCCGCTGGTGGTGCCGCCGTGATCCAGGCAGCCTCCACAAAGGGCACCTGGATTGTAACACGTGAGCTTGGCCGAATGAGGCCCAGTTCGCGTCCCATCCCCCCCAGATAGGGCAACGGCGCGATGCCTCGTTGCAGCAGACGCGGCACGATCTCCACGAGCAGATCGATGGAGACGTCGAAAGGATCTACGCCCTCCTGGGCCGCCAGTTGCACTTGCAGGCCATGCGCACAGTTGCGCCAGCAGCAAGGCGCACCAGATTTGGACCTGCACCACTTCCCATTTCGCACTCCACAACTGGCTCAGGTGCAAGTGCTCTTTGAGGACGCAGAAGGCCAACTCGATATCCCAGCGCCGTGCATACAAGCGGGCAAGGTCGGCCAGAGTGAGTTGTTGGGGGCCAGCACATTGGTCAGATACCGATGCAGCCGTCCATAATGATAAAACTGTACCAGTCGTACTGGATAGCGGGCTCGATCCGCTCGGTGGACACCCAACCACACAATGGCATCCAAGACCCCATCGCCTTGGTAGAGAATGTGGCGGACCTGCATACTGACACGATTTCCATAGCGGCTGATCCACCACAGCTTGCGCTCGGTCAACTCATCAAACCAGGGAAAACTCAAGTAGCCGCGATCAAAGAGCAACAGCGTCTTTTCCGGCAATCCCTCTAGCAACAGACGTGCCTGCTGTTTGCAATTGGCGACCGCCTCTTGCCACACCTCGACGCGCACCCATTGTTGCCGACGCACATCCAACAAGGCACTGATGCGTCCAGCAAGCAAGCGTGGCTCCCCTGAGAGGACCCCGCGCAGTTCGGGCAGCCAGCGTCCCACCGCATCGAGCGTACTCTCATCCAATGCCAGCACCTGATGTGCCCAGGGCGCGAGGGTGCGATCTTCCAGTCCCCCCAACTGTTCCCTCATCCAGCCGCTCACCTCTACAAAGAAGGCTCGCATTGCCTCAGCTGCACGGGCCAGTCGGTTGTAGATGGCCTGATCCCCCACCAACACGGGGGCAAACGGCCCCATTGGTTCCAGACAGAAGCGTCGCCACAGTGCCAATTGTGGTCCAAAGCCCTCTAGTCCACTTAGGACAATCCCCAGGCATAAATGCAGTGTGGTCAGTGTCGCTGGTTTGCCGCGCCGCTGTACGACTGGTACTATCGCCTGCGTGCGTTCGGTCACATAGCTCACCAATTCCTGCTGTGTTGGCACCGGCAGTTGCCGTGCTCTTTCGTTTGCGTTATCATAGATCATCTGAAGGACCGCCTGTGTGTATGAATTAGTTGTGGGTAGGCAAGGAAAGAAAAAGGGAGTATCCTCATGAGTAAGGCAAGACGGTTTGACCGCTTGCCAAAGAAAAGATTGAGAAAAGAGGAACTCCTGCAATGGAAACGAATGAACAAGCTCAAAGAGAACGCTACCGGGAAGTAGAGAGGACATTCGCAAAGTTAGTAGAAGAAATTGAAGGAATTGCAGACGGTGATTTAAAGGAATTAGAGCAAAAGATATATAAAGGGGTTTTAGAGCTAGGAAGACAATTATTCCAATGTCGGATCAATCAAAGTGGGGAGCAAGYGCCTGGGAAACGGGTGGGAGAGTGTGGGCATGAACAACATTTAGTTGATTACCGAACAAAGCAGATTTTAACGATGATGGGGCAGGTAGAATTCAAACGAGCTTACTATCAATGTCAGAGAGAAAAAGAGCAAAAAGGGGAGCAAGGGGAGCAAAAGCAGCGTTGTCCTGGAAGAGCGCCTGCTGATCAGGTCTGGGGAATAGATCAGAGACGAACGACTCCAGGGGGACACGAGGCTATTGGCTACTTATGTGCACGGCTCACGTTTGAAGAGGCGGCAGAGACCTTTTCACGCTTCCTTCCTCTCCACATGACTGCCAGACAAGCCCAAAACTTAATGGAACCGGTAGGGAAAGCATTAGCAGAGAAAGAAGAAAAAGTGCTCAAAGCTTTCTTTGAACAGGCGGCACACAAACACAGCAGTGTTCAAGAGCAACACGAGCTTCTCAGCTTAAAGAGCATAGAGCGCCTGTATATCGAAATGGATGGGATCATGGAGCGTCTGCGCTGGGGAACGGTTGAAATGGAAACTTCAGAGAAAAAAAGAAAAGGAGATGTGTCTCGAGAACTCAAAGTGGGAGCCATCTTTGAAGCAGAACGGGGTCGAGAGCGTTCCGAACTTGTTCCAGAGGTCTGGGTTGATACACCAAAGGAGACCAGTATGCGCTCTGTCGCTCGACGCACCGCCAAGGGGGATTTTGACCAGTTGCTTTCTGGCTTAGCTCGGCAGGCAGGGCTGGAACACGCCAAACAAATCGTCATCTTAGGAGATGGAGCTCCTTGGATTTGGAAACTGGCTTCTGAGCACGTTCCTGGAGCCGTCCAGATTGTGGATCTCTACCATGCTCAGGAACACGTTTGGCAGGTGGCTCGAGCGGTCTATGGACCGCAGACTGTGGCCACGGAGGTTTGGGCCAAAGACGCCTGCGAGCGGCTTGTGCACGGCAACATTGAAGAACTGGCCGCAACCATCGCTGCCTTGTCCCCCATTGCTCCCGAGCCTGGGGAGAGTCGCAGTGTGCCCGAAAAAGCGGTTGACTACTTTACCACCAATGCCGAGCGCATGCGGTATCCGACTTTTCGAGCGCAGGGGATGCATCTGGGCAGTGGGATCGCTGAAGCGGCTTGTAAGACCGGTGTAGCTACTCGCCTCAAGCGCTCTGGCATGCGCTGGACCCCTGGCGGCTTGGATGCTCTTTTGCCTCTGCGCACTTGCGTTCTCAACCACACCTACGACGCTTTCTGGGAGGGCCAACCGCGTCTGGTTGCTTAACCACCCACAACTAATTCATACACACCTGCTGGTGCGACAACTTGCCAAATAACGAGGAAAATGCTTCCCCGAGTAACAGTCAACATCTACCATTTTTGCACATTAGGTACGATAAGGGAGCGTGAGCGGATGAGCATTATATCAAATGGCCCAATTTTGTCGTAATCGTTGCCATATCCCAAACAGGCACTAAAGGTCCTTCTAGAAAGAACTCTATCATTACGTATCAACTCAGCTTCTAAGCGAGCAGGCAGTATTCACCAAATCGCGCCATGAGCCATAAGGTGGCAGTAAGTTTTCTTTGCCTTATCACAGCAGATTTCAGAGAAAATTTCCGAACTTTCCGCCTCTATTATGCTTCAAAGTGACCACAAAATGCTTCACGGATACCAGGTTATGGGTAAAATTTCACCTATACTAAAGTGTTACGGAAGCTGCGCGTAGGAGAATAACCAGAATGAGTTCTATCACGCCGAGTATATACAGTACTCTGATATGCCATTCTCGTTTCCAGAAAGGAATGGTCAGGGTGGCTTTCCACTGGAAGGAAGGCGACATTCTATTGGGCAGCCAGTCTCCTAACACCTGACGAGCATATGCAAACACTATCAGCAGCCCGATCAGCAGGATGATCTCTGTGCCAATACCATAGGCTGGAAACACGAGCTCAGCGGCTCTGGAGGTAAGGAAGCCGACCAGAGCCGGACCCAGAGCGATCAGCAAAGCAATAAAGGAGATACCCCACGTCTTTATTCTGTCACTGAGCCATATGAGGAAGCACCCGCTGAGCAGCGCGACACTGGAAAGAAGAAAGCCCGGAAGAGTCTGCTGGCTGTGCTGGGACAGAAGCACGAGCGAAGCGATGCCAGTTGCCAAAGCGATGCTCCCTATCGAATTTAGGGAATTACAGAACCCGCTGATTTTCTGGGGAGCAACCAGTTTCTCCAGACTCTCCGGAATAGCAGGGTGAGTATATATGCTGGCGCGTGACGATGGCCCACACAACAGGATTCTGGCGTGAACGAGCTGGTCTTGCTGGCGCAGTCGGTAATCGATCCATTGAGAATGGCGAAGTCTCTCTTCATCTCTGGGAATACGGATACTAGACGCGGTAATGTAGATAACATTGGAGAGAGTGTGCGCCAGTTCGCTCACCCAAGCCAGAGGAGTCCTGCTCGTCAAGATAACAAAGTGAACATTCGCCTGTTCTCCTCTACTTTCGCACAGATTGCGCTCTCCACGGAACGCCTGTCGTACCTCATCGGCAATGCATTCATCGGCTGGAACGTGATGGAGTCGATAGGTTCTTGCTACCCCGGAACTCTCCTCTGACCAGCGTAGGCCCGGATAATCTGCTATCTTTTTCTGCCGTAGTGTTTCTGGCACTCTCCCTGGGGGAAACCATCTCACAACATCGTCTAATCGCGGTATCACAAAGAAGGCAAGCACGCCAACAGCAAGCAAAAGAAGATATATTAGAGAGAAGGACACGAACCACAAGGCGTAATCTACCCGTGTTATAATAGCCGCCTGGGCCTCTATTGTAGCCGTTCCCATGTGAATAACCCGATCCATCACTTGAAAAACTAGGAGGTTGCCAATTATAAGTGCTGAAGGGCCAAGCAGCAAACTCACTCTGGTCTCTGAATAAGATGCAACGCTCAGTCGATAGGTAAATGCCAGAGCATAATAAATGGGATAGAGGAGAACCCCCAGATAAGGAATAATGAAAAGCAAGAGTGTTTCTCTCCCTTCCTGATTCAGCAGGGTTATGTAGGGCAGCAGTTGTAGAACAGGAACGAGGAGAACGACTGACACAGCGACATTGATCCATAGAAAGCTCATGATAAACCAGAGGCTCACTGGCAAACGTGTGGGGAAATGCAGTAGATTAACATTGGGCAAGCGGTCACGATAGGAAGTTCCCGTCCGAATAGACTCTGTCAGCCGGGACAGCGCACGCTGGAAATTGCCCCGAAAATCGACGATGGCTGCCGCATGACTGAGTTCGGGAGGAAGCTGTACCGCTTCAAACAGGACAATGTAAATAGGTTTCTTTGCCGCCAGTATGGCTTGCCATTCATTGCGCACATACGTGGAGGTCAGGGCGGCACGCAAGGCCACGAGAATCAGACCGACACAGTTAGTCAGTCCCTCGTTCAAACTCTGCTGCCAGTCAGAACCAGGTGCCAAGTGCTGCACATCAAACCACGTTTCCACCTGCTGCTTCTCCAAATGAAGCGCCAGCGACTCAGTAAAATAGAATTGTTTGCGCGAGTAGCTGACGAACATATGGCCGTGCGCCTCTCGCTCTGATGTAGACTGCGCAGCAACCGAAGAGGATGAGAATACTTTCTCACTAGTATCCTCTTGTCTCTGCGCGGTCAAGCTCACTTCGTGAGATACAGCAGGAGTTATTTCTCCATTTTTCTGATGCTTCACAACCTGACCACACTTTCCGCAAAAGCGTGCTCCGCTTGGCATAACTTCGCCACAGGCAGGACATGAGAGAACTGGCGGCTTTGTTGCTAATGTTACCTGCTGCGTATTTATGAAAAGCTCAGGTTGTATGCGACGACCACATTGCTCACAGGTGCTGGCAAATGCACTCAGGAGGGTTGTCTGGCAGAAAGGACAGCGTTCCATATGTTAGTTCCTCTGAATGCACAATACGAGTATGAATACATTTGCAAGTTCCTCACCATGAAAACGATGCAAGTCTGAGCTTTTGGGTGATGGATTTCTGACACGTTTATGCGGATTTTTATAGTAGCTAGAGAAGCCATCGGCCGTGTATTCTAAATTAAGTGGGAAAAAGGATAGTGATAGCAGCTTGCTCACGTGTGGGCTTCTCCTTGTTCCCCCAACGGAAACAACATCGCCAACACCTCGGCGGTCACAGCAATCATCAAGCGTTTATTCTTCTCAGGTACCTTTTCCCACGGGACACGTGTGGCTTCGCGTGTCTCGTATCCGAACGCGGGAGACAGGCGTTCATACGTCTCGTGAAACATTTTGGCAATAGACTCTGCATCAGGCATACGGAACCTCCTTGCAGTATGAGATGACGACGCGCTACCAAGCAGATTATTCTTCGCCAGTTGCCAGTAGAACTGACCCATTGGCGTCAACTCGACAGGATGATTACGAAGAGCCGCAAAATATAAATCCGTGTCTAAGACTGGACGCAAAAGGCGTGCAACCTGATAGCGTTTGAAGAGCCTGAATATTGCGATATGTTCGGGAAGAGCTTCGGGACGTGTTCCCTCATAGGAAGGGTCTAGGGGAAATTGGGAATCGGGCTTGGAGAAAAACTGTGGTAAGCGACGCAGTTCATCATCCTCGATATCAGGTGTGCAGTAGCGGATTGGCGCGAGTTGCGTCGCATTCGATTTATAGATTGGGCGCTGATCCCACGGTCCCAGCGCCTGTTCGACATAGGCATAGATCGAGGCCGCCGATACGTGGCCGCGCACATCGCTAGCGCCTCCCTTGAGAGCTCCAATCACAAGGCTGGTGAAGAGGCCGCGTCCATTTCCCTCAAGCGCTTGCTGATCAGAACGAGAGGCAGCGAGCAGTGTGACCCCTGGTCGCAAGTAGGAGTTTGCAATACCCTTGATCTGACCAGGCTCACCCATCGCACCGCTGTAACAGCTATCAATGATCAACAGTACTTCGCGGGCGGGAGATGCGTTGGCCATATCCAGAATATCGTTCAACAAGATACCGGGCAATGCATTCGTACCATCCTGCGTGACGAGGTAGACACCATTCTCTTTGGGATATCCATGCCCAGAAAAGTAAAACAACACCGTATCGTCAAACGCAAACAGTTTTTCGAGTTCCCTGCGCAAATTATTGAAGGTAACTCGTCCAAAACTGGTAGAGGTGTCTCGTCCAATGCCGGGTGATGTGCTAAGCTCATCTGATTCTGACACGATGCCGAGCAAGGCATGACAGGCAAAGTTGGGAGCGTGATTCTCATGACTCTCCAATACCTGACGTAATGCGAACACATCATCACTGCACCATGTCAGATTGCTCATATGATCGTAATGATTGATACCAACCAGCAATGCACGCCGCTTCATACCTCTTTCCCCCCATTCATGAGCTCCTCCGCCATCTTCTGTCCGTCAATAGCCTCGTCATACCAGCTGTGCCAGTCCTCGCTATCAGGGAGGGGAGACTGTGCTCGCCACAGCAAGTTCAGCGAGTGCGTAAAAGCATCGAAGGCCTCACGAGCATGGATGACTTGTGCCTGTAACGATGCGGCACTGCGACTGACATGCAATGCCAGCGTTGCGCGATCAATCAGATCTAACGCTTCTATGAAGAGTGCGTCACCAAATGTATCGTTTTCTTCTATCATAGCACCTGCCCTCACCCTCGTCATCATAACCATGTCAGGCTGAGCCTTCATAGCAGCAAATAACGTGTTGAAAACTTCATTAGCGACCATCAAGGCTATTTCCGCCTCAACACGGTCTATTAACGTCATTTCTACCGCAGTTGCCAGTAAAGCAGCACGTAGCCGTATCTGTTCTAGCTCTGTCAACTGCATGATTGTGGTCAAACGCTCCATCTCCACAGGATTTAACGTGGTCAAATGTTTGGGAGAGGTCAGCGAGTGTTGAAGGCGTCGCACCTTCTCTCGATGCATAACCACTTTTCGATCATCCAGATGGCCGAGTTGCAAACCACGCATCTTCAGAACATCTTCCAGTTCGCGTGCGAAGATATTCCAACGCTCAGATCGGTTGAACACATCTCACATTCCTTTCAAGATAGTGTTCGCATTATACTACATTCGCTATGTAACTGCGTGATATTTTCAAAGGCTATCTTGTAGGAGTGCAAGGTTTCTTTGAATTTTTCTTCGCACTGTTCGGTAGGAAATTTCATGTAGATATCAACAAGCGCCTTGAGGACCTTCGCATATTGTCGGGGATATCGTTCAAACGTATACACCTGTAGCGTAGCTTCATAATATTCAACAGCCCTCTTGAGAGTAGCTAGCGACTCGTCAGGAGATTTCGTGGCGAACAGATTTCCCAGGCTATACTGGAGTTCTGCCTGCGTCTCCGGCACGATTTCACGCTCCGTATGCGCAACATCGATGATATCATGCAAGCGCATTTTACAAACAGCGACCATGCGCTCCGTCCACCCAATCCGCGCAATGATGGTCAATTGCTGCTCTATCTCTACTAACCACGCGGGGAGATCAAGAATCAGGCCACCACACATATTAACATATGCTTCACGTACAGCCTGTACCGTTCCGCCTCGTTCACGAGCATCCAACAATAACTGCTTTCTGGTATGTAGCCGTCGTTGCTCATGCTGATCATCATTATGTTGACTGATAAGCAGGTCCAGCAAGCGTTCATATTCAGGCGACAAAAGTTCTCGGTTTACCTCAAGGTATACGCGACTCGCTTGCTTCATCGGCATACATAACCACGGCGCAAACATCTCAAAACACATGGCATCTAGCATATGATTCCCTTCCTTCTCAGAGGGTTGGCCGGACACATCTTACATACATCAAGGCTTCATAGCATCACAAGCCTTCCCTCTGAGAATAAGGGTACTGATTTCCGCTGTACAAGGACAGTCACACGCATGTGTCATTTTGTGCCATGATAGCAAAATTGGCGTACGTAGGCTTTTCAAACTATTCCTAAAGTGATACTATATTTTTGAAGATCACAGACATCCTTACAGATATATATATGGAGGTTTTGGTGGAACTATTTAAACGCTTTCCAATTGTTCGCCCGGCTCGGAAAGATGAGCCACTCGTTCCTTTAGGTGAAAGGAAGAGTAAGTATGCCTCTTTCGAGACAGATTTTGCAACGCTAGATAAAGGATTACTGCCCCTTTTCTATAAACTAGACTATGAAGCTTCACTACGACAATATCAATATCGTGCACTGTATCTCATTCTCATCTTCGGCAGTTTACTCACATCAATGCTAGGAATTGTACAGATTGCTAGCCCCGATGCTAACTGGCCTGGTATTCTGGGAGCAGTAGCAGCAGCAGCCATCACAATAGTAACGGCTTTATCACGGACACTTAACCATCATAAACGTTATCTTGATACAAGGTTGGCAGCAGAGCGGCTCCGTAGCGAATACTTTTTATTTCTAGGGCGTTGTAAGCCATATGAACACGATCTTGACCGTGTACGCATACTGCACAAGCATGTTACAGATATCCAAGGGGAGGTAAAGTTATGAGCCAGCGTGATGTTCATCAGTTCTTTGACCTCTATCAGAAGTATCGCTACGAGGATCAAAGCGATTTTTACAACAAGCGACGGATAGAATTTGAGAAAGCGCGTACACAGGCAATCTGGTTCACCACCGCACTAATGGGACTTACAGTCCTTGTTGCTGGCCTAGCTCCTATAAATAGTTTCCCATCCTGGTTGAAACTGACTTTTTTGCTGATGGCCGCAATACTTCCATTATTCTCTACAGCAATTACTGCCTACAGTACCTTATATGGTTTTGAGCAACAGGCAAAGCTATATCAGGATACCATTAATGCTTTACGCCAAGCACACCTTGATTCTCCCGATCCTTCACTAAGGCCGGGATTGAACGAAGCAGAGTTTACCCACCTTCTAGACAAATACGTAGAGAAAGTGGAAACGGCCTTTCATGTAGAACAGGGGCAGTGGGGACAGTTAGCAAGCAACATGAAGGTCTCTGAGTAGGAAATCATCCTTTCCTTTAAGGAGGTGTAGAGAGCACAACGGACAAAGCACATGTGCTTCGTCCGTTGTGCTCTTTCAGCATAGCCTCCTACTGCAAAATCGCTTTTACCCTGTCAACATCAGCACTGGGCAGTTTTCTTGCCTCTGCCATGCGAGTAACACCCTTAGCAGCGGATTCCCGCTCTCGCAGTCCAGGGGGCGGATTACGAGTTAGTCCCAGCTTATATGCAGTAATAGCCTCGTCCATCTTATCTAGCCCCAAGTAGGCAGCGCCCGCACTGAAATCAACCCAATAAGAGACAACAGGCTGACTTTGGAATTCTTGACAAATAGCCAGAACCTCTTCAGCAATCTGTTTTCCCAACGCCATGTCACCTTTGGTAAATGCCAGTTCAGCCGCGTTAATACCCGTATAATATGATGTTTGATCTGCTTGATACGCACGGTAATATGCGTCTATCGCTGTATCTAGGTCTGCTGGATTTTGCGTGAGTCTCCATTGCTCTCGATATATTCTGCCCTGTAGAGCAGCAATTTCCGCATTCACATTCAGATTTTTATCTAACGTAACAATGCGTTCGATAAGCTTTTTCGCCTCGTTCAGATCGTGCAATTCAACAAGCGCTAATGCTTTGCGATGCAGAAACTGCACATCGTCAGGAGAGAGGGTGAGAGCATGATCCGTCTCCTCTATCGCAGCTTCGTAGCTCCGTTGCTGTAGCAAATATTGACTGATCGTGTCATGAATAGTAATATCGACAGGCTTACCTAAAGACGCATACATCATTTGCCGCATAGTAGTTAATTCACTAGCTCGCCCCGATTGAACCAGACTCTCAATACGGTTGCGCCATAGGGCAATATCATCCGCACGCAAAACCTTGCGTGGACGATATAAGTTCACGCTGGTTAGATAGGTCTTGATTGATTCGTCATAGATATAATCTGGAGGAGCTAATTGAGCTTTCTTTATCAGTCGCTGGCATACCTCACGCACCTGAACTGCATTATCCCCTTGGTACACTTGATAGATCGTGAGAGGGTTTGCTAGCTCACCTCGCCCAATAGAATATACGATAGGAATGATGCCACGCTCTCTACTCGCACCACTTCCAGCACCGCACTCCCACATAATCCAAGGTCGCCCAGCACTAGCAGGAGTCTGAATAGCAAGAATAAAATCACTTTCTACGATCCTTTGATATAGATCATCAACCCATGGCTTCCCCATTTCTACACCACCTGTTGCACTCGTATCGCTTGAGAACCAAACATTGATAACACCAATAGATACTGTTTCTATAAGCTTCTTCCACGCCTCAGCCAAACCTCTTTCATCATAAGCATGGCTGATGAGGATATTGAGATGGTTCACCATATACTCTCCCTCTGTGATATCCCTTATTGGGCAACGAAATAGCTTCCTTTTTTGCTACTCAAGAAGTGCCGAGCTGTATTTCACTACATTTCGCTATCTCAATATGCATCATATAGCTTTCACATTTTACTGTCAAATTATGTACTTTCAGGTTCACTGATAGTGCTATCATACGTATATTCATGGGCATTGGACCTTTTCAATTCTCTACCAAACGTGATACGATATCTGGGGCTACCATATTCTTGTTATCACATTGAACATTTACTACTACACGGGCGCCATGAATACTTCCTTTCCGACCGACTAGAACGTAGTTCGTTGTCGGTCGGAATAAGGATTGGAGCCCCTACACCTGAATGGGAAGTTTGCTCATGGAAACGCAACCACAACGACAAGCTAGCAGCACACAGGAAATTTGCTTTCCTAATGGCAATTGCGCACAGGCACTGTTCCTTCCTGCCGCTATGGCTATTACGGATACACTTTTTCCTATCCTCAACATACCGCAACCACATGCAGTTCTCATGATTGCTGGCGGTGCTTCCAGTATGGATGAACGGCTCTATCCCAATCTGCGTAGTTTGTTTACGGATGGCATTGCCCACCTTGCCGTTTCTCTCGGCGCACTCATTATCGATGGAGGAACGCAAGCTGGCGTGATGGAAATGATGGGCACAGGCATCGCGGAGCAACAGCACAAATCAACGTTACTAGGTATTTCGCCGGCTGGCTGCATCACCTATCCAGGGCAATCCGCTCCTATAAACAGCGCAGAAAGTGCGCCACTGGATCCAAACCATTCACACTTCGTCCTCGTGGAGACCGACGAATGGGGTGGAGAGACACAGGCGATGTATGAACTCGCACAGCTCTTTTCAGCGCATTGTCCTTCGGTTGCGCTAGTAATCAACGGCGGCTCCATTACTCGCAAAGAGGTGTTATACAACGTACGCCAAACACGCCCTATCATTGTCATCGAAGGTAGTGGGCGTGTAGCAGATGATATTGCGCGATGCTGGCGAGAGCAACCTTCCATTCCCTCCGACCCCGAAATAGCCGAAATTGTTCAGCATGGGGATATCCATTTATTTCCGATCACCGGTGCAGTGACAGAGTTAGTACAACTGGCCCAGGAGTTGCTTAGGAAGAAAGCCACGTAAAAAGCTCACCAAAGCCTCACTCTTCGTCTTTCACCTGCTCAACCACCACCGGGATAAAGAGACAGTGGTAGAGTTGGCGCACCTCTATCTCAATATCCAGGCTTGCCAAGTGAAAGCTTTGTCCAGCTCCATACTGGTGATAGAGCCAGCCAGTAGTCGAACGGGAGAAAACCTCGACGCGCTGAATGACCTGGCTGATAAAGATAATTTCCTCAATACTCTCTTTTGCTTGGTAGAGTGCCAATTTCACGAAGCGATCTGTCATTTCTGTCGAGCGTGAGAGCACCTCGACGACTAGAATGGGCGCATCGATGATTTGGGACTCTCCATGATCAGCACTATCACAGGAAACGACAACATCTGGTATCACCGTTTTAGTAGGAGTGACTCGTACTAACTTATCCGTAACATAGGGGCGGCAAGGAGCATCATCGCCAAGTGTTTGATCCAGTGCTACTCCAAAATGGAGCGCGATGGTCGCATGATTTGATGATCCGCCTGCCATGAGACGTACCTCGCCATCATAGTATTCATAGCGCTGGTCAGAATTACTGACGAGCAGCAAGTATTGTTCAAATGACATATGTTGCTGTCGAGGATTCGTTGCCATGGTCTCTCTCGTGCTTATTTCTACGTTATAGGCGCTTCTAGTATATCATATGCTCTGTCTTGCAAGGTCATACTACTCTGCTAAACGTCCATCGACGAGAGGGTCGTAGGGGCCTCATTCATGGCACCCGTCGTCGGCATACATGATGTCGGCGACATTGACCATATGGACGACGGGCGCCATGAATGGGGCCCCTACAACAACACAAAATCATCCCTATCTTGTATAATATGTTAAGATACATACGTATAGATAGAAGCTTATGCTTAAATAGCCTCTACTACAATCACATCATATGCTAAAACACACCTCAATAGAGAGCAAAACTGATCTGTCTTCTCGATAAGGTAATCTGCTGAGGCATTTTAGACGTAGTAAAAGTCAAGAAGATAGAATGGAGAGTCCACAATGACCTGTAATGATATAGAAGAATTATTGGGTGCCTATGTATTAGACGCTGTTACCTATGATGAGCGTCTATCTGTTGATACTCACCTTCCTACCTGCCAACATTGTAGCCAATTTATTGCAGAGTTACGATCAGTTGTGGACCTCTTGCCATTCGCGATTCCACAAGTGGAACCATCCCCCATGCTAAAAGATCGTGTGCTCAGTGCTATTGTTGACAAAAAAGCCGTTGCCACACAACCTACGCAACTTACCCCAGCTATATTACAACGTCCCAGAACGGCGCAACCGCAACCCAAGCGCCGCCGTAGTGCATGGCAGCGTTGGGGCACCCCAGTGATAGCGGCGGCAGCACTGCTCTTCCTCCTACTCTCTGGTGGTTTGACAGCTTGGAACATTTCGCTCCAACACCAACTCAGTACAATAACAGCAAGTACACCGATAACCTACCCGATCAAGAGCACACAGAGCAATACTAGTGTTACGGGGCAAGTTACCTATTATCCACAGCAGCATATGACGATTGTGATTGTACATGGACTGGCACAGACACAAAGCGCACAGGTCTACCAAGGATGGCTCCTACAAGGCAAGCAACCAACAAGCATTGGCCTGCTCAATGTGCAGAATGGCGTTGCCACCATCGATTATCCCGGTGACATACAACAGTATAGTGCTGTAGCAGTGAGTCTTGAACAAGGTCCAAGGGCTACCCTTAGTGCTCCTAAAGGACCAGTCATAGCGCTAAGTTCTTTCAGCAAATCCTCGTAGCTCTCATCCGATTAAGAAGAGAAGAGCTGTTCGCATGCATAGACGCGAACAGCTCTTCTCTTCTTATCTTTTTCCTCTGCTCTTTGAGACATAGATAATACCATAGAAGAGCAGAGTACCAAGCACTGTTCCGCCCAGGATAAAACCTATGCTACGCACCACTAGGCTTCTAGCATCCTCATAGGCAGAAACATCCACTGTATTACCAAAACAATGGACAACAGCCTACACCACTTTGCTGTGGATCCTCCGTTGTCTCAGTAGCTTGTATACCCTGTGAAGTTTGGGCAGCTTGTGTCTGTGTTACCTCTGTAGCTGTCACTGTGAGAACAAGATACCCATGCTCCGCTCCTCCTTGCATGTCAGGTATCGTCGTTGGCGCTGTCGATACAGCCGAAGGTGTTGCCGACACCGTACCCGTTGGCGTTACAATAGCAGTTGGTGTGGCTGTGCTCGTTGGAGTTGGTGTATGTGTCGGCGTTATTGTTACCGTTGGCTGTGTGTATGTGTTGGTGTCGCTATCGCTGTATCCGTCGGGCTTGGACCCCCTGTGACCGTCGGCGTCGCTGTCGGCAGTGGCGTTGGGATAGTGGCAGGTGTCAGCGTCGGTGTATATGTTGGTGTTGGCGAAACTGGCAAAGCTGTGAGCTCCGGCGTCGGTTTGGGTGTTGGCGTTGCTGTAGGGATGGGCGTCGGTTTTGCCGTGGGGATGGGTGTTAGCTTCGTCCTCGTTGGAACTGGAGATTGCACAGGTCTGGTGCGTCTAGTACGACCAGCGCGACCAGTTCCTCCCTGTTGTGCCACAGTGTGATGTGTCGGTGTCTTTCCAACAGTATGTGTGGGTGTATTCATACAGTTTTGTGCCAGGACGGGCTGCTACCGCTGTATAGTGGGCATACTCGCCCGGCAGCAAGTAGAGCGGAACAGGGAGCACAGGCAGTGGTCCCTCCTTGAGGCGCCTTGCTATATCCTCCTCTTCAAATTGTGCTGCACGAAGGAGACGCCCCATAGAGATACGCCGCAGTGTACGATGACTAGCTATCTGCCTTGGCGTCTCAACGGGAATAGTGGGTACTTGATGCGTATCAAACTCTTCCTGTTTTATAGCGCCAGACACACGAGCAGTGTACTCGGTCACAGGCTCATTTTCCTTATAGCCATGACGTATCGGTACAATTCGAGTCACTGCTGAACGAGGCGCACAATGTGCGTTCAGAAAGACAACTGCTTGGCGTAGCTCGTCTAGTGCCGCAATACCATGTAGAACCACTTTTTGTTGCTGAAAATGCAACACGAGACGTGCGGAGGGAACGCCCATGAAGTGATAATAAGTGGGCTTGACAGTTTTGAGGTCATTGCATGCATACGCAGTTCCATCAATCTCTAGATGATCGTTGTAGAGCCGAAAAGACTTTCCCCATCCATATGAATACTCGATCAAGAGTTGCTGTGACACATATCCCCCCTTCCTAACCTCATCACGGACCATTTGACAATCCGGTAGACTGTCATTCCTTCTGCTATCTAAAAACGAGGGGCATGATACACAGTAACATCTATTGATACATCCACGCATGCACATACACTCTGTTATTAAATTGGAAAAGCTCTGCAATTGGCCTATGGGCCAATTGCAGAGCTTTTCCAATTTAATAACACTTCTATTTTTTGATGCGTTTCAGCGTCTGAGTGAGCAGAATGTCGCGCAGATGCAACCAGGAGTGCTGTGCGTCAGCTTCCTCTTGTGGACACGGTAGATGTTGAGGGCCACCCCAGCGCTCACGTACAAACAGGCTAGTCAGATGCTGGAGTACACCGGCTTTCTGTGGAAAAGAGCGGGCTAACATAGAACTATACTCATAGGGCGTCTGCCACTTTTTAGGAGAGAGGCCAAGCCAGCTTGCAACATGACAAAAACGCCAATAGAGCGCAGAGACTAGCCGTTGCTCCGCGTAGAGACGACGCCACCAAGAAGCAACGAGTGCATACAAGAAAAAGCAGAGTGAACAGAGCACAACCAATACCGAGAACCATCCTAGCATGCCCTGATCGAGCACAAACCCAGCAGAAGAGTGAGGAGTACTTGTTGCTTGAGGACCATTAGGCGTTGGCGGCTTCTGACTAGCAGGTGGCGTTGATTTTTTAGTGGGTATGGCAGTAGGCGTTGGTTTCGTTGGCGCTGTTGCCGTTGGCGATGGCTTTGGCTGCGGGCCAGCTCCAACAGTGAGTGGCGCGAAGCCGGGCGTCGGGTCAAAGCTAATCCAGCCAAAGCTGGGCAAATAGGCTTGCACCCAACTATGCGCGTCGTCGCCGTTAACAATCCAGGCATTCTGTGCCTTATCAAAATGCCCGTGACTAAACCCATTCACCATCCGTGTCGGAATGCCGAGTTGACGTGCCATAACAATCATAGCTGAAGCATAAGAAGTGCAGTAGGCTTTGCGCGTCTGTAACAACCAATCTACCACATCTACATTAGTGGGAATGGGTGGATTATCTATGGAGTATGTGAAGACATTTGGATCTGCTAGGTGCGTTTCTAGCATTTTGAGGGCACCATAGGCATTGGTAGCTCCTGCTGTCCATCTTGCAGCAGTGGCAGAAACATTGGGCGAAAGGTCGTGTGGTACCTGCGTATAGTTTGTAGAAAGCACAGCAGCATTTGCATCTGACGCCCATACAGAAGGATTTGCAGAGGGCAAGGGAACTGCAGAGAGCGTCTGCACATCAGTCGTTGGCGTCGTAGAGACGACCTGATAGCGTTCACCGACCACGAGAGCGCTCAGTTGCGTCCATGAAGCTGCCGTCCCGTCTCCATAGACAACTGTAGCAACATCAAACATAGTTGGCTGTGCGGGGCCAAAAAGATAATGTTTCACCCCTTCTGGCAGCTGCATCATCGTCACTACTGTGACCAACTTTCCTGAAGCGGTGCGTCCCATATCAGGATTTGTTGGAACATTCGCATCCACTTGCTGCCCATTCGCCTCCGTCAGAGATGATGACCATGTATGCCCATCAAAAAGGTTAAAGGTAAAGCCCTCAAGATTACGCCCAGCACCCGAACCTCTGGCTGATAGAACCTCACCCGTCGGTAAATGGACGCTACCTGTAATCGTCAATTGCGTTCCAAAAAAGTTTGCTGCCGGTTGATAAGGCTGTGTTAATGTAGCTGGATTTTGCAGTGAAAAGTGACCGTTGATAATATTGGTCCAAGCATTGTCCAGATTATTCCAGAGTACCGTGCCAGAGGCTGGTTGAGATAGGCTAGGTAACAAATAGGTACAGAGTAAAACGAGGAGCGTAAGTACAGAGGCGACCTGCATACAACGCGAAGTGATGCCGCGCAACCATGCGGCATCTGTATGTAATCCCTCACGTGTCCATTGCAGTACTTGCTGCGTCAAATGGATGCGTGCTATCAGCAAAAGCAACGCCCCTACCATAATCATGACTAGATAAGAAAGGTCTTGTTTAGTATAGCCATTGAGGTTGACCAACATAATCGAGCAGTAGACCAACGCGACAAGCCAAGGCAGGTGGGCACGGTAGATAAGCCAACACCCAAAATAGCCCAGAAAGAAACACAGAAATGAAAGATAGAAAAAGAAGATCATATCGGTGTTGGGAATGACCGTCGGTGCTAGACCTTGTAACACAACGGCTCGCAAATCAACTAAAAGCACGAGCCAGTTCACATGGAAAGCAATGGCGCTCGTAAGGAAGATCGAGAGCCAATGCCCTATTAGGCAGGCCGCAACATGCAAAATCGCCTGTGGAAGCCGTGGTGCCTTCGCCACACAAAAGCCAATCACTAGTCCCGCCAGCGGCGCCCACAGCAACACAGCACTATGAGCGACCCAGTCAGCATGCACAATGGCAATGACCACACTATATAGCGCAACTGCAAGTAATACAAAAGCGAACCAGCCCTCTTCAGGCATCCACATACGTTGCCGTCGTGAAGCGGGAGCGGAAACTTTGACCGGCGGACGCTCAGAGTCAGTAGGACGCCCCTGCTTGCCAGGGCCCGGCCGAGGTGGATAACGGAGCGGTTCAATAGAAGGACCTTGTGTTCCAGAAGAACGGTTCGTATCAACAACGCTTACGCGCATCAAGTACTCCTCAGCTATAACAATACTTCACTCTACCTTTTCCGAAGTATACACCCTCCGCCACACAAAAGCTGTGTATTGGCTCACTAATGGTACCAAATTGTTATGGTGTAATCGGGAGCACCCTCGTCTCTATACTTAACTCTCATATCATGAAATATTGGTGCAAACATTTATCCTCTCGACAAATCAGCTTTGCTCACGTATAATGCAAAGCAGGTAATCATATATAATAAGCGTGAAAGACCACCATAGCAGTGAGCAGTAAGGAGCATGAGACCATGCCAACCCCTTCCGACCCAAAAAACGACGGACTTGCTAACACCTACACTATTCAAAGACAAGATGATAAAGAATTGATCCGTTTGACCATCCAAGATCAGATCGTGACAGCAGGGATGGGAGGAGTGCTGCCAGAGCAAGCAGACCCAACGGTTTTTCATCAAGTGCTTGATGTCGGTTGTGGCACCGGCGGCTGGCTCATCGAAGCAGCCAAGACCTATCCTACCATATCTCGTCTGATCGGCATCGATATTAATAAGCGTATGACTGCACATGCGCAAGCACTGGCTGAAGCGGCTCAGGTTACTGAACAAGTCAAGCTCCATGTGATGGATGCACTACGCATCCTCGAATTCCCCGCGAACACCTTTGATCTGGTCAATGTGCGTTTTAGCATGAGTTTTGTGCGCACCTGGGAGTGGCCTAAATTGGTCAGTGAGATGCTCCGTGTCACCCGTCCCGGTGGCACGATTCGGGTTACAGAGTCCGAGGTCATCTTCCAGAGCAACAGTACAGCACTGATGAAACTCGGTGAGATACTCCTATGTGCTTTGTACAAAGCAAGTCACTTCTTTACGCGAGAAAGTGCAGGCATAACGAAACACCTAGCACAACAGCTCAGCATGCGTGGCTATGGCTGCCAGGATGTACAGACCAAAGAGTATACTCTAGAGTACCAGGGAGGAACTCCTGAAGGGCAGGCATTCTATGAGGATATAAGATATGCATTCCAGGGGGGCCGCCCTTTTCTCGAGAAAATGGGCTGTGTCAGTACAGATTATGACGCCATCTGTCAACAGGCTCTCGAAGACATGCAACATCCCGATTTTCATGCAACCTGGAACATGGTTACTGCTTGGGGCAACAAACCCAGAGCAAAAGCAAGGTAGTCTCTAGTAGCCTAAAGGAGCACAATACGATGCCGACCCCTTCCGACCCACAAAACGATGGACTTGCTAACACCTACGTTATTCAGAATAGACAAGACGACAAAGAACTGATCCGTTTGACGATTCAGGATCAGATGATAACAACAGGGATGGGGGGAGTGCTACCAGAACAGTCTGATCCAACCGCCTTTCAGAGTATACTTGATGTTGGGTGTGGCACCGGTGGTTGGCTCATTGAAGCGGCCAAGACGTATCCCACCATGTCTCGCCTCGTCGGTATCGATATCAATAAGCGCATGACCGCCTATGCACAAGGGCTGGCGGAAGCGGCTCAGGTGACTGACCGCATCACGTTTCATGTGATGGATGCGCAGCGCATCCTCGAATTCCCCGACAACACCTTCGATCTCGTGAACGTACGTTTTAGTATGAGTTTTATGCGCACCTGGGAGTGGCCTAAATTGGTCAGTGAGATGCTCCGTGTCACCCGTCCCGGTGGTGTGGTTCGCGTTACAGAGTGCGAGATCGTCATCCAGGGCACCAGCCCAGCAGTGACACATCTCGGCGAGATGCTCCGGTGCGCTTTTTACAAAGCAGGCCACTTCTTTACAAACGAAAGTGCAGGGATGACGAACCACTTGGCAGAAAAACTCAGCACGCGTGGCTATGGCTGTCGGGACATACAGACCAAAGCCTATCCGCTGCAATACCGAGCAGGAACAACTGCAGGACAGGCTTTCTACGAAGATGTAAAACACTCATACCTACTGGTTCGCCCTTTCATCGAAAAAATGGGCTGTGCTAGTACAGATTACGATGCCATCTATCAACAAGCCCTCGATGAGATGCAGAGATCTGATTTTCATGCAACCTGGAACATGCTTACTGCTTGGGGTAGCAAACCCGAACTAGATGCAAAGGACGGAAGCTAGTCGTCTCATTCTAGCAACAGTTGCGCGGTAATATGGTCAGTGATCAGGATATTCACCAAACCAGCGTTGACGGCTACTCGTATCGCGGGAACATACGAAGGACTTCCTCCTGCTATAAGGATGACTTTGATATTGTCCTCTTGGATTCTCTTCTTTAAGCGCGGTACCTCCAACCCTGAAAGAAAATATGGAGATGGCTCAAGCAGTTCATTAATACATCTACCGTCTGCATCAAACAACCAATGGTTAATGTCCATCTTAGGTTGGAGTGCTTGTATCGCTTTTACCTGCTCTTGTGAGAGAAACTCTCTCATGCCCATTCCCTCATCGACCTGCGGTACCCATAGACTTGTCACAATCACATTTGCTCGCGCTATCATGTTATAGCTCTCGCTGACAATGGGCAACTGGCGCACTTGGCGCACCTCCTCCGCGCTGCCGAGAATTGCAGGACATGGAAACCACACATGTTGCGCTCCATATGCTGTAGCAATATCATACGCGATCATATTTGCATCACCAAAACTGGTGTGAGAGCTAGCAAAGCCGATGGTCGCAACAACATTCATATGAGGAAGTGGTTTGGCTGGCTTCAAATAACGCACGAGATTGCGCATAAACTGCCTGCCACCAGAAACAGCTAAAATATCATGGCTTGTCAGCAATTGATCAAGATAATCAGCAGCCGCAGTTGTAATTTCAACCACGACGTCTTCAAGGAAATCATTGGCAGGAACTGTGTTCATATTGCTACCAGGCACGAGAATCAAGTCCTCTAGACCAAGTTGCACACGCGCTTGACGCGAGAGGTTGCGCAGATAGCCTACCCGCATGTCGGGTACTATAGAGATACGCACAATATCGCGCTCTCTTGCTCTTTGTAGGGCCTTGCTCACTGTCTGCCGCGAACAAAACTCTGCTTCCGCAATGGTTTCCTGAGAATTGCCATCTTCGTAGTATCTGTATGCGACCCTACGCAAAAAGCGCTCATCGCCCAGCAATCGCGCTTCGTTGCTATTTCCCTGAACTATATCTGCCATAGCACATTACCTCTCTTCGCAAAAACTTTCTTATCAGGCTCAATGGAAAAGATACAGGGTGTAACGGAACACCCCTAATTATACCATACGTCTTTCTTATGGGGAAGAGCATACACTATGTTACGATAAAGCACAATCCACCCAGTACGCTATCACAATCAGTTTTATAGGCATATGTCCAATACATACGAGAAAAGATACCTATCTCATGTTATAACTCCTTTTCGAACAGGATGCAAAAAGCTAGCCTCTTAGAAACATCCTACTGATAAATAAGATACTGTGACATTTTACTTAAATTTTACCATATCTCATACAATACAATGAGAATTTTACATAATTGTCATACCCGTCAAAAGTTGAACATATCACTCACAAATGCTCTATTTTTTGCTGATAGTACAAAACACTTTTCATATAACGTTTGCTCTGTTATACTGTTCTCAATGACGAAATACATGGGGTGAGAACCTTTGAGGAGAAGTAGCTCTGACGGATTTCGCTCTTAATTACTGTTCTCTAGCGATTTTCAGCTTGTAGCGAAGGAATTTTATATGAAAAGGCGCGTCATGTTCAAAGTAGAAAAGAATCGTGTGCTGGTTCCTGTGGGTGAACCGTGCCTTTTTGGATGCAGATACTGCTACACACGAGGAGGAGAAGTTGGACTCTCCCGCGTCAATATAGAGGATATTTTCTTCCCGTTCCAAGAATTTGCCAGAGATGCTTCTTTTGAGACGATTCAATTTGGTTATGATGGTGATCCTTTTGTTCGTCCTGAACGGGGTATAGCGATGCTCAAACGCTTGGCAACGATGGGAAAGCACGTAAACTTTAGCACGAAGGCGCTTTTAGAAGATGCATCACTTAATGCGCTCCATGATATTCGGCGCTCCATGAATGCGGTGGGAACGACATTGAGTGCCCTAGTGTCCCTTAGTTGTTGGAGTTCCGCCCCTCTTGTTGAGCCTCATACTCCGTCCCCTCAAGAGCGGCTGCAAACGGTGGCTCGTCTCAAGCGTATTGGTGTTCCCGTTTTCATCGCTGTACGCCCCATACTGCCACACATTCCTGATGAAGAGTACGAGCGCATCGCTAGCGAGGGCATCCTAGCTGGTTGTGAAGGATTTGTCCTGGGACCCCTTTACAGCAACGACACAGGACAATTCGTGCGCTTCATTCCCCCTACGATACTCGAAACGACGCCAAGCCAGACATGCACTGTTTCCTGGTCGGCCCACTCACCTAAGTGGACACGCTACGAAGACACGGCACGGCTGCAGCGGCTTCTTGCGATGATCGAGCAAAAAGGTGGACGTACTTTCCAGTCATCGGCTGATGCGATGGCGCAAGTTCAGCAAGGAGTGCTAGCAGCATGATTGAAGTAGAACTGAAATTCAAGCTCGATACGCACGTATGCCAACAACTTCAAGCTCGACTGGACACTATGTCATCGATGCGATGCATAACACATATCAAGAATGTAGATATGTACTACGATACGACCAGCTTCGACTTATTACAACAAGCTGTTTTCTCCCGTGTCAGAAATCACGCTTACTGGGAATTCAAGTTCAATGAACAGGCAGAAGTAGCGCACATCCAAAGCACAGAACGTGTGTTTCCCTTGAAACCAGGACGGCAACAGATGCAAGAGTTCAATAACTTGTTCTCTCATTTCTTGCCACGATGGTGCCCAGGAGCCACCGTCAAACAAGCAATCCACAAGAATGGTTTGACCATATTAGCTCATATTGAGAATAAAAGGGTTCAGTACGCTTGTGGGGACCTAATTCTGTCTCTTGATCGTGTGGAAGGGCTTGGGAGCTTCTTCGAGATAGAAACGCTATGTGAAGAGGGGACAAGGACCAATCAGGCAATAGCGAGACTGCAACGCTTTATCTCTGATCTTGCCCTCCCGTCCCTACACCCTATTCACGTTGGGTACGTTGAACTGTGGTTGCGTCTTCATCATCCTCAGGTCTACCTGCTGGGGAAATATCAAGTAGAGGACGAGCCTGAGCAAACACACATCTTACAGTATAGCAATGTATAGATAGCAATCTATTGATGAGGAGATTGAAATTTCACAAGGCAACTGCTCACAAGGGGAGAGATATTGCATGAACAGCAAGAAACACGTTTACTCAGACCATATCGTTGACAAAGACAAAGGGCGCACCACTGACAACAAGAAACACCTTGACGCAGATGGTGTCGTTGACATGGAGATAGGCTGTATCACCTGTAGCATGCCACTTTATGTCCCTGACAATGCCATTACTGGCATCCTCACGTCACTTGAGCACACCGGCGTTGCCATACTTATCTGTACCTGCGGCCAAGCCCAAACCATCCAGTGGAAGAACCGCCAGTGTTGGAATTGTTAAGACAAAACAAGGGAAGCGGGGAACAGTATGAATATCTCTGAGTCCAAAAGTGAAGTTGCCCGACTCATGCAGCAAATTACGCTGGAGCATGAAGCGGCACAACGTGGTCTGACCGGAACCGCCTATGGAACGGCACAACACACCTTTATCAACGAGCGCCTGGAAAATATGGGGCGCTACCATGAAACGCTCAAACAGATCGTGGGTGAGCAAGAAGCGATCAAGATACTGGTGGCTGTCTGGGAGCAGTAGGGGCCTGATTGATCACGCCCGTCGTGGGATCGTCAACATCGGTGACACAGTCAATCGTCACGACGAACGCGCTGAAGCTGGTCCCTACGACCCGACCCGTCGTTTGAAGATTGGTAGAGTACGGCCAAAGAATAGTAGTAAAAGACTAGGTGCCAACACAAGACATAATGCCCCAAAGACAAACGAGGTTGACAGGCTCACATTCGTTTGCAACCAGCCCGCGACAGCTGGCCCTATACTGAAACCAACACTCCATGTCACTGAATACAGACCAGCCAAGGTTGCACGCTGCCGGTCTGACACCTGTTCCATCGCAAAGGCCGCATAGACAGGCTCGATCAGCGTACGCATAAACGAGCGAGCATACTCCCCACTAATAGCCAGCGGCAACGTTGGGGCAAAGCCAATCAATAGCATCAGTGGCGCACTCAGGTACTGCACAGTCGTAATGATGCGCAACTTACTCCAGCGGTTCACAAAGAGCGGGGCCGTCAGCGAGAAGATACCACCTGCTAAGCCTGAGATCGTGAAAATAATACCAAGTGGTCCCGGTAGCAGATGAAAGCGCAACACAAAGTAGAGCTGAATAAGCGCAACAACCGCCCCTTCCCCCATCGTAAACACCAGATCAGGCAACAAAAGCTGTCCAAAGAGTATCACTGGTGGCCGCTCTTTAGCAGGTGTGACAACCGCCTCGCCAAGCGCAGGTTGTTCAATACTCTCACGCTGCCCACGTCGAGGTTCACGCAAGAACCAGAGCGGCAAACCAAAGACCAGTGTAAAGAGTGCCGCCCCAAGTATGCCCCAACGTAAAGGAAGTGCATTGGCAGCGGAAACATGGAGTATGCCCGCCACAAACTCAGGAATCGTACCCCCTAAGAGATTACCCAACGCCCCAACACCGAGCAAGAGAAAACTATTGAGAGCAAGCACCCCCACACGTTGCCGCTCGGTCGTGCTCTCTATCAACAGAGGAATATTTGTTACCCAGTAAGCAGTCGCCACAAACCCCTGGATGAAACTACAACCAAGTAATAAGGGAGCAGATGTAAACAATCCTATCATTGCCAGAAAGAGTGGTGTGAGAAGGGCGGTCATCAACAACACTGGCTTACGTCCAATGCGGTCAGCCAACATTCCCGTCGGAACAGCACCAAGCAGTGCTCCAAGCGCAGGCATGGCACTGAACAAGCCAATAAAATCAGGGCGATACCCCAGACTATGTACATAATAATTCAGTGTCAATGTGCTTAGACTAAGTTGAAAACCCTTGCCAGTCGTAAAGAAGAGCAACAGATAGACATTTCTCGGTAGATGTAAAAGCGATGATAGAGATAGTTTTTGCGTGATACGGATATTTTGCATAGATGTTGCTATTTCCGGCGTTTCGCTTGTATCAGGGATAGAGGGCATAATAGACGTACTCCTACGTGTGCCTTGTCGGCTTTGACAAACCTATCTATAGGGTATCATACCTCCTTCACTACGACAATGGACAAAAGGACAGGCATTGACCCGTGGTAGGGACCAGCTTCAGCGCGTCCGTCGTCCACATGGTCAATTCCGCCGACGTGGTCAACTGGGACGACGGGCGCCATGAATGTGGCCCCTACCACGGGTCAATCGCCCTAAAACAAATGCCCTCTAATTTTCCACAGGAATTAAGCTAATTCCAAGATGATTATCCATCATTTATACGTGAATCTCATTTTATTAGGGTATGTTTGACACATTCTTAGAGTATTTTTATAAACCTATTTTAGACTTGTATTATGCAAGTTTTTTGTTTATTATAGAAAAGGCAAATGAAATAGTCCTTATTGTTAAAGGTATGAGATACACATATTGATACAGTACCATTTGCCTTAGTAAAGATCAGAGATACACAAAGGAGATTTAACAATGGTAACATTTGCATCACTTATTCTGGCTGCTGCTCTTGAGCCGGGTGGCATTCTTGCATGGCTCGTTGTAGGTTTGATCGCTGGCTTTCTGGCAAGCGTTGTTATGCGTGGCGGTGGCTACGGTATCATCGGTGACATCATCGTCGGTGTCGTCGGTGCGTTTATCGGCGGATTACTAGCCGGTCTGCTCTTCCCCGGTGCGGCGTTTGGTTTCTGGGGTAGCGTTCTGGTAGCCTTCATCGGCGCATGTATCCTAATTGCCATCCTGCGTGCCGTTTCCGGCGGTAGATCACGCCGCCGTATATAAATTAGAAGCAATTCATTGCGCCCGTCGTCCCCACCGTCAATGTTTGAGGAATTGAACCACCTCAATGACGAACGCGCTCAATACCTGTGCAATGGTCAATGGGGACGACGGGCGCAATGAATTGCGCCCCTACCACCGACGCGGTTCAATCTCGGCGACGGTGCATATGGAGACGAGCGGGCACGATAAATCTGGCCCCTACCACCGACAACCATCCATCTCACAATTTTATACTCGCTCTTCTAATCCTCCAACACACCTTGTTGACCTTCTTCCACAACGAGCACTGGCATTTCGGTAATGTTCACCTCGGTCAGATTGACCTCTACCTCCTGCTCATGTGCATGATGCATATGAGAATGAGATGGCTTACACTGCACAGCTTTGATAATAGCCCCAGGTAGCTCTGTCGCAGGAGATCCGCCATGCGTTGCTGAACTGGCAGGAGTAGTGGCTGGTGTTAAATTTGTCCACATAACCTGACCTGTCGCGGCAGCATTGGCAAGTGTACCAGGGACAAGTACACGGGGTGATTGAGGGTTGCGCATCTTCAACTCTAGTGTGCGTGCAACGGCCGCGCTCACAATAGGTGTTGCAAACGAGGTACCAACCCAGTAGGCCCAACCATGTCCGTTAGGCGCCGCGTAGGTAGGTTCAGGGTCTTCGTATGCTAACGCAGGATAGGACAACTGTGTGTACACTCCTATCACACCATCGATATTTTTCAGACGCGTCATTCCCCCACTATCCTGGTAGATATCCTCTTTAGCAGGAAGATTACCACCATAGGTCGCAACGCCGTGTACGCCTGGATAACAACTATATTCCGTTACATGACCATCTTTATCAACAGCGCCCACAGGAATCATATGACTTGCACTCGGAGCAGGCAATCCATCATAGGCAAAGGCAGCGGGATAGAGTGCTTCTGGATGTGTTGTTGTCATAGGCTTGTAGCGTTGATCGCCCTCGTTGCCAGCAGAGGCCACAAAGGTTGCACCCACATCGATAATGCTACTAATAGCCGTCAAGAGGCCCGTACGCGCAGTATCCAAGACGCTCTGATTAGCAATACCGGCATTGAGGGACTCAAAATTGTCAGGAATGACGAGGCTCATATTGATCACAACAGGTTTGCCATACAAATTCCCACCAACAGACAAACGCGGCAGCAGCGTTTTATTCAACGTGTCAATAATCTGCTGAACACTGCCTACACAGAAGTCATTGAGAATGCGTATGCACTCAATGGTTGCATTCGGAGCGATATCATGAATGATACCTGCCACAAACAAACCGTGATCGGGCATACGGAAACCAATCGACTTGCCATTGATATCCTTGCCAGTTTCTGCCCGTGCTGGGCTTGGAAGATCAAGCTGATCTGCAAGAGGCGGATAGTAAAATTTTATACTACTTTCATTACTGTCCAGGTCGAGCAAGAGCATATTATGCTCTTCCGCAACCTCAGCGGCTCTTGTAATCTGTTCGCGTTTAGGTAATGTATCCAGCACAAACACTGTTACGCCATCGCCGGTCATAGGCTTTAGATCAGCAGGCAAATCTGGCAACGTGATAGGCCAGAGACCAGATGAGTCTAAACAAGTTGCATCTGCTGGTACAGGAATAGGGGGCGAGAGTGGGCATCCCTGTGATATAGGTGCATCAGTATGAGTAGCTCCACACAACCAGTTAGGCGCAGCAGATGTAATAGGGATGGCATTCAGTTTTTTCTCCACTCCGTCAACCGTTACCGTCGATCCTCCTGCCCGTAGCATCTTTAGCGTATCGGGATTATTAATGAGATTCACCAACGTTGGTATCGGGCCGGGTGTAGAAGTTGGTTTCGGCTCGTTCCCTGCTTGCTGCTGATGCTCACTACCTGTCTCATCTGCAGGAGCACTATTCATACCGGGCATCGACATCATCGTAGAAGCACTTCCCATTGCACCAGTCCCACTAGGAGGAAGCGTGCTGAGAGGAAAGAAACCGATGACTTGTACTGTTTGAGTATCGAAAGGGCCTGTTATAGGACTTGGAAAAATGTAGATGTCCGGTGTTCCCTTTTGCTTATCATCTGCCATAGCACTAGGGCGCGACGTATCTTGTAGCACGAATCCATGTGCTTTGAGGAATAGCTCAAGATCTTCCAGGTGCAGATTGCCAATTGGATCGTCGCGTTGTGGCGCAAAGGTGAAAGATATTTGTCCATCAAGCCAGAACTTGTTATGCATGAACTGGCGGTCCATATCCATGGGCATAGTGTTCATGTGTGCCTCCATTTCTTCTGCTTCTTGCTTGTAAGCCGAGGATGTAAATGATTACGACAACGTTCTCAAATAGCTGAACGCTACATAATGCATTTTTTAGGAGCCGAGTTTTGTAGACAAATAAGGAGTATTGTAGATGCTCGCCTTGAGTGGCCCCACATCACCAACAAGACGAAAAGCCGCCCAGAAGTATGGGTTTGCATAGGAAGGCTATTGCAAAAGAGCGCATTGTGCTTTACGCAAAGCCTGCACCTTACTCTCTCCATTCAGGAGATGTTGGTAGAAAATCTGCATTAACTCATTGGTTGAGCTATCTTCTACAGGCCACAAGCTCATTACCAACGATTTCGCACCAGCGGCAAGAAATGCGCGTCCTAACCCTAACTGTTCATCTCCGCCACTACTCATGGCTAATCCTGTCTCACATCCGCTCAACGTCACTAGCTCGCATCCTTGTAAGTTCAAGCTAAAAGCGTCAATGGCGGTTAAGCGCCCATCAGCGAGGAGTACAGCAGAGAAGTTAGGCGCATCTTCCAAACGACTATGTCCATGCGTGGCAAGGTGAATAATTGAGCTACCAGATGCTCGCTCTATGAGGTGAGCAATAGTTGCATCTCCTTCTAAATAGCATGCTCCATGCAGCATTGTTGCCAATGATCTTGCCTCTTCGAGCGCTCGCTCTAGCTGTCCATTGCTAGAGTATCCAAAAACCAGCGGCTGCCCAGCCACTATCTGAGTATCTTTTTTCAGCAGTAAATTACTTGTGGGTACATAATTGATCTGGTATTTCTCTATAAGAAATTTTGAGCCATCATGCAGTGCATGAAATGGTACACTATGCAGTGGCCCATAAGGCACAATAGTCAGCGAACCTGTCATAGAGGGTAATAAAGACTCGACTGGAGCAATTAATAATTTATAGAGCTTCTTGAGCAGATTACAGACAATTTGATGTGCCTGCTTTGTTTCTGGTTGACTTGATGGCAATAAGCGGGCATGCAAAAATGGTAAGATATTCTCCAGTTGCTCCACACCATCAGAAACCTCACGATAGACGAGAGTTTGCGTCGTAATAGCAAAGATACCTAATTTCCCTTTGTAGAGAAAATACGCTAATACCAACTGATCAGGAGCAAGTTGTTGACGTAGTTGTGTACTATCAATTCCCTTCATAGATCGCTTTATACGCTTCTCCCGCTTTGATCTGCTCGGTATCTCCATTTGCTGCAGAGCAATACGCTCGAACAATTCGCTGATCTTCGCTTCACAGCGCTGTAGTTCAGACATAAGAACTTCTTTATCAACTGACGAAGAAACCGAATGATCAATATTGGCTATTAGAGTATTGTAGTGATGATACTGCTCTTGCCAATCCTTCAACTCCCTTTGCATACGTAGTAGAGCTATATTTAGGGAGTGCCCTTCAGATACCTCCAAACCATCTTGCGGTCTAGCGTTTGTGCTAACAGCCTTGTTAAGATACTGGCGCAAGGCCATAGATCGCGCCTGCTCAAGATAGTTGAAGGCATCCTCAACTTTTCCTAGTTGAAGACATAAAGCAATCGTCGCTTCATATACCGCCCAGGCAGTACGTAAAAAAGAAGGGGATAGATCATACACAAGGTCATTCAAAATGCGCTCAATTTGAGCAATAGCGGCTCTATAGTATCTTAAAGCTTCTATGTACTTTTCTTGCATGACATTTATTCGTCCAAGCAAGTAATAGTTTTTGTATGAGATATCTTGCAGATTGTGTTGACGTGCTTGGATAGTTATTCGCTGACAACGTGCTTGGATCTCCTGTAAGATTGTTGCTCTCTGTGACTCTTGATGCAGTTCTATTTCCTGCATAACTCCAATCAAAGCGCCTATCATCACTAATCCGGCACGAGCAGAGTATGCTACCAAGCCTTGAGCTTCAAAATATTCTTGCAGAGGACCTACGCAATCATATGCATGACTGATATCTCCCATATCAAGAAGGAGTTCTGCCTGTTGAAGCCTGATAGCGTATGCATAAGGGTCGAAGCCACCCTTATTAAAGAGGCTCAATGCTTCATCTAGCGTTGCTAGAGCCTCTTTTGGTTTGTTATAAGATACCAAAGCAGTTGCATATTCGCGCAGAGAGACGCCAACGTGTAAAGATATGTCGGATGTTCTATAGGCTTGAACCGCCTCATAAATTATTTCGCATGCTTCCTGTGATCTGTTCAATTTAACTAAACAATTCCCTATACAAAGTTTAAGCTCTGCTTTTGGCAGAGGACTTTTCAGATCATCATATATTAAACGGTCATAAGCTTGATAGTAACGACGTAGCGCAGAGCCATAATAACCTTGAATGTAATCGAGCTCCGCAAGACTTATTTCCGTATTAATAAGGCAGCCAATTTCGCCTAGAAGAAGAAACTGCTCATGAGCATGTTGATAAAGATGATATGCTACTTCAAAGCTTCCCAATAGTGCTAGCTCTAAGGCTTTGTTTACTTCAGCAATAGCTATAGAGCGCTTAATAAAATTTTCATCTTGATCTGTCACACAAGGATAAATTGATAGCATTCTTTCATATAAGTCAAATGCTTCTTGATGTCTACCTGTGTAGTAGTAAATTAGGGCGATATTTTGTTCAATGACACAAACCCAGTAGGTTTCTTGCAGTCTTAGAAATATATCTTTAGCATTTTCTGCCTGTTGTAAAGCTTCTTCGATGTGATCTAACCACATATTAGCAGTTACCCAACTAATCCGACTACGTGCCCAGTTTCCTTCATCTCCTAGTTGCTTAAACTCTTCTCCTGATGCATCCAGTGCATCGATTGCAGCTTGATAATGTCCAATCTGCACCAGCGCATCCCCCTTCGCCTTCAGCCCCAAAGCATGCGAAGACTGATGGCCCACAAAGTCACCAAAGAAGATAAGGAGCTCTGCTAGTTTGAGTGAAACAAAAGGGGTGTAGAGCACATGGAGGGCTTCTTTCTCAAGCCAGCCACCTACAGCGGCGTGGTCGCTGAGTTCGTTGATGTGCTCTTGGATGTAGGTTTTGCCTTCTTCGAGGCTGGAGTCCCGCAGGTGTTGCAAAAATAGCTGTTCGTCCATGTTTGTATGTGCATCCCCCAGAGAAAAAATATGCTGCGACTCTGTTTCCTATATAGACGTTTTATGGAGGGAGTTCTAAAACATATGTGTGTTTCATGTGCTGCCTGACCTCCTTCATTTGACAGGCTATTTGTATACTGCGATAAATCGCAAGCGGACGCGATAAATCTGGTCCCTACTAGGTTAATTATGCTCAATAGTGAGTCCTTCGATGGCGATTTCGGTGTTGGCGAGATACACGATCAGGGTGTATTCACACGGTGGCACGGCTTTGAAGACGAGGTTGCCAAGGTCATCGACACGTGCGGACAGAAGCGGTTTTTTGGCTTGACCATCGGCACGCTCTACTGCTTTCGTAGGTGCAGGAGAGGCATAGAGTTCGGCAAGCACGCCTTCGTAAGCATCAACATTTTCGTCTGGGTTATCACTGGTGAACAGACCGAGAAGCATTGTATCTCCTTTGCTGGAGCGTGAGAGATGGAGAGAAATATGCAAAGCTCCAGCGCGATACTGGCGGGGCCAACCTGTTTGGGATTGTGGTGCACTGCTGCGTGTCACGAGTTGGGGTTCGTTGGGAACAAAGCTAGCAACAATACGTCGTAACGTTTTGGGAATATTTTTCAGAATGGAAATAGGTGTAGGTTCAATATCAACGGCATCAGGAAAAGGGTTGAAGTCGCGCAAAATCTGACGAATATCTCCGACCTCGGCGGCGCAAAGTGGGCACTCTTTGAGATGCTCCGCGATGCGCCTTGTTTCATTAATCGATAGAATATTGCCGGCGCAATAGAAATTCAGTTGCGTGGCCGTGGGGCATTGCGTTCGATAGAGGTTGTGTAGTAGCCAACGATTTGTCTGAGCATAATTCTCTAGCCGCTGTTGGCAGATGGAGCAGTGTTTGAGATGTGTTTGTGCATCTTTATCTAGGGGTTCTCCATCAAGCACATAGCTCAAAAGTTCCTCGCTGTTGGGGGCTATCGAGTTGGTACAGTCCATCATTAGCATGTCCTCGCGTCACAAAATTTCTTAGCACCACATTCTTGTGTCGTAGTATAAACGTAGTATCTCACATTTTTTAGGGATTGAGTTTCTTAGCGTGTGAAGAATGTGTGAAAAGAAGATGAGTTGAGGATAATCCTCAACTCATGCTTAGTTATCACTTAGTTTCCAGCGTAACCGAGCGCCATTACGCTTGAGCCTGTCAAGCGCATTACGCGTTAAACGATAGATTTCCTGCTCGCTAGCGAACTCTCCTGGACATTGCTGCATAATCGCCTTGGGTTTGAGTCCACAGGAATACAGCAAGAAAATGATCCGTTGCTCACGCTCATTCTTGAGAATATCGACAATGATCGGCCACCAATCATCCTCATGATAGACATCTTCGGCTATCATCTTTGGACCATTGAGCAAAGTAGCATCAGGCAACGGCTCTTCTTTGGGGCGTGAGTACGCACGCAAGGTATCCATAATCGCACTATTCAAACATAAATGGAGGGACGTGATAGCGCTAGCAATCGTTGAAAAATCAAGTCCTTGATTGTTTGTCCATTGCCAGAAACGTTTAAATGTATCATCGACATAGCTCTGCTCACTCTCGTGCCGTAAAGCAGCATCACGATATTGATGACGACGAAACCACATATGAACATATTCTGAAAAGAGAGTATATAAGACTTCCCAGGCTGCATCATCATGCTCTATCAGAGCACGACGGAATAGCTCCAGACAATAGGAATCGTCACATCGTTCTTTTCGGCGAAATCTGCTCATTTCCTGAGAGCAGCGCTTCGCCAAGTCTTTGAGGTCCATGTCACCAGGGGGCTTTTCCATTTCTATACCCATTGCTCTCCCTGCTTTCTTTAGCGTGGCTGAAGTTCTGGTACAGCATATGTATGCAGCATTTTCACCCATTATCAGGATAGACGTAGCATACAGGCACTTCTCAAATGTACACTTCATACTCTACAGTATTTCTCACGAAAAGTGAAGAGTGAATGAGATGGAATATCTCGCTCACATGATCAGTATAGACAATTCTTCCCCCGTCACAGAGTGTCATCTGCCCTATTTTTATTTCTTGTTCCCCTACCTCTTATACTTGCTCGTCGTAGGGACCAGCTTTAGCGCGTCCGTCGTGGAGGTTGTATACGTTGCCAACATGGACCGCGGCCACGACGGACGCGCTAAAGCTGGTCCCTACGACTTGCCTCTTGTATGAAAAACGGATATACTGCCTACAACAAGCATAGTACCAAATATCAGCGTTGTACAATGACATACATCACACAGAAAAAGTGAATGGGCCCACAATTCGGTAGTGAGTATCATGAAGAAGCATATTCTGGTGGGTATCGACACTGGCCTCTCGCAAGGCACACAAGACGCACTGTGCGCGGTCAGCGAGCTACTTGAGCAGGCTGCCCCACAACTTGCTATTGTTTTGCTGAACGTCGTGCCCCTCACCCAGGCGCTGGCTCCCAATCCTGGCCTCTATTCAGGGCAAATTATCTCGGTTGAAGTGACACCCACGCAACGCAAAGAGGCAGAGGATACCATTCAACGTGCTAGCCTCTTCCTGCAACAGAAGGGCGTTCCTTCTGAGCGCATCAAGGGGTTAGTGCGCGTGGGCATACCCGCCGATGAGATCGTGAAGATCGCAAACGAACTACAGGTCAATATGATTGTAGTGGGCAATCGCGGCATGTCTCTCAAGCAGCGTCTACGCCGCTTGCTACTTGGCAGCACTTCACAACGCGTCCTGCAGTTGGCTTCCTGTCCCGTCATGATTGTTGCTTCTCGACACGCCTCCATCTCTCAGCAAAAACACACCTTCCGGCCTCCAGGCGACCTCGTTGTATGGTATGAAGAAGCCATCACCCGCTACATAAGCGAACACCCCGGCTCATTACAAGTCTTCACGCCGCCACAAGTCGCACAGCAATTTGTTCCTCCACAACATACAGCAGGAGGGCGTAAAGAGCTAGCCGCCGCGACGCTGGCCCTGGAAGAACTAGCCCGCAACGGCATTCTGTGCAGGCACGATGTTAAGGGAGAGCTGAGGTATGTGAATGATTGATGTTTATGTTATGCTAATGAAGTAAAAGATGACAACTAGCAAAGGGGTAACAGCTATGGCTATTAGTTTTCAGGATGTAGAGGAGCTTCAGAACCTCTACCCTAACTACCAGATCGAATTACGAGAAGGAAAAATCATTATTATGAGTCCGTCAGACAGTACATCCGGCGAAATTGGAGTGCTCTTTAGCATACTACTCGGCCCTTGGGTATACACCCACAACTTAGGGCGTGTCCTAGATGCAAGTACAGGTTTTCGCTTGCCCAATGGGGATTTGCTCTCTCCTGATGTCTCCTTTGTGTCACGGGAACAGCTCAAAAGCAATCCACGCACCTATGCATCTGTAGTGCCTGAACTGATCGTCGAAATAAAGTCGAGTACCGACCGTGTGCGCAGCCTTGAAGAGAAAATTCTGCTTTTTCTACGTCAGGGTGTTCAAGTCGGCATTCTTATCAATCCCGACACACATATCGTCTCTGTCTACCGCTCTGGTGAGTTACATCAAGATGCCGAGGACGAAGCGTTGACCTCACCGAAAACAGTCCTACGCGATGGCGACACTTTGACTATTCCTGAGCTTTTTCCCGACTGGACAATGCCAATTACAAGTCTCTGGCCCCCTGTCTATGAATAACAAGGTGTGATATGCCATAGTCGTCGTAGGGGCCTGCTTGATCGCGCCCGTCGTCCACATGGTCAATTCCGTCGGCATCGTCAATTGCTACGAGCGGGCGCCATGAATGTGGCCCCTACCACGGGTCTGTCGTAGGGGCCACATTCATGGCGCCCGTCTTGGGAGTGGTCAATTCCTCTAACGTTGTCTATGCCCACGAGCGGGCGCGATCAAGCAGGCCCCTACGACCCTCTTTCGTAAAGAATATTCCCAACCTAGCACCGGCACAGGGCGTGGGTGTTCACAACAATCGCTCCAACGCCGCCGCATCAGTGACAGGTGCCAAACATGCAAAATGCTGGCACACATACGCAGTGGCTTGGCCGTCTTTCAACGGGCGATCAGCAAGCAGTGGAATAGCCTGGATAGACACTTCATCATTCGGCAGGCACGAGGCTAGCACACTAGTAGGCAGGTAGCGAGTATTGACGACTGTTAGCAAGGCAGGCGTGTTTAACCCATGCTCGTCACCGATAATGGCAATCTCTTTGCTCGCGGAAACGGCGAAATCTAGAGCACCGAGGACATGCCCGAATGCCTGGGGATGCTGCACCATCACATCCGCCAACGGCTGCAAGTAATCATCGGCACGTTTCCGATACGCATCCTCACCAGTAAAGGCGGCAAGGCGCAAGAGTACATCAGCAATGACACTATTTCCCCCAGGCGTAGCATTGTCCATCACATCTTTGGGGCGACTAATCAATGCCTCGTGATCGCTGCCAGTATCGAAGAAGCCGCCATTTTGCTCATCCGCGAACAGCGTGATGGCCTCATCCACCAACGTTCTTGCCTCGGTAAACCAGCGCGGATCGAAGCTAGCCTCGTAAAGTGCAACCAATCCATCAGCAAGGAAGGCATAGTCTTCAAGATAGCCATTCAGACGTGTACGTCCTTCTTTATAGGTACGCAACATACGCCCATTCTTGCGCAACTCGTTGAGTAAGAAGGTTGCGTTATTAATGGCAACCTGCAAATAGTCGCGCCGATTGAGATAGCGGGCCGCCTCCGCAAAACTACGTAGCATCAAGCCATTCCACGAAGTCAAAATCTTCTCATCACGCCCCGGCTTCACACGTTGCTCACGCGCCTTGAAAAGTACCTCTCGACAGCGTTGTAGCGTTTCATATAGCGCCTCCTTACTCACTTGGACCATGAGCTTCGCCCGCATCTCAGGGTCAGCATGGAGAATATTTTTGCCCTCGAAATTGCCACTCTCTGTGACATCATAATAACTCATAAAGAGCGTCGCATCATCGCTAGGTAACAACGCCTCGATTTCTGCTGGCGTCCAGACAAAGAATTTGCCCTCTTCTCCCTCACTATCGGCATCCTGCGTAGAGTAGAAGCCACCCTCTGGCGAAACCATCTCGCGTATCACGTAATCAAGCGTCTCTTGTGCAACAACGCGGTATAACGGGTTTGCTGTCACAAGATAGGTATGCAAATAGACACGGCTTAGCAGTGCATTATCATAGAGCATCTTCTCAAAGTGTGGCACCAACCACTCCCTATCCACGGAATAGCGATGGAAGCCACCACCCAGGTGATCGTAAATACCACCATCCGCCATATGTTGCAACGTCGTCTCAACAATCTCTAGCTCTGAATACCGCTGCTTGGTGCTCCTAGCCGTAATCTCCCCTTTTAGACGATGCAGATGAATGCGCAACAAGAGTTCCAGCGACATAGCACTGGGAAACTTGGGAGCGGTAGCAAAACCGCCATCCTGCGGATCAAAATCGCTTGCTAGCTGCTCGCTAGCAACGTTCAACAATTGCAGAGGCGCTGTACCCTCCGGAAGGGCGTTTCTGCGTAGCGGGGCATCACTGCGCCCTTTGAGATAATTGGTAATCTCGTTTGCCTGTTCTTCAACCGCCTCGTGCTGTGTCTGATACGCACTTGCCATACTCAGCAAGACCCGTGGAAAGCCGGGCATGGTCTGCGCTCCATAGCTGCGATCAGAGGGCGGGAAGTACGTACCACCATAAAAAGGGCGACCATCCGGCGTCAAAAACACCGTCATAGGCCAGCCGCCTTGGTGCGTCAGTGCCTGTACCGCTTGCATATAAATGCCATCGATATCGGGCCGCTCCTCGCGATCCACCTTAATCGAGACAAAATGCTGATTCATAATCTGCGCAATTGCTTCATTTTCAAAGGACTCGCGCTCCATCACATGGCACCAGTGGCACGCCGAATAGCCAACACTCAGCAGAATAGGCTTATTCTCCCGTTGTGCCTTTTGTAGCGCTTCCTCACCCCAGGGGTACCAATCAACAGGGTTATGCGCGTGCTGTAACAAATATGGGCTCGTCTCATGAATAAGACGATTAGTATGTGTATGCTGTGCCATATGTAGCCTCATTTCTGCCTGCAAGCAATATCGACACAAATTATCTTCCATGTTGCCGACCTTGCACGATAATTCATTCCACACCTCATATTGTACGGCAGGGGCGCAATTCTGCTGTTCGTATATGCGCGGCACAATAGTAGGGACGCGCTCAAGCTGGTCCCTACCACGACGGGGGCGGGCGCGATAAATCTGGCCCCTACGGCTGGACTCCTGGTTGCAGTTGCGAAGTACAATTAGGGCAACGTGTCGCCTCCACAGGAATACTGCTCACGCAATAAGGACAACCGTGCTATTTGGCGCTCTTCTCGTGGGCTTTGCCGCTCCTGCACAGAGTGCTTCTAATAGTAGAGCCAGTACCTCTACGCAAACTACCGCGACCGCTGCCGCCAGTACCTCTACGCAAGCTACTGCGACCGCGCTTGCAGCCACTTCAGCGAATGCCACTGCGACCGCCGCTGCCTCAGTTAAAGAAGGACCATTAACAGTATCCTTCACAGGGGGATTGAACGCTACTCAAACAACCCAATCCTATCAAGGACCAACGACTATTACGGTCAGTGGGACTGGACAAGCAGCAGGAAAGCACACATCAGATGCATTCTATATCTACACCGATGAGAATGGAAACAACGTTACCCCCATGCATGATGCCAACCAACATTCGCTGTGCATTAATGGAAAATCGGTTGATGCCTTTGTGAGTGCAATTCCCCCCTACAATCAAAGCCACACTTACACTTTCACCTTTAATGCGCTAGGCGGTCATCTATCTTTTGGTGTGTGTGACAGCAATTATAGCGATAATTCTGGCTCTTTTACCATCATGTTCTCATAAGAACATTCGTAGAGCCGAGTTATCCACGATTCAGACATATTTTGCATCTTGTAAGGATGCACCCAAGTCATTATTCCCCTTTTACATTCTAAGGAGGTATTATGTTCTTGACACAACACCTTTGAAAGAGAAGCCCAAACATAGTGACGCACCTCACAACCACTAAGTCAAACAATTTATAGTTCCACACATCCTCCGATGCTATACTCTCTAGTAGAAACACGTACACAAATTTGGCGCTGATACAGCGTTTATGTTCTTGGAAGCTAAAAAGCTCTACCATGAAAACTATATATAACATCTGGAGAAATATACCGCTATGAGTGACCCAAAAAACCTTTCTCTCTCTTCTAAACTGAATCGTCGTAAGCTCTTCATCTATGGAACCCCTGCGGCTGCGGCAGGGGCTGTGCTCGGCACACTTGGCACATTCGCCCCTGTAGCCCATGCTAATACCAATGCTTCACTCGCCTCTGCCATGTGGGTTCATGGCAACGCCACCACAGTAGAAAGTCCCGGCAACATGGCCTACATCAACCATCAAGGCTGGGGCATCGACATTGGTATCAACCCTGGCACCAGCAGTTGGTTCCATGTTCCGTTACCCACACCAGTCATCAGCAACGACGCACGCTATCAACTCGTACGTGTCTTCCTCCTGTTTGAGAGCGCCCCTGGCCTTGGCTATATTACCAATGTCCACATCTATGACGGCGCCTACAAGCCCCAAGAGTTCAATAATCTTGCCTTAGCGGGACCACATCGTGCAGGTCTCGATGGAGCCAATACATTTACCCTGAATCAGCCACACGCCGTGGCCTTTGGTATTGGCTTGACCTTCCGCTATCAAGCTTCGACCTGCATCGATGGCGGCTGTGGCTCATCGCTGCTACGCATCGCCACTGCCGGTGCAGATTATATCCTTCCATAGCACCCCGATATTGCATAGCTTGTTCATACCTTTGAGTTCTAGGAGGGTACCCATCACAAGCGGTTGCCCTGCTAGAACTCAAAGGTATTGTGTCCAGTACCCCATATGCTTTTCCCTTATTTTGTTACTCCTCCCATACGAAAACATCATATATATGATTCTCTATTTTTGTCTCAAGCAATGAAAGGAAATATTTCTATGAAAACACGTCCAATTGTGAGGCGCGTTGCCTTCCTCTTGCCTCTTGTCCTCCTACTCCTCTTCTTCCCCATAAGCACAAAATTAAGTCAGCCAAGCTCTAGCAGGGCGAGTAATCCTCATCCTATTCAACATATTGTGTTTCGCCTCAAAGAGAACACACCTTTGACTCCTACTTCGGCAGCTTTACCTGCGCCGATGGTACCGCGTGTGTGAACGGTGCCACTAGAGGGAAGGTGAAGATCAACAATAAAGTATCTTCCATTCCTCTCAACCCTGCCCCCGATGCTCCGCTTAATTACTGCCATGAATGGGAATGTGCCCACAAGGCCGCGAATGGCGGGGCAATGGATTCCTTCAATCTCGTGGATCCTCATTGTGCCACAGCTCCCTATAGCTGTTACGTCGTTGGCAATCAGAGTCTGCTCCCCAATTATTGGCAATACGCACGGCACTTTTTGCTCGACGATGCAACGTTTTCTTCGGAGGAAGCAGCCTCCTATGCCAATCACCTTATGAGTGTCGCGGGTGCATCCGGCGCAGATGCAGCTAATAGTGACAAGACAAGCCCCGTATACCCTAACGGAGTACATTTGCATTCCTGGGGCTGTGACGCTCCTACTGGCATATCAATTACTCTCGTCAACGGGCAAAAGGTATTCACGTGCTACGATGGACAACCTGGAAACGGTCTTTCCTTTGCAACACTCGCAGACAAGATGAGCACGAAGGGTGTCTCGTGGCGCTATTATACTGAACTGAACAAAGGAGATACCGGCTATCAATGGGATACGCTCAATGCCTTTCCATCCAAACGTACCTCCTCTAGATATCGTCTCCTGGTCACATTTTGCGGCTGATGCCACCAGTGGAAACCTCCCTGCCTTCTCCTGGTTAACTGCACCAGTGGCAGACAGCGAGCATGCACCTGCTTCAACATGTACCGGAGAGAACTGGACAGTACAGCAAATCAACGCCATTATGAGTGGCCCTGCCTGGTCAAGCACGGTAATTGTCGTCGCTTGGGACGACTACGGTGGCCTCTATGACCATGTCAATCCACCAACTGTAGATAATGTAGGACTGGGCTTCCGTGTTCCCCTGCTCGTGATCTCCCCATTTGCTTGGGCAAAGGATAACTCAGCCGAGCCACATGTCTCTCATCAACAACTCGAATTCTCTAGCGTCCTTCGCTTCGCCGAAGATACCTTTAACATTCCCAGTTGGGGGAAACGCGATAGCACCGCAAACTCAATCGCCGCTTTGCTCGATACCTCGACAGTACACGATACAGCATTGCACCTTCAAACACGCACCTGCCCCGCCGACACGACACCTGTATCAGGCACCTTTGACGACTAGGCTGTTCATTCTTTATACACTCTTGCATATGCACTCAAGAGATGAAATGGCTTGGAAAGCCATTTCATCTCTTGAGTGCATATGCAAGAAAACCTCTATTTCTTCCGCATCATAATTCTGCTATAATCTTTCCTGATAAAGGAGAGGTTATGACAACATTTATCCCTTTCAGCGATACAGTAGCAGAAGCAATCATCCACCTGAGCAAGGTTGACCCTATTATGGCTGACACCATAGTGCGAGTAGGGCCATGTACGCTACTGCCCAATCCGAATATTTTTGAAGCTTTGGTCGATGCTATTATTTCGCAGCAGATCTCCGTCAAGGCTGCTGATGCGATCATGGCACGTGTACGAACCGCTCTACCCAACGAACAAGTTACACCAGAAAATCTCTTACCATTAGATTTCGATGCCCTCCGTGTACTTGGTCTATCGACACCCAAGGCTCGCTACATTCGTAATTTGCTAGAGCACATTACTAGTGGACAACTTCGCTTAGAGCAGCTCTCAGAGCTAGAGGATGAAGAGATCATTCGCCAACTTACGGCGGTGAAAGGCATTGGCCGCTGGACCGCCGAGATGTGTCTGATCTTCACGCTGGGTCGTCCCGACGTGCTCCCCGTCGATGACCTCGGCTTTCTCGAAGGGGTACGCGAAGCATATAGCCTGCCAACACGCCCAACGCGCAAAGAATTGCAGGAACGGGGCGAACTTTGGCGGCCCTATCGTACCTTCGCCACATGGTATATGTGGGGACTACGCCGCCTCACACAACGCAACGAACGCGAACGCACACGCATCGTGTCGTTATAGGGATACAATTCATCAAGAATCGTGATATTCTAATAGAAGATAGATGTCCCACTTGTAATAACGAAGAACACATGGATACACCTGACAATTATTATGCCATTCTTGGCGTGCCAATAGATGCCGATATTGATACACTTAAACGTGCTTACCGCCACCTTGCCCGTCGCTATCATCCTGATCTCGCAGGACCGGGAGGGGCGGTACAAATGAAGCGCATTAACCGCGCCTACGCTGTGTTGAGTGATCCTGAAAAACGACGTAGCTACGATACCATTGTGGGGGGGGTTATCGATTTCCGCAAAGGCGGTGCGGCCCGTATGCGCCCAACGCGCCCCGATCCACAGATATTTGATCCAGATAGCGACTTTTCCGACCTCAACACATTCAGCACGAAAGGTCCATTACGCAAAGGCACTACTATCCATTCGCAACTTGGAGTGGTCTCTGCCCTCAATAGTGTGCCTACTGTGCATGGTCTATTGATCGCTGCAGGTTCTCTGGATGGCAAAGGCATGCTCTGGCACATCCACGACGAGCAGGTAGGAACACCCATTGCGTTTGCAGCCAATCCTGCCTTCACCATTGAATCACTGCGCGAGTTGCGCCTCTCCTCTGCTGGAGCATTACTTGCGGGCTGGGGACTGCTTGGACTACATGTATGGGATGCTGTAAACGGCAACTTGCTCTGGAGCTACCAACTCCGACAGCGTGCGGTTTCTGCACACTATTCGCTCGATGTCGTCTTACAGGCAGCCCAAAAAGGACAACGTGCTGCAAGTATGGCTCTTCCTTTGCTGCCAGAAGATACTCGTGCTCCCCGTTCCAGGGGCGTGCGTGGTACAGATATCGTCAGTCATCTGATGGACACACCGGCTACCAGCCTGAGTGAGCCTATCGTGTGCCCCGAAGAAGGTATTGAAAATCGGCATTTTTGGGCTATTCGCCTGCGTGCGCTAGCCCAGGACGCACAAACTCTGGTCACGCTCTCGTGTGGGAATGTGCCACAAGAACAACAAGAAATGGCGATTATACGCCGTTGGGACCTGACAACACGCTCACGTATGGGCAGAGTGAAGCCGCAGGTTGCAGCTTCGGTGGTCGTTGGGCAATGCGCGGATTGTGCTCCTCCCTATGCTGTCACGCCAGATACAAAAACTGTCGCCTTTGTCCATACAGGCAAGAAAATACGTGTGTGTGATACGATAGCAGGAACATATAGTGAGTTGCTTAGCGCCAAGATGGGTGGTAGCGCCAAGATGGCCCTCTCACCTGATGCACAATGGGTCGCTATTGCACGCGAAGATAGCGAAGTCAACGAAGGGGTCATTGACCTCTGGTCCGTCAGTACAGGACAAGTTGCCCAAAAACTCTATCATCCCTGGCAGATTAGTGCTCTACATTTCGCGGGCAAGCACCTAGTCGTGGCTCTGACCGACGGTACGATTCAGATGTGGAAGTAAGCATCAATATGCTATTTCGTAAGAGATTGTTGTCCTTTTCGTTGCTAGGTTCGTTCATGTACTAGACTAAAAAATTTATGCTCTTTTTTACATGCACGGTTTTCAGAAACGAGGTATTCTTTGATGCGTGTCTCAGTGGTCGTTCCGGTTTATAACGAGGAGAAGACGGTGGCACAGGTGCTTACCCTGCTCTCTAGCGTCGCCCTTGATCTTGAGGTTATTGTAGTGGATGATGCGTCCACTGATCGCACCTGGGAAATTCTCCAAGAGTTGCGCCAGCAAGAACCATTTAATGGCTACCAGTTTGTACGCCACGAACAGAACCAGGGTAAGGGTGTCGGTTTACGTACGGGTTTTAGTAGGGTCACAGGTGATCTTGTCACCATACAAGACGCCGATATGGAGTATAACCCACAGGACTTACCTCGGCTGGTGGCAAAGTGGGAAGAAACTCGGCAGGCGGGCAAAGAGCTTGTTGCCGTCTATGGCTATCGTGACCTCTCTTCCCAAAAGTTTACGACACGTTGGGGTAATCGCTTCCTTACGTCGGTCACGAACATCTTATTTGGCAGCCACATTTCCGATATGGAAACCTGCTATAAAATGGTGCCAGGTATCCTCGCACGGTCCTTGCCTATGGAAGGTCGCCGCTTCGAGATCGAACCGGAGATCACTTCCTGCATTTTGCAAGCAGGATATACCATCGTCGAAGTACCAATTGGCTATGAACCACGTAAAGAGAAAAAGCTAAATCCTTGGAAAGATGGCTGGCCCGCGCTAGCCATGCTGCTACGTCGTCGCTTCGGGAAGCCCTTTCGCGTGATTGCATCAGCTCAACAGCCCGTCACTGTTGTGTCCGACGCTCAAGCCTCACGTAGCCACCCATAATAGTACACCGTCAATCTTGATATGGCAAACCCCGTAGGGGCCTGATGTATCGCGCCTATCGTCAATGTCGCTAGGCACAGCGTACCCCACGACGGACGCACTAAAGCTGGTCCCTACGACGGTGTTAGGACGATGCCTAGTAAAAATAGGCGTCATAGGTTATAATAGGATTAGCCCATAAAAAATATTGAGTGAAAGGCGCATCCTACTATGCCGACACAAGAAGAGAGAATCACAGCACTGGAGCAAACAACAAGGGAGTACCGACCCGTTTTACAAAATTTTGCATATGAGTTGACAATGGTTAAAGGACTCATCATCGATCAGACTGGTATCACATACGAATTAAAGCAGGACACAAAAGAGATTAAGGAACGCCTGACGCACATTGAAGAACAACTTCGTACCATCCTCATGTTTCTAAAGCCATCTTAAACCTTCCAGTTACAAAACCATTATTCTATAAAAATATCCAGATCGAGGCTTTACAAGCCGCTTGACCTGGATATTCTATTAGCTACTTTTGACAGCAGATACGGCACATTTAGGTACTCGACATGACCCACCGTTACACAAAAACGGACTCTTCTACGCTCAATACACCAAGAGGATAAACACTAGACAAAGCCCCTATCTAGGCCCTATACTATTCTCTATAGTTTCATCATAATGTATTGTCTATTGCGTAGAGGAGTTTATAGTATTATGACACGTACAGGAATCACTCGTACGGGCATCCTTTTAGAGAAGCAAATTGGCTTACGAACAATCTTTGAAGGTGGAGAGCACTCCTACGTACGCTGCGTCATCGCCGACGTTACTGACCCAGATCGTCATTTTGAATGTCGTGTACTAGATGAAGAAGATATACCCGTAGCTATTGGACACATGATTACATTGGATGTAGTAAAAGTTGTTACTGAGCGACAGAGTGGTGTTGTGCGCTTCGATTGTCGCTTACCTAAGAAGCAGCCATAACAAGGAGTCACTCTTATGAATTGTTCTCGTTGCCAAGCCGAGTTAGCAGACTCAGCCACGGTCTGTACGGCATGTGGTACTCCCACCCGTATCAGTCATAGCATTCCGGCAACATTCTCTTATTTACCAGCAGGCGCACCGCCCTGGCCGACCAGTGTTCCTGAGAATCTCCCGTATAGCACTATCCGTACAACAGGGTCCGTGGTAGAGACAAGTGGACCTGCCACGAAAGCAAAATCGAACGTTACAGCGCGTAGTGTTCTTATTGCAGCTGCTATATTAGTCTTAGTCCCCCTACTAGGAGCCGCCATCACCTTGGGGTCCCTCTATACAAATGGTCAATTGAAAGGTACTGTTAACGCTCAAACCGTCAGATTGCCCACACCTGCCGCAACTACTCCCGCAGCCAATAGCACACCATCTACTAGCAGTCAACTTCCAGCAGCGTCATCGTTCAAGAAATCAGCCGGGGCCACAAATCTCGGTATCGCTTTGAAATACCCAACCAACTGGGCAGAAGATGCACCACAAACATCAACCACGAGCGATTACGTACGATGGCATCCTCAGCAACCACAATATGGGATACTCTTCGTGATCCAACGTTTCTCGACTTCAACATCGACAAACTTTAGTAGTGCAGATGACTTAAATCAGCAACTCATCACGTCGTTTAGTGGTTCAACAGGTGTTCATAGTCTGCAAACGTTGCAAAAAACCAACCCACAACGCACTATTGGGGGCACCGCCTGGACTGAACAAGACACTGGCTATCTTAATGACAATGGCATACAGATACGTTTTACCGCGATTTCAGTGGAGCATAATAAGATGTACTACAACATTGTCTTAATCTCACCGGACATCTATTACAATGAGGCCATGCAAAAATACATTCAGCCCATGTTCGACTCATTGCAGTTCCTTTCATAATAGGGCTTCAGACCTTCCCAGAAGCATGACGACAAAATGAGCATCACGTTTGCACGCGATGCTCATTTTGTTATACTTCTGGAAAGGTCTAATAGTCTGGCATGCCGGTTGGCATAGGAGTCTTATCCTTCTCAGGCAGGTCCGTGATGAGAGCCTCAGTGGTGAGGATCATCGCAGCAATACTAGCAGCATTCTGTAGGGCAGAGCGTGTCACTTTGGCCGGATCAGCAATACCGATCTCGAACATGTCTTCGTACTTGTCAGTGAGGACATTGTAGCCAATGTGTTTGTTATTTCCATGCTCCTTCTGAGCACGGCGTACACCCTCGACAATCACAGAACCGTCCTTACCACCATTGATGGCAAGCTGGCGCAGTGGCTCTTCAAGAGCACGGCGCAGAATGTGGGCGCCTGTCGCAGCATCACCATGCAGGTGCAGACCATGGAGAGACTCAACAGCGTTCAGCAGGGCAACACCACCACCAGGGACCATGCCCTCTTCGACGCCTGCACGAGTCGCAGACAGCGCATCCTCAACACGAGTCTTGCGATATTTCAGCTCAACCTCTGTACCGGCACCGACTTTAATCAGTGCGACACCGCCCGCAAGCTTCGCCAAGCGCTCCTGGAGCTTCTCACGGTCGTAATCGCTGGTCGTCTCATCGATCTGAGCCTTGATCTGACGTACACGTGCCTGAATCTCTGCGCTCTCTCCGCGCCCTTCAACGATAGTGGTATCTTCCTTGTGAGAAATGACGGAGCGTGCCGAACCAAGATCGGCCAGCGTTGCGCTATCAAGGCGGCGGCCCATCTCTTCGCTAATCACGGTTCCACCTGTCAGAACAGCGATGTCACGCAGCATCTCTTTGCGGCGATCACCAAAGCCAGGAGCCTTGACAGCCAACACATTCAGAATACCGCGCAGCTTATTGACCACCAGCGTTGCCAGAGCTTCGCCATCGACATCTTCAGCAATGATGACGATTTCGCGGCGCCCCTGCTGAACCATTTTCTCAACGACGGGCAGGATATCCTGTACCGCGCTAATCTTCTTGTCGGTGATGAGAATGTAAGGATTCTCAAGCACAGTTTCCATCTTCTCTGCGTTGGTCACAAAGTAGGGGGAGATGTAACCCTTGTCGATCTGCATACCTTCGACATACTCGGTCTCGAAGTTAATACCGCGTGACTCCTCAACCGTGATGACGCCTTCTTTGCCGACACGATCCATCACTTCGGCGATCAACTCACCAATAGTCTCGTCTGCCGCAGAAATAGAGGCGATCTGGGCGATGGATTTCTTGTCCTCAACAGGTACGGCAACAGAATGAATGTACTTGACAACAGCCTCAGTTGCCTTGTCGATACCATACTTCAACTGCATAGGGTTAGCACCAGCGGCGAGGTTCTTCAAACCCTCATTCACGATGGCCTGTGCCAGCACGGTTGCAGTGGTGGTACCATCACCAGCGACATCATTGGTCTTGGTTGCGGCTTCTTTGAGGAGTTGAGCACCCATATTCTCAAATGGATCCTCAAGCTGAATTTCTTTAGCAACGGTGACACCATCATGAGTCACGGTTGGAGCACCGAACTTCTTATCCAAAGCCACGTTGCGGCCTTTTGGTCCAAGCGTGGTCTTGACAGCGCCTGCCAGAATATCAATGCCCCTTTTCAGGGAACGACGAGCCTGTTCGTCAAATATAAGTTGTTTTGCCATGATCTCTTTCTTTCTCTACTTAGCCAACAATGGCAAGAATATCATTCTCTTTGAGGACAAGGTATTCTTCGCCGTCCAGCTTAAACTCTGTGCCACCGTACTTGGCGAACAACACACGATCACCCGTGTGTACATCAATAACCGCTCGCTCCCCATTATCCAGCAAACGCCCGCTACCAACGGCAACGACGGTCCCTTCCTGGGGCTTCTCTTTAGCAGTATCGGGGATCACGATGCCGCTCTTGGTTACTTCTTCTTTTGCGGCAGGCTTTACTACCACACGGTCGCCAACAGGTCTGATATTTGGCATAACACATACTTCCTTTCAACACAAGGACTTACTTTTCCGTATCGCGTGACACTCCATAATGAATGACACCCGATACAGTGACAGAACTGTATTGTGAATAATCACAACTGCAGGGACCACCAGCTGCACAGCCAGTACAGCAATAGTTCTTGCCCTGCACAATAGTTACCGGCCAAAGGATATCTATATCACAATTGGCACAACGGAGTTGTACCTGTGACGGCGTCTGAGGGTTTTCGCTGCTTGTATGGTGGAAATGGTTGAAACTATTACTCTCTACGTACATATCCTTTTGCCCTAGCTGTTTTTTCCTTTGTCCAGCCTCTGCGCCTAAGTATGCCATAGGAAGTGTTAGAACCACGTAAGAGAAGTGTTAGAGAAGTGTTAGAATCCCGATATGATACAATAACACTACTATATCACTGTGCTATCGTAGGGGCCTGATTGATCGCGTCCGTGGTGGCGATTGACCATGTAGCCGACGACCTTGCAGCAGCCGTACCCATTAAGGAGACAGCCCATGTCATACATTGCCAGTGTCAACAATCAGTCTTACCATATTGAAACCGACGACGAAAAACGCACCGTCACCATTGAAGAGATTACGCACGCGCTCGATTGGCGCCAGATTGCCCCACTTGCCGCTAACGCAAAAGGTACTGTGAGTGCAGGCGGACGCTACAGCTTGCTCATCGAAGGCCATTCCTATGAAATCTTTGCGCGTCGCATTACCAGAGCAGACGAGAAGAATAGTCAAACCTACGAAATACTCATCGACGGTCAACGCTTTGAGGTCAAAGTCGAAGACGAGCGCACACGCCTACTAGCGGGCCTAGCAAAGTCGAGTGTCACAGGAGATGCAACAGTCCAAGCGCCCATGCCCGGCCTCGTCATCGGCGTTCCCCTCACCGAGGGAGCAACCGTTACTCAAGGTCAGACCGTCGCCGTCTTAGAAGCTATGAAGATGGAAAACGATCTCTCCTCACCTATCAATGGCGTCATCAAAGAGGTGCGCGTTAATAAGGGACAAACCGTCGATCAGGGAGAAGTGCTGGTTGTGATTGCAGCGGAATAAGATAATTTATGCTGTCATATGCGTTTTTGGTGGGGGAAGAGACTCTCCATCTCGTATTCTTCCCCGAAATTCACATGAACGTCGTAAACAGCTTGACGAACTCTTCCTGCTTCTCAATATGGGGCGAATGCCCACAATCAGCAAGCATCACCTCTTGGTAGCTTCCGCCATTGGCCCTGTACTGCTCTAGCACGGCACGTATTTGCTGTTTCATCGGTTGTGGCGGGTATACTTCGGCACCGGGCCAGCCCGGAACGGCACCTATTTGCCCAAGAAAACCCAGATCGAAGAACGAAGTATCCGAGACAATCTGGTCGTCGGCCCCGTGTATCCATAGCACAGGCACCTTTACGTGCAACTGTGCAAAATTGGACTGGTTCAAATATTTGGGTGAGAGTGCGTTATTCACACCCTGCGTGCCCGGCGCGACCGTGGGCCAATTGTCTGAAGACACCAAGTCGCCAGCATAATTACCTGGGCCAACCTTCGTAGACAGAATCGAACTCACATAGATTTCCTCGCGGTCTGGTGCAACACGGAATGGCGGCTTGAAATAGAAGGTATTCATCACAGTGCGCGGGGAGTTCTGTTCGCTAGCACGATCCCCTTGTGCCATGCGCTGTGCAAAATCGGGATTTGCAGTGCCACCACCACTACCAGCGAAATCGGGCCAAGTAGGTGTGCCATCAACCCCTTTTGTGCCACCAAAGCCAAAAGGTGAGCCGGGTGCCTCCAACGTAAGTGAGCGTAGGCTTTCGGGATAGTCAATCGCATATTGCATGACCACGTTCCCACCCAACGACCAGCCCAGCAGGTGAAAGCGCGGCATGTTGAGCGCCCGCGCAAAACTCGCCAGATCATCGGAATAGTCGCTCACACCACGGGGCGCATTCACGGGCAAAGTATCGCTATTTCCATACCCACGCATATCGGGTGCGTAGAGAGTATATCGTCCAGTAGCCGCCAACATCAGCATCAAATCCTGAAAAAACAAAGACGAAGAGCAATTGCCATGCACAAGCACTACAGGCACATCTCCCGTCCCAGCCTGTAAATAGGCAACCGCCAAACGGTCAGTTTTGACTGTGTGCTGGGCAATACTAGGAAGAAGCAATTCTGTACTCATAGGATTTCCTCACTCTCATGATGAATAGTATCTAGTGAACTCCAGTGAGAACTCGATCTCAGGCGAACTAGAGAAAGAAAATCAAGGCTCTTGCCTCGTAATCCCTTCTATTCGGTCGAAGTCGGTATCATAGGAGTAGAGCAGATGGGAGCCTTGTTGCTCCATCGAAGCAATAATAAGTGTATCACCGAAGTCCAGTTTCGTGACAGCATACAAGTCGAGTGCTCGTAAGACGCTCCAACGATTTGGCATTTGAAACTGCGGAAGGCGAACAAGAGCGGCAAGCATATCCCGAATGTCATGGCGAGCAACATGATACAGTCGAGGAGAAGAAAGCACGTACACGGCATCAGCAATCACCGTGTCTGGAGCCTGAAGCGTGAGAGTTCCCTGCTCCACGTGCTCAAAAAGCATTGCAGTTGATGCTTGCTTTGCTGGGTCGTCTCCCGTAAGAAAACAAATGATCACGTCAGTATTAATAAACGATTGCATCATGAATTTGCATCGTTCTTTGCTACAAAACGATCTTCATACGCTATCTGTTGCATCTCCCGCCATTCTAGCGGTTTCTGCAAACTTCCAGCAGCTCCCCTCAGTGAGGCAATGTTGGGGTAACGAGGAACGCGTAGCCGCACTATCCCTTCCTGGTCAATCACAAAGGCAATCTTGTCATTGGTTTTGATGCCAAGATACTCACGCACCTCGGCAGGAATAGTCACTTGTCCTTTGCTGGTCACAGTGGAAACAATCTCTTTCATGCGCATTTCTCCTGGAATTAGCTCTTCGTCGGTAAGGAAATTATATCCTTTTTCCTTACTTTCTGTCAAGAGTGCAGTTCTGACATTACATTTCTACACATTCCTCCTATATGGTATAATTCTATCGGTATGCAAAAGGAGGATATGCGATCGTGGATATACAGCAGAGCAAAAACAGCGAAGAGTGGAACAATACGACAGCACGTCGCGCACGCGAAAAAGCAGCCGAACGCCAAGCACGCTTCACCACTAGCTCAGATATTGAGGTACCTGCACTTTCTACCCAAGAGGACCTGCACGACTTTGACACAGCCACACAATTAGGCTACCCTGGCGAATTTCCTTTCACACGCGGCGTACAACCGGGGATGTATCGCTCCCGCTTCTGGACGATGCGCCAGTACGCGGGTTTCGCAACGGCGGAGGAGTCCAATAAGCGCTATCACTTCTTACTTTCACAGGGCACGACGGGCCTCTCTGTTGCCTTTGATCTGCCTACCCAGATGGGCTACGATGCCGATCATCCACTGTCGGAAGGTGAAGTTGGCAAGGTGGGCGTCTCTATCTCTAGCCTGGAAGATATGGAGACCCTGCTCAATGGCCTGCCACTTGATCGTATCAGCACGTCCATGACCATCAACGCCACAGCTAGTATTTTACTCTCGCTCTATATCGCTGTTGCCAAGAAGCAGGACATACCGCTACAAAAGCTCTCAGGCACCGTACAGAACGATGTCCTCAAAGAATATATTGCGCGTGGCACGTATATCTATCCTCCCCAGTATTCTATGCGCATCATCACCGATATTTTCAGCTATTGCGCTGAAAACCTGCCACGTTGGAATACTATCAGTATCAGTGGCTATCATATCCGCGAAGCTGGTTCTACGGCGGCGCAAGAAGTGGCCTTTACGCTCTCGAATGCTATTGCCTATGTCCAGGCCGCCATAGCTGCTGGCCTGGATGTAGATGGTTTTGCGGGACAACTTTCTTTCTTCTTTAATAGTCACAACAACCTGTTTGAGGAAGCAGCCAAGTTCCGTGCCGCTCGTCGTATGTGGGCACACATCATGCGCGACCGCTTCCATGCCAAAGACCCACGTTCCATGATGTTACGTTTCCATACACAAACGGCAGGCTCTACACTCACAGCGCAGCAGTCCGATAATAATATTGTGCGTACCGCGTATCAAGCCTTGGCCGCTGTCCTTGGTGGCACACAATCGCTACATACGAACTCACGGGATGAGGCATTGTCTCTACCCACCGAAGAATCGGCTCGTATCGCCTTGCGTACACAACAGATACTTGCCCATGAAACGGGTGTCGCCGATGTGGTAGACCCACTGGCGGGTTCCTATTACGTCGAGTTCCTCACGAACGAGCTAGAGAAACGCGCCTGGGCTTATATTGAGCAGATTGACGCACTGGGCGGCAGCGTTCGCGCTATAGAACACGGCTTCATGCAAGCGGAAATTGAGCAGGCCGCCTATGACTATCAGCTAGCCCTGGAACAACAAAAGGCAATTGTGGTAGGTGTCAATCGCTTCACTCTAGAGCACGAACAGCGCCCTTCTCTCCATCATATTGACCCTGAATTAGGCAAGCAGCAAGCGGCAAAGGTAGCAGCCCTGCGACAGAAGCGCGATAACGAACGAGTGCAACAGAAATTGCGTGCCTTGGAGCAAGGCGCGACAGGAACAGAGAATCTCATGCCATTGATTATTGACGCAGTTGAAGCATATGCAACACTAGGAGAAATTAGCGATGCCATGCGTCACGTGTTTGGTCAACAGGGTGAGTTCCGCAGTGGTCCGTCGTAGGGGCCCGATTTATCGCGCCCTCCGTGTCCATAGAAATGAGTAGGCATGAAACAATGGAGTTCAGACGACGACGCACAGTCGCAGCATGTGTATCCGGCGCGTGATGCCGAACGCAGTACGGATACATTTGATCTAGAACAACACAAAACTATAGTACAGGCAGAAGCACCGATTGGTGTCTTCGATTCAGGAGTTGGCGGCTTCACCATTCTTTCGGCTCTACGCAAAGAGCTTCCCTATGAGCACTATGTCTATTTTGGCGACACCGCACATTGCCCCTATGGTATGCGTAGCGATGCTGAGATCACCGATCTCTCATTGCAAGTCTGCCATTTCTTGCTTGACCAGGGTGCAAAGCTGATCGTTGTTGCCTGCAACACAGCCTCACAAGCTGCACTGAACGTATTACGCGCCACCTTCCCTATATCTTTCGTAGGTGTTGTACCCGCCGTAAAGCCAGCAGCACGCATTACACGACGCGGACGCATTGGAGTAGCTGCGACCAATCATGCTGTTAAAGCAGCATATCTGCATCAGCTCATCGACGATTTCGCAGGTGGCATCGAGGTCTACGCCACGGGCTGCCCTGAACTAGTCATGCTGGTTGAGCAAGGGAAGCTTGACGGCCCCCTCGTTGAAGAGACATTACAGCATGCATTGCAGCCTCTCCTCGTAAAAAACGTTGATGTCATTGTGCTCGGCTGCACGCATTTTCCTGCTATGCGCACAGCGATTGAACATGTTGCAGGCAAGCAAGTGCAGGTCATCGATAGTAGTGCAGCTATCGCACGTCGCACACGCGCAATCTTAGAGGCAGAAGGAACGCTTCATCGTCCCAACACTGATCCTCCAACAATGGGGAAGCTAACTATCTGGTGCAGTGGAGATCCAACGGCTTTTAGTTCTGTTGCGAGTACAATTCTTGGCTATCCTGTGCTTGCCCAGCACGTCACACTATAAGGAGTTGTTACTATATGCGTCGTATTTGTGTATACACCGGTTCAAACCCTGGTAATCGCGTGGAATATCAACTAGCTGCAAAAGCTATGGGCAAAGAGCTTGTTACCCGTGGCCTCACACTGGTCTATGGAGGTGGGCGTGTTGGACTGATGGGCATTCTTGCCGACACGGTACTCGCAGAAGGCGGAGAAGTGATTGGTGTGATGCCGCGAGCCTTGTTCCCGTCAGAGGTCGCCTATAATATACAAGGTGTCACGTTTCATGAAGTGGGTAGTATGCACGAACGCAAAGCACTGATGGCGGACTTATCCGACGGTTTTGTTGCTCTGCCAGGAGGGCTGGGCACCTATGATGAGCTGTTCGAGATTTTGACCTGGGCACAATTAAGCATACACCAGAAGCCCGTTGGACTGCTCAATGTCGAGGGCTACTTCAACCCATTGCTTGCACTAATCGAGCATACTATCACTGAAGGATTTTTGCGCCCTGCACATGCTGATCTTCTCATATACAAAGATCATCCAGCCGACCTGCTCGACGACCTCGCTGCATATGTACCACCAACACCTAAAGCGAAGTGGTCCGAGCCTCCGCCTCGTTAACCTAGCACCAATATTCTCTCGCCTACACCGTGGTAGGGGCCACATTTATGGCGCCCGTCGTTGGATACTGATGCTTGGCCGACATTGACCATGCCGACGACAGGCGTGATCAATCAGGCCCCTACAATATACCCCGTCGTATGAACATTGGTAAAGTAGTAGGGATACAGAGCGAATGATACTACCTACATGCCAAAATGATAAGTAAGTGATAAGCAATGATATTTTGATATCGCCTCCCCTGACTGCATACTATGTACAGAAGGTACACGGAAACATAACAGCGCTCAATGACGAGAAAAGATAGGATTTATGGATAGACAACCACCTGCACGGAGTAAACGCAGTCAACGAGCTACTCCCAAGCGCCCGCAAACTGCTATACAATACAGAGAAGACGCCATACACTGGAAGGTATTGGGGGATACCTACAGCGAGTTAGGCATGATACGACGTGCTATTACCTGCTACAAGCGCAGTCGCTCACTCACCGCAAAATTACAGCCACCCGATGATTTTCGTGAAGAAGACTGGAACCTGCTCACGAAAGTAGGAAAAGCCTATCAGATGCTTGGTGAGACACGTGCTGCTATTACGTATCACGCCGATAGTTTACTTGTGGCACGCCGCCTCGGTGATATAACGCGACAACTTGAGGCATTAGCACAATTAAGCACGGTCTATGATACGCTTGGGCATATTCATCACGCAGTCGTCTGCCACATGCAGCGTATTCACCTCTATCGCTTACAGCAAGACCCGATCAACGAAGCACGGGTGCTGGTACAACTCGGTCTCGATTACGACACACTCGGTGACATCGATGAAGCCATAGAGACTTGTGAACAGGCCCTAGTGATCGCTCAAGAACACAAACATGTCCAGTTGGAAAGCATAGCTTTTGTCGCTTTAGGTATGGCATATGCTCATCTTGGGTATGCTCGCCGTACACAAGCCTATAGCGAACAGGCTCTTGCGCTCACTCAGGAAAGCGAAGATCGGCAGGCTGAGGCGTTTGCACGTGAAGGTATAGGTGATACTCATGCTTATTTAGGCAATCTCCAGCTCGCTAGCAACTTTTACCAGCAAAGTCTTGCCATCGCACAGTCGCTAACGGAGATACAACAAGAAGGACGTCTACTCGAAAGACTGGGACTCGCGTCACAAGCGCTGGGCACAATGGACGCAGCTATAACATTTCACACGCGCAGTTTGAGTATCTTTGATGAAACCGACGCTATTTATAACAAAGGGCGGGCATATGCTCATCTCGCTAATGCCTATACACTTTCCGGTCATTACAAGATGGCTACCGAGGCACTCACACAAGCCCAACCATTACTTGATCAAGTGCGTATGTATCGTGGCAAAACGCTCTTGACCTATTACTCTGCCAACCTGCTGCGGCAACAGGGATATGTTAGTGAGAGCACGAGAACGTTATCGAAAAGCCATGACGCTCTTTGAGGATGTCCAGGACCGCTATGGTTAGGCACAATGCAGTATGGATTATGCTCAATTCTTACGTATGCAAGTGCGAGAACTCGAAGCCCAGAGCACGGCACGTATTGCTCTGAAAGTCTATACTGAACGCGGTTCTTCATGGCAAGTGGAACGCGTACAAAAATGGCTAGAAGAAGAATTATGATACTATTGATGCATCTCCCATAGAGAGGGAGTATGCCACAACTGTGTAGAATCCCACATATTCCCCATATCTGGCGGTAGGGCAGAAATATGGACATGCGCGAGATTGGCATGCGCGGTTTTTAAGCGTGTACGCACACTATCAAGGGCAAGTTGCGGCGTATTATTCGTACGGCTGAGATGAGCAAGCCAGAGCCAGCGAATCCCATCGTAGTGCCACGTACGCAAGATAGCATCAGCCGTCTGATCGTTAGAGAGATGGCCCGTTGTACTCAAAATACGCTGTTTCAAAGCATAGGGATATGGGCCACGCACAAGACGCTCCCGATCATGATTCGCTTCCAGAATCAGCAGATCGGCATGTTGCATTATCTCTAACATTCTCTGTGTGACCTCGCCTGTATCGGTCACAATGCAGGCACGACAGCCACCCGCTTGCAATAGATAACCACATGGTGCGACAGCATCATGTGAGGTTGCAAACGATGTCACCTCAATATCCCCCATCGTAAGGCGAGAGCCAATAGCAAGCGTTTGCACAATAACCTTCGTATTGATGGTCTCCGTTTGGAGGGTAGGTTTCGCAAGTAGTGTACCCGAATCTGTACGCCAGACACCTGAGTGCAAGCCTTCTTCTATTGCTTGATAGGTATGCGGTTCAGCAATGAGGGGAATGCAATAGTGTTTTAGCAAAGTAGGCAACGCCAGAACGTGGTCACTATGTTCATGGGTCAGCGCAATCGCTGTCAGTTGTGAGGGCCGCACACCGACACGCGATAGACGTTCAGTGAGAGTACGTGTGTTCAAGCCAGCATCTATCAGCAGTTTCGTCCGTCTCAGAGGGCCAGCTTCGACAAGCAAAGCATTCCCGCTGCTTCCACTCCCCAGCGAAACTACACGCATAAAAACAACCCTCTCATAGGTAATCGTCATTTTTTGACATGGCTTCTTCTACAGTAGGGACGGGGGCGGGGTGAGATGGGGGTGGGGACCCTTGTGGTCGTCCGTTATATCCAACAAGCTCCCAAAATGTCCTTCCCGTTTCCCACGACGGACGACCACAAGGGTCCCCACCCCGCCACCCGTCCTCCCCCGTCCCTACTATTTGCAAAATGTATCCAATAAAGAACGTGCATTCTCCCCAAGCACCATCGCCACTGCCTCTGGCGCTAAGCCCGATTGCTTGATATGCTCTATCACACGTTGCTGACGCAACAAACCGTAATCACTGCCAAACAGAATACGATCTGCACCAACCACCTGTGCTATTGTGGGAAATATAGTAGCACGGTACAGATAGGGTGTGGCAGCCGTATCATACCATACGTTGGCAGTAATGTGCTGAATTTCTGGCATGAGCGCATAAAAAGGCAGGCCTCCACCCCAATGAGCGGCAATAAAGCGTATATCGGGAAATGCTGTTAGAAAAGTCACGATATCGGTTAATGACACGTCACCTTTGCCAGGGTAGCTATGACCCACTGGTTCACTACAATGTGAGAGCACCAACAACTGATAATGTCTCACAACGTCCATAAGCGGTGTTAGTAATGCAATATCACTGAGTTTGTAGCCTTGCCCATGCGGCATTAATTCACCGAGACCGATTAAGCCAGCCTCTGCACAACGTATAAGTTCACGTACTGCCCTCGCTCCTGCCGCCGGCTGAAGCACTGCCATACCATACAAACGTTGGGGATAGCGTTGTATTGCGTCGATAACATAGCTATTCGTTTCCTCTATTAAGCCAGAGTCCGTCCAGCCAAAGGAAAAGGTAACGGCAGCATCGACGCCAGAACTATCCATCTCTGCTATGAGATCTTCCGCCGTAGCCATACGCGCACGCGGATTGTTGTAGAGTGCGTGAAACCAGGGATCACGCACACAATATTTCTCACGCTGCTTACAGATATGCGGTGGGAAAATATGGGTATGAAAATCTATCAGCATACTATAGAGTATAAACAAAAAAAGCCCACTGTTACCAGTGAACTTTTCCGTTTGTTTCTTTACAACTGAATTGGAAATATGACCTCAATTTTGCCGACCGACACACTCCCTGA
>JRHI01000214.1_pt1 | contig 65734 bp, 64 predicted proteins | sample 215371 | NCBI WGS metagenome assembly JRHI01 (sample SAMN02929681, study PRJNA255918) | sediment metagenome | biome: cave system; feature: Ice Cave; material: Sediment; isolation source: sediment from deep within a dark volcanic ice cave with no known source of... ...
GTAGCTCGCTCAGACGAAACACAGCGAATCGGACAGAACCTATGTCTCCGATCCCGCGGCGGTGCTGCGTACACAGGCTGCCCTGTTGCGTCCCGGCGGGGTGGTTGCACCGATCGAGTTCGATCTTCACAGCGCCCGCTCGCTACCGTCAACACCGCTAGTCGCGCAAGCATTGTCCTGGCTTCGCGGAGCGTTCACCACAGCCCAGATCGACCCCGCGCTGGGTCCACGTCTGTGGACAGTGCTTCTAGAAGCGGGTCTGCAGCCTCAGGGGATGATCGGCATCCAACCCCACTTCGCTCCCGACGATCCCGACGGAGCCGCGATCCTCGCCGGGATCCTCACAACCGCGCTGCCACTCATCGAACGCGCCGGCGCAGCAACCGCGGCGCAGGTCGGCGCCACCACTCTCCGACAACGGATCGCCGACGAGCTTGCTAGTACCCCCGCCGTCTTCGCCCACCCTATCCTGATCAGCGCCTGGGGAACGACCAGCAAGACAAGCTGAGTCAATGATGAACTCGCTCTCCGCGCGGACGCTGTGGCGCCCTGGTCACGGTGCGTGCGCAAGGATCCTCGTGCTCCGGGTCCTTCGCATCCTCACGAGGGCCCGGAAGCTCGCTGTCGGCCCGCGCGCTCTCGCTCGTGGTCCCGAGCCACAGCGACCGGCTGCGATGCGGTCGCGCTACTCCCTTTTCGCCGGAACCGATACGCGCAGGGGAGGCCGGCCGGCTGTCGATCGATGTCGGGTGTCGCAGATGCGCACGTTGATCGTCGCCGCCATCGTCCGCTGGAGCGCTCTACCTCGCTGGCGCGGTCGCGCTTGGATCCCCGCCGGAGGCGACCGACTCGCCGGTGCGGGTCATCGCCTGGTTTCGCGACCATCAGAATGCGGCGCGGTTCTACGTGTGGACGGCTACTTTCGGGTCGCTCGCGTTCGGAGTCCTAGCGTCATTCGCGGCACGCTGCCGCGGCCGTCCCGGGACGTCTTCTTGCTCGGCGCCGCGGGGTTCATTGTGGAGACGGCGGTACAGGCGTGGTTCTGGGGCGGCCTCGCGCTCCACCCGAGCATCCTGCCTCCGAGCAGCGCACGATCCTGCTCGACGTGGCGAGCTTCTGGGGGCCGGTCCTGACCGGCGCGACGACCACGATGATCGGCGCGATCACCGTGCTCGGCGTACGCTCAGGCGTGCTGATTCCGCGCTGGCTTTTCTTGCTCGGTCTGGTCGCCTTCGCTGGGCAGGCCGTCGAGACGATCACGGTCTTCGGCACCTCTGGCTTCATCGCGCCCGGCGGCGGCATGAACCTGTTGCTCGGCGCCGGCCTGACGGCGGCCTGGTTCGTCGGCCTCGTGGTCTGGGCCGCCCAGCGGCTCGGTCAGCCCACGCCGGCCACCTGAGCCCGTAGGCTTGGAGCGGCCGAGCGGACCCAGTGGCCCGACCTACCGCTTCTCCTGCCGGCGCATAGCGATCACGCCGACCGGTGCCAGCGTCGTGATCGCAGTGGACGACCTGCACAAGCCCCGCCTGCGTTGGCGGCTGCTACCGCATTCCGTGGTTGGAGAATTGCCGCGCGGACGGCAGAGCAGGGATCTGGCCGCGCGCGGCCCGGCACGTGGTATTCGCCAATTGCGGGTCGGTCTTCCCTGCTCCTGATAGAGCGTGGTGAATACGCAGAGCGGCGTCGGACTCCAGCTCGAAGATCGACGCTCCGGACGATCGCAGTGGGCGAACGGCGCTTCGCCCCGGTCCCCGCGAGCGCCTGGTCGCCTATCCAAGTCATGGGCTCCGCTCCGCGCCGAAGCGAAAGCGATCACGCGGAATCCGGCGTCTCGAGCGGCGCGTAGAACTGGAGCTCGGACGCGCGAATGCGCAGGAGGTGTCGGACCAGCAGCGTCGCTGGCAGTAGGCTCGTGTGATGCTTCGACGGTTGGTTCTGAGTGCGGTCCTCGTTCTGGCGCTGGTCGTTGTCCCGGGGGCGGGGGCTCACGTGGGTCGTGCTCACCATCACGCGAGTCGCCCGCACGCGGCTCGTCGCTATCACCATCCTCGCCTTCGTTCCACTGCGATCGCGTCGCTGCGCTTTCTGCACGTTTCCGCCCCGGGCCCGGGTAACGGCTTGGCGCAGATCCTGGATCCCGCTGGACGGTCGGTGCTGCTGCGCGGCGTCAACGTAAACGGCCTCGAGGACTATTACGCCAACTCCTCGCAACCCACCGCGGTGGCATATCCGGTCGCGCCCGCTGCCTACGCCGGCCGCCGCTGCCCGGCTCGCAACGAAGTGGTGGAGTCGATGTCGGTGTGCTGGTTTGATGCCGGCCAGATCGCGGGCTTTGGCTATGACGCCGTGCGCCTGGCGATTTCCTGGTCGCTGCTCGAGCCGCGCCCGGGGGTGATCGACCGAACCTACATCGACCGGATCGCTCAGGTCGTCGGTTGGTTGGGCGCTCGGGGGATCTATTCGGTCATCGATATGCATCAGGACGCCTGGAGTAAGTACCTGTACACGCCGTCGGGCGCCAGGTGCCCGCCGCCGCTCTCGCCGGTCACGGGCGTGCATGAGGCCGATGGTGCGCCGGGTTGGGCCAGCACGCACCTGACTCCGGTGTGCTCGTTCGGCGCGCGCGAGGTGGACCCGGCGGTGCAGGAAGACTTCCAGAGCTTCTGGAGTGATGCGGCAGCACCCGACGGAGTCGGCCTGCAGGAGCACTTCGCCGCGGCGCTTGCCGCCGTCGCTGCGCGCTTTGTTTCAGATCCCGCGGTGGCGGGCTACGACGTCCTCAACGAGGCCAGCCCGGGCTACGTGGCACCGCCGGTGATGGACGCGACCGAGCTTTACCCCTTCTACGCCAAGACCATCAGCGTGATACGCAGCCGGGTGGCAGGGTTCCGCCAGCTGTTCTTCATCGAACCCGACGTCACGCGCGACGTGACCGACAGCCGCTACGCGCTTGGGCCCTGGTCTGGGTACTCGAATTTCCGCAACGTCGTCTACGCCCCCCATGTCTACACCCATGTGTTCACGCCCGACGCCCTGACTGGCGCCCCCGCCTCGCTCTTCCCAGTGAGCTCGGGCTATGCCGCCGCCGCCGCGGATGCCCGCGCGCTGGGGTTACCGCTGTGGGACGGAGAGTTCGGCGCCAACATCAGCGATGACGCCACCACCCTGCGCGACCACTACCTCCAGCAGGACAACCTGAACATTGGTGGTGCGCTTTGGGTCTGGAAGGCCGACAACGACACCAGCTCGGGGTTCAGCGTGCTGCACAAGCCGTTCGGGATGGGGGTTCCCTTCCCGAGCCGAGTGACCTACACCGACCGGGCGTATCCGGTCGAGACCGCCGGGACGCTCAAGGCCTTCAGCTATGACCCGTCCAAGCGGACCTTCCGGCTTGCCGCCTCCGGGTCCAGAGTCCCCTTCAGAGACCGCGGTCGGGCCACGGTGGTCTACGTACCCGCCCGCGCGACCGGGGTCGTAACGGCGCGCGGAGCTCGGCTGCTGACCATGAGGCTGAGCGACGGCGCGCGCGAGGTCTACCTGTTCCCGACGGGCGGCCCTTACTCGGCCAGCTCCTCCTGACCGCCTGCCCGGTGGTGCTGGCGCACGACGGGACCTGTCTCCAGGCGAGGCGAGATCGTGAGCCTCGACCGTCGCCGCACGGGCGGACACGCAGCGAATGTACGTTGTGCGGCAACGGTGCGGTTAGGTATGACAGGGAGCGCCCAGCTCGTGCCGACCACGTGCCAATGCGCGAACAGGTCCGCTTCCGCGAACCATCGCATTCGCCCTGTGGCTGGTGTACGGCGGGCGAGCGCATCGGCGACGAAAGACGCTGGCGGCGGGGTGACACTTCGGCGGTCCTTGACATGGGATCAGGGCATCGAGATGGCCCAGCACGTGCAACTCCGGCTCGACACCGGCTCAACGAGAGGCGTTTGCTCACCGGCGCCAGGAGGCCGAAGAGGTCTATGTCGTCCTAGCTGGCTCGGGGAGCGGGTATAAGAGCCTGGCCTCAGGGCCCCGTTTCCGGCGAAAGGATTGTGATTGTGAAACCCGACGTCGGGACGCGGTGGCGCCCGAATGTCCGGCGGGCTATCGCGTCGCCAGCGGGAAGGGGGAAGAACGACTACGATCGCGCTCCTGAGGCGGAGAGGAATGATCTAGGTGCAGCGGCGAATTTCGGTGTCAGTCCTTGCGGTCATCGCGCTCGGGGTCAGCGGGGTTGGAGCCGCGCCGCCTTCGGCGCACCCGGGCGCGAGCTCGATCGCCCCCGCGCATCTGGTTCGGCTGGCCGTGCTGTCCACGCGGGCTGACCTGGTCTCGGGAGGCGAGGCGCTGGTGCAGGTGTTCCTTCCCTCCGGCGCCCCGGGCGCCCAGACAAGGCTCGATGTCAACGGACGCGACGTCACGCGGGACTTTGCCCGTCTCAGCGACGGAAAGTTCGAAGGTTTGGTGACTGGCCTCGCCAACGGGCCCAACGTGCTGACGGCTCGGCTTCCCGACGGTTACGGAGCGCACCTGACGATCACCAACCACCCGATCGGAGGCCCGATCCTCAGCGGACCCCAGCTCAAGCCGTGGGGTTGCGAATCCGGGGCTGTCGACGCGGCCTGTGACAAGCCGGTCGCCTACGGCTACTACTACAAGTCGACCGACTCCACCAAGAGCGGCCTGCAGCCGTACCACCCCGCCCACCCCCCCACTGACGTCGCTACGACCAAGACGCAGACCGGGACGACGGTGCCATTCATCGTCCGCGTCGAGACCGGCTATGAAGATCGCGACCAGTACCAGATCGCCGCGTTGTTTCAGCCGGGCAAGCCCTGGAGCTCGCTGGCGCCCCAGCCCCAGTTCAACCACAAGCTGCTGATCACCCATGGAGCCTCATGCGGCGTCGACTACCGGACCGGCACCGCACCGAGCGTGATCAGGTTTAACCCCTCCCCGATCTCAGCTGCGGTCGTGCCGGCGGCAGATGGCGCCCAGTACGCGCTCGGCGCCGGCTTTGCCGTGATGTCGACCGCGCTGGACTACAGCGGCCATAACTGCAACTTACCGCTCCAGGCCGAGTCGCTGATCATGGCCAAGGAACACCTGATCAATGCGTACGGGACGATCCGCTACACGCTCGGGACCGGGTGCTCGGGCGGCTCTCTCGCGGAGCAGTGGATCGCCAATGCCTATCCCGGCATCTACCAGGGGATCCTGCCGACCTGCTCGTTCCCCGACGCGTGGGGGACGGCAACCCAGTTCCTGGACTACCACCTCCTGCTGGCCTACTTCACCGATCCGTCGAAATGGGGGACCGGCGTGGCATGGATTCCGACGCAGATGGCCGATGTCGAGGGGCACGTGTCGATCGTCAACTCCGAAGTCAGCGACCACGCCCAGTGGCACGTGGCCGTACCGACCGACAGATGTGCCGGGGTGACCGACGCTCAGCGCTACAACCCGCAGAGCAACCCCGCCGGCGTCCGCTGCGACATCCAGGACGCGGCGATCAACATATTCGGGCCTGATCCGCAGTCGTACTGGTCCGGCAGCGAGAAGAAGGCCGGCCGTGGCTTCGCCGTGCCGCCGATCGACAACGTCGGCGTGCAGTACGGCCTCGCTGCGCTGCAGCAGGGCAAGATCCTGCCCGCGCAGTTCATCGACGCGAACCAGAAGATCGGCGGGGTGGACATCGACACCAACCCGATCGCAAGCCGCATCGCGACTCGTGGAGCCGCGCTGGCGAATGCCTACCGCAGCGGCATGATCAACGAGACCAACAACCTCGACCAGACGGCGATCATCGATTGCCGCGGCCCGGACCCCGGTGCCTTCCACGACGCCTACCGGGCGTTCGCGGTCCGCGCGCGCCTGGATCGCGAGCACCGCAACCACGCCAACCAGCTGATCTGGGAGGGTCCGGCGGCAATCATCGGCGACACCCAGTGCAACCTCACGAGCCTGATCGCGATGGATCGCTGGCTCGGTGCGGTCGAGCAGGACACGAGCTCGAAGACGCAGGCGCAGAAGGTCGCCGCCGACAAGCCGGCCAACCTCGGCGACAAGTGCTACGACGGAATCGGGAACAAGGTCTCCGACGGGCTCTGCCCGGCAGGCGTCGTGCCGATCTACGGGACGCCGCGCACCGTCGCCGGCGACGCGATCACGACCGACGCCAACAAGTGCCAGCTCAAGCCGCTGAGTCGCTCGGACAACTACGGGACGATTCCGTTTACCGACGCCCAGTGGACGCAGCTGCAGTCGCTGTTCCCGAACGGAGTCTGTGACTTCAGCAAGCCCGGTGTGGCCCAGCAGCCAACGGTCCCATGGATGACTTACCAGGACTCCGCTGGCCACGTGATCTACGGCGGCAGGCCGCTGGGACCGGCGCCGGTGTCGCTCCCCTTCGGCCCCAACGCTAGCTGCACCCGAACCCCAGGCTTTGTCGCCGGCTCGTCGGTCGGTCCGGTCAGGCTCGGCATGACCCGAGGCCAGACGCGTCGCCTGTTCCCGAGCTTCTCGACCCGCCGCCGACGCTACATGGACTTCTTCTGCCCAACCGCCCACGGCATCCGTGTCGGCTACCCCTCCCCGGCCCTGCTGCGCACGCTCTCGCCTACGCAGCGGGGACGCGTGAGAGGCCGGGCCGTGCTCGTGCTGACCGCCAACCCCAGCTACGCGCTGGATGGCGTGCACCCGGGCGCCAAGCTGGTCGCGGTCGCGCGACGGCTGAAGGTCGAGCGCCGCTTTCAGATCGGCCTGAACTCATGGTATTTCGCTCCCGCGGGGCGCAGCCGAGGCGTGCTCAAGGTCCGCCACGGGACCATCGAAGAAGTTGGGCTCGCCGACAAGCGGCTAACCAGCAACCGCGCCGCCTCTAGACGTTTCCTCGCCAGATTCTCCTGACCGCGCTTGCCGATCCAGCTGCCGCACTGGCCTAGATCTGCCGGCGGCGAAGCAGATCTCTTACGGGTGGGCGGTTGGAAATTCCGGATCTCACCAAGGGGAACGCCTGCACCGCCGATCCGTGCCTAAGCGCGACCAGCGCTGCCGAAGCCGCCCTAGCGCCCTGCTCTCGGCGACAGGCGCGCCTCCGAACCGAAGCCAGGCGATATCGGCCTCGGCGTCGTAGTGGCCGTCGATCTTCATCTTCATGGATGCTAGCCCTGTCGCCAGAGGGTGACGACCAGCACCGTCAGCTCGTCGTCAGCGGGATGGTTGTACGCGATCGTGAGCGGCCCTGCCGTCACGACCCAGTCGGCGGCGCCGGTACGGCGACTATGACCTGTCAGACCGCCTCCACATCGGTTCGCGGCATGCCCCAGAAGCTGCGCCTTGGCGAGGGCGTGGTCCGTCCATGCGACCAACCGGGGCTCAGGGTCGGGCATGGCGCTCGGTGTCAACTGGCGCGGGCTCGATCCGCGATGTCTGGAACGCCTCGGCCAACCGCTCCGCCGCCCCTGCCTGCTCCCGGTAATGCATGTACCTCATCGTGGTCCGGACCCCGGCGTGCCCGAGCCACGCCTGGAGCTCGACGATCGACTCGGCGCCGCGGACCGCGAGCGTCCCGAAGGTGTGGCGCAGGTCATGGAAGCGGATCGGACGAAGGTCGGCACGCGAGCGTCATCACCCGTTGACGACTCTCGCTGCGCAAGCTTCGATAGCACAGCGGCCACCTCTCGGGCACCATTGGCACCACGACCGTGGCCGGACTTCGGCGCGCTCAGCCGGCCGTTGGCAGAGCTGCCCGACACGCGAATCGCAGAACGTTCGAAGTCGGCATCGCCCTAGCGCAGCGCGATCAGCTCGCCGCGGCGGAGCCGCGTAAACGCCGCGGTCAGAAAGAGCGCGCCGTCCTGCTCCGAGGCTGTAGCGCGTACGAGCGCCCGGACCTCCTCGGGCGAGTAGAAGTCGAACCGGGTCGCGTCGTAGCGACGCTCGCGGAGCTTCTCGACGTCGCGGACAGGGTTCGACGGCAGCCCATACGCCTTCCGTGCCCGCTCCATGATCCCGCCGAGGATCGACACCGCCTTATTCCGGGTCCGGTTCGTCAATAGCCGCCCCTCCCCCAGCGACGCCCGCCAGTTCTCGATCCGCCGCGCTGTGACGTCCTCCAAAGGCAGCGCACCGAATTCCGGCAGCAGCCGCGACGAGACGACCGACCTGCAATCGGTCAGCGTCGACGGCTTCACGTCCCGATCTTCGGCAACGTACCGAAGCCACTCGGCCGCGGCGTCGGCGAACGTCGCACCCGTCAGAACGACCCCTGGCAGCGTGCCCCGACGGGCGGCGTCAAGCGTGTAGCGAAGCCAATCCTCGCCAGCCGCTTCGTGAAGTAGCCGGCCGCCGGTCTCCCTCGGCGGGGCTTTAGTCAAGCGGACGACGGGGCTCGAACCCGCGACCTTCGGCTTGGGAAGCCGACGCTCTACCAGCTGAGCTACATCCGCGCTGGACGGCATTCTAAGACTGCCGGTCGCGGGCGTGGGCGCGCGGCGGACCAAGCCGCCTCCTCATTCCGGTCCGAGTCCGCGCAGCACCCGGGCGCGCTGCGCCACCCTGGACGGCGGTTTCGACTTAGCGAGAAAACCGCGTCGAGAGGTAGCGAGCCGCTGGACTGAACCGCGGGTCCTGGACCGTTCCCGGGGCACCGACACCAGCCGTAATCGGCGCCCCGGAAGGCGGGGGGGCCGCGGCACGAACGACCTGGCGCGACGCTTGGCGTGCTGACAGCACCGTCGCCGGTCGATACGACATGCATCGCCCGGGATGCGATCAATGTCGTGTTTGCCGACCGTTACGCCGCGGGCCCGGGGCCCAGCCAACCAGCGCGCGCTGGCGCCACCCCGCCGGCGCCCCGTCACTACCCTTGGGAGGGCGATGCGCCGCTTCCTGCTTCCCGGACTGGTCACGGGTGCCGCCGTGGCCCTTCTGGCCCTGCTGGCGTTCGGTGTCTCGAGTCAGGGCACGGACTCCTCGCTGGACGCTGCCGTGGCCCACGGCCGTCGGCCGTCGGCGCCGAGCGCGAACGTGGCACTGCCTCGCTTGGGCTCTGGGGGGATGACGAGCCTCGTCGGCCTGCGGGGTAAGGTGGTCGTGGTCAATGTGTTCGCGTCGTGGTGCGATCCGTGCAAAGCCGAAGCGCCGTACCTAGAGCAGGCGCAGCGGGAGCTCACGCGCCACAACGGCACGATTCTCGGGGTCACGTATCTCGACAACTCGAGCGACTCCGAGCAGTTCGTCCGCCAGCAGCACATCACCTACCCGGTCGTGCGTGACGTGAGCGGCAGCTTCGTCCGGTCGTTCGGGACCACCGGAGTGCCGGAGACCTTCGTCATCGATCGCAACGGCCACGTCGCCGCGCTGCGTCGCTTTCAGCTCGACGGAAAGTGGCTCCAGCAGACCCTTCCGCACGTGCTCGGGCAATCGTGATGACGCGTCGAGGAGCCGTGATCGCGGTCCTGCTGGGACTGCTCGCGTTGGCCAGCACGGCACCCCCCGCGCTCGCCGCGATCCCCCGGGCCTCGCTCACAGAGATCGAGAACGAGGTGATGTGCGTCTCCTGTCGTGAGCCCCTCGCCCTTGCCCAATCGCCCCAGGCCATTCGGGAGCGGGCGATGGTCCGCAAGCTGGTCGATCAGGGCCAGACCAAGCAGCAGATCGAGCAGGCCCTGGTCGCTAATTATGGCACCGCGGTGCTCGGCCGCCCGCCGGCCAGCGGCTTCAACCTGACCGTCTATATCCTTCCACCTGCGCTGGTGGCGATCGGGCTGATCACGCTCGCCGTCACCCTCCCCCGCTGGCGCCGCAGAGCGCGCGCCGCGGCTGTCACCCCGCTCGCCGCCGGCCCTGGGCTCGGCGCCGCCGACGCGCGCCGGCTCGAAGAGGATCTCTCCCGCCACGACTGACAGCGGCGCCGGCGCCGGCCCTACATAGCGTCCGGCGCACTCACCCCGAGCAGGCGCAGCGACAGAGCGATCGTCTGCTGCGCCGCGACCGACAGCGCGATCCGAAACGACTCGAGCGACTCGGGCCGGGCGCCCAGCACCTTGCAGTCACGATAGAAGGCGGTGAACTCCTGGGCCAGCTCGAGCGCGTACACGGCGATCCGATGAGGGGCCCGGCGCTCGGCGGCCTCGGCGATCTCGTCGGGGAGCGCCGCCAGCTTGTTGATCAGCTTGCGCTCCGATGGGTGGAGTTGCTCGATCTTCCAGCCGTCCCCAACGGCCGCCGCCGCCTCCACCCTCTCCGACGGAAACCGCGCCAACATCGACGCGATCCGGGCGTGGGCGTACTGGACGTAGTACACGGGATTCTCAGCCGACTGGCTGCGCGCGAGGTCGAGGTCGAGGTCGACCGTACGGTCGTGCGAGCGCTGGAGCATGAAGAAGCGCGTCGCGTCGACGCCGATCTCGTCGAGCAGGTCGTCGAGCGGGACAAACGATCCTTTGCGCTTGGAGAACGCTGTCCGCTCGGAGCCCTCAACCAGATGCACGAACTGGAGGATCGGCACCTCGACGGTGTCGGGGTCGCCCCCGAGCGCTGCCATCGCCGCTTTCAGCTCCCGCGCGTAGGCGTGGTGGTCGGCTCCGACCGGCAGCAGTTGCCGCTCGAACCCGCGCTCGCGCTTGTTCTGCAGGTAGGCGATATCCGCCGCCAGGTAGGTCGGCTCGCCGCTCGAGCGCACGACTACGCGGTCCTTGTCGTCCCCGAACGCCGTCGTTCGCAGCCACACCGCTCCGTCGGAACGATAAATGTGCCCGGCCTGCTCGAGCGCCTCGAGGCCGCGCTGCAACCCGCTAGGTGACCCCTCGTGCAACGCACGCTCGCTGAAGAAGGTGTCGTAGCGCACGCCGTAGCGCTCGAGCGTCGCTCGGATCTTCGCCAACAGGATCTCGACCGCCTCGCCCGCGAGCTCCTCGGGGTCGCGCTCCGCCGAGTCCGGGATCTGCTCCGCCAGCCCTCGGACGTAGTCGCCCTGATAACCGCCCTCGGGCACCTCCTCCCCCCGCGCCCGCGCGCGCACCGATTCGCCCAGCAGCCGAATCTGGTTACCGGCGTTATTGAAGTAGTACTCGCGGGAGACCACGTGCCCGTGGTGATCGAGAATCCGCGCGAGCGCGTCGCCGTAAGCGGCGTGGCGCCCGGAGGCAGCCACCAGCGGCCCCGTCGGGTTGGCCGAGACGAACTCGATCAGGATCCGCTCGCTCGGCCGCGCCCCGCCGGCGCCGAACGCCGTCTCGGCCGCCAGCACCGAGCCAAGCGCCTTCTCGTGCCAGCCAGTCGACAACGTCAGGTTGAGAAACCCGGGTCCGGCGACCTCGGCGCGGTCCAGATCTTCGCCCAGCCTCTCTGACAGCTCCGCCGTCAGCCGTTCGGCGATGACCCTCGGCGGTGCACCCAGCACCGGGGCGAGCAGCATCGCCGCGTTGGTCGAATAATCGCCCTGACCTTCCCGTTTGGGGCGCTCGAGGCGCGGCGGGACCAGAAGCTCACCGTGGGCGCCGCGCACCGCGGCAGCCGCCGCGCCGACCTGGGCGCGCAGCGCTTGCAAGGGATGCGTCTGGTGGGTCCGGGTGTCGTCCATGGTCAGAATCGGAGCGTAGCTTCAGTAGTGGTAGGGCTCCCCCGCGATGATCTTGTGGCCGCGGTAGAGCTGCTCCAGCAGCACCACCCGCGCGAGCTGGTGAGGCAGGGTCAGCTCGCCGAGCGAGAGGCGATGCTCGACCTGATCGAGATCCAGCCCATAGGGGCCCCCGACCAGGAAGCAGAGGTCCCGCCCGCTCTGGCGGCGCTCCTCGAGGAAGCGGCTGAAGACGAGCGAATCGCAATGAGCCCCGTCGCGGTGGAGCAGCGAGACGAAGGCCCGCTCAGGTATCCGCCGCCTGATCTGCTCGTCCTCACGCACCTCCACAAGCTCGAGCCGAACGTGGCGGGCCAGCAGCTTCTGGTAGTGCTGAACATCGTCCGCGAACGGCGGACGCAGTCTCCCCACGGCAACGACGACGATCCGCACGCGTGGGATACTAGGCAGATATGGAAGACCCCAACACGCCAGAGCGCCACATCAACATTCATTTCTCGCCGGAGATCATGGCGGGCAACTACGCCAACTTCGCCAACGTCAGCCACTCCGACTACGAGTTCACAATCACGTTCGCGCGCGTCGATCACGAGGTCGACGAGGAGGAGATCCCGGGAGTGGTGGTGTCGCGCATGAACCTCTCGCCGAAGTTCATGCGCGAGCTGATCGAGGCCATGCAGGACAACTACTCCAAGTGGCAGACCCGCGAGGGGATCAAGAACCTGCCCGAGTTCGACCGGACCGAGGACAGCGACGAATAGGGCGGGCCTACCGGCCCGCTTGGTTGGCGTAGCCCAGGGCCACGCCGATGCGTTCAGCGGTTGAGGGGTGCGTCGACAGCAGCGAGGTGAGCCAGCGCGGCGGATCGAGGTCGGCGACGTTCTGCAGCGCGATCGTCCGCTCGAAGGAGACAAACGCCTCGGAGGCGCCGGTCAGCGTCAGCGCGTAGGTGTCGGCCCGGCGCTCAAGCGCGCGCGAGAGGCGATTGCCGATCAGGCCGATCGGGACCGAGACGATGCCCGCGGCCAGCGCCAGCGCCGGCAGCGCCGCGGGGGTCCCGCGCTCGGCCGACAGCTTCCAGCTCAGGCGCTGGACCGCCAGGGCGCTGGCCGGAGACACCAGGGCGGCGAACACGACGCCCCGGGGCACGTCGCGCCCGCGCACGTGGGCGAGCTCGTGCGCGACCACGACGCGGACCTCATCTCGGCTATAGCGATCGAGCAAGGTGTCGAACAGAACCACCCGCTTGGTCGGCCCGAGGCCCGTCACGTAGGCGTTCGCCGCCGTCGTGCGCCGGCTCGCGTCGACCGAATAGACCTCTCCGACCTTGACCCCGGCGGCGCGGGCAAGGTCGAGCACGTCGGTCCGCGTCTGACCCTCGGGCAGCGGCGTGAAGCGATTGAAGATCGGATCGAGCACGACCGGCGCGACGGCCGCGAGTACGGTGCCGAAGAGCACCGAGCCACCGGCCGCGGGCGCCCACCAGGAGCCCGGGTAGCGACGGGTCAGCGAAGTCACCGCGCCGCCCGCTGCCGCCGTGAAAGCGGCCTGGATCGCAGACGATTTGATCAGGTCGCCCCCCCATCCGCGCCAGGACTGGGTCACCAGGCCGACTTCGATCGCGCGTCGGTGAGCCACGACGCTGAGCGGCAACGGAGGCAGCGTCAGAGCCAGCGAGAGGCTGACCCCGGCGGCCGCGCCACCCAGCGCCGGGCTCGAGATCAGTCCGAGCTGGCTCGGGCGCCGGCGCGCCAGCAGGGCCAGCGAGCCCGCCTCGATCGCCCCGCGGGCCAGCGCGATCGCCAGCTGCGGACGGGCAAAGGCGCGGCCTCGCTCAAGTTCGGCCGGACTGAAGTAGGTGCCCAGGTCCACCGGCGCCGGGTCGATCGGCCTCGCCCGGGGGGCAAGCAGCCTCGCGCCGGCCTCCGCCGCGCCGAGCGCCATCAGGACCGGACCGACCACCCACGAGCGTGAAGACCGCCTCACAGGAGAAACTGTAGAGGTGAAGATCGCCGTCGTCTCCGATATTCATGGCAATCGCCAAGCCTTCGAGGCTGTGCTCGACGCGATCGAGGCCTCCCCGTGTGAGGAGATGTGGTGCCTCGGGGATCTCGTCGGGTACGGCGCCGACCCTGACGCGTGCGTCGAGCTGGCCCGCCGCCACGCGGCGGTTTGCCTGGCCGGCAACCACGATCTCGGGGTCCGCGGCGCGCTGCCCCTGGAGCAGTTCTCCAAGGGCGCCGCGCTCGCGGCCCGCTGGACCCAGGAGACAATCTCGGACGAGACCCGCGCCTATCTGGAGGCGCTCAAGCCCCAGAACCTGCACGAATCCGTCGGCCTCTACCACGCCAGCCCTCGCGATCCAATCTGGGAGTACGTGCTGTCACCGCTGCAGGCAGAACTTTGCCTGGATGCGCAGACGCGCCGGGTCTGCCTGGTCGGACACTCCCATGTCGCCCTGTCCTTCTCTCGCTCACCCGGGGAATCCGCCAGCGGTCAAACCCGGGCGGCCGATGAGGAACTGCAGATCGCGGGCGGTGAGTGGCTGATCAACCCGGGGAGCGTCGGCCAGCCGCGCGACGGGGACCCGCGGGCCGCCTGGTTAGAGCTCGACACTCACGCGTGGCGGGCCGTGTATCGCCGGACTGAGTACGACATTGCTGCCGCGGCCGCCGCGATCCGCGGCGCCCGACTGCCGGATTCGCTGGCCGAGCGGCTGGAATACGGCCAGTAGGAGGGCTGGTGAGCGAACCTAACCTGCTGTCAACCGGCCGAGTCTCTAAAGTCAGGCCGCGGATGCGCTACCTGCTCCGCGCACTCCTGGCCGGCAGCCTCGGGCTCGCCGTGGCTCTCCTCGTCGCCTGTGGCGGCGGCTCCGGCCTGCTCTCCTCCAACCAAGCCAACAGCCTCAACACCCAACTCGACCAGGTGTCCAACGCTGCCAGCTCAGGTCAATGCGGACAGGCGAGCTCGGCGGCCACCGGCTTCAGCAATGCCGTCGACAATCTCTCAGGATCGGGCGTGAACCCGAAGCTGGTGGCTAACCTCCAGCAGGGCGCCTCGCTGGTCACACAGCTGGCCGGCTCGAAGTGTCAGCAGACGACGACCTCCACCGCGACGACCTCGAGCGCCACCACCACGACCTCCACACCGACCTCGTCGGCGACCACCACCAGTGCGAGCACGACCTCCACTCCGACGAGCTCCTCGTCGATCACGAGCTCGACGGCGACGGGACCCACGTCGACGACCCAGCCCAGCGGAGGCGGCGGGCTACCTGGGGGCGGCAGCGGCGGCCGCGGAGTGGGCGGGGGGTGACGGGCAATGACCGGCACCACGACCATCGCCGGGCGTTATCGGATCGAGGGCCGGCTCGGCGTCGGCGGCATGTCCACCGTCCACCTGGCCTTCGATCAGCGCCTCGAGCGCTACGTGGCGCTGAAGCTGCTGGCCGAGCATCTGGCCGACGACACCACCTTCGTCTCCCGGTTTCGCCGCGAGGCGCTCTCAGCCGCGCGGCTGGTCCATCCAAACATCGTGCAGGTGTTCGATTTCGGCTTCGACGAGAGTCACCACCAGCACTTCATCGTGATGGAGCACGTGCCGGGTCACTCCTGCGCCGAGCTGCTGCGCGACCGCGGGCACCTCGACGTCGAGCAGGGCGTGGAGATCGTCGCGCAGGCTTGCCGCGGCCTCGATTACGCACACCGCAACGGTGTCGTGCACCGGGATGTCAAACCTGGAAACCTGCTCGTCTCAGACTCCGACGTGGTCAAGCTGGCCGACTTCGGGATCGCCCGGGCGACCAACCAGTCGAGCATCACCCAGGTCGGCTCGGTGCTCGGTACGGCGGCGTATCTCGCTCCGGAGCAGGCGCGAGGCGAGGAGGCCGGCCCGCGAGCGGACCTGTACTCGCTCGGCGTGGTGTCCTATCAGCTGCTCTCGGGCCGTCTCCCCTACGAGGCGATGTCGCTGTCCGAGCTGACCCTGAAGCAGCAGCGCGAAGCGCCGATTCCGCTCCAGGAACTGAATCCGCATGTCTCGCGTGAGCTCGCCGTGGCCGTCGCCACGGCGCTAGCCATCGACAAGGAGTCCCGTCCCCCCAACGCGATGGTGTTCGCCGAAGCGCTGCGCAATGGCGCCCACGGCATCGGTCCAGCGGTCGCCACCGCGGCCACCACCAATTTGGGCACGGGATCCAGCACGCGTGTTCTCCCGAGCCGCGACACACCCACCGCCGAGACGCGGATGGCCTCACGAACCCCACCGGCACGCGCGGCTCGCGTTCCGGCGGTGACGCCGGCGTTCACCCGGGAGCCGCGCCCCGCCCGCAGCGCCGAGCCTCCGGCACCGGCCCGGACCCGCTCGGGCCGCGGGTTTCGGCGTTTCGTCGCGCTGCTGGCCATCGCGGCGCTGCTCACCGCCGCAGTAGCGGTGGCGCTGATCCTGGCCTCAGGCACGTCTTCGACCGTCGTCCACCTCCGCACGGTCATCGGCCACGATGTCTCCAGCGCGGTCAAGAGCGTCCAGGATCTGATCAATCAGAACACGAAGTGACGCCGGCGCCGGGCCCGGCCCCGGCCCGCAGCGCGGACGACACGTCGGGCAGCCTTCCCTCGTCGATCCCCCGACGTAGGTCGCCCATCAGCTCGGCGATGAAGCTTAGGTTGTGCAGGGTGACGAGTCGCAGGCCCGTCAGCTCGCCGATCTGCAGCAGATAGTGCAGGTAGGCGCGAGAGTGGCCGGCGGCGCACGTGGGACAGCGGCAGCCGTCGATCAGCGGCTCGGTTGACTCGCGCCAGCGGGACTTCGTCAGATCGACGCGCCAGCGAGCCTCCGGCTCGGGGACCAGCGCGACGCCGTGGCGTCCCAGCCGGGTCGGCATCGCGCAGTCGAAGGTGTCGATGCCGAGCTCGACGCCTCTGATCAGGTCATCGACCTCGCCGATCCCGAGCAGGTGGCGCGGGCGCTCCGAGCCGAGGCGCTCGAGCTCGTTCGTGGCCCACGACACGACCTCGTACATCTGCGGCTTGCCACGCCCGAGCGTCCCGCCGATGGCGATCCCGTCGCAGCCGCTGCCGGCCACCGTGGCCGTGGACTCGAGCCGCAGGTCGTGCTCGACGCCGCCCTGGACGATCCCGTAGACCATCTGCCCCCGCGGACCGTGCTCGGAGTGCCAGCGCAGGCAGCGCTCTAGCCACCGGTGGGTGCGCTCGGTGGAACGGGCCGTGTAATCGCGGGTGACGTGAAACGGTGTGCACTCGTCGAGCACCAGTGCGATGTCGGAATTCAGCGCCGCCTGGATCTCCATCGAGGTCTCCGGCCGCAGGTAGCGCTCGCGTCCGTCGACGTAGGAGCGAAACCGCACGCCGTCCTCGTTGATCGCGAGGATCGCGCCGTTTGACGGGGTCCCGCCCACCCGCCGGCCCCGCCCCTTGATCTCGTCGGCCACGTTGCCGTGCCCCATCGAGAAGACCTGAAAGCCGCCTGAGTCGGTGATGATCGGCCCGCTCCAGCGCATGAACTCGTGCAGGCCACCGAACCGCGCGACGAGCTCGTGTCCGGGAGCTAGAAACAGGTGAAACGTGTTGCCGAGGACCATCTCGTAGCCGAGCGCCTCGACGTCCCGGGGCTCGAGCGTGCGGACCGATCCCTTGGTGGCCAGCGGCACGAACGCTGGCGTACGCACCTCACCGTGGGCCAGGCCCAGAGTGCCCGTGCGGGCCAGCGTGTGCGGGCAACGAGTGTGGACCGTGAACACGGCCCGGACCCTACTGCGAACCGGCTGTCAGGCCGGTTCGGCCCGGCGGCACGAAGAACGAACCAATCTCTTCCGGTCGCCCGGGCTCCTGGTGCGAACCTCGCCGCCAGGCCGAACAAAGCACCAGGATCGGCTCGGTGTCGCGGCGATTGGTGCTTTCTTCGGCGCCGCGGTAGTGGCGGGGGCGCGCCGGCTAGCGCCGCGGTAGTGCTTGGGTAGCGCCGCGGTAGTGCCCGGGTAGCGCCGCGGTAGTGCCCGGGTAGCGCCGCGGTAGCGGGCCGGGGGCCGCCGGCAGTGACAGGCGAGCGACGGAGACACTCGGCCCGCCCCGGGGCGCTGGTCTACTCGACCAGCGAACGCCCGGTCATCGCGGCGGGCGGCTCGATCCCCAGCACCTGCAGCACCGTCGGCGCCACATCGGCCAGCACCCCGCCCTCGCGCAGCGCCAACCCCGGCACGGTCAGGATCAGCGGGACCGGGTTCATCGAGTGGGCTGTGTTGGGGCTGCCGTCGAGCTCGAGCATGTGATCGGCGTTGCCGTGGTCGGCGGTCACCAGGCACGCGCCGCCGGACGCGTGGACGACCGCAACCACTTGGTCCAGGCATGTGTCGACCGTTTCGATCGCGGTCACGGCGGCGTCGATCACCCCCGTGTGCCCGACCATGTCCGCGTTGGCGAAGTTGATGATCCCGAACGTCGGCGCGTCGGTCTCCCAGGCCTCGACGAAGGCCGCGGCCGCCTCCCTCGCGCTCATCTGCGGCTTGAAATCGTACGTCGGCACGTCCCGGGGGGAGGGCACCATCTCACGCCGCTCGCCCTCGCACGGAGTCTCCTCGCCGCCGTTGAAGAAGTACGTCACGTGCGGGTACTTCTCCGTCTCCGCCACGTGCAGCTGGCGCGCGCCTCGCTCGGCCAGCACCGCCGACAGTGTCGTGGCCGGGTGCTCCGGCGCAAACGCGACCGGATACGGCCAGCCCTCCTCGTACTCGGTCATCGTCGCGTAGCGCTCAATCGCCGGCGCCCCTCCTCGGTCGATCTCGCCGAACGACGGGTCGGACAGCGCCTGAGTGATCTCTCGCATCCGGTCGGGCCGGAAGTTGAACGCGAACACCGAGTCACCGGGCCGGATGCAGGCCTCCTCGCCGACCCGCAGCGGCTTGATGAACTCGTCGGTCTCCTCGCGCTCATACGCAGCGCGGATCGCGTCAGCCGCCGAGTCCGCCGGATACTCGGACCGCGCGTGCACCATCAGGTCGTAGGCCAGCTGGATCCGCTCCCAGCGCCGGTCCCGGTCCATCGCGTAGTAGCGGCCGACGACCGACCCTACCCGCCCAACGCCGGCCTCGGCCATCCATGACTCCACCTCGGTCACGAACTCGACGCCTGCGGTTGGGAGCGTGTCCCGCCCGTCGGTGAAGGCATGCAGCACAAGGTCCGCCACGCCACTCTCCGCTGCCAACCCGATCAGCGCGTGCAGATGCTCCAGCGAGGAGTGAACACCGCCGTCGGACACCAAGCCGATCAGGTGGACGCGCTCGGCGCCGGCGAAGGCGCCTCGCAGGACCTCGTTACGGCGCAGGTCGCCGGCCGCGACCGCCGCGTCGATCCGCGTCAGGTCCTGCATCACGATCGCGCCGGCCCCGAGGTTGAGGTGACCGACCTCGGAGTTCCCCATCTGGCCCTCGGGCAGGCCGACAGCCCGGCCCCACGCTGTCAGCTCGGTGTGCGGATAGGTGGACCAGAGCTCGTCGAACACCGGGGTTTGCGCCAGCGAGACGGCGTTACCCGGGCCCTCCGGCGCCAGTCCCCACCCATCGAGCACGATCAGCGCCGCGCACGGCGCCGGCAGGCGCTCGGCTCCGGCCGCCATCAGCGGGCAGCCGCCACGATCGCCGCGAACGACTCAGCCTCCAGGCTGGCGCCGCCGACCAGTGCTCCGTCCACATCGGGCAGCCCCAGCAGCTCGGCTGCGTTGTCCGGCTTGACGCTGCCGCCATACAGCATGCGAGTGCGCTCTGACTGCTCGCGGCTGCGGTCGCCGACCAGTGCGCGCAGGAACGCGATCGCCTCCTGGGCCTGTTCGGACGTGGCCACCTGTCCGGTCCCGATCGCCCAGATCGGCTCGTAGGCGATGACCACGTCACCGAGACGATCGGTGTCGACGCGGGCCAGCCCCTCCTGGACCTGGTGGCGGAGCTTGCGCTGGGTCTCCCCGCGCTCGCGCTCCTCCTCGGTCTCCCCCACGCACAGGATCGGCTGTAGCCCCGCGTCGAGCGCCGCGGGCACCTTCAGCTGGAGCCCCCGGTCGGTCTCGCCGAACTGCTCGCGCCGCTCGGAGTGGCCGAGCACCACTCCCTGCACGCCGATCTCGACCAGCATTGGCGGTGCGAGCTCGCCGGTGAACGCCCCCTCGGGCGCGGAATGCATGTTCTGCGCGTAGATCTGCACCCGAGAGCCACGGGTCGAGTCGACCATCGCCTCCAGAGCCAGGAACGGCGGGCAGATCGCCACGTCGATTCCGTCGGCGGTGGACACCCGCGGGAGCAGGGCTCCGATGAACGCCTCGGCCTCCGCCACTGTCTTGTACATCTTCCAGTTGCCGGCGATCAAGGGGATGCGATCGCTCACGCCAACGCCTCCACGCCGGGGAGCGGCTTGCCCTCGATCAGCTCGAGCGCGGCGCCGCCGCCGGTCGACAGATGCGTGACGCCGTCGGCCAGACCGAACTGCGCCAGGGCGGCGGCCGAATCGCCGCCGCCGACCACGGTGATACCGGGGGCGGATGCGACGGCCTCGGCGACTGCGCGTGTGCCGGTTGAGAAGGGCTCGAGTTCGAATGCTCCCATCGGTCCGTTCCAGAAGACCGTGCCGGCGGCTCCGATCTTCCCGGCGTAAGCCTCGGCGGTTTGCGGCCCGATGTCCAGCCCCATCCATCCGTCAGGGACGTCCACGCTGTCCAGCGCCTTCGCCGTGGCGTCGGCATCGAAGCGCTCAGCGATGACCAGATCCCGCGGCAGCTCGAGCGCCGCGCCGCCGTCCGCGCCCGCGGCCAGGGTCGCGCGGGCCAGCGCGACGTCCTCAGGCGCGCACAGCGAGTCGCCGACTCGGTGTCCTTGCGCGGCGAGAAACGGAAAGCACATCGCGCCACCGATGAGGATCGAGTCCGCGAGCACCCGGAAGCGCTCGATCACCGCGATCTTGTCGCTCACCTTGGCGCCCCCGAGCACCGCCACCAGCGGACGCGCCGGCTCCTCGAGCAGGCCGGTCAGCGTTCTCACCTCGCGCTCCAGTAGCAGCCCGGCGGCCCGCGCGGGAACCAACTGCGCTATCCCCTCGGTCGAAGCATGGGCTCGGTGGGCGGCGCCGAAGGCATCGTTGACGTAAACGTCAGCCAGCTCGGCCAGTGACGCGGCCAGATCAGGATCGTTGTTGATCTCCCCGGGCTCGTAACGCACGTTCTCCAGCACCAGCACGTTGCCGGGGGTCAGGTTCTCGGCGAACGCGCGCACGTCCTCTCCCACGACCCCAGGGGCCAGCGTCACATCGGCGTCGATCAGCTCGGCGAGCCGATCGGCGGCCGGCCGCAGCGACAGCTCCGGCTCCCGGTCCTTCGGGCGCCCGAGGTGGGAGACGAGGATCACGCTTGCCCCACGGCGCAGCAGCTCCTTAATCGTCGGCAGGGCCGCCCGGATCCGGGTGTCGTCGGCCACTGCACCACGGTCGAGCGGGACATTGAAGTCGACCCTCACCAGCACTCGCTTGCCACTCAGGTCCCCCAGATCCCCGAGCGTCCTCACAGCAGCCGTTGCACGAGGTCTGCGACGCGGTTCGAGTAGCCCCATTCGTTGTCGTACCAGGCGACGACCTTGACCATCGTCCCGTCCATGACCGCCGTCAACTGCGAGTCGACGATCGAGGAGGCGGGGTTCTTGACGATGTCAGAGGAGACGATGGGGTCCTCGGTGTACTCGAGCAGGCCCTTCAGCGGGCCCTCGTCGGCCGCCGCCTTCAGAGCGGAATTGACCTCCCCGATCGAGGTCTCGCGGTCGGTCTCCACAGTGAGGTCGACAAGGCTGCCGACCGGCAGCGGATAGCGGACGGCAAACCCGTGCAGCTTCCCGTTCAGCTCCGGTAGCACCAGTCCGATCGCCTTGGCCGCGCCGGTCGACGCCGGAATCAGGTTTGCCGCCGCGGCGCGGGCGCGCCGGAGGTCCTTGTGCGGCATGTCCTGCAGGCGCTGGTCGGAGGTGTAGGCGTGGATCGTGGTCATCAGGCCGTGCTTGATCCCGACCGTGTCCTGCAGCACCTTGGCGACGGGCGCCAGGCAGTTGGTCGTGCAGGACGCGTTGGAGATGACCTGGTGCTGTTCACGGTCGTAGGCCTGCTCGAAGTTGACCCCGAGGGCGACTGTGACGTCGGGGTTGGTCGCGGGCGCCGAGATCACGACCTTCTTCGCGCCGGCTTGCAGATGCTTGGCAGCGTTCTCACGGTCGGTGAACAGCCCGGTGGACTCGATCACCACGTCGGCGCCGAGCTCCGCCCAGGGCAGCGCACCGGGGTCGCGCTCGCCGAGCACGCGGACCTCCGTTCCGTCGATCCGCAGGCCGGTGTCGGTCGCCTGCACCTGACCGGAAAAACGGCCATAGTTGGAGTCGTAGCGGAGCAGATGGGCAATCGTCTCCGGATCGACGAGATCGTTGATCCCCACCCATTCGATTTCCGCTCCACGCTCGTACGCGGCGCGGAACACGTTGCGGCCGATTCGCCCGAAACCGTTGATTCCCACCCGTACCGACATGCGCGTGATCCTCCCGTGGTCCGTTGTGAGGCAAATGAACGAGGATGCCACCACCGCAACCGGCGGGGACCGCCGTCCGCGGCACGCCGCCGGCGGCGTTTGACAATCTACCCCTTAGGGCCCTTGACCGGCGCTTACCGCCGGGAAACGACCTCGACGCGCAGGCCGTCAGGGTCCCGCAGGTAGGCCGCGTAATACCGGCGTCCGTACTGCGGTCGCGGCCCCGGGGGGCCGTCGTCGCTGCCACCGTGGGCCAACCCGGCCCGGTGCGCCGCGTCGACGCCGGCCTTGCCGTTGGCGTGCAGGGCCACGTGGCCGTAGCCCGGGCCCGGAGGCCGCCCGCGCACGACGATCCACACCTGCGGGTCGTTGATTCCGTACGCCACGGCTCCCTCGGAATCGATCATCCGGCGTCCGCCGAGGGCAAAGAACACCGCGTCGTAGAAGCGGGCCGAGCGCTGCAGGTCGGAGACCTCAAAGCCGACGTGGTCGATCATCGCCTGGGCCTACCCCGGGCGGCTGACATCGCGGTGGACCACCTCGACGAGATACTCGCCCGCGGGCTCGTAGCGCTCGGCCAGATGCTCGACGATCGCCACGGAGCGGTGACGACCACCGGTGCAGCCGATCGCCAGCACCAGGTGCGCCTTTCCCTCGCCGAGGTACTGGGGCAGCAGGTAGTCGAGCAGCGAATGCAGGTGGTCGTAGAAGGCATCGAGCTCACCGGCGCGGTTGATGAATTCGACCACACTCGGATCCCGTCCGGTCAGCGGCCTCAGGACCGGCTCGTAGTGCGGGTTGGGCAGGAACCGCACATCGAGCATCAGGTCGGGGTCGCGAATCGGCCCGTATTTGAACCCGAAGCTCTCAAAGGTGATGGCGAGCCGGCCGGGGGTGCGGGTCGGCAGCAGCTCGTCGGCGAGCTTGCGGCGGAGCATCGCGGCGGTCAGGCCGGTGGTGTCGATCACCACGTCGGCTCGCTCACGCAGCGGGGCGAGCGCCTTGCGCTCCCGGGCGATCCCATCGGTGACGCTGCCCGTCGGGGCGAGCGGGTGCCGGCGCCGGGTCTCCTTGTAACGGGTCTGCAGCGTCTCCTCCTGAGCCTCGAGGAAGAGCACGCGGTGACGGACCCCGATCGCTCGGAGATCGTCGAGCATCGCGGCCAGGCCCTCGAAGTAGCTCCCGCCCCGGACATCGGAGACGACCGCCGCGCGGGCGACCTTGGAGCCGCTGTGCATGAACAGCTCGACCAGCGTACGGATCATCTCCGAGGGCAGGTTGTCGACGCAGAAGTAGCCCTCGTCCTCGAACGCCGCCATCGCCGTCGACTTTCCGGCCCCGGAGAAACCGGTGATGATGACGAGATCGGTGAGGGCCGACTCGCCCTGATCCGGGACGTCGACGCCCTCCACGGGCACGGGGCCCACACTCTCGGACGAAGTCGTCGACGACGCTTCCACACTCGGAAGCTTGACGACTCGCGCGGACGGGCGGCCCGAGCCCCGTGGGGCTGTGCCACCATGCGCCTCGTGCACCGTCGCCGAGGGCGTACCCAAGACCTGGCCGCGTCGGCGGTCGTGCTCGGCGCTGTACTGGCGGTTCTGGGCGTCAGCACTGCGTTCGCGCCCGCCCGCGCCCGCGCCGACGTGGCGACGATCTCGGCTTCCGTCGGCAACTCGACGGCGGGGCAGGCGATGGCGCCGGGCTTCATCGGAGTCTCGTTCGAATACCGGGCGCTGCACGTCTACACCGGCCGGGACCCGACGGCGGTCAATCCCGTGCTGGTCGGCCTGCTGCGTGGATTGGCGCCGAACCAGGCACCGGTCCTACGGATCGGCGGCGACAGCACCGACGTCACGTGGTGGCCGATGCGAGGCGTGATCGCGCCCGGCGGCGTCAGCTACAGCCTGACCAAGGGCTGGCTGCGGACCACCCAAGTGCTCGCCGCGACGCTCGGCGCCAAGCTGATCATGGGGATCAACCTCGCCGCCAACCGCCCGGCGCTGGCCGCCGCCGAGGCGAGGGCGATCCTGGACGGGGTTGGCCGGCAATACGTCGAGGCGCTCGAGATCGGCAACGAGCCGGACCTGTACAACGTGCTCCCGTGGTTCAGGGACCGGCGCGGTCGCCTCGTGTTCACCCGCGGCCGCCGCTACAGCCTCGGCGCGGTGAGCCAGGAGTTCGCTCGTTGGCGCGCCGCGATGCCGCAGGCCCCGTTGGCCGGACCGACACTCTCGAGCCTCAAGTGGATGAGCGGCCTCGACCGGTTCATCTCCACCCAGCGCCAACTGTCGATGGTCACCTTCCATCGTTACCCGCTCCGGGGCTGCGTCAGCAATCCGACTGATCCCTCGTTCGCCTCGATCACCAACCTGCTCGCCGATTCCGCCTCAGCCGGATTGGCCCAGGGAGTCGTCCCGTACGTGCAACTCGCCCACGCCCACGGCCTCCCGTTACGCCTCGATGAGCTGAACTCCGCCTCCTGCAGCGGTCGCCGCGGGACCAGTGACACGTTCGCCGCCGCGCTGTGGCTGCTCGACACCCTGTTCAACATGGCGGCCGTGGGCGTCGACGGCGTCAACCTCCACACGCTTCCGGGCGCCGCCTACGAGCCATTCACGTTCAGCCACGACGCCGGCGGCTGGCACGCATTCGTGCACCCGTCCTACTACGGCGCGCTGCTCTTCGAGCAGGCCTTCCCCCCCGGCGCACAGCTGCTGCCGGTATCCGCACCCGGGGGTCCGCTGAAGGTCTGGGCCACCCGTGCCAGCGACGGTCATACACGGGTGGTCCTGATCAACAAGCAGGCCAACACGCCGGTGCAGGTGCAGCTCCAGATCCCCGGGTACCAGCCGAACGCCTGGGCCCAGGCCCTCCGCGCGCCCAGTCTCGACGCAACCGCGGGCGTCACCCTGGGCGGCCAGAGCTTCGGCTCAAGCACCGACACCGGGGTCCTCCCGGGGCCGCCGAGCGGCGCGACGATCGCGCCCACGTTCGGGTCGTCGTACTCGGTTCAGGTCGCGCCCGCGAGTGCGCTGCTGCTGACGTTCTAGTGGCGTGATTCGGGGCGGCGCTGAACCTACACCCCGGTCCGGTGCAGCTCCCGGTGCAGGTCGCGGGCCAGCTTTCCGGAGATTCCCGGCACCGCCTCGAGCTCTTCGCTGCTGGCCGCGACGATCGCGTCCGGCGAGCCGAAGTGCTGCAGCAGCGCGCGTTTGCGCGCCGCGCCGACGCCCGGCAGCTCGTCCAGGATCGAGGCGGTCATCGCCCGATCGCGCCGGATCCGGTGGTGGGTGATCGCGAACCGGTGGGCCTCATCCCGGACGCGTTGCAACAGCTGCAACTCGGAGGTGTCGTGGGCGAGCCGCAGCGGCGCCGCCCGGCCGGGAATGAACACCTCCTCGATCCGCTTGGCCAGCGAGATCACGACCACTCCGTGGTCCCGGAAGCTCTTCAGTGCGCGCAGGCCGGCGGCGAGCTGGCCCTTCCCGCCGTCGATCACGACCAGGTTCGGCAGCGCGGCGAAGCTCGCGTCGTACTCCTTGTCGTGGGGCGAGACCTCGCGCTGCTGCTCCCAACGCCGCATCCGCCGGCCCAGCACCTCCTCCATCGAAGCAAAGTCGTCCGGGCCTCCGTTACTGAACGCCCGCTCGCCGTCGCCGGTGGTGAACACCCGGAAGCGCCGATAGTTGGACTTCTTCGGCGCCCCACCCTCGAAGACCACCATCGAGGCGACCGTGTTCGTGCCCATCAGGGTCGAGATGTCGAAGCACTCGATCCGCAGCGGGATCGTGTCGAGACCCAGCGCCCGCTGGAGCCCGTCGAGCGCCTCGACCCGCTGCTGGCGGCGCCGTTCGGAGCGTAGCTTCTCCTGATCGAGCGCCAGCCGGGCGTTGCGCACCGCGAGCTCGAGGATGCGGCGCTTGTCGCCGCGCTCGGGCGCGCGGATCTCGACCGGGCCGCCGCGTCGCTCGCTGAGCACCTCTGCTAGCGCTGGGCCCGAGTCGAGCTCGCCCTGGACGATGAGCAGCGGCGGAATCATCATCGCGCTGCCGTAGTACTGGAGGATGAACGCCTCGGCCACCTCGCCGAGGTCGCCCTCCGGGGCGTTGTCGAGGTAGAAGCTCTGGCGGTCCGAGAGCACGCCGTCGCGGACCTGGAAGACCTGCGCGTTGGCCTCGCCCTCGGCCACCGCGATGGCGATAGCGTCGAGCGTGCCGACCGCTTCGTTAGCCACCCGCTGGCGCTCGAGCAGCGAGCGCACGGCGCGCAGGCGGTTGCGCTCCCGGGCTGCGTCCTCGAAGCGCTGCTGCACTGACGCCTCACGCATTGAGCGCTCGAGCGCCCGTTCGATCTCCCGGTAGCGCCCGGACAGAAACGCGATCACGCCGTCGATCCCGGCTCGGTAGTCCTCGCGGCCGACGTAGCCGACGCACGGAGCCTCGCAGCGCTTGATGTAGTAGTCCAGGCACGGCGACCCGCTGTGGCGGCCCGGCTCGGCGCCCTCGCAGGAGCGGAACATGAACACCTTGCCGAGCACGTCGAGCGTCGAACGCACCCGCTTGGCGTTGCTGAACGGGCCGAAGTAGGCCCTATCGCGCCGGTGGCGCTCGCGGGTGAAATACACGCGCGGGAAGTCCTCATCGAGCGAGATGGCGATGTATGGATAGGACTTGTCATCGCGCAGGCGGATGTTGAAGCGCGGCTTGTACTGCTTGATGAAGTTCTGTTCGGCCAGCAGCGCCTCGGCCTCGGTGTGGACGACAAGCGCCTCGATCTGGTCGATCATCGGCACCAGGTCACGCCCCGCTCGCGTGCTCGGATTGGAGAAGTGGGACGCCACCCGCTTGCGGATCGAGATCGCCTTGCCGACGTAGATCACCTTGCCCCGCGCGTTGCGGAACAGGTAGACGCCCGGCTCGTCCGGGAGGGCGCGGCGCCTGTCGGCTGAGATCACTGGCATCCTCAGCCGAGGATAGGCCGGTGATCGCATCAGCCTCGATCGGTTCCTTTCGGCTTAGTGCTGCGTCGTATTGCCGTGAGGCGCAGGCGCACATGGTTGTCTCGCTGGACCGGCGCGGTTGACGAGCCGGTCGAGCTGCTCGTCATCGTCGATCCTCGCGGGAAAAGTCTTCGCGTCTTCCAAGCGACCGCGAGTTGTCCGGGCAACGCGCCAGCCGCCAGTGCATCTTGGCTCAGTCAGCCGCGAACGACACCACGAGGCCAATCAACGCGAAGACGATCGCGATCACCGCCAGCGTCTCGCCCGCCCCCGCTGTCGGGGCGTTGGGGACGTAGTTGGGAACGCTCAGCGACGGGTTGAAGATGTTGGCCCCGTTGGTCGGCGGGGTCGACAGGGCATGGAGCGTAAATGCCAACCCGATCGCGGCGGCCGTGGCCGCCCCGGCCCGCACGCGACGATTGCCCTTGACCGCGACCGCGATCAGCGCCACCGCGAGCGCGGCCAGCAGGACGTCGGCGCTCGAGTACACCTGCCAGGCGGTCGGGTCGTGCGGGAGCCCTCGCAGCTGGTCCGAGGATCCCCACTGCGCCAGGAACGCCGCCGAGAACTGGTGGCTCCAGGGCAAGAAAAGCGATATCACCAGAGCTACCGCGCCCGCGATGATCAGCCTTTCGGCGAGCAGCTCCCTGCGGTCGTCGCTCATCGGTTGCGAACAGTAACCTCCCAGCGGCGTCATGTCCGTCAGCGCCAATGGCCACCGCACCGCGCTTGCAACCTGTCCTTTGTGCGAGGCCACCTGCGGGCTCGAGCTCACACTCGCCGGCGCGGAGGTCGTCTCGATCCGCGGCGACCGCGACGATGTCTTCAGCCAGGGCTTCATCTGCCCCAAGGGGTTTGCCCTCAAGGAGCTGCACGCCGACCCTGACCGGGTCCGCACGCCGCTGATCCGCCAGCCGGACGGGAGCTTCGCCCCGGCGAGCTGGGATCAGGCGTTCGCCCTGATCGCCGAGCGGCTGCCCCCTCTGCTGGCCGCGGATCGCAACGCGGTCGCGGTCTATTTCGGCAACCCGACCGCCCATCTGCTGGACAACCTGCTCTACGGCAAGGTGCTGCTCAGAGCGCTGGGGACGCGGAACGTGTTCTCGGCGAGCACGGTCGACCAGTTCCCCAAGCAGCTGGCCAGCGGTCTGATGTTCGGCACCGCCACCAGTGTGCCCGTGCCGGACGTCGATCGCACCGATCACCTGATAATCCTGGGTGCGAACCCGCTGGCCTCCAACGGCAGCCTGATGACCGCGCCGGACATGCGCGGCCGGCTGCGCGCCCTGCGGGCCCGCGGCGGCAAGCTGATCGTGCTCGACCCGCGGCGCAGCCGGACCGCCGAGGAAGCCGATGAGCACCACTTCATCCGCCCGGGCACCGACGCGCAGCTGATGTTCGCGATGGTGCATGTGCTGTTCGAGGAGGGGCTGGTGCCCGCCCGCCCGGAGCTCGATGCGATCACCGATGGGCGGGACAGCGTGCAGTTCCTGTCGCAGCCGTTTACCCCCGAGGCCGTCGCCCCCGTGTGCGGGATCGATGCGGCCACGATCCGCCGTCTGGCACGCCAGCTCGCCGCCGCCACCCGCGCCGCCGTCTACGGCCGGATCGGGACCTGCACGCAGGAGTTCGGCACTCTGGCCAGCTGGCTCGTCGATGTGCTGAACCTGCTCTCAGGCAACCTCGACCGCGAGGGCGGTGCGATGTTCCCCAAGGCCGCGGCCGGCCACACCAACGCTGCCGGTGCCCCCGGACGCGGCCGCGGCGTGAAGTTCGGCCGATGGCATACGCGCGTGCGCGGCCTGGCCGAGGTATACGGCGAGCTCCCCGCGGCCTGTCTGGCCGAGGAGATCGACACCCCGGGCGAGGGCCAGGTGCGAGCGCTGATCACGGTCAGCGGCAACCCCGTCGTCTCGACTCCGAACAGCGATCGGTTGAACGAGGCACTGTGTGACCTGGACTTCATGGTCAGCGTCGATGTCTACGTCAACGAGACGACCCGCCACGCCGACGTGATCCTGCCCGGACCCTCTCCCCTGCACCGCTCGCACTACGACCTCGCGCTGTACCAGTTCGCGGTTCGCAACGTGGCCCATTACTCACCCGCGGTCCTCGGTTCCGATCCCGACGTGCCCGACGAGTGGGTGACGCTGCTCCGGCTGGCCGGTGTCGCGGCGGGCCTCGGCGCCGACGCAGACGTCGCGACGATGGATGACCAGGTCGCGCGAGCGTTGCTCGCGCGCGAGGTGGGCACCCCCGAGTCGCCGGTGGCCGGACGGGACGTCGATCAAGTGCTGGCCGAGCTCGAACCACGGGTCGGTCCAGAGCGCCTGCTTGACGCGATGCTCCGCACCGGGCCCTACGGCGACGGGTTCGGAGCCCGGGACGGCGGCTTCGGGCTGTCGCTGGCGGCCCTCGAGGCTGCGCCGCACGGAATCGATCTGGGGGCTTTGGAGCCCCGGCTCCCGGAGATCCTGCGCACGCCGAGCGGGAAGATCGAGCTCGCCCCGGAAGCGATCGTCGCCGACGTCGATCGCCTGCGCGCCTCGCTGGAGACGCCGGCGCTCGCCGGCGAGCTCGTGCTGGTCGGCCGCCGTCAGCTGCGTTCCAACAACTCGTGGATGCACAACCTGCCGGTGCTGGTGAAGGGCAAGCCGCGCTGCACCCTTCAGGTCCATCCCGGCGACGCCGAGAGCCGCGGGCTGGTCGACCGCGAGCCGGCCGAGCTCACGTCCCGAACCGGCCGCATCGTCGTGCCCGTCGAGGTGACCGACGCGGTGATGCCGGGCGTGGTCAGCCTGCCGCACGGCTGGGGCCACGACGTTGCCGGCGCCAATCAGCAGGTCGCCAGCGCCCATCCGGGGACGAACAGCAACCTGCTCGCCGACGAGCGGCTCGTCGATGCCGTATCGGGCAACGCGGTGCTGAACGGAATCCCGGTCGAGCTCGCGCCGGTGCGGGTGGCGGTCGGGCTCTAATCCGGCGACGCGCCTGGCGGGGAGCGCGGCACCGGTGCGACCGCACGACAGCGACAGCAGCACCCGGGGCGGCGGCCCGGCGGGGCGGCAGGCCGGCGGGGCGGCGGGCCGGCGACCCGGCTGGCCGGCGGGGCGGCAGGCCGGCGGGCCGGCGGAGCGGCGGCCCGGCTGGGAATCCCCGCAGCGCGAGAAAAGCGCCAAACCTGCCAGGCCTCTGCGATCTTGGCGCCTTCTTCGCCCTCAGCGCGAGTTAAGCGCCAAAGTCCATTCCGCGACTGCGATTTGGTGCCTTGTTCGGCCCCCCGGCATGGCCGCAAAAGGCCCGCAACAGCGAGAACCCGCGCTCGCTCAGTACCGCCGCGCCGACCAGATCACGCTGCCCCCGGCGTAGGCGGCCGCACCGAGCAGCACCACCCAGGCCAGCGTTCCGCCGGTTGTGGCCCACAGCCGCGAGCTGGCGGTCAGGGTCAGCGCGGCCACCCCCGCCGCAGAGTACAAGATCGCGCGCCGGCCACTGCCCAGCGAATACAGCGCGACTCGGTGCTCGCGGTACTGGAGCATCGCGATCCAGCCGAACGAGGCGAGGAACACGACGGAGATCGTCTGGATGGCGACCCGGGCGCCCGTGCCTCCCCCAGGAACCAGGACGCGCACCGCGGCCAGCGCCACCACGATGAGTACGTTGCGAGCTGTCTTGGTCATCAGAAGACAAGCGTACGCCGCTCGACTCCTCCGTACGCGCGGACGGTGACGATCGCCCGCCCGTGGGCGTAGGGAAGACCGACCTTGAGCAGCTGGCACGCCGACACGGTTAGCGCCCGGCCAACCCCATGCAGCCCCACGCGCCGAGCCTGCCCCCGTCCCCGTCCCCGTCCCCGTCCCCGTCCGGCCAGCGGCGTCGCCTGCACCGACACCGTCCCCCCGTGCCAGAGCTTGAGCTCGACCATCGGCCGCGGAGCCGTGCCCTGGCCGATCACCGCGTACTTGATCTCGCTTCCCTGGGGAAGGCGCCCGCGCTGTGCGACCGGCGCCGGCGCGTAGCACGTGAACGCGTCCGCGCCGAGGCTGCGGAGCCCGGACGCACCCGCGTACCCGAGGTGCCCCAGCCCGAACAGGTCCTCGACGCTCCGCAACATCGAGAAGTGATTGAAGTGCTCGTGGTCGATCGTGCCCGGATCGATGTAGGGCGAGATCAGGACCGCGCCGGTGCGCCCGCCACCGCGGCCAAGACTCGGGCCACCGTTGTTGAGGGTGTTCGGGAACTGCGGCTCGCCACAACAGGCGCTGGCGTCGCTGCCCTCTGACTCGTCGAACAGGACCACCAGCAGCCCACCGTCACGATAACCCGGGGAGGCGAGGATCCGCGGCACCCAGTTCGCCAGGAACGCGTCGGCCCCGACCAGCCCGCCCGCGTGCCCGTCGACGCAGGGTGAGTCGTGACCGTCGTTGCACAGGTTCGGAGTGATCAGTGCGTAGCTCGGCGTGGTCGCGGCCGACGCGAGATCACCGGGCAGTTGCGTGAGCGGAACGTCGGAGCGCGAGCACGCCCCGGTGTCCAGCAGCGAGTGGAAGTAGACGAACGGGTTGTGGCGGGCGGCGTACTGACTACCGCGCCGCGCCGTCTGCGTCGTGTCCTGCGAGCCGAGCGCGGGATGGCGACACGCCGTGCCCATGTCCTCCATGTAGCCCCTCCAGCTGAGGCCGGCACTGGTGAGCTGATCCGCCACCGTCTTCACCGCGCTCGGATACACACAACCAACCCCGGCGGCCTGGCCGTCCGCTCCGATCGTCCCCGGAAAGACGTTCAGGAACAGCGGACAGTCGGCCTGAGTCACCGGGTTCGACCCCTGGCCGCTGACCAGCGCGACGTAGTTGCCGAGGCTGACATGGGTGACGCCGTAATAGTTCGGTACCAGCGCCCCCATCGCCGGAAGCGTCTGCGACAGGTACGGGGCGGGGCTGTAGTTGCCGAACGTCTGGTCGAAGCCCTTGTTCTCAAGCATGATGATGAACACGTGCTTGATCGGGGGCTGCCCGGCGCCCGCGCGGGCGGACGACGCGAGCGAGCCCCCCATCAGCACGAGCGCGCCCAACAGCGCCAAGGACCGCAGCGTCGCGCGCAGCCGCCAACGCCTCATTGCCCACCCACCGCGTTCGGCCCCGGCGGCGGCGGCGCCGATCGCGGACCGTGCACCGCGTGCCAGAGGATGCTGTCGAGCACGCCCTGCGGTACCCGGTCGGGCGTGTGGAAGTTGTAACCCCGCGTCAGCGCCCGATTCACGGCGGTGTTCGGGTTTCGCTCCAGCAGCGGGTAGCTCGGCGGGATCTGCGAGTACGGCGCGCCATTGGCAGGCGTCGTTCCGAACGCGTCATACATCGGCGTTGCGGTGGAATCGCCGAGCCCCAGCGGCCGCATCCCGAGGATCAGCTCCATCGAGCGGATCACCGACAGCATGTCGTAGCGGGTGTGGATCACCGCGCCCGGCCGCGCGTAGGGGCTGATCACCGCGGCCGGCATCCGGTGGGCATCGACGTGGTCGGCGCCGTCCTGAGAGTCGTCCTCGACCACGAAGATCGCCGACGAGCGCCAGATGTTCGAGTGCGAGATCTCGTCCACCATCTGGCCCAGGCCGAGATCGTTCTCCGCCACCATCGCGCGGGGCGAGCGATCCCCCGGGGTCAACCCGCTGGTGTGGTCGCTGGGCAGCACCAGGTAGGTGAATGCGGGTACCGAGTTAGTCTGCAGCCATTGGCGAAAGCGCGCCTGGAAGCACGAGAACCGCGACTCCGACAGCGCTGGCGCGCCGGCGGGAAGCGACGAGTCGTAGGTCTCACGGCGCACGTGCAGCGCGCCGCTGACGACGTCGACACCAATCGACGCGTCGTTCGGATAGCACTGAGCGAGGTAGCCAAGCGGCGCGCCCCCGAGGTCGGAGTTGAGGAACTTCTGGTTGACCAGCGAGGTCTGGGCCGCGGTGTTGTCCCTGTCCAGCGCGGTCAGCGGCACCGTGCCGGCGATCGCCTCGCCGAAGTTGTAGTAGGAGATTCCCTGCTTCTGCGCGCGGTCGAACAGGAACCCGGTACCGGGCCAGGTGATTGAGAACACGCCAAAGTCATACGGTCGCCCGCGACCCGCGTAGTTCTGCTCCCAGTTCTTGTGCACGTAGTCCGAGACCGCTCCGGCGCTGGTCCAGAAGTGGCCGTCGATCGAGGCCTCGGAATTGGCGTAAACGTGGTCGAGCAGCGGGAAGCGCTGCACGAGCGCGTGGAAGTTCGGCGTGATCCGCTTGCCGAACAGCGTCAGCTCCGGATCACCATCTCCCCGAGGATCGTCGCCCAGCACCTGATCGTAGGTCCGGTTCTCTCGGACGATGTAGAACACGTGCTTGATCGGGCCGCCCGGCCGCAGCGGAGTCCCGGGCGGTGCCGAGAGCGAGTTGAGCGGCAGCACCTGACGGTTCGCGGCGACCGTCATCGCCAAGAGCTGGCGATCGGAAGGCCACGGCAGCACTGCGGCCCGCCCGCTGCTGAGCACGGCGGTCCCTGGGTGCTGGAGAAGGTTGTTGTCGCTGGTGCTGATCGGGTTCGGCCCGTTGGGGTTGGCACCGGATCCGAACCCCTTCGCGGCGATCCACAGCAGCCGCCGGTTGCCCACCTGCACGTCGGCCGGATACGCCGCCGTCGGAATCCGCCCGATCAACTCGCCCGAGGGCAGCGAGAACACCGCCAGCTCGTCGGCGGCCGCCTCGGCGACGATCAATCGCCGGCCGTCCGGAGTCACCGCCAGCGCCACCGGAGACTCGCCGCCACCCTGCGGGCGTTGCACCGAGAGTACCTTTTCGAGGCTCATGGTCGCCGTGTTGATGACCGCCACCTGGTCCTCGTTGGCGATCGCCACGTAGGCGCGCGGCGAGGTCGGACTGAGCGCGATCGCCTCCGGATGGGAGATGTTGGCCCCAACCTGGATGTCCTTGACCTTTCTCGCGCCGGTCAGTGAGATCACCGACACCGTGCCCGGGCCCTCGTTGGAGACGAGACCGGTCTGGTTATTGGGAAGGATCGCCGCCCCGTAGGGAAACGGCCCGGTGGGCACGTAGCGAACCGAACGGGTGTGGGTGTCGATCACCGCGGCGGCGTCGGCCAGGTTCAGCGGGACCAGCAGCGTGCGGCCGTTGGGCGAGATCGCCAGCCGGTCCGGCCAGGCCATCTTGCCGCCCGTCTTGGGGGGGAAGTTCTCCGGGACCGGCGCCGAGCTCGGTGGCGGGACCGGGATCGTGCCGATTTCCGCCGCCCGGCCATTGCGCGAGCTGTAGCGAAAGACATGGATCACGTCGCCGCCGCGCCCGGGCAGGCCGAGCCGGCGCTCGTCGCTGTTGGAGGAGTCCGCGACGCCGGAGACATAGACCAGCGGCTGCGTGTGATCGATCGCGATTCCCCCGGAGGCGCCGGGCAGCGGGAGGATCTGGATCACCCGGGGATGCTTGGCCGCGACGGCCACGATCCGGATGTCATTGAGCGCGCGGCCGGTGGAGACGGTCCACAGGAACCGCCCGTCCGGCGTCAGCGCGCCACCGGTGGGGAAATGCCCGAGGGTCACGAGCTGCCCGGGCGGGCGCAGCAGACGCCCGTTGCCGGTGATCCGCAGGCTCGGCCCGATCCGCCCGGTGCCGCCGCCCCCGGCGGCGGCCAGGGCCATCCCGGCCACCGTCAGCACCAAGAGCACGGCGAAGAGCAGCGGGATGGGACGGCGCGGACCCTTCAAGGGCCTGGGAGGATGACGTTCACGGACAGGGCTCGTGTTATCGAAGTGTGACGAGGTGTCGCTCGGCATGCGCCGGCGGGGGGCGCTGCAGCGCCGGCGCCGGCGCGCGCGCGGCGTCGGCCAGGGCGCCTTCCGTGCGTTCGGCGGCGAACCGGTAGCCCACGCCGAAGTGGGTGTGGACATATCGCCACTGCGGAGAGACCCGCTCGAGCTTCTGGCGCAGCTTGCGCACGAAGACGTCGACGGAGCGGTCGCCGCGAGCCATCGTGTATCCCCACACGCGCTGATAGACGTCCTCTCGCTCGAGCACGCGACCGTCCGCTGCGGCGAGCTGGTGCAGCAGCTCGTACTCCTTGCGTGAGAGCCCGGCTGGCTCGTCGGCGGGTCCGTAGGCATCGAATCGGTCCGGCCGGATCGCCAGCTCGCCGGCCGCGATGATCGTCTCCTGGTCCGGCAGCTCGCCAGCCCGGCGGCGGCGCAGCACGGCTTGGATCCGGGCGAGCAGCTCATCGGGATGGCAGGGCTTGGTGATCCAGTCGTCGGCTCCCGCGCGCAGACCCCGCACCCGGTCGGCCACCGGAGCCGGCGCGCTGTGGACGAGCAGCGAGAGCCCTGGCAGCGCACTGGCGATCTGTTCGACGTAGTCCAACCCGGTCAGCGCCGGGTTGACGATCAACGCATGGATCCGCATCGCGGCGAGTTGCTCGGGCCCCACCGCGTACTGGAGCACTTCGCGCTCCCAGTGCAGCCCCGCAAAGCGGCGATCGAGCACGGTGATCAGACCACTGTCGTCATCGATGAGGGCCACCCTGATCCGGGTCGCTTCACTCGGTGCCATCTGTCTGGGAGTGTAGGCCCTGATCAGGACGAGGCCCGATGATGTCAGCTCGCGACCTGTTCCCAGCGGCGGTAGAGCTCCTCCACGGCCCGCTTGGCCTCTTCATGGCGCGCGGTCGACGAAGCGCTCTTTTTTGGGTCAGACCACGCGGCTGGTGCGGAAAGTTCGTCCTCGAGCGCACGGACCGCGGCTTCTGCGGCCTCGATCTCGGCCTCGAGCTGCTGCTGAGCCTCCCTCTGGCCGGCGCGAGCCTTCGGCGCGGACTTCGGCTTCCCGGCCGCACCGGGCCGACCGGGCTTGGCGGCCTCAGCGGCCTCGGCGGCCTTGGCGGTGCGGGCGTCGGCCGCGGGACGCGCGGCACGCTCCTCGCGCTCGCGCACGTACTCGGGCCATCCCCCGACATAGCTGCGCAGCGTCCCGTCCTCGAGCGCGACGGTCCGGGTGCCGACAGCGTCGAGCAGCGCACGGTCGTGGGAAACGAGCAGCAGCGATCCCTCGAACGCGGCCAGGGCCTGCTCCAGCGCCTCCCGGCTGTCCAGATCGAGATGGTTGGTCGGCTCGTCGAGGATCAGCACATTGGCCCCTGAGTGGACGAGGATGGCTAGCGACAGCCGCCGGCGCTCTCCGCCCGAGAGCCCTTCGAGCGGCTTCTCCGCCTCCTCGCCGGAGAACAGGAACCGCCCGAGCAGCGCGCGGGCCTGGTTGGCTGGCAGCCCGGTCGCCTTTCCGGTCGCCTCGACCACGGTGCGCGCGGTGCCGACGGCGAGCTCCTCGGCGTGCTGGGAGAGAAAGCCGAGCTTGACGTTGTGCCCGGTGCGGAGCTTTCCCTCCACCAGCGGACCGCCCCCGGGGTCCGGGTCGCCGATCTCCCGCCGTCCGGCCAGGGCATCGATCAAGGTGGTCTTGCCGGCGCCGTTGGGGCCGACCAGCGATACGTGCTCGCCCCGCTCGAGCCACAGCTCCGCGCCCTCCAGCAGCACCCGGTCGGCGACCGAGACCCGCCCGTCGAGCAGCTCGAACACGACCCGACCGCTTCGCTCCGGCGGCTTGAACGCGAACGCCAGGCCGGCGCCGTCGGCGGAGCCACGGTCGATCCGGTCGACCCGGTCGATCTTCTGAAGCTTCTTCGCGCGCGACTGCGCCTGGCGCGCTCGGGTCCCTGCGCGGAACCGCGTGACGAATCGCTCGAGCCGGTCGATTTCCGCCTGCTGGCGCTCGATCGCCCGGCCCAGCGCCAGTTCCCGCGCCGCCTTCTCTCGACGCCAGGCGTGCCAGGTGCCGGGAAAGAACTTGCCGCGGCCGGCTTCAAGTTCCAGCACCGAGGTTCCGACCGCCTCGAGGAACCAGCGGTCGTGGGCGACGAGCACGATCGCGGTGTCGAGGCCGATCAGGTGCTGTTCGAGCCACTCCAGCGAGGAGATATCCAGGTGGTTGGTCGGCTCGTCTAGCAGCAGCAGATCCGGGTCGCCGGCCAGTGCGCGTCCCAGCGATGCGCGGGTGAGCTCACCGCCGGAGAACGTCTCCAGCGAACGATCGAGCTGGGCGTCGTCGCGGAAGCCAAGCCCGTGGAGCGTCGACAGGGCGCGCTCGCGCCAGTTGTAGCCGCCGGCGTGCTCCAGGCGCGCCTGCGCCTCGGCGTAACGGTTGAGCGTCGACTCATCGTGCGCCCCGCCGGCCATGGCGTGCTCGAGCTCGGCCAACTGCACCTCAATCGCCACCAGCTCGGACGCACCGGAGAGCACGTAGTCACGCAGGGACAGACTCCGCTCCCGCGGCGGGCGCTGGTCGTGCAGCGCCACCTTCGCGCCCTTGGCCAGCATCAGCTCGCCCTGATCGACCGCGGCCCGGCCCGCGAGCATTCGCAGCAGCGTCGTCTTGCCGGCGCCGTTACGACCGGACAGGGTCATCCGGTCTCGGCGCTCGAGCTTGAACGAGATTCCGCGCAGGAGCGGCGCTCCGGCCGTGTCCTTGCCCAGGTCCGATGCGATCACGACGGCCATGGGCTCATGGTAGGAACACAGCCCGCGCGGAGTAGGATCGCGACATGCCCGCTCCTGCCTATCCGCCCGTCCCACCGGTCGAGCTTCCGCCCGCGCTGACCGTACGGGTGGCCGACCGGGGAGAGTTCTTCCTGCGCGATACGGGCGGCGACGGCCCGGTGGTGATGCTCTTGCACGGGTGGATGGCCACCGCCGACCTCAACTGGGTGGGCGCTTACGCGTCCCTCGCCGGCGCCGGCTACCGCGTCCTGGCCATCGACCATCGCGGCCACGGGCGCGGGCTGCGACCGATCGAGCCGTTCCGGCTCGAGGACTGCGCCGCCGACGCCGCTGCAGTCTTGCGAGAGCTCGGTGCCGCGCCCGCGACGGTCGTGGGCTACTCGATGGGAGGAGCCATCGCCCAGCTCGTCGCCTACCACCATCCCGACGTGGTCAGTGGCCTGGTCCTCAGCGGCACCGCCCAACACTGGCAGGACAAGCGGACCCAGCGATCGTTCAAAGCGATGGGCGCGCTCGGGCTGACGCTGTCGCTCGCGCCGCGGCGGTTCTGGCGCGCGGGTTTCCGCCGGATCGGAATCACGGACACGCGCAACGCCATCTGGCTCCAGTCCGAGCTGCTGCGCCACTCCGCCCGTGACATCGCCGAGGCGGGGCGAGAGCTCGGCCGCTTCGACTCGCGCCCCTGGCTGGGGCAGATCGCCGCTCCAATCGCCGTCGTGATCACCACCCACGACGACGTCGTGCCGACGTTCAAGCAGTGCCAGCTCGCCGAGGCCGCAGGCGGCCCGGTGTTCGAGGCCGAGCTCAACCACATGGAGGTCGTCTCGCGGGCCAAGCTCTACAACCCGCCCCTGCTGGAGGGCATCGCGGCGGTCGCCGCCGACGCACGGGTGAAGGCCGCGTAGCCATCCGATACGCTTGCTCCAAGATGCGTCGCACGAAGCTCTTGACCGCACTGTTGGTCTTCACCGTCACGCTGCTGAGCGTCGCCCCGGTGGCGCTGGCCGGCGAAACCGGCGGCGGCCAGGGCTGGTATGGGGAGACCAACGACAAGGTCATCACCAACGCGATGTTCATCGTGATCGGCTTCTTTCCCGCGGTGATCCTCACCTTCTCGCTGATCCAGTGGCGGCTGGACAAGCGCAAGCACGCGAAGATGGACGCCGCCAAGCGCCGGGCGGCCAACACCGACTGGCGCGGCGGCTGGTAGCACCGGCCGGACGATGAGCCACTTCATCACCGGGGCAACCGGGTTCATCGGGCGGCACCTGGTGCCGCTGCTGCTGGAACGCGAAGGCGACATCTTCGTGCTCGTCCGCGAGAACTCGCAGGACAAGCTCGCCACCCTGATCGAAGAAAAATGGGGTCCCGACGCGCCAGCGCGGATCAAGCCTGTGCTCGGCGATCTGAGCAAGCCGCGGCTGGGCCTGTCGAGCGAGCAGGTCGACGAGCTGACCGGCCAAATCGATCACTTCTTCCATCTCGCCGCGGTCTACGACATGACCGCCGACGAAGAGCTCAACCGGATCGCCAACGTCGAGGGGACGCGCCACGCCGTCGAGCTGGCCAACGCGCTCAGAGCCGGGGTCTTTCACCACACCTCGTCGATCGCCACGGCCGGGAAATTCAAGGGCCTGTTCCGCGAGGACATGTTCAACGAGGGCCAGAAGCTCGACCATCCCTACCACCGGACGAAGTTCGAGGCCGAGAAGATCGCCCGCACCCAGACCACGGTGCCCTGGCGTGTCTACCGCCCGGCGATCGTGGTCGGCAACTCGCTGACCGGCGAGATGGACAAGATCGACGGTCCGTACTACTTCTTCACCGCGATCAAGATGGCGCGGCATTACCTGCCGGGGTGGTTCCCGTTGGTGGGACCGGAGCTCGGTTACACCAACATCGTGCCCGTCGATTACGTCGCCGAAGCGATGGACCACATCGCTCACCAGCCGGGCCTCGACGGACAGGCCTTCCACCTGACCAACCCGAAGTCGCAGCGCTCGGGCGAGGTCATGAACACGATCGCCGCGGCGGCCCACGCGCCGCAGATGTCGATGCGGATCGACACCAAGATCCTTCAGGCGCTGCCCAAGGGCACGTTCTCGATGCTGATGGCGCTACCCGCAGCGAAGGGCGTCCGGCGCGCGTTGCTGGCCGACTTCGGCATCCCTGAGGAGGTGCTCGGTTACATCGGGCTGACGGCGCAGTTCGACACCCGGGACACCGAGCGCGCGCTCGAGGGCAGCGGGATCTCGATCCCCCCGCTCGGGAGCTACGCCGACAAGTTGTGGGACTACTGGGAGCGCAACCTCGATCCCGATCTGTTCAAGGACCGCAGCTTCGAGGGCGCGGTCAACGGCAAGACGGTGCTGATCACCGGCGCCTCGAGCGGCATCGGCAAGGCGGCAGCGTTCAAGATCGCCCGGGCCGGCGGGATCCCGCTGCTCGTCGCCCGCGGCGCCGAGAAGCTCGAGGAGACCCGTCAGCAGATCGAGGACACTGGCGCGACCGCCTACGCATACGCGGCCGACCTGTCCGATCCGGTGTCGGTCGAGGACCTGTGCGAGCGCGTGCTCGCCGACCATCCCGCGGTCGACATCCTGGTCAACAACGCAGGTCGCTCGATCCGCCGCTCGGTTGCCCTCTCCTACGACCGCTTCCACGACTTCGAGCGGACGATCCAGCTCAACTACCTGGGGACGATCAAGCTGATCATGGGCCTGCTCCCGCACATGCGCGAGCGCCGCTCCGGCCTGATCGTCAACGTCTCCTCGATCGGTGTCCAGACCAACCCGCCGCGGTTCTCCGCCTATGTCGCCTCGAAGGCGGCGCTCGACGCCTGGACCCGCGTCGTCGGCTCGGAGTGCATCGGGGACAACGTCCACTTCACCACCATCCACATGCCGCTGGTGCGTACGCCGATGATCGCGCCGACGAAGATCTACGACTCCTTTCCCACGATCTCTCCGGAGGAGGCCGCCGACCTGGTCTGCGAGGCGATCCGCGCCAAGCCCAAGCAGATCAACACGCGCCTCGGGACCTTCGGCGAGGTGGCCTACACATTGTTCCCCAAGGCAGTCGACCAGATCCTCTCGACGGCCTACAAGGTGTTTCCCGACTCCGCCGCCTCCAAGGGTCAGAAGGACCCTGAGGAGCACGCATCGACCGAGCAGGTCGCGCTTGCGCATCTGATGCGCGGCGTGCACTGGTAGCGCCGCAGCCCGGCCGATGAGTTCCGCGGACCTCCCGCTGCCGCCCCGAGAGGCGCTCGCCGAGGTCCGGGTCCGCGCGCCGTCGCGGGGCAACCGGCGACTCGAGCGCCTGCTCGAGGCCGTCAACGCCGACGAGGAGGTCAAGGCGTGGTGGCATGTCTCCGCCGTCAACGCGACTCGCCGGCTCGGCATGTCCGACCACTCATGGGTCCACATTCAGATCGTCCTCAACATCGGGCTCCGGCTCGCGCGCCTGCTGTTCCGGCGCGGAGTGATCCCGAGCGTCACCGCCGACTACGGCATGTCCGAGCGCGACGCCGAGGTGGTGATCGCCGCCGGCTGCCTGCTGCACTGCGTCGGGATGTCGATCCACCGCGACGACCACGAACGATTCAGCCTGTTCCTCACCGCCGACAAGCTAGGAGCGTTGCTCGCCGACGTCTACGAGGAGCCCGAGCGTACGATCATCGCCTCGGAGACCCTGCACACGATCATCGGCCACCGCCGTAAGGGCAATCCGTTCACCGTCGAGGCCGGAATCGTCCGCGTCGCCGATGCCCTCGACATGGCCCGTGGTCGCTCCCGGGTGCCGTTCGAGGCCGGCCATCAGAACATCCACTCGCTGTCGGCCTACGCAATCGAGGAGGTCAAAATTTTGGCCGGGCGCGATCGTGCGGTGCGGGTGGAGATCGCGATGTCCAACAGTGCCGGGATCTACCAGGTCGACGAGCTGCTGGCCACCAAGCTGCGAGGCTCAGGACTCGAGGAGCACATCGAGGTGATCGCGCGGATCGAGGCCGAGCACGAACAGCGTCTTCTGCCCGTGTTCCGGATCTAGTGGGCCCCACTACCGCCCGGTTACGCCTCGCCCTCCAGCAGCAACCCCTCCCGCACGCCGCCGCGGCCGATCTGCAGCGCCGTGCCGAACAGCTCCGACGCCGCCTCCAGGATCAGCAGCCCGGCGGGCAGCAGTCGCACGCGTTCGAGGTCCAGGGCGAAACGCCGCGCCACTTCGGCGGCCCGCTCAGTAGCCAGCAGACGCAGCGAACGCGCAAACGCATCCGGATCGAGTAGCGGCCCGGCGAGCCGGCGCAGCGACGACGCGCTGCCCCCTACCGCCACCGCCTCCGCCGGCCTGGGTACCTCCAGGCCGCCCATCACCTGTGCAACCTGAGCGCGCGCCTGCGCCAGCTCGTGCTCGGACGGAGGATCGGAGCGCAGGCAGCGGTCCGCGATGTCCCCGGACCCCAGGCCAAACGAGGTCGACCAACTGACCCGGTTCGGTGCCTGGCCGACCACGAGCTCCGATGAACCGCCGCCCACGTCAACTACACCGAGCGGGCCCGCGGGGACGTGATCGAGCGTCTGCGCCGCCCCAACGAAGGCGAGCCGGGCCTCCTCCTGGCCGGAGAGAATCTGCACTTGCAGTCCACATGCCTCGCGCACGGCAGCGGTCAGCTCCGCGCCGTTGGCCGCGCGCCGAATCGCCGCCGTGGCGACGCCGCGTACCTGCACCGAACCAAGCTCGCGGGCGGCTGCCAGCTGCGCGCTGACCACCTGCGCGACCTCGGTGATCTTGGCCTGCGGGATCGTGCCGCCTATCTCGAGCTCTCGACCGATCCGGGTGAATGCCCGCTCCTGATGGACCTCCAGCAACTGACCGGCTTCGCACTCGGCCACGAGCAGACGCGTCGTGTTCGAGCCGATGTCGATGCAGGCGCGGCGCAAGGCGTTCCTACGCTACCGCCTGCGGACCGCCGCGGGAGCCAAAACCGGTCCACACCCCCGGCGGTGATAAGCACGACGCCCGCTCCGGCTGCCGCGAGCGCCACGCGGGGCCTGCCAAGGGTCAGCGAGATGCCCGGCCTACAGGCGCCCGTGGCATGAACCTTCAGTACCTCGCGCACGCTGCCATCATGCCTCAGGTGACGGATCCAGCGATCGCCGTGCACGGCCTGCGCAAGACCTATGCCGACTTCGAGGCCGTCCGGGGACTCGACTTCGAGGTCCAGCGCGGTGAGGTGTTCGGCCTGCTCGGACCCAATGGGGCGGGCAAGACGACGACCGTCGAGATCCTCGAGGGCTACCGTGAGCGCACCGAGGGCGAGGTCAGCGTGCTCGGCTTCGATCCGGGGGAGCGCCCGCGCGCGCTGCGCGCGCGGGTCGGCATCGTGCTTCAGAGCACCGGGCTCTACCGCCACATCAGGGTGCGCGAGGCGCTCGTGCACTTCGCGTCGATGTACCCGCATCCGCGCAGCGTCGACGAGGTGATCTCGTTGACCGGGCTGCAGGGCAAGGAGGACGCGATGTCCCGAACCCTCTCCGGCGGCCAGCTGCGCCGCCTGGATCTCGCCCTCGCGCTGGTTGGCGACCCGGAGCTGATCTTCCTCGACGAGCCGACGACCGGCTTTGATCCCGCCGCCCGGCGCAATGCGTGGGCGGCGATCCGGTCGCTCAAGGAACTCGGCAAGACCGTGCTGCTGACCACCCACTACCTCGACGAAGCCCAGGAACTCGCTGACCGGGTGGCGATCATCAAGGACGGCCGGATCCTGGTCGAGGGCGCACCGACTGAGCTCGGAGCGGGGCCGGGCGACGCCCCGTACATGGTGTCCTACCGCGACGGTCAGGGTGTTCTGGTGCAGCAGCAGACGGACGATCCCACCGTGCTGCTGCACGAGCTGACCGGCGCGGCGTTGGCTCGCCACGAGCGGCTCGAAGGTCTGACGGTGACACGCCCGACGCTCGAGGACGTGTACCTCGAGCTGACCGCAGAGGCAAGCGAGAATGGCTGACGCGCTCGCGCTGGCTTGGCGGCAGTACCGGCTCGAACGGCGGCTGTTCTGGCGCAATCCGAGCGCCGCCTTCTTCAACTTCCTGCTGCCGCTGCTGTTCCTCGCGTTGTTCGGCGCGATCCTGAACGGCAACCAGCACGATCTCAACGTGATCGTTCCGGGCATCGCGGGGATGAGCGTGATGTCGACGACCTTCAGCGCCCTGGCCTTCAACATGACCTTTCTGCGTGAGCAGGGCGTGCTCAAGCGGATCCGCGGCACGCCGATGCCGGGGATCTCGTATCTGCTCGGGATCGCCGGAAACGCAATCACCAACACCGCCCTGCAGATCCTGATCATCACGGTGGCGGGGCGGATCTTCTTCGGTACCGGCTGGCCGAAGGACTGGGCGGAGCTGATCGTGTTCGTCGCGGCCGGCGTGATCTGCTTTGCCTCCCTCGGCGTCGCGTTCTCGCACGCCATCCCCAACTTCGACTCCGCGCCCGCTTATGTGAACGCCGTCTTCCTGCCCGTGATCTTCGTCTCCGGCGTGTTCTTCGACTCGGCCAGGGCTCCGGGCTTTCTCAAGGGCATCGCCCAGGCCCTGCCGCTCAAGCACCTGATCGAAGGCCTCTCCGGCGCGATGGTCAAGGGGACCTCGCTCGGCACCAACATCAGTGCGCTCGGGGTGATCGGCGCCTGGGCGGTGCTCGGGGTGGCGCTGGCCGTGCGCGGCTTCAGCTGGGAGCAGCGGCGCAGCTGAGAGCGGTGGGGCGCGTCCGGGGACGTGCGCGCGGGCTGCGCCGTCGCGGTGACCATGAGCGGGGACAAGATCGCGCGTTGCTTCGCGTCCGGACACGAAGCCTCCCCCGATGCGAGCAACGGACAGATCTGAGACGATCACGCGTACCAGGTGCGGCCGGGACGGGGCGCACCAGAACACCGGGGAGGGGTTTCATGTCTCAGCAAGTGGAGTTCGGCCGAGGCGCTATCGCCAAGGTCCGGAGCTTTTGGGTCGGGTTCGGACTGACGGTGCTCACGCTCGGGATCTACTACTACGTCTGGTATTACCTGCTCAACGACGAGCTGAAGGACATCGGGATTGCCAAGGACGACCCCAACCTGGCTCAGTCCAGTCCGACGAACTCGGTGATCGCGGTCACCATCGGCGGGCTGATCCTGGTTCCGTCGATCATCTCGGTCTATAACTTCGGCGCCCGGATCAAGCGTGCTCAGCGGCTCGTGGGGATCGATGAGAGCGAAACGATCAACCCGACGCTGGCCATTCTGCTGCTGTTCCCCGGCGCCGTGCTGGTGATACCGGCCCTTGCGCACTACTGGTACGTGACCAAGCACCAGAACGCAGCAGTCCAGGCCGCGTCCGGTCTGGCCCCCAGCGGGGAAGTGGTGGCGCCATTGTCGACGGCGGGGATTTAGCCGGGGGCTCAAGCCTCAGACAGCGAAGCCCGGCGGCACCGTTCCCCGTATCTCTACCGACACAGCGCCCAGGGGTGAGCGCTCCCACTCCTCCTTCAGCCACGAGTACAGGATCACGTCGTGAACCCGGTCGCCGTGCCGATGCCAGCGGCGCAGTACGCCCTCGCGGGCCAAGCCGAGCTTGCCGAGCGCCGCCTGCGAGCGCGGGTTGTCCACGTCGGCATAGGCGCCGAGGCGCTCGAGCCCCAACCGCTCGAAGGCCAGCCAGGCGATCAGGGACTTGGAGGCCTCGTTGGCGCCGCTGCCCCAGTGCCCACGGCCGAGCCACGTCCCCACGACGGCGCGTCGGTCACGCAAGTTGAATTCCGACAGGCCGGTCACGCCGAGCGGCCCGGACGGGCCGACGATCAGAAACTCGAGTCGCTCACCGCGCTCGCGCTGGCCGGCCAGCCGCGCGATGTAGGCCGTTGGCTCCTCCAAGGAGCGGTAGGGGCCCCAGGAGAAGTACCGGGTCACCTCGGGATCGGAGCCCAGCTCGAACAACGCCGGCGCGTCGGCCCCGGTGGGGTAGCGCAAGCTCAGCCCGGGGGTGCTCAGTTCCACGGCGGCGATGCTATCCACGGACCGTGTTCGTCGCCGGCGAGCGGTAGGCTCGCCGCTCGATGAAACAGCTTGCCGACGACGTCTACTCCTCGACGGGTTCCCGCCGTATGCGATCAACGTGTACGTGATCGGTGATGTGCTGGTCGACGCGGCGACCCGCCACGCAGCGTCGCGGATCCTGCGCCAGGTACGCGGAAGGGGCCTCACCACCCATGTCCTGACCCACGCTCACCCAGACCACCAGGGAGCCAGCCACGCAGTCTGCGAGGCGTTGGGACTTCCCCTGTGGTGCGGCGACGCGGATGCCGCGGCGGTCGAGGACGGCAAGATCATGGAGCGCCAGCCGAAGCATCCGCTCAACGTGCTGATCGGCCTCACATTTCCCGGACCGCCGCATCCGGTCGCGCGGCGCCTGCACGAGGGCGACCAGGTCGCCGGCTTCGAGGTCCTCGACACGCCTGGTCATTCCGCCGGTCACATCTCGCTGTGGCGGCCGGGGGACCGGACGCTCATCACCGGCGACGTGTTCACCAACATCGACACGCTCACGGGAATCCCGGGTTTACACGAGCCGAAGCCGTTCTTCACTCCGGATCCGAGCAGGAATCGACAGTCGATGCGGCGCCTGGCGGCCCTCGAGCCGGAGCTCGTTCTGTTCGGCCACGGCCGCCCGCTGCGGGACTCCGCGAAGCTCCGCGAGTTCGCCGCGACGTTGCCACGCAGCTGACGATCCGGCGCCTGGCATCCTTTGCCTATGTCGACCGGCCCCCGCTCGTGGCACGCGAGCCATTCGTTCTCCCACCTCCAGTTCCCTCCGCAGCGCCTGGCCGCTCAGCGCGGCGCCACCGTCTCGGTCTGCCTGCCCGCACGCAACGAAGCCGCCACCATCGGTCCGATCCTGGAGCAGCTCGCGCCGCTAGTCGAACTCGGCGTGGTCGATCAGATCGTCGTGGTCGATCACTCGACCGATGGGACGAGCGAGATCGCACGGGCGCACGGCGCCGAGGTGTACGACCAGGAGCTGCTGATGCCGGAGTTAGGTCCGGTGCTGGGCAAAGGGGACGCGATGTGGCGGGCCCTGCGGGTCCTACGCGGCGAGATCGTCTGCTTTCTCGACGCCGACTCCGAGCAATTCGGGGCCCACTTCGTCTGCGGACTGCTCGGCCCGTTACTCTGCGAGCCGCGGATCGGCTTCGTCAAGGGCTTCTACCGTCGCCCCTTCCGGATCGGCGAGCTCACCCTCCGCGACGGCGGCGGCCGCGTCACTGAGCTCACCGCCCGGCCGCTGCTGAACATGTTCTATCCGGACCTGGCGGCGGTGGCCCAGCCGTTGGCCGGCGAGATCGCCGCCCGGCGGGACGTTCTGGCCCGCCTGCCCTTCGTGACCGGGTACGGCGTGGACATCGCGCTGCTGCTCGATGCGTACGCCCTGATCGGCCTCGAGGGGATCGCCCAGGTTGACCTCGACGTCCGTCAGAACGCTCACCAGCCTCTACAGGACCTAGGTCCGATGGCGTTTGCCGTACTACAGGCCGTCAGCGTCCGCCTGCGGCGCGAAGGCCGCCTGTCCGGCGCTTTGCCCTCGACGCTGCTGGCCGCAGACGAGGATGGCCTGACCGCGGTCGAGAACGAGCAGGTCGAACGACCGCCGCTGGCAGACCTGCTTGCGGCAGCCTGAAAGCTGGTGAACTGCCGCCATGCGATCCATCCGTCCCAGTTGCCCGGCGGTGATCGTTGCGCTGATGCTCGGGGTCTGCGGCTGCGGCGCCGCCTCGGCCTCCCGTTCCACCAGCGCTACGACGCCAGCCGGCGGCAATGCACTCGGTCTCCAGGCCCACCCCCAGGCGGTGGAACCGACCGTGGGGGCCGCCCCGATTGCCGCCGGGGGGACCGATCCGGTCGGCGACCCGAACGCCCATGCTGTGTCCCTGGCCGAGGTCAAGCGCGAGCTGAAGATCGTCCAGGAGCTGAATTCGCTGGGCGCGGGCCAGGGCTTCGTGTTCCCGGTCCTACCGCAATCGGTCGTCGCTCCTCCCAGCACGTGGTCGCCCGATCAGGGCGTCGACATCTCAACCAGGGGCGCAGCATGCGGTGCCGGCGCCGTCCTGGTGGCCGTCACCAACGGAGTGATCGTCCAGGAGGGCATCTCGGGCTTTGGACGCTCCGCCCCGGTGCTCAGGGTGTCCGGGGGCCCGCTCAACGGGCGCTTCATCTACTACGGCCACGCCGCCCCGGCGCTGGTTCCGATCGGCACGGTCGTCCGTGCCGGCGAGCCGATCGCCGAGATCGGCTGCGGGGTCGTCGGGCTCTCGACCGGGCCGCATCTGGAGATCGGGATCAGCGCGGTCAACGGCCCCACCTGCTGCCCCGGGAACGGACAGACGGCACCGGCGATGCTGAACCTGCTGCAGCGGCTCTATACAGGCTAAGGAGGCGAGCCGAACGCTCGCCGCGCTGCGCGTGCGCCTGCGACCGCTCGTTCGCTGAATCCGTAGGTTCCCTGATCACGCAACTCGCTCGCTGCCTCGACCAGCGCGCCGATGGCGTTGAACGCGAACGCGCCGCCCACGGAGACGCGGCTGACCCCCGCGGCGGCGAGGGCGGCCACCGGCGGAGCGCTGCGGAGGGCGAGAACGTTCACGGGGCGGTCGACCGAACGCACGAGCTCGGTGATGTCGTCGATCGATGTCAGCCCCGGCGCGTACAGCACGTCCGCGCCTGCCTCCTGGTAGGCCTGGAGACGGGTGATCGTGTCAGCCAGCTCCGGCCGCCCGTGCAGGTAGTTCTCGGCGCGAGCGGTCAGCACCAGCCTCACCGGCCCCGCGTGGGCAGCCTGCGCTGCCGCGACGATCCGCTCCCGGGCCAGCCCGAAGTCGTAAATCGGAGCGTCGTCGCTACTGCTGAAGTCCTCGATCGAGCAGCCCGCGAGGCCCGCCTCCCGGGCGGCGGCGACTGCTTGCTCCACCGCCGCGGGGTCCTCGCCGAAGCCGTTTTCGAGATCGGCGGAGACCGGGAGATCGGTCGCAACGACGATTGCGGCGGCGTGGGCCAGCGCCTCCTCGCGGGTGACCGAACCGTCCAGGCGCCCGAGCGTGGCCGCAAAGCCGCCGCTCGTACTGGCCAGAGCGTGGAAGCCCAGCGAGGCGAGCAGCTTCGCCGAGCCGGCATCCCAGGGGTTTGGCAGCAGCAGCGGGTCGCCGGGGGTGTGGAGCGCGAGGAATCGTTGCGCCCGATCGGCCGGGGCAGTCATCGCGCCGGTAGGTGCGCGAGGACCTGGTAGATCGAAGCCCATCCGGTCTGAAAACCCATCCGCGCCGCGCGCAGGTACAGCCGCCAGATCCTCCCGCGCTCGATTCCGGCCAGCTCCACCGCGCGCTCGTAGTTCGCGTCGAACCGCTCGATCCAGTGGCGCAGCGTCTCGGCGTAGTCCTCCGCAAGGCCTTCCACATGGCGGGTGACGAAGCCGGCCCGCTCGAGCGCGAGCTCGATCCTCGACAGCGGCAGGGGCACTCCGTCCGGGAACACAAACCGTTCGGAGAACGGCCCTTCGTCGGGGGTGTCGAAGTCCTTGAGCTTGGCGATTCCGTGATTGAGCAGCCGGCCGCCGGAGACCAGCAGGCTGGCCAGCCGCGCCGCATAGAGATCGATCCGCTCCTCCCCCACATGCTCGACCATGCCGATGCTGACGATCGCGTCGAACGGATCCTCCACGACCTCGCGATAGTCGGCGATTCGGATCTCGACCCGATCAGCCACGCCCGCCTCCCGCACGCGCTCACGGGCCAGCTCGGCCTGTCGCTCAGCCAGCGTCACCCCGAGCACGCGGACTCCGTGGTTCCGGGCCGCATGGATGGCAAAGCTGCCCCAGCCGCATCCGACGTCGAGCACGCGGTCTCCCTGCTTGAGGTCCAGCTTGCTGCAGACCAGTTCAAGCTTGGCCTCCTGAGCCGCTTCGAGCGTGGTCGCCCCACGAGAGAACAACGCGCAGCTGTAGGTCATCGAAGAATCGAGAAACAGCGAGAAGAATTCGTTGCCGACGTCGTAGTGGTGCCTGACCGCCGCGCGATCACGGGCGAGCGTGTGCCGTTCGCCGCGCAATCGAAGCTCGGCCGCGGGAGGGCCGGGCGGCAGGGTCAGTCCGCAGGCACGCAGCACGGACAGGGCCAGGCGCGCCTGCTGGCGCAGCGACAGCGTCGGCGGCTCGAAGCTGTCGACGATGCCGAGCGCAGCTTCCATGTCGTCGACCTCGATCAGGCCGGCTACGTAGGCCCGGCCGATTCCGAGCTCGCCGGGCGCGCGCAACGCGTGCGCCAGCGCCCGGGGGGACCGGAGTACGAACGTGGGCGCGTTCGCTTCAGTCGCCTCAACGGTGCTGCCATCCCAGAAGCGCACGGCGAACGGCCGCTGGGGCAGCGCCGCGCGGAGCTCACGCTGAAGTGGCGCAGTGCGCGCCAGCAGCGCCCGAGTCACGCCGCCGAGGCAGCAGCCCGTCGCTTCATCCGGTCCTCGTCAACGCGGACGACGTCCCAGGCCAGGCCCAGAAATTCAAGCGTCCGGATGATCGCGGCGGACGGATCCAGCTGCCAGCGCCGCAGCCCGTGCCGGTAGGAGGTCGGGAATGCGTGGTGGTTGTTGTGCCACGCCTCGCCCCAGGTGGGAATCGCCAGCCAGGCCAGATTCCGGGACTGATCGCCGGTGTCCCAATCCTTGCGCCCGAAGAAATGGCAGAGCGAGTTGATGCTGAAGGTGGCGTGGTGCATGAGGAAGATCCGCGCGGCGCCGCCCCACAAGAGCGCCGTCAGCCCACCGGCAACGCTGCCGCTCAGCGCGACGCCCAGCCCGAACGCCGCGGCCAGGCCGGCCACCACCCAGAGCACGAACGTGCGGTCGACAAAGCGAATCAGCGGATCGGCCAGGAGATCCTTGGCGTAACGAGTCTCGTCGGCCACCTCCATGTCGCTGAACACCCAACCGACGTGGGCGTGGGTGAGGCCGCGGAGCGCGCCCATCCACCCGGTCCCGTGCCCGTGCGGACTGTGTGGATCGCCGGCCTCATCGGAGAACTGATGGTGCTTTCGGTGCGTTGCCACCCAGTCGATCACCGGGCCCTCGGCCGCGGCAGAGCCCAGCGCGGCGAAGGCTGCGCGCAGCAGCCGGTTGCATTTGAAGCTGCGGTGCGTCAGCAGGCGGTGGAAACCAACCGTGATGCCGGTGCCGATCACCGCGTAGCTGAGCGCCAGGATCAGGATGTCCTGCCAGGCCAGAAGGTTGCCCATCCACCCGAACCACATCCCGATCGCGAGCATGATCGGCGGGACTGCAGTCACCACGCCACTCGCGATGCGATCGACAAGCGGCATCGAGACTGGTCGTACGTCTGAGACGGCTTCCGAAGCAGTCACTGGTCCCATGATTGGTTCTCCTGTCTGGCGGGTCTGGCGGGCCACCCGGCAGCCGTCCGACGTCGTGGTGCGAATCACTGAGCTTACTGATCTATTCGGGCGCAGGGACCAAGTCCCCCGATCCTAGATCGGCCCTGGCGCAGAGGCCGGGTGGCTCATCCCCGGGTCGCCCGGGTCCGAGCGTCCACGCCTTCCTCCCGCCGTCGTGGCCCTCGCGAACCGCCGCGGTGCAGGAGGCAGCCGCCCCCCGGTCGAGAGCCAGGACCCGGCGAGGATCAGCAACAGTCCGGCGACCGCCCCCGCGCCGGGCTGCTCACCGAGCAGGAGCACCCCAAGCGCGACCGCGACGACGGGATTGACGTAGGTGATCACGGTCGCGCGACTCGTCCCCACCTCACCGATCAGGCCGGCGAAGATGACGAAGGCAGCGCCTGTGCAGAGCAATCCCAGGACGACGACGCTGGCGACCGCGCCGGCGGACGGCGCGGCGGTCGGTAGCGCGAAGGCCGCCAGCGGCGCGAGCAGCACCGAGACGATGGCCAGGCTCGCGCCCATCGTGGCGCGCGGATCGAGTCCCGTGAGGCCGTGCTTGAGCACCATCGGCCCGATCGCGTAGCCGACCGCGGCGAGCAGGATCGCACCGGTTCCCAGCAGCGCCCCCGATTCCCCCACCAGGTCGATTCCGACCAGTGCGATGACGCCGCCGAAGCCGATCAGCAGCCCCGCCGCCCGCAGCGGCGTCGGCCGCTCGGACGGGTCGAAGCGAAGGGCCAGCAGCGCCGCGATCAGCGGGACCGAGGCGATCACGATCGCCGCCACCGAGGAGGGCACATGCGTCTCGCCGGCCGCGATCAGCGGAAACGGGATGGTGATCTCGGCAACTCCGTACGCCAACAGCCACCGGAAGCGTCCGCGCACGGTGCCGAGCGTGCCCGCGCGCCAGGCCAGTCCCAGCAGCACGAGCGCGGCCAGCGTGACCCGCGTCCAGGCCAGCGCGAGCGGGGGAAAGCCACCGCGGACCGCGATCCGGATGAACAGGTACGGGACACCCCAGATCACCGACATCGCGGTGAAGGCCAACCACGCGCGCCTGCTCATCGGAGCAGTCTGGCATGCCAGGCTCGGTAGCTCGGGGGAGGGGCAAGCCAGGACCTGCGCGTGCTTTGTCCGCGCACCGGGTAGGCCAGAGTTTGAACATCGATAGAGGAGTCACAGGTTGTCTGAACAGAACTCTGAGAGGACCGCCGGCGGGGTCGTCGGCAAGGTTCTCGGCAAAGCGAAGGAAGCGGTGGGCTCGGCTACCGGCCGGGATGATCTGGTCCGAGAGGGGCGCCTCCAGGAGGCGCAGTCTGAAACTGAGCTCAAGGCGCGTAAGGACGCAGCGCAGGCGCGGCAGAGTGAGGAGCAGGCTCAGCTCGAGCAGCAACGCACCGAGACTGAGATCGAGCGCAAGCGGCTTCAGAACGAGGTCGCCGCTCAAGGGCGGGAGCAGGAGGCCGCGCAGGATCGCAGCGACGCCGAGCGTCACGCAGCGGCCGAGGCCCGCCAACAGGATGCAGCGGCCGAGCGGCAACGTGAGACCGAGCACGCTTCCGCCGACCGCACCGAGCATCAGGCCGAGCAGGCGCGACTGTCGGCCACCGAAGACGCGATCAAACTCGATCGCGCGGCACGGGAGGCCGAGGAGCGAGCAGCCCGGATCGACCCAGAGGTGTCAAAGTGAACGTACGTGCCATCCCCAGAGCAACCGTAGATCGCTACCTGAGGATCGCTCGCCTGCCCCTCGATATCGCCACCCGGCTGTTGCCGGGCCGCCGCACTGGCGCCGGCTCGGCGGCGAAGCTCGCGGTCGACCGTGCCGATGCGACCGCCCGGGCGGTGGCCGGGACGGTGCTGCGCGATCCGGCGCTCCGCGAGGATGCGCGCCGGCGTCGCGCCGCGGCGCAGGAGCGCACTCGGGCGCTCAAGCTGCGGACCCAGGCCGAGCAGACGGCAGACGTGGCGCAAGTGCGTGTCGAGGAGCGTCATGACCAGGCCCAACGCCGCCGCCAGCAGGCTGATACCAAGGCGAAGACTCGGCGACAGAGTGCCTCCGAGGAGCATCAGGAGAAGTCCCAGCGTGCTAGCGCAGCCGAGAAGCGCCGGCGGGAAGCCGCCCGCGAGGCCAAGGCGCGTGAGGACGCAAAGGTCGATGAGGTCGCGCCTCGGGCTCGGCTCGAGGCGCTCGATGCCAAGGCGGACGCGGAGCGAACGCACGAGAAGGCCCTCGTCGAGAGCGACGAGGCGGCCCGTCTCGGCGACGCTGCCGCGAAGGTGAAGGCCGCGCGCAAGACCGGCTGAGTGCGCGAAGCGCGCGGTTCGGCGTCGCGTCCGGCTCAGGCCGTCGCGACGCCGAACCGCGTCACCACCATTTCTGTTCGCGAGCCTCGTCGGTCTCGCCCGTCCGGTCCAATCCGTCAAGCGTGGACAGGTCGGTGTCGGCGAGCTCGAAATCGAAGATTTGAGCGTTCTCCTCGATCCGCTCGCGGTGGGTCGATTTCGGGATCACGATCGCCTCGCGCTGGATGCACCAGCGCAGCAGGACCTGAGCCGGCGTGCGCCCGACCCGCTCGGAGATCTCCGTGACCTTCGGATCGTCCAAATGCTTTCCGGTTCCGAGGGGGCTGTAGGCCTCGAGTGCGAGATCGTGCTCAGCGCACGCCGCAAGCAGCCCCCGGCGGTACTCGAACGGGCTGAACTGCACCTGGTTGACGACTGGAGGCGTGCTGGCGACACCGATTACCTCGGCCAGCTCCGTGGCGCTGAAGTTGGAGACTCCGATCGAGCGAGCGTGGCCGCGCTCGCAGGCCCGTTCCATTCCCGGCCACGCCCAGGTCGAGCCTCCCTGGGGCCAGTGGATGATGTACAGGTCGACATAGTCAACGCCCAATCGGCGCAGACTCCGCTCCGCCTCGGCCGCGGGGTCATCGTGGGCGGGATAGAACTTGGTGGTGAGAAAGATCTGCTCACGAGGGACCCCGCTGTCTCGCAGCGCTCGCCCGACGCTCTCCTCGTTGCCGTAGGCCTGAGCGGTGTCGATGTGCCGGTAGCCCAACTCCAGCGCCCAGCGAACCGCGTTCTCGCAGTCGCCTCCATCCGGAACCTGCCACACCCCGAGTCCCAGCCACGGCATCTGTGCGCCGTCGGCCAGGGTACGTGAGCGATCCAATGGTGCTGCGGCCGGTTCTGGCATCTCCGTCTCCTGTGATCGAATTCTCCCGTCAGCCTAGAGCGAGCTGCAAGATGCCGATCGAAGAGCGATGGTCGCCGACCTCGGGCGGCTCCACACGGCCAGCCATCAGGTCGCGGTCGCTGAGACCAAGGCCGTCTTCCAACCGGCCTCGAGGGCGTGCTAAGCGATCGAGTCGATCGTGAGCCGGCGCTCGCCCGCTGGGGTCTGAACGTCGATTGCGTCGCCGACACGGCGGCCGATCAGTGCCTTGGCGATCGGCGAGGCGACGGACAACGAACCCTGCGAGGGCTTGGCTTCATGCGGAGACACGATCCGGAAGGTCCGCTGGTTACCCGAGGAGCCGTCTGTGTAGGACACCGTCGATCCGTGCTCGACAATTTCCGTCGAGCCTGTCGTCTCGACCACGGTCGCGCTGCGAACGGATGCGCGGAGCTTGAGAATCCTCGTCTCCAGGTGCGCCTGGTCCTCCTTGGCTGCGTGATATTCCGCGTTCTCCTTTAGGTCCCCCCACTCCCGCGCCGTCTTGATCCGGGCCGCGATCTGCGTACGACCCGTACTCTCGAGCTCGCGGAGCTCTCGCTGCACGGTCGCGAGCTCTTCGGCCGTCATCGTGATGCCGTCGTCCATGGCTTCTAACGCTAGCGCAGCCACGATCCGATGCGTTCTGTCCGCCTCGGACTCCCGGCGTAGCCGCCGCCATCCGCGCGGGCCATGCGGTCATCGTGGTCCACGGGATCGAATACAACCGCACCGGATCTACGACAAACGGGCTTGATCGCAGCGAGCGCAAAGGCTCTCTGCCCGGAATGGCCAGGTTCTCTAGACCAGGTTCGCCTGCACCACGCAGTCGAGCCGCAACTCGTTCCTCGGGGTCTGTTCGAACCGCAGGCGCGCACGCTTGCCGCTTAGCTCGAGCGTCGCAACCTCGTTCTCAAAGTAAGGGCCGGCCTGCATCTGCCACGCGATCTCGGGCGGGGGCAGCCGCGCTGAGCGCGCGAGCAGCTTCCCGATCCATCTGGCGCCACGGCTGGGGGCAACTCGGTTGGCCAGCTCCAGCGGTGGGTCAAGGGAATGCCGGAACGGAGAACACACGGCTTGGTAGAGGCTGCTGGCGACCGGTCGCCCGGGGAATCTGGCCTCGGCCAAGTACGCGTAATGGACGTCTCCGGAAAGCAGAATGATCGACGCCGGCGCGGCGCCGCGCTCACCGGCTGCGACCTCTCGCAGCGACCGCGCCAAGCGGTCGAAGGACGAACGGAAGGCGGCCCAGTGCTCTAAGTCGATCGCGCGGCGCAGCCGTTCACCCAACCGAGCGCCGGCGGATCCCCAGGCGCCTGCGCAGAGGGCCTCGTCCCAGCCCTCGAGATCGTGGATCGCGTGCGGGAGCAGAAACGGGAGCGACGTGGCAACGAGGAGGTGATCGACGTCGCCCCCGAGCTCCTTATTGATCCAGCCCCATTCGTCGTCATCGACCATCTCTCGCCTGTCGCCCTCGAGCAACCGGCCGGCACGTGAGTCGATCACCACCAGCCGTGAGCGGCCGAGCGCACGGGCGTAACTCCAGCGGCTACCAGCGGTGGTCCGCTCGGCCTGGCGCGCGAACTGCCGCAGGAGCGGCCCGGCATCGTCGACCGCCTGTGCTCGCTGGAAAAGCTGATCCTCGCCCAGCTCCCGCGGTGAGAGATTGCCGAGGTGCTGGTAGAGCCAGTACGAAACCAAGGCTCCGACGATCCGCTCTGAGAACCACTCGTACTTGCGCACATCCCGCTTCCACGCGGCTGAGGTGTTCCAGTCGTCGATTACCTCGTGGTCGTCGAAGATCATCGCGCTCGGAACGACGGACAGAAGCCAGCGAATCAACGGCTCATCCCACGCCTCGCGGTAGAGGCACGTGTACTCCTCGAAGTCAGCCACCCCCTCCCCGGGCGGCTCACGGGTTGACCGCCGGGAGCGGATGAACTCACGCGTGCGCGGGGAGGCGTCGTCACCGTAGACCTGATCGCCGAGCATCAACAACAGCGCGGGCCACTCCTCCGGCGACTGGCCTGACAAGCGGTGGGCCAGCGCCTGGAGGGCGTCGACCCCACGGCCCTCGCGGTCCTCGGTTCGCTTGAGCACATACGGCCGCTCGTGCGGAGCAGCCACCCGGCAGGAGCCAAATGCGATTCGGACTCCTCGCTCGGGATGAAGCGTGCGGATCCGGCTGGCCGGCAGCGCACTCAGCGGATCAGGCCACCGTGACTCTCCGTCGAGCGCGACCGTGTATTCGCGACTCTCGCCCGGCTCGAGCCCCTCGACCGCGACGAGGGCGTAGTGATGTCCGGAAACGTGAAACGTGCGAGCCCGGTGCCCGAGGATCTCAACCTCGGTCGGACCGTCTGTCTCCACCCAAACGGTCGCCTCGCGCTCGCCGACATAGCGCAGCAGCGGTCCCAGGATCAATTGCGCCACGACACGTAGCTTCCCAGCTATCCGACCCGCCGAAACGGCAGCCCCTAGGTGCGTGAGGCGACCGCCGATGCTCGCTCAGCCGCCCCGGCCAACGACTCGAACGCCTGCGCCGCGGCCACCGGCCCGCCCGCCTGGGCGAAGCCATCGGCCACCCGGCGCGCGCCGGGGGTCTTGGTCATCGCCTCTCGGACCTTGTCCCGCAGCCGCTCCGCGGTCAGGCGCGACGCCGGGAGGCGAGTACCTGCGTCCGCCATCTCGACCCGGCGCGCGACCTCCAGCTGGTCGCGGCCGAACGGAACGACGCATACCGGCACGCCGGCAGCAAGCGCCTTCTGGGTCGCGCCGGCGCCGCCGTGGGTGATCGCGCAGGCGGCCCGGGCGAGGATTGGTGTGTGGGGCAGAAATGGCTCGATCAGCGCGTTGGCTGGCAGCTGACCGCGCGGCATCTCGACCGAAGGGACGGTGGCGATCACCTGGACGGGCTCCTCGGCGAGTGACTCGAGGGTGGTCGTGACCAGACGGCCGTCGTCCTGAAACTCCGATGAGGTGCTGACCAGCACCAGCGGTCGCTCAAGACCGTCGAGCCACTCGGGTGCTTCCGCGGGTGGCTCCCAACAGCACGGGCCGACCATTCGCACCGAGGTCGGCCAGTCCGAGCGTGGATACTCGAACGGCTCGGCGGTCATGTAGAGGATCAGCGGGGGCACGGTGTACATCTCGTCGATCGTCGAGAACGGTCGCACCCCAACCGACGCTCGCACCGCGTTCAGACTGGGGAAACAGGCACGCTGAACCGATCGTGTCAGCATCGGTCGCAGCGCTCGGTCACGCAGGCGGTCAAGCGGGCCCGCGGGCGGTTTGAGGCCGGGCCCGAACGGCGGCGCGTCCCGCGAGGACAGCGGCATCGGGTAGGGGAACCATTGGGACCATGGTCCGCCCCAGGCTTCGGCCACCGCGGTGGCCCCCCAGCTCATGGCATCGACCAGGATCGCGTCAGGGCGCTCCTCGTCGATCGCGGCGCGCATGTCTGCGACCTCGTGCTCGGCCCGAAGGCCAAACTTCGCCATGCCACGTTTCATCTTTCCCAGCGGGGTGCGCGCGCGGTAATCGTCATGCTGGAGCTCCTCGATCGCGCGGGAGATCGGCCGCGCCGCGAACCCGCGCTCGCGCACCAGCGAAACCTGCGAAGCCAGCGTGCAGACCGCGATCGAATGGCCGCGGCGATCCAGCTCATCGAGAATCGGCACCAACGGGTAGAGATGCCCGCGCGCGGGCGAGGTGTAGGCAAGGACTTTCACGTTTCCTCCTGGAGAAGCCTGGTGATTGCCTGAATCAGAATCGCTCGCACCTCAGAACGTGCAAGTCCGAGGTCGTGAGACCACACCCACCACGCCTGCACGTCACACAGCGCGATCAGCGCCGCACGACAGCGCGCTCGCGACCGTCCGCGCCGCCGGTCCAGCCAGGCTCCGAAAACGTGGTCGACCCACTCGTAGTGCAACTCTCGGGCGATGCAACCCAGCTCCGTCACGGCCTTGCTGGCGCCCCCGGTGCCAATCATCATGGCCCGCTCGCCGACCTGCTCGTAGTGGTCGAGCAGGGTCTCGACGGCTCCAGCCACATCATCAGTCGGCGCCTCCCAGCGCTGATCGCGAACGCGATGAAACGCGCGTCCGAGCATCTGCTCGAGCAGGCCCTGCTTTGAGCCGAAGTGCCGCAGCAGCGTCTGCTTGGTCACGCCGGCGCTCAGCGCCATCTCCATCAGTGAGACCTGCTCCCAGCCACCGGAGAAGAACGCCGCCTCGGCCGCATCGATCAGCAGATCGCGAGTGTGCTCCTGTGCCCGTGCGCGCGCGACCTGGACATACGTCCGTCCGCTCTCGGCACCTGCCATATTACCAACGGTAACGTGAAAATCTGCCGCGGTCAACCCTCCGTGGACGGCGCCCGGTTACCGGGCTGTGAGCAGCTGCCGCACCGAATCCTGGAATGCGCTCGTCGTGAAGCACTGAGGCTCCGCGAACTCCTCCATCGCCAGCGAGTGATCCCACGATGCGTCGGCGGCGGCACGGAGCAATGGTTTAGTCATGGCGATCGCATGCGCCGGAAGCGCGGCAATCCGCTCGCACCAGGAGTCGGCCTGGCCCAAGAGCTCTTCGTGTGCAACCACCTCGTGGACGAGACCGAGCTCGCGTGCCCGCCGAGCGTCAAGTTGCTGACCGCCGGCGTAGAAGGCGAACGCACCTTGATAGCCGAGGCGGCGCGTCAATGCCCACGAGGTCCCGACCTCCGGCAGCAGTCCAAGGCGTCCGAAGGCCGGGACGATCTGGGCCCGTTCGGAGGCAATCACGAGATCGCAGGTGAGCGCCCAAGCGAGGCCCACCCCGGCCGCCGGCCCGTTGAGGGCGGCGATGAAGGCTGTGTCGCTGCGAGCGATGAGCCGCGCGACGGCTCCGAACTCATACCGGATCCAGCGCCAGATGTCGGTCGCGCCCTCAGCTGAGTCCAGTGCCGACGGTGTCTGCTCCATCATCCGCAGGTCGCCGCCGGCCGAGAATCCCGGGTCGGCGCCGGTCAGGACGATCGCGCGGACCGCCCGATCGGCCACCAGCGCCTCTAGCGCTGCCCTGAGCTGGGCGACCAACGGCGCGCTGAGCACGTTCAGCTTGCCCGGGTCGTCCAGGGTCACGACAGCGCGATCGGTTCGGCGCTCGACGCGGACGAATCGTTCGGGATGTTCGCGTCCGTTGGCGATGAGGTCGTCGTAGAAGGTCATGCCGGCTCCTTGAGCGAGTTCCAGGCGGCCTGGGAAAGGGTGTTGGCGACGCTGGCGGGAGCCCTCTTGGCCTGTCCCGTCAGCCAATGTCTGGTGTATTCCTGCGCAGGGCCGAGCCACAGCGCGTGGATCACGTCAAACGGGAGCGATCGCAGCGCCCCGTAGTGCACATGGGTCTGCCACCAAGCCAGCACCTCGGCGAAGAAGCGGCGGTTGTGATCGCGGAGCGCCGGACCGTCCGGGCGATGTCCGAGCAGGATGCTCGCCGCGGTGCGGTGGCCGCTCACCCAGCGAAGGTAGAACCGTACCCCTGCTTCGATTCCGGCCTCCGCGGTCGGCTGGGTACGCAGCTCGGCCAGAAAGCCGCCCTGAAACTGCTCGGTCAGGTCGATGTACAGGCCGTCTAGAAGCGCTGCCTTGTCGGCGAAGTGGTGGTACAGAGCGCCGACGCTCACCCCCGCCTCCCGGCGGATGTCATCGAGGCTGACCGCGACAGGACCATCCGCTCCGAACCGGATCAGCGCGGCGCTCAGCAGCCGTTCCCGGGCGGACGAGCTCGGCCGCCGGGGAACGGAGCGCTGTCGCGACTGCAGCGAAGGCTGGCTCATGCGAGCATTCATCTTCTCATACCGAGCAATCCTCGGTATGAGAATCGCGGTGGGCGTCTAGCGAAGCGGGCTCGAAGGTCCGCGGTTTCGCTGGGTCACCCGGGGTGTCGCAGGTTGTTCCAGATCAGCGGCCATGATCGGCGTGCACCCGCGATATCGGCGGACGGATCCTCATCGCGTCTAGGCCCTCGGCACGGAGCCGGGGACGATCACCGCCCCGCGTCCGTCCGCAGCGAGGTCCGACCGCACGCGGGGATCCACCGGCGCAGACGGCTCCTGGACGTCCGCGAGCGTCCGCACGATTGACCTTTCGATCAGCCTGTCGCAAACTGAATTCATGAGCCATCGCCCCACGGCTGCCGGACGGGCTCGTCTCGACAACGCGGACTCGCATCCGGGTTGGCTGCTCGATGAGGTCGCGAACGCCGGCAGGGAGAACCTCGATCCGCGGCACGTCTCACGGTATGACCTGAAGGAGGATGCCGGCGCGATCGACGAGGTCTGCTTCCTCCAGAAGCTGGGTCTCAGCCATGAGTCGGTGATAGTCGACATCGGATCGGGCACGGGTCAGTTCGCCGTTGCGGTCGCCCCAGCGTGTGCCCGAGTAATCGCCGTGGACGTATCGCCGGTGATGCTGAGCTCGCTGCGGGCCACCCTCGACGCCGCCCGCTTGGCGAACGTCGAGGTTGTCCGGGCGGGCTTTTTGACCTACGAGCACCGGGGCGCGCGCGCCGGCTTCGTCTACTCCCGGTACGCCCTCCATCACCTCCCTGACTTCTGGAAGGCCGTCGCCCTCGAGCGGCTACACCGCATCCTGCGGCCCGGCGGCGTGCTCCGTCTGTGGGATGTGGTCTACAGCTTCCAGCCCGGAGAGGCCACGGATCGCCTCGAGGCGTGGTGCGCCACCGGTGGCTCGGATCGCGAGTCTGACTGGACCCGAGGGGAGCTCGAAGAGCACATCCGAGACGAACACTCGACTTACAGCTGGCTCCTCGAGCCAATGATCGAGCGGAGCGGGTTCAAGATCGAACAGTCCGTGTACTCGCAGGACGGCGTGTTCGCGAAGTACGTGCTCCGAGCAACCTGATCCAACCAAGCCCGCACCTGGGCGTCCGAACACCCCATACTATGAGACGGGGGCTGAACTCCGCTCTCAGGTCGTTTCGCCGAAGAGTTGCCGTGCGATCGTCGCCGTGTCGAAGTACACGCGCTCGCAGACGATGTGATCGCCTTCGGGCGGGAACTCGAAGATCGCACACACGCGGCAGCGGAAGCTGCGACCGGTCGGAGGAATGCCGCGCAACTCGCCCCCGTGTGTGCCCAGCAGGTCGAACTCGGCGATGATCGCGTCATCGGCGACGCGGAGCGTCGTGTTCTCGTTGCGCTGGTCGGGGAACGCCGTGCGCGTGGTCTTGAAGTAGGCGGCGACCTCGTCTGGTCCGTCGTAGACCTCGCCGGTGGGGATGATCTCGTAGCGCGGATGGTCGAAGGTGCCCATCGTCACGTCGAAGTCATGCCTGTTCTCCGATTCCATATGCTCGCGGACGATCGCTAGGCGACGCTCGCGCAGGTTGTGGTTTGGAGCGCGGTCGGGCATGGGAGCGAACGCGGTATTAGCGCGCCAGGCCGTCCCAGCTCCAGCGGGGCATTGCTTCGCCGGGGGCGACTATTGCGTCCACGGGCGAGTACACCAGCACGTCGGCAACCGCCCAGTGCACGTACGCGCGGAGAGCGGTGCGGAACTCGGGAACCTCGGGCAGTCCGGCGTCGTCCATCGCGTTAGTAAAGCAGCGCTCAGCGCTTGCCGAGGTCGCTCATGTCTCCGTTCCCAGCGTGCATGTGCACCACCCCGGACTGAACGCCGCACGACTGCGAGTAGGTCGGGGGCCCGCCCATGCGACCAGGCTACCGAGCGTCGAGTCGACGGTCGAAAACTCTCGCCCAGGCAGCGAGGGAGGGCGCTGTCGGGGCCTAACCGGGTGGCGCTACGGTTTGGCTGATGCGGATCGCGACCTGGAACGTCAACTCGATCAAGCAGCGGCTGCCAAGGTTTCTCCCCTGGTTGGATGAGCGCCAGCCCGACGTGGTGTGCTTGCAGGAGACCAAGCTTGCCGACGAGGGATTCGTCGATCTGTTCGGCGACGAGCTCGCCAACCGCGGCTACACCGCGGCCATGCACGGCGAGGCATCGTGGAATGGGGTGGCGATCCTCTCGCGCGCCGGGGTGGACGACGTGGTACTCGGGCTCCCCGGCGGACCGGGGTTCCCGCATCCGGAGGCGCGCGCGGTATCGGGGACCTGCGACGGAATCCGGGTGACTTCGGTGTATGTGCCCAACGGGCGCTCGCCTGACTCCGAGCACTACCAGTACAAGCTCAACTGGCTCGCGTCGCTGCGGGAACTGGTCGCTGCCGGCCCGGAGGCCACGATCGTGTGCGGCGACATGAACATCGCGCCGGAGGACGACGACGTTTTCGATCCCGAGGCATACCGTGGTCACACTCACGTCACGCCGCCCGAACGGGCGGCGCTGGCCGAGCTGCAGGCGCTCGGCCTGCACGACGTGGTCCGCGACCGCTGGCCGAACGAGCGTGTGTTCTCCTATTGGGACTACCGAGCCGGGATGTTCCACCGGGACCTCGGCATGCGGATCGATCTGATCCTGGCCAGCGCGCCGGTGGCCGACCGGGTCCGCGCAGCCTGGGTGGACCGAAAGGCCCGCAAGGGCAAGGGCCCGAGCGATCACGCTCCCGTGATCGTCGACCTGGACGAGGCGCCTGACGGCGACATCGGCCCGGTCGTGCCGCCGCCCTCGGCCGCGGTGCCCACGCGCGGCTCGGGCAAGTTGCCTCAGTCGCGCTGAGGTGCCGTGGCGTCTGCGCTTATTCGCGTGGGCGGTCTCGATCGCGCGATGGTTGGACGCGCTTGGGCTCTCCGGGCATCTTCGGGTAGTCGGGCGGGTAGGGCATATCGCCCCGGCCCTCGGCGGCGTCGCGCTCGTACATATCCAGCAGCGGCTGCAGCGAGTACGCGGTGTCATCGATCGCGGCGTGGCGATCGCCCACCTCGGCGAAGCGCGCGGGCATCGTTGCCACGGTGAACTGCTCCGGCGCGACCCCGGGAAGCTCATCCCAGCTCAGCGGCGCCGAGACCGGCGCCCCCGGCTTCGGCCGCACGCTGTAGGCCGAGGCGATCGTGCGATCGCGCGCATTCTGGTTGTAGTCGACGAAGATCCGCGGGCCGCGCTCCTCCTTCCACCATTTGGTCGTCACCTGACCAAGGAGGCGACGCTCGAGTTCGCGACCGAACGCGATCGCGGCATGGCGGACGTCGGTGAACGTCCAGCGCGGCTCGACGCGGACGTAGATGTGAACGCCCCGGCCACCCGACGTCTTCGGGAAGCCGGTGTAGCCGAGCTCATCCAACAGGGCGCGCGCCTGCGCCGCCACGCGCGCTGCGTCCGCGAAGTCGGTCCCGGGCTGCGGGTCGAGGTCGAGGCGCAGCTCGTCGGGATGATCGACGTCCTCGCGGCGGACCGGCCACGGGTGAAACGTGATCGTGCCCATCTGGGCTGCCCAGCCGACAGCGGCCAGCTCAGTGGGACAAACCTCTTCAGCGTGACGCCCCGACGGAAACTGGATTCCCGCCGTCTCCACGAAATCCGGTGCTCCCCGCGGAATGCGCTTCTGGTAGAACGCGTCCCCGCCACCTTTCTCGCGGGTGGAGAGGACGATGCCCGGATGCACGCCCTTCGGCCAGCGCTCGAGCGTCGTCGGACGGCGCTGGAGTGCACGCATTATCCCGTCACCCACGGCAAGGTAGTACTCGACTATGTCGAGCTTGGTGACGGCGGCTGAGCGCTCGGTCGCCGGGAAAATCACGCGCTCAGGGTTGGACACGCGCAAATCACGGCCGCCGGCGTCGACAACGATCGCCTCAGACGCGGCCATACCCGGAAGTTCTACGCAACGCCGCCCCTGCAACAGCGCAAAAGGAGAAGCTGGCCTCTCCGACCCAACAGGTCAGCCCCACGAATCGCATACTCCGAGCTTAGACCGTGTCCTGAACTGCCCGACAAGTCGTACGCGAGGCCAAGCGACTCCCCGATGAGCGACATCGCCCAAGAAAGCGATGAGAAGGGAGAACTGGGCTGCTACGAAGCGGTGCTGAGCGGCACGCCGCCGAATCCCAGCTCATTGCCGTCGGGGTCGCGGTAGAGGACCTTGCGTACGCCGTTGGAGTAGGTGAGGCACTCGTCGGCCTCAAGCCCGCGGGCGGCCACCGCGGCCACGTATGCATCGAGATCGTCAACGAAGATCGTCACCACGGAGCTGCCCGCGCCATCGGCGTGCTCCACGACGTAGACCGATCGCTCTTCGGCCAGCGTCCGCACCGCCTCAGTGGCGTGAGGCAGGAACGTCGGCTCGCCAACCAACCGCTCGTACCACGGCCGGGCCGCTTCGAACTCTCGCACGCGCAGACCCGCGAAGAGGTGCAACGACATCACCGCGAGTCTAGGTCACGCGGCTGGGAGCCACCCACAACCCTCGATGCCCTCGCGCTCATGGGAAACGCCCTCCGACCGATCAGGTTGGGAGGGCGCCGCGATTGATTGAGACCGTCGCCCTTGATCGCACCGCGGTGCCTGCTACCTCAGTGATGACGGGCGTCCCGCCTGGCGATGGCGCGGAAGCAGCCCGTGAGGTGAACTCGAGCGCCGCCGCGCGCATGAGCGACGCCCTTCGGGTGCGAGCAGTACCTCGGCGACCTGAGGGGGGTAAGCTCCCGGCCGTGGAGGTACGAGTGATTTTCCTCCCCGGTGGCGTAATGCCTGCCGAGCTCGCGTACGAGGCGCTGCTCGAAGCCCTGGGCGACGACATCACGGCGGTCGCCAAGGAACTCGAGATCTACGCCGAGTCTGCGCCGCCGCCTGGTTACTCGCTTCAGAACGAGATTGACGGCATTCTGCACGCTGCGCAAAGTGCCAATTTTGAACGCTTCCACCTGGTCGGTTACTCGGGTGGCGGCGCGTCGAGCCTTGCTTTTGCCGCGAGCCATCCCGAGCGCCTGCTCAGTCTCGCGCTGCTCGAGCCAGCCTGGATGGGCAACGATGGGCTCAGCCCTGAGGAACACACGGTCTGGCGTGAGTTCGACCGGATCGCGAAGCTCCCACCTGATCAACTGATGCCAGCTTTTATCGCAAACCAACTCGCCCCCGGTGTCGTGCCGCCGCCTCCACCGCCGGGCCCGCCACCCCCGTGGATGACGACCCGGCCCGCAGGGCTCCGTACGTTCATGGCCACGTTTAGATCCTCGAGCCTCGACCTCGACCGTCTCCGAGCCTTTAGAGCACCTGTCTACTTCGCGGTCGGTGGTCGAAGTAACCCGGACTACTACGGTCGGATGGCTGAGCGGGCACGCGCGATCTTTCCAAACTTCACACTTGATGTCTTCGAGGAGCGCCACCATTTCGATCCACCGCACCGGATCGAGCCAGAACTGCGGTGTTTCTGAGTTCGTGATAGAG
>JRHI01000215.1_pt1 | contig 65633 bp, 58 predicted proteins | sample 215371 | NCBI WGS metagenome assembly JRHI01 (sample SAMN02929681, study PRJNA255918) | sediment metagenome | biome: cave system; feature: Ice Cave; material: Sediment; isolation source: sediment from deep within a dark volcanic ice cave with no known source of... ...
TTCTTGCATTGTATCATTCCATTCAGAGTGTCATTCGCCAACAGAGTCATTCTTGGGCGTAACATCGACTCATCTAGTGACCAGGATGTGCGTGAAGAGGTCCTTACCCCGCTGGCGCGGCTAGCCGAGCGCCTGGGCTGTGCCATCCTCATCATCCGCCACCTCAGTAAGCATAGCTCTAACAACATACTCTATCGCGGCGCTGGCTCTATCGGTATCATTGCCGCTGCTCGTATGGGCCTACTCGTCACTCCTGACCCCGACGATGAGCAAAAGCGCGTGTTCGCCACCATCAAAAACAACCTCAGCAAGCCAGCCCCCAACCTCACATACCAGATAGTAGAAAACGAACGTGGCGTACCCTACATAGCATGGCTTGGAGAAAACCATCACCCCACATCAAGACTCCTCCATCCCGGCACAAACCTATCTTACGAACGCCAGGAAATTCTCAGAGTACTAAAGGACGCTCCCGACGCGCTCGACACCAAACAGATCGCAGCGCTTACCGGGATAAATTACTCATCCCTCCGCTCAATACTCAATCGCATGCAAGAAGCAAAAGAAATCGTCCGTCTCTATCGAGGCAAATACACCTCCCCCAATCACCCATCAACAACCAACAAAAACGCGGAAACAAATACCGCCACACCCGCAACACCCACCACACCCGCAATAACTGCCACATCCACAACATCCACCACACCCGCAATAACTACCACACCCGCAATAACTACCACACCCGCAATAACTACCACACCTACAATAACTGCCACATCCACAACATCCACAACACCCACGACAAATCCCGCCACAGATCTCGCATCCCCAAAACAACAACAACACCCCTAAAACCAACGAACCCAAAACCGTATATAGTAGGGTTGACCCTCGCGGTCAACCTAATGGCGGGGCGGGGTCTTAGTGGCGGGACGGGGCCTGTCGGCTACTATCAGGTGAACGACATTCAGAAAAGTCTGCAACTTCTCCTGGACGCTGGCGCACAAGTACAGCAAGAGGTCCAGGATGTCGGTGGGGGGAAGCTGATTGCAACTATAAAAGACGCAGACAGTAACATCATCGGGCTTATTCAGGCACCGTAATTGACTTTGTTGGCGAATGCAAGAAATACTGGAATGGGGACAAATCCAGGCCGTTTTTGCCGCTTCTTGCGTATTTTACCTGGCGGTTTTTGGGCTCAAACAGCCACGATTCCATTCATTGTGTCATTCGCCAACAGAGTCATGATTAGGTAGGTGAGCTCACCCAATGTTTGTACCCGAATCGCATCGGCGATGCTCGTACTCGTGGTTGGGAGCGTCACACGGTGTCCACAATGAAATGATTGATAGGCATCATTTTCCCATTCAGGCTCCACTCCAATAATCTGCACGCCTGGATCAGTTTGTTTTATGGCGGCAGCTATTCCTGCAATCAGTCCCCCTCCACCTATCGGCACAAACACCGCAGCAGCAGCTATTTGCTCCAACAACTCAAGCCCAATCGTTCCCTGGCCCGCCATCACATCCAGATTATCGTAAGGAGGGACAAGATACAGCCCTTGAGCCATTGCCAGGTGTTCGGCAAGTTCGCGACGAGCCTGGGAGGATGCTTCAGCCATCAAGACTGCTGCAGTAAGCTCCATCACTTTTCTATTGGTTAGAAAATCACTTATTACTGACACTATATTCAAGATCAGCAGCACGCTTGAGGGCACGAAACTGCGATGTTTTGACGTTTCCCTCTGACAAACCCATCTGTACAGCAGTTTCTCGTACCGAGAGACAGAGGAGAAAACGGTAGGTCAAAACCTCGCGATCACGCTCGGGTAGGGCCTGGAGGAGATGCTGTACGTGGTCCGCTGAACTGCTGCTTAACTCGAAAAGCTGGTCTTCGTCTTCATTTTCAGTCGGACCCTCCCAACCAGCTTCTAACAGCGCTTCCAACGAACTTATCGGTGTACGATAGTAGGCTCGCCAGTAGTCTGCGATCGTAGTACGCGTGACTTGAAACAGCCAACTGCGTGTACTTTGTGGATTTTGCTCACGATTGAGGCTACGAACGGCTTTGATAAAAATGTGTGATGTCAGGTCCTCAGCCTCTTCTCGGTTTCCCACTTTGCTGTACACGTAACGATAGATTGGGCCAAGGTTCTCTCGATAAAACGACTGAAACGTCTGCCTATCCAGAGGAGCAAATTGTGCCGATGAGTCGTGTTGCATAGACTTTTCTTCCATAATAACTTCGCCAAACGCTTCATTCATGAGAGAAGTGTAAACTTCATGAAGCATCTATGACATCGGAAGAACCTCCGAATTTGCGAAGTCTTTTAGGAAGACAGGGATTGCCCGCTATGCGAAGAAATGCCCATTCAGTCCGGAGGATGGCCTGAAAGGTCGGAGAGTGTAATGCGGATGTCAAGCCAGACCATGGCGGATGGCAAAGGCAGCCGCAGCCGCTCGGTTCTCACTGGTGGTCTTGTTGAAGATGTGGGTCAGGTGATGCGCAATCGTCTTCTCGCTCAGCCCCAGCTCCTCAGCGATTTCGCTGTTGGTCAGCCCTCCAGCTACCAGGCGTAGCACCTGCACCTCTCGTGCTGTCAGTCCGTTGGGATAGCCGGGTGTGGGTACAGCCGCGCGGGCCGGTTGCTGCGCTGAGCTGGCCAGCTCATGTGCTGTTTCCGGTCCCTGTTTCGCCAGTGCTTGCTCTGGTGTCATCGTGCGTCCCTCTGCCCAGGCTTTGGCAAAGGCCTGCTCACCGAGTTGAGTGCGGACGGTGCTTACGATGCGCTCATAGTCCGTGCGCTCATAATCTGTGTGCTCGACAGGCAAAGAAAATCTCTGTGGACCGCTGACCGCAGAAAGCGTTTCGGCTGCCCCCCAGAGCCGTGCCGCCCATGCCAGCTCTCCCTGTCGTGCGATCATAGCACCCCATCCTTGCAGGCAGCAAGCCAGTCCTCGTGTATCACCCACGTACCGGAATAGCACCAGGCTCTCCTCGTACAAGGCATGTGCTGCCGTGTCATCGCCCTGCATAGCGGCAACGCTTGCCACATGGGAGAGTACTTGAGCTACATGTCGTTGCGTCCCCAGCTCTCTAAACAAGGCCAGTCCTTCTTCGAGTAGCGAGCGGGCCGTGGTCACCTTCCCCAGGGAGAGCGCAAATCTCCCCAGCAGATCGAGCGTATAAGCAGAGCTTATCTTATCATGTAGCTCTCTGCAGAGGGCCAGGCTTTCCTCAGCGAGGGCGTATGCTCTCGTCTCGTCGCCCTGGGCAAACAGGACGCGCCCCAGGTTACGCAAAACCCAGGCCATGTCCTCCTTGTTACCCATCTCCTCGAAGAGTGCCACGCTCTCTTCAAACAGTGAGCGGGCAATAGTGTAGTCACCCTGGTCAAAAGCCATACTTCCGAGGGCAACGCCTGCATGGGCGAAGGTCACTTTGTCACCCACGCTCCTGGAGAGGACACGACTCTCTTCGAGCAGTGCGTAGTCGTTCTTCAGCCAGCCCAGCCAAAACAGTGACCAGGCCATACCCTGTGTCTCTCCTACCTCTTGGTACAGCCGCAGGCTCTCCTCATACAGCTTCTCCGCCTGGCTGCCGTCATCTTGCATGACGGCCAGCCACCCGGCATTCTTAAGTGCCTTCGCCCGTATGGACACCGTGGTTCCCAGGCTGCTCGCTAGCGCCCGCTCCAACCAGGGCCGCCCCTCATTGATATATCCACGCACCGACCAAAATTCTGCGAGGGCTCCTCCCAACCGCAAGGCCAGTTCTATACGCTGCCCGGCCTCTCCCTGATGTACTGCCCATTCCAGTGCGGCTCGCAGATTATCATGCTCTCGCTCTAATTGATCAAACCATCGCTCCTGCTCTGCACCGAAGAGCTGGGCCTCGCTCTCCTCGGCAAGGTGGAGATAATACTGCGCGTGAGCATGCCGGGTCTGTTCCAGCTCACCAGAGGAGGTGAGGCACTCCAGGCCAAACTCGCGGATCGTCTCCAGCATCACGAGCCGTGGTTCCTCTCCCTCCTGCTCGCTTTGTTGCAGCAAGCTCTTGTCGATGAGCGAGGCCACTCCATCCAACACCTGCGCTGCTCGATGCTCAAAAGCATCACTGATAGCTTCTATTGCCTCCAAGGTGCAGCCACCCACGAACACGGAGAGCCGACGGAAGAGTTGTTGTTCCGCTTCGTCCAGCAGGTTGTAGCTCCAGGCCATCGTGTTGCGCAGCGTCTGCTGCCGGGCAGGAGCATCTTGTGTTCCGCCTGTCAACACGGCCAGCCGGTGCGTCAACCTCTGGAGGAGGGCTTGTGGTGGCAGTATCTTGCTCCGTGCTGCAGCCAACTCAATCGCCAGCGGCAAGCCGTCCAGGTGCTTACAGATCGTAGCGATCGCATGGATATTCGCTTTGGTGAGGGCAAAGTCGGGCTTGACCGCTAGTACACGCTGCAGGAAGAGGGTGATTGCCGCATACTGCACGAGATCCTCACTCGCTGGAAATTGTATCCGTGTGGGAAACGCCAGTGGAGGGACCGCAAACTCCTGTTCCCCCTGGAGGTGCAGCGCAGCACGACTGGTCACCAGGATGTTCAGGTACGGACAGGTGACCAGCAGTGCTGTGAGGTCCGGCGAGGCCCTCACCACTTGCTCGAAATTGTCGAGGACCAGCAAGAAGTGTTTCTCCTGGAGAAACGCTTTCAGGGACTCCATATCTACCAGGGCTGACCCTGCTCCTGTGTGGGTCTGTTCCAGGCCGAGCAGGCGGGTAATAGTGGGAACGACCAACGCGGGGTCACTGATGGAGGCGAGCGGGACGAAGCAGACGCCATCGACAAAGCTCTCGAGCAGTTCGGTGGCGACCGCCAGACCCAGGCGTGTTTTGCCGATGCCACCCGGGCCCGTGAGTGTGAGGAGACGTACGTCCTCACGGTGCAGCAGGGTACACACCGCCGCCACCTCCTGCTCACGGCCAATCAGCGAGGTGAGTTGCACAGGCAAGTTGTTCAAGCGGGCATCGAGCGTCCGCAGGGGCGGGAAATCAGCAGGCAGGTCCGCAATGACCAGCTGGTAGAGACGTTTGGGGCCACGAAAATCCTTGAGGTGATACTCGCCCACATCCCGCAGGCTCACGTCCTCCGGCAGGTCGTGTGCGACGAGTTCCTGGGTCGCCCGGGAGAGGAGTATCTGCCCACCGTGCGCGGCGCTCAAGAGCCGTGCCGCAAGGTGCACGTCCAGGCCGACGTAGCCCTCGGAGGAACGCTCTGGCTCGCCGGTATGCAAGCCCATGCGGACGTGCACCTCCACACCTTCGGGCCAGGGATGGGTGATAAAACTGCGTTGGGCGGCTACAGCCGCCGAGACAGCATCGCTGGCACGAGCAAAGGCGACGAAGAAGGCATCACCCTGGGTGTCCACTTCATAGCCGTTCCACTGCTGGAAAGCGGCACGTAACAGTTGCCGGCATGTTGTGAGTAGGCGCTCATAGCGGTCACCCAATTGCTGAAGGAGTTGCGTTGATCCCGCGATATCGGTGAAGAACAGCGTCACCGTCCCCTCTGGTAGATTGCTTGTGGGGCTTTGTCCAGCTTTGACCGGATACGCTGAAACTGGAGCAAAATGAGTTCCTTCAGCCGTTTCTGCCCGGCTGGCCTCCTCCAGGGCCATAGCAAAGGCCTGAACACTCGCAAAGCGTTGTTGTGGGTCCTTTGCGAGCGCGATCACTACCGCCTGTTCAACCGCGGGTGGGATGGTTGGAACCTTCTCGCGTAAGGGAAGGGGAGGAAGAGAGGTGTGTTTGAGAGCGATCTCAGGAAACGGCCCATGAAAGGGACGGTCGCCACTCAGCCACTCGTAGACGATGATACCCAGCGCGTACTGATCGCTGGCGGGACTTGCTTGTGCCTGGAACTGCTCCGGTGCCATGTAGGCGATGGTTCCTGCTGTTTCTTGAGTCTTCTGGGGGTGTCTACTGTGTGCCAGGATGGCGATGCCAAAATCGCTCAGTAAGATCCCGTGGTTACGCCCGAGGAGCATATTCTCCGGCTTGATGTCGCGATGTATCAGCCGTTCATCATGCGCGTACTGTAAGGCGTCTGCGACTTGCTTCACGTAGGTGACGACGATATCGAGCGGGAGTCGTGTCCCTTTGGGGTGGCGCTGGCGCAGGTTCCCATGAGGGGCATAGTCCATAACCAGAAAAGGCGTCGCATTTTCCACACCGAAATCCAGGACCTGGATGATATGGGGATGTCGTAAATGGGCAATGGTGCGTGCCTCAGTAAGAAAGCGATCCACGTCGGAGCTTGTCAGCTGCTCATGAAGTACTTTTATGGCCGCCTGAGTATGAAGATAGATATGCTGTCCAAGGAAAACGTCAGCGAAGTTCCCCCGACCCAGCAAGCGGATGAGGCGGTAGTTACCAAGTTGCTCTCCTTCGCGGCCGACCACGGTCGCACCTCCTTTTGGGTGCCCGTCTTCTCGTTACGGCTTCTCAATCTCTTTCGGCTCCTCCATTATACGTGAAACTCGCATCTCTATCAACTTGCATGCCTTCCTGGCGTTCATTGCCGCGTTTAAAGTTCCTGGTGATCTTTGCCATGATCAATTGCGCTCCCTTCTGGTCTACATTGACGATGTCCTGTAGGAATTTGTGTGCTGCCGGACCTTTCATGGTCTTGACTTGTTTTCCGTGTCAAAAGAGAAAGACTCTGCCATCTTTCGTTACACGGTAAGAAAACACTTCTTCGTCAAACCTCTCTCTTTTGCCTACCTCATCCATAATGCGACTCTCTTCTTTCATGGGAGCACCTTCTCGCTTTATCTCTGTTGAGTTAGCATACCGCTGGGATCATGAGGACTTGCTGTAACGCACCACGTATGTCTTTTTAAGAGCACCTCTCCCATGCAGTACAAAGTTTTGTCTTGTATTCACCCTTTTGCAATGAATCTTCGGGTTTTTCCCAACATGACATTGTAATTTAGTAAACGAATGATAACTATATAGGCACACTACTCTTTTCTGAGAGTGCTGCGCAGTATGAAGAATGCGCTGAAATCATTTTTCTACCGGAAAGGACTCAAATGCCACGCGGCACATTTCGTACGTTATCCGCTCTGTCAGGACACTTTCGCACTGGGATGCGAACAAGAATGATGGTTATTGTACTCGGTATAGCCTTTGTCAGTAGTGTGCTTGCCGCCTGTGGTGCATCAGCTCCAGCGGTGAAATCAACGCCCACGCCAATTCCGACACACGTAATAGCTCCAGCTCCAAGTCCGACGTTCACCCCAACGCCGAAGCCGAGCCCAACACAACAGGTTCCGACACAGAAACCCACACCGACGCACGTGCCGGCACCAACGCCAACGCCAATGCCGATTCAAGGAGCACCCGCCGTGCTCGATTTGCGACCATCGTCGATGAGCATCGTCGGGCATCTCGACTGTCAGAAAAACGGCGCATTTGTCTGTTTTGCACGCGTGCTCTCCGGACCGAGCAACCAGAGTAATCTACACTGGTCTGCCTTCACCAACGTACCAGGGGACATCGTCTTCAGTCCAGCGAGTGGGGTCCTTGCGCCCGGTCAGAGCGTGCTAGTGACCATCACACTTCCATTCACTGCCTGCACACCTGGTTTATTCTTTTTCCGAGGGCCAGTCAATACGCACACCATTACGTGGGCGTGTTAATCACACCGGCTCGGATGTCAAACAGAGCCAAGGATAAGTAGTATGAAAACAAAGGTCGTGCGAGGAAAACATCGCTTGTGGATTGGGTTTGCTGCTGGATTGGTGGCGGGGGCCATTGCCACTGGCGTGATGCTGTTGCTCAATATCTCATTTGGCGCAATATCGCTCCCGGATGCGGTTGGTTCAGCACTCATCCTGATTATGCCTCCTCCGTGGTTCGAATATGTGCATCAGGTGATCGGCGCGGATGCAAAACACTACCTCTTCTATGGCATCGTTATCGGACAGTGCCTGGTCTTTGCGCTGAGCGGAGCGCTCTATTATCAACGGGTCACGATACATGCACAGCGCTTCTCTTGGTACCAGGGAGGCATTCTGGCGCTGCTCCTCTGGCTGCTTACAGGAGTGATCCTCCTCCCAGTCACTGGGGCAGGCATCTTTGGGGCTCAACTCAACGCTGGTCTTGGCAGTGGCATGCTCAGTCTTGCCATCTGCGGATTGACCTTTGGTGTCCTGTTCGTCCTCCTCCAGCGCTGGTTGACGGCACATTTTCCAGGTAACGATGTTGTAGGAGTGGGACGGCAAGAGCCTCTCTTCCAGGCAGGTGTTCGGCAGACCGCTCTCGGTGACGAATCGGACAAAAAGGTATCGCGCCGAGCCATAGTGAAAGGTGGAGTGGCGCTCGTCGGTCTAGGAGTCGTGGGTGTGGGCCTCTGGCGCATTATCACCGAAGGAATCAATGCCTCAAGGGTATCTGTGGCTCAGGTGTTACAGCATTACCAAAGTAAAATCGTCCCACCGCCAGTACCAAACTACGGTGAGGTGCATCCGGCGCCCTCCCTTTCGTCAGAGATTACGCCCAATGACCAGTACTATATCGTTTCCAGAAATCTCTTTGCTGACCCAACAATTGATGCCAACACCTGGCGACTGACGGTTGATGGGCAGGTTACTCATCCTTATACGCTCACCTACCTGGAGGTGCTGACCCAACCAATGCAGCAGCAATATGAGTCGATGATGTGCGTCAGCAACGAGGTAGGAGGTCCGTATATGAGCAGTGCCCTGTGGGAAGGCATTCCACTGAAGGACTTGTTGCAACGGGCAGGCATACAAGCCGGAGCAACGAAGGTGGTGTTGCATGCAGCCGACGACTACAGTGATAGCATCCACCTCACGAAAGCCCTCGAATCAACCACCTTACTTGCGCTCCGCATGAATGGTACTACACTCCCCCAGGAGCACGGTTTTCCTGCTCGTCTGCTGGTACCGGGCATTTACGGGATGAAGCACTGCAAATGGGTCACACGCATTGAAGTCGTCAACTATGATTACCAGGGCTATTGGCAGCAACGTGGATGGAGTGATCCTTCACCTGTACGTTTGACGTCGCGTATCGATACCCCCTCGGATGGTGCAACAGTCACTGCCAATCGTTCCACCTACATCGCAGGGGTCGCTTTTTCAGGCAACAAAGGCATCAGCGAAGTCGATGTGAGTACGGATTCCGGCAAAACCTGGCAACGGGCCACCCTCAAGCAACCGCTATCGGACCTGACATGGGTGCTCTGGGAGCTAGCCTGGCAACCATCACTTGGAAAGTCTGTTGTCACTGTGCGCGCCATCGACCTGGAAGGGAATGTCCAGTCCCCTCATGTAGAGCCTCCACTCCCGAATGGGTCATCAGGCTACCATAGCATTACTGTAAACGCCATGTGACGACTCCCCGCGCTACAGCGACGGGGCTTCTACGGACAAGCCGAGGCTGTGTCGTCCCACAGCACGAATATTCAAAGCAGCATTGAGATCCCGATCAAGCACGAGGAGGCAGCAGGGACACTGATAGATACGCTCACGCAAGGGCATCTTGTGTCGATGTCCACACTGACTGCATGTCTGACTCGTGTAGGCCGGATTGACCGCAACGTACGTGCGCCCAGCTTCTTCCGCTTTGGCTGCAAGCTTGTTGAAGAACTCCGACCACGAGGCATCTGCAATGCTTTTGGCAAGACAATGGTTGTGCGTCATGCGGGTGACATGCAAGTCTTCCACACAGATGACACCGAAACGGTCAACGATCTGACGAGACTGCTGGTGGGTGAAATTGTCACGCCGGAAGGCAATCCGTTCATGTACACGAGCGACCACCTTGCGATGCTTCCGGCGCTCAGGTGTGCCTGTAGCCAATTTCGCGTGCGTGCGTTGCACCTGTGCCAATGCCTTCTCTTCCTGACGAAAAAAGCGCGGGTTGGCGATGGTTTCCCCCGTGGAGAGCGTCGCAAAGGTCGTGAGTCCGACATCAATGCCCACCTGGGTCTCAAGAGGCTCAAGGCGTTGGGGTTCACACTCGACCGAGAAACACACGTACCATTTGTCGGTCCTGCTCTTGTGAATGGCACAGGTTTTGATCGTGCCCTTGATGGGCCGATGATAGACCATCTTGAGACTGCCAATCTTGGAGAGGGTCACGTGATCATCATGGGTGATGCTGAAGCCACTCTGAGGGAAGGTGAAGCTATCGTAGCGGTCTCTCCCACGGAAACGAGGGAAGCCAGGCGTCTCAGCGGCCTTACATCGACGGAAGAAGGCTTTGAAAGCCAGATCAATGCGTACGGCGACATTCTGCAAGACCTGCGAATGGACGGTAGTGAGGGAAGGATGCTCTTCTTTCAGGAGCGGGAAGGTGGTGATTTGCCCATAGCAGGTCAGGCTTTCGCCTCTGTGCTCATAGGCATCTTTGCGCTTCTCAAGCAAGTGGTTATAGAGCCACCGACACTCACCAAGGGTGTCGGTGAGCTTGGTAGCCTGTTTCTTTGTCGGGTACATGCGATACTGAAAGTTTTTATGCATACTCCTATTGTATACACAAACAGGGCAGGAAATCAAGCGGGAAGCCGCTCCACCCCTGCCCCAAGCAAGGAACGCTTTTCATCCCCCGCTTGAAAGACGGGGGTTTTCAAGCGATCTTTAGATATAAACGAGACGGAATCAGGGTTTCGCGCTTATATGGAACAGCGCATCTAAACAGCGACAACGAGATGGTCAGGCTTCACCTTACCTATTCTACTTATCGCATCATTGGAAAAAGGGAGCCACTATGGCGAGCGAGATTCAAGCAATAGAGCATGGCAAGGAGCGCTTCCTTGATCTCCTGCTGCTTGCTGATCCTTCTGTGGAAATAGTACAACAATATATACAGGGTTTCAGCCAAATGGCAAGGAGGGCGCACATAGAATGAGAAGCCTGCTATCAGTGATCCGTGGTTCAGGAAGTGAGCCTTGCTTGGAGGCCCATCTGGAGTCGGTAAAACCAGCGTCAGCTATCGCCTGGCCCATCATTTCGGGATTGGGATCACGGAGGTTGATGATTTCCAGGTGATTCTCGAACGCATGACGACCCCTACAGAGCAACCTGTTTTACACTATTGGCGTACCCATCCCGAAGCTGCAAACCAGCCAGTAGAGATTCTTCTCAACCAGGCGGCCAGTTTGCCCCCGTTCTTGAATGGTCTCCAACAGGTGCATGACCTGGAACAGTACGCTCCTGATCCAGGCCGTCTCGTTCGGCGTGTCCTCGCGAGCAGTCTTTCCATCCAAGAGCGATGCGCTTCTCTGTCGACTTTCATCGATCAGGTGCTTGAGCCAATCGGCGGACGACTGCAGGAGTGGAGTAGCTCGCCGCAGGTTTTGGAAGAACGAGCTGAGTAAACAGGCCGCAAGTATACTACACGCCTCAGTCCCTTGTTTAATGTGCGGAATGGGCATTTCTTCGCACTCCCTGTCATATTGCCGTTTCGACAGGTCGCACACATTCGGAGGTTCTTCCGATGTGCCAGAGCGCTTCCAGCAGGTACACTTCCAGCAGTGATGCTCTATCAGAGTCTTTGGCATGTACGATCTCTGCACATCAAGCATGAGACACAGAGACACAGTTCTTGCTCATCACAGGCATGGCAAGAATCACGCGCATCGTTTTGCTTATTATGAGGTCTCGACGAACAGAGGTACATCCCCCTGTTCCCACTTGATCAGTTCTCAATCTGAGAGCAGGGTCTTTGGCCCGAAATCCTGTTCAGATATTAAGGAGCAACACATGACAACTATCAGTCAACCGCTCAAGGGAGCGACAACGCACGCATTACCTCAGGGGAGTGTGAGATTTGATTGGATCGTTCTTCTTCTCAGCACGTGGTGGGTAGGTGGCGTTTTCGTCGATGGCTGGGCACACAACCACGGGAAAGTAGATCAGACCTTCTTTACTCCCTGGCATGCGATTTTGTATGCAGGCTTTTTCGTGACTGGCCTTTTTTTTGTGGGCATGGTGGTGAAGAACCATGCCCAGGGATACCCCTGGTTGCGCTCGCTGCCACTGGGATATAGGACATCGCTGTGGGGCGTCTGCATCTTTGCCATTGGCGGGGTGTTGGATCTGACCTGGCACCTGCTCTTTGGGATCGAAAACTCGACCGCTGCCCTCCTGAGTCCCACGCACCTCACCCTGGCATTCGGCATTGTGCTGGCAGCCAGTGGACCATTTCGCGCCGCCTGGCTGCGTCCTGTCGCTGTGCGACAGCAGTCCCTGTTAGAGCTGCTCCCAGTTCTGCTCTCGCTGGCCTATGTCTTCGCGGTCTTCACCTTTTTTACCCAGTTCGCCAATCCTGTTATCCATTCCCAGGCAGACAAACAAGCTGGTTCAGTTGAACTAGGGCTTGCCAGCATCCTGCTGCAAACGGCGGTGCTCATGGGCGTTGCGCTGCTCGCGGTGCGCCGCTGGAGACTTCCGCTGGGTACCTTCGCCATTCTCTTTCTGCTGAATGGTACGGGAGAAGCTATCTTGGGCGACAATTCCACCATTCTTGCCGTAGCGGTGGCCTCGCTACTCACCGGCTTGCTGGTTGATTTGCTGTATACAGCTCTCAAGCCTACCGTAGAGCGGAGAGAAGCGCTGCGTCTCTTTGCCTTCCTGGCACCCGTGGTGATCCAGACCGTCTACTTTCTGGGGTTGCTCGCCATCCACGGTATTGCCTGGTCTGTACATTTGTGGGTTGGCTCCATCTTCATGTCTGGAGTGATCGGTCTCCTGCTCAGTTACCTGCTCGTGTCGCCACAGGTGCCCGCAGAACAATAGATCTGCCGATAATTTTTTGCAAGGGTCTGGATGATGCTATGACAAAAGACGTTATCGTTCACCCCAGAGCAGGATGGAACTGCTGCAGGCCGCCGTCGTTATGCAATGCGATTCAGGCTCGCTACATTTGGGGCAAATATAGCGTGTGAAGATCGAGTGGCATCGATGCCACTCGATCAATGGAGGGTTATGTCACTCGCCGAATACCTTTGCTTCGTTTGTTACGCTGATACACCTTCTCTGATGAGAAAAGCAAGAAAACGAAAGGTGAAACGATGTTTCAAGCCGAACAACTTGATCATATCGCGCTAACGGTTCAGGATTTAGAGCGCTCAATTTCCTGGTATCAAACAGTGCTCTACATGGAACAACACTACCAGTACCAGGATACGACGGGGAGAGGAACTCCCGTTGTCCTCTGCTCAGGGAGTGCCTGTGTCGCCTTGTTTCCTTCTCCGACAGGGCAATCGCTTACTCCCTTACAGGGACATATTGCGCTCAGACTCACTCGAGACAACTTTGATCGGGCCCAGGCCCACTTACACCAACAAGGGATCACGTTTAAGTTTGTTGAGTATAAGATTTGTCACTCGATGTACTTCTTTGATCCGGATGGATATGAGATCGAGTTAAGCACGTACGAACTGTAGCCAGGCAACAGTAGTCGAATTTCTCAGGGGCATTTTCGCCCGATAGATTTGCCACTGAAGGAATCATAGAATGACACTTGAGGCGACTTACGGATGAACAAGGAGGAGAATTCGTTGCCACGAAAGCTTAATAACAGGAGAAAAAAGCAAGGCATATCCAGGCACCCACGGGTAGGAGTAGGCGTGCTCATCACGAAAGACGACCAGGTCTTGCTGATGAAGCGCAGGAACGCGCATGGAGACGGAATATGGTCAACGGTTGGCGGGTACTTGGAATATAGAGAGTCTCCACAGGAATGTGCCATCCGTGAGACGCAGGAAGAGATAGGCGTGATCATCACCGATGTCACGTTTCTCGCGATCACCAACGACATTTTTGAAGTGCCTGAAATGCATTCTGTCACTATCTGGATGGCGGGGAGATATGTCTCTGGTACACCAACGATGCATGCAGCCCACGAACTGTCAGACTTAGACTGGTTCTCCTGGGATGCCTTACCTGAGCCGCTTTTTTTACCATTTGAGCATCTGCTCACAGGTCGATGTTACCCTGCCCTCTGGGATTTCAGTGGAGGAGAAGGAGAAAGGAGAAACAACATATGATAGCACTGCGACCATTCCGCTTCGGGGTGATTGCGTACGATGCGCAATCCAGGCAAGAATGGGTAGCCAGGGCAAGGCGCATAGAGCAACTCGGCTATGCCATACTTTTAGTTCCAGACCACCTTGGGAGACAACTTGCTCCCGTTCCCGCAATCTTGACAGCGGCTGAAGCGACACGGTCCCTCCATGTAGGAAGTTACGTGTTTGGCAATGACTTTCGACATCCTGTCCTGCTTGCCAAGGAAGCGGCTACTCTGGATGTGCTGACGGATGGACGGTTCGAGTTGGGTATTGGCGCGGGATATCTCCGCTCGGAGTATGAACAAGCGGGTATCTCCTATGACCCGGCAAGCGTCCGTGTAAGCCGACTGGAAGAGACGATCCAGATCGTGAAGGGATTATTTGCAGAGGAACCACTCACCTTTTCAGGCAGCTATTATACCGTCAACAACCTTGACGGTTTTCCTAAGCCTGTTCGACGCCCACATCCTCCTCTCCTCATAGGTGGTGCCGGAAAGCGGCTCTTAACGCTTGCAGCCAGAGAAGCGAGCATTGTCAGTATCGGTGCCAAAGCACGAAGCGATGGAAGCGGGTTGGATGTGACAGACACGACGCCAGCAGCGACGAGACAAAAAGTGGAATGGATACGCCAGGCAGCAGGCGAGAGGTTCAACCAACTCGAGTTGAACGTGATTCTGTACGAAGTTATCATCACTGAAGATCGACGTCACATAGCCCGGCAGCTTGCAGAACGCTTTAAGACAGCCGATGAACACGTCCTGACTATTCCACATTGTCTTATCGGGACGCTGGATCAGATCAGCGAAGATGTGCAGAGACGTCGTGAGCAGTATGGTATCTCATATATTGCCGTGTTTGATGAGTATAGCGAGGCATTTGCGCCAGTTGTAGCTCGTCTTGCTGGCAGGTAATGCGGTATGGCAACATACACGTGTGGCAACAAGGGATCCTATCATCCTTTTTCGAGTTAGGAAGCGCGATCTCTGTACCAGACATAGAAGCAGATGAAAATAGCAAATTTTCAGGTGAAATGCCTTCAGAAACCAGACAAATTCGCCGACTATAATTTGGTCTCCCCAGAAGTGATCGTAGAAGATTTCAAAGTCCTGGATGAAGGAGTCCCGGATCATCTGCCTTTGCTACTAACGTTTCAGTAGCGTTCATTCTCTGAATGCCAATAGAATGTACAGTATACTTTCCCCATGGAGGAGGAAACGATGGAAGACAAGAAGCAATTGTGGATTGTGGATCCGAGAGGGAGTAACCGGGAACGTGCCCGCCAGATGGGCTATCAGATTGTCGATCTGGTCGTTAGATATATGAGAGCTTTCATAATCGCCAGACCAGTAGTTAGCTCTTGACTTAGAGTTAACTCTAAGGTGTATGCTTTTCACATATCCAGGAAGGAGGACACAAAACGAGCTATGACCATTCAAGAAGTGGCCGCGAAGACTGGTATCTCAGCATACACTATCCGCTTCTACGAAAAAAGCGGAGTGCTGCCTCACATTCAGAGAGCGGAGAATGGAGTCCGACAATTCTCTGAGGCGGATGTCAATTTTCTTTTGTTCCTCATGGAACTCAAGAAGACGGGAATGTCGTTAGAAGAGATTGCCGAATTTACCGAGGATGGCTGTATTCTCGAATGGATTCAGCGAGGAGACTTTCCCAAGCAGCCAGTGGAGAGGCGCATCACTATTCTGCGTAACCACGAGCAACGCCTCTATGAGCAACGTCGCCATCTTGATTACTTGCTCGGTGCTGTAGCGCAGAAAATCCAATTTTACGAACGATGTCTGGAAGACAGGCAAAGTAACAACACTGAAATACTATAAAACGATTGATAAGGAGAATACCTATGCGGACAGTTGTTATTCCCCACTTTGGAGATCCTGATGTGCTAGAAACTCGTGAGCTACCGACGCCAGAGCCGGGAGCAGGGCAAGTACTCATCCGAGTCGCTTATGTGGGCGTCAACTATGCGGACATTATGGCACGCAGGGGAGGCTATCATGTCGATACCTTGCCATTTGTGCCTGGTCATGAGGTATCAGGGTACGTTCATGTCATTGGTGCAGGAGTCGAGGGACTGCGCGTGGGCCAACCAGTCGCCGCGCTCACAATCGAGGGCGGATATGCCGAGTTTGCATTGGCCAAGGCTGTCCTTACCTTTCCTCTGGATCAGTCGGGCGGTGAGATTGACCTGGCGATAGCAGTAGGCTTCCCAGTAGTCGTACTGACCTCTTACAATCTGCTGGCAGATGTTGCTCGCGTACGACCAGGCGAATCGGTACTCATTCATGGAGCGGCTGGCGGTATTGGTACGACCGCGGTCCAGATAGCTAGGCATCTCAAGGCCGGACAGATCATAGGGAGTGTTGGAAGCTTGGATAAAGTTCCTTACGCACTCTCCTTTGGCTACGATCAGGTAATACTACGCGAGGATTTTGTGCAGACCATTCAAGAAGCGACCGAAGGAAAAGGCATTGATATCGTGCTCGATCCGGCCGGAGAACCCACACGCAGCCAGAGCCTCTCTCTCCTTGCACCGTTTGGACGACTGATCGTTTTCGGCAATGCAAGCGGCCAGCCTGCGGTACCATTCTCGCCAAATGACCTGCTCATCAACAATAGGGCCGTTATGGGTTATAGCCTCAGTTCGCTGAGTAGATCGGCCCCCCACATTCTTGCGAGCACAGCGCGTAAGGCGCTCGATCTTATTGTCAATGGAGAGATACGCATTGATATCACCAGTACATTGCCGCTAGAGCAGGCAGCGGAGGCTCACAGGCTCATAGAGAACAGAGGGAGCACAGGAAAACTCGTGCTACGTATCTGAGGCAAGCAATGCTATGCTAACTGCAACCAGGGGTAAAAGTAACAAAGCTGCCACTATGCGCAATAGAAGAAATGATAGGAAAACGAACTTTTGAGGTAAATTTCTAAAAAGGGCTAACGAAAACGAACGTTTTTCTTGCCCGAATTCTGCAACATAAATCGCTGATATTTTTGTGCCTTTTCGGATACAATAAATGGCAAAGAAGAGGTTTTTATTGCATGCTGGTTGCAATACCCAAAAAGAGGGGTCATGGTGGAAGCTCAGACATTCGCCTACCTGCGAGTTTCAAAAGTGGATCAGGATCTGGAGAAGAACAAGATGGACATTTTGAAGCTAGCACACAATGAACACCTGGGTTATGTCCACTTTGTTGAGGAGAAGGTATCCGGCAAAGTCTCCTGGAGAAAAAGACAGATCGCCGATATTCTTGAAAAAACGTAACCTGGGGACACTCTTATCGTGAGCGGGCTGTCGCGCCTGGGCCGCAGTATGCTTGAGTGTATCGAGATCTTGTCCATTGCGACGGAAAAAGGGTTGCATATCTATGCTGCCAAGGGGAATTGGCAACTCGATGGCAGTATCCAGAGCAAAATCATCGCCATGGCCTTTGCCATTGCGGCAGAGAGAGCGGCATCACCCCATGATCAAAGAACCAGCGCACCAAATCATACGACAGGTGTCCTGCGAGATTATCCAGCACCAGCACAATGCGCAAGGGAGGTCCGGGATTGCGCGGCGCATGACCCAGCCACGTCTCCCAGCGCGCGCAGGCGGGGCGCTCGGCTTCGGGAGGCAGTTCTGCTCGTGGGTGCTTCTTCTCGATCTCCGCGAGCACCTCGCTGAGCTGTTCTTTGAGCAGCTGTTGTTCTCTGAAAATGGCTTTTTGATGCTATTTTGACCTTTTCTCACGCCCATATGGATGTGGTTATCCTTATATCAAAACATCAGGTATAGTTGGAGTTTCAGCCGTTTCTGCGAACAATGACTGGGCCGTTGGCAGCAACAGCGGTCCCGTCCTCATCGAACATTGGAACGGCTCCTCCTGGAAGATCGTTGCCAGTCCACCTGTGCTAGGAACTACTGACTTCCTTAATGCAGTCGCAAGAGTTCCCGCAACGAGTATGGTCTGGGCAGTGGAAGATCATTACACGAGCACCAATAAGATCCGAACGCTCACCGCTTTCCATTGCTAGTGTGTAGGCATTTTGTGATAGCTCTCTGAGCCAGAAGAGGAGGGTATGTGGTCGCACATAAGATGAGATATTGTAAGTGCAACTGCGCCCCATCCTCAGGTATACAGGCGTCGCTAATCAAAGTAGCGTGAGAAGAGGCAAGGGATTGCCCTGGCTGGCACTCCCGAGAGCACCAAACATCACAACCAGAAGACAAGAGCATAAATCACACGCCCGAAAGATTGGGCGAACTTAACATACGGCTGTAAAACTGGCTTGCTACGCGCTGGTCCACACGGCTGCCAATACGCGCCAACAGAATATTGCCTGGTTCCATGCTGACATTTGGTTCAGTAGTGGGATATTCCACGAAGCCCTGCGACTCAAAAAGATTGGCTATGAGTTGTCGATAGCGGTGAATTGTTATCCTCAAACCCTCGATATCCCAATGCCAGGATAGGCCTATAGCAAACAGGATCATGTCTTCCAAAGCATCCAGTTCAAGGGCAAACGCTAATAACTGCTTGGCAATACCCATCCCTCGCCAGTTCGAACTGACCTCGATCGCGACTTCATAGACGTTCTCGATACCATCCCACCACGCGTCGCCTGGAGCCAATGTTACCTCCCCTATAATCTCTCCTGTTGGTGTATGGGCCAGCGTAAGTGCGCAATCTGGACTTTTGGATATGCCGAGCAGCAGTTGGTGTTCGCGCTCGGGAAGACGCGCAAAGGCCCACAATCCGCTGTCTGCTCTCAGGCGTTCAACAAAGGAGGGAGGGCAAAAATCACGCAATAACACCAGGCCTGCTTTTGTCTCGATCACTTTGCTGCGCGATGGAGTCGCACTGCCACGTAGGTGCAGCAGATCGAAGAGCCCCGTGAGTGGCGATCTGTACTGTATTACGGGAAAGGCGTGGCGCACTGATGTAGGCACAAGTAGATGACGTACCAGGGCAACAGTATGCCGATTCGCCTGGTTGATCTCCCAGCGTCGTGGCTGTGCGGGAAAATCCTCCAGCCGATCCATGAAGATGGTGGGAAAATCGTTTACTGCAGATGACTTCCCCATCACTTCCTGCGCGGCCTCCTCCTGTTCTTGTACAGCCAACCATTCGGGCCGCCAGCGGGTAACCCACTCCGCGGGTAATTCCTTTGGCAGGGCCTGCTCCGACATCTCTGCCCACAACATTGCCCAGGCACGAGGAACCACGCGAAACAGATCATAGCCGCCTCCACCCAGAGCTACCCAACGCCCCTGGCAATAGCTGTGCGCCAACTCGTGCGTAACTTTCATCTGCTTCTGAATACCCCGCATGGTCAATTTCAAATGGGTCAAGGGATCCCAGGCATGGGTATCGCAACCATGCACGCTGACAATGACATCTGGCGCGAAAAATGTGATCAAAGGTTGGAGTAATGCGTCCATTGCCTCAATATATGAATCATCCTCGGTAAACGGCTCCAATGGTATATTGACCGAGTAGCCGCGCCCTACACCTCTGCCGAGTTCGAGTACATCACCGGTCCCCGGAAAGAGGTAACGTCCCGTCTCGTGAAATGAAATCGTCATGACACGGGGATCATCGTAGAATGAGCGCTGCACACCGTCGCCATGGTGTGCGTCAAAGTCGATAGAGAGGACCTTGGCTTCGCTGGATTGCAGAACGTGGGCAATGGCTACAGAAATATCATTGTAGACACAGAAGCCAGAGGCACGATCAGTCCAGGCATGATGCAATCCGCCGCCGGGATGATATACATGCAGTGGAAGCTCCTCCTTCGAGCTAAACGCTCCTCCTTCCGGTAATCCCATCACTGCGCTTAACGCTACTAACGTCCCCCCAGCGATTTTTGCACTTACATTATGCATATCAGGTAGAGCTGGGGTGTCGCCTTCACCAAAGCCATAGTGAAGTTCTAGCCTTTTCAACTCCTCCTTCTCGGACGCAGGCAGCCCTTTTCTATCGCCTCCACTAAGACGCTGCACCGCATCGAGATAATCCGCGGTATGATTCAGGCTTAATTCTTCTATGGTTGCAGCACGGAGCGGTAATCGGGTCTGCTCATTCATACCGTCCCAGAGTCCACTCGTCTCCAACAGATCCATGAGCGCACTCAGGCGGCGTGCCTGTAGTGGATGATCCGCGCCAAAGTTATATGCCAGTTCGGCGGGATCAAAAATAAGACGCGCTCTGGATGGGGCAGAGGGCTTTTCAGGCATGTGAATCATCTTCCAATAGTGGGTCGGCAAATGTATATGCAATAGTTGCTTCATGCAAACGAACTAACAAAGGAGAAGGGTTAATGGTTCCAATGCGCAGTGTCGCAACGCGAGGTTCACTATTTTGAGGTGCTACTATGACACTGTGCACCACCACATGCATTTCCGCCGTCATGAGCAATGTTTGTGCCAATGGAGTCATATCGCCCAACGGTAGGGGGATGATCAATTGCATTCCAGGCTCAAAGATACCCATCGCGCGCGCCAGGGCTATGAGCAGATCACTACGCGTGAGTAAACCAATCAGGACGGTCTGAGGTTCTTTTCCCCCCTCCACCTGCTCATATTCCACCACAGGCAGACAATTGAGGCCTCGTTCAACGAGGAGTTGTGCTGCGGCGCCTACACTCGTTGTTGGAGTAACGCGAATGGAGGCACGATGCATTACTTCAGCGACACGCTGACTGTACCAGGGACGATTCAGTAGATCTCCTGAAGATCGCTGTTTATCCAATGCCACCACCAGGTCAATATCTTGCGAGGTTAACAAACCCTCAAGAATGTGCAGCGTTTTGGGCGTACCCTGTTCTGTCTTCTCTATTTCAGGAGTATGAACGTGGCGAACCACAGGTAAGTGATGAATCTGGAATTGCCGCAACAGGTTCGCAGCGTGGCTGAGCGTATCGTCAGCTACTACTGTGATCATCTTCGTTGTCATTATATCTCTTACAATCATGATGCTGCCCCCTTATTGAATCGCTCTCTTGCGCTCTTCTGTCAAATGCGATATCCATATAGCTAAGATTCACATTAGCTCGAAGGAGAGGGTATAAAACAATAGACTTTGAGGTTTGAAAGCTTGATCGCTCTCTTTATCTAACTGGACGGTACGAAGAGCAATACAAGATAGAATAGGGCCGCCAGACCAAGCAACAGGCAATAGACGCTCGCAACAATGCGTGATACACGCTGCGCTTTTGCAACTCTGCGCGAATAAAAGCAGCTGTGGGACATCTTTAAAGCTACGATGATAATCCCTAGCAACAAAAAGAAATCTAGTAACCTGACGGCAAAAGTTCCGCTAAACAACGCAAATGTCACAGCGACAGCGCCAAAAATGAACATACTACCTACTATATCTGCCGCCGCAATGGCCATAAAGTACCCTTCATCATAGCGATGGAAGAGCAAAAGTGGCGTTACCTTCACCAGAATGACTAGCCCGCCTATATACGCACATAGGCAGGCGAGCGTCCAGAAAACATATGACATCTATCTTAATCCTCGTACATTTTTTTCAAAGGCTAAGTGCTATTGCTCAATGCTCTTGCAAGAGCATTGTATCACGCTATAATGTCTGTTGTAGACGTAAGGGGATATAGAAGGCCATAACTCAACTCTCTGCGTGCTACCTGAAATAACTTTGAAAGAATGAAGAGTAATTCCTATGGCAACATTAACTTGGCAGGGCAAGCAGCCCTTTGATGAGCGGGTACTTTCATCTTCAACCGCCCACCTGCATACCCTTGATACATTTCTCAGTCAACCAGCAGAAAACATCGCCCTGGCGACACAATCAACCACAAACAATTGGCACAATCGTCTCATCCGCGGCAACAAAAGCAAAGTACTACCCGCGCTCCTGCATGAGTTTGTCGGCGCCGTCAATCTCATTTACATCGATCCTCCTTTTATGACCGGACGAGACTTCATAAGCGGGACACGACTGGCGTACAGCGACAAGTGGAAGAATAACATCGACATCTATCTCCAGTGGCTATACGAAACATTCTCGCTGCTGCACCTCCTTTTGGCAGAGCAGGGAAGTTTCTACGTACACCTCGACTGGCGCACCACCCACTACGCGAAGATCATCCTGGACGAGATATTTGGGTTTAGCCCAAACGCCGAAGGAGCTGGTTACAAGAGCGAAATTATCTGGCATTATCAGACCGGTGGGCGCTCCTACAAGTCTTTCGCCCGCAAACATGATACCCTCTTACTCTATACAAAATCAGCCCAATACTGCTTTCATGGTGAGAGGATCGGTGAAAGGCGCGGCTCGCAAAAACGAAACCATATGCGCAAAAACGTGGAAAATGATGGTCACATCACCTGGACGATCCGCTCCTCGGGCCGACTCTATACCTATGACGAGAATACAATTATGACCCCAGCAGACGTCTGGAGCGACATCAGCCATCTCCATCAGAAAGATCCCGAACGCAACGGCTACGCTACACAGAAACCCGCCTCCCTCCTTGAACGCATCATCCTGGCCTCATCCGAAGAGCGCGATCTTGTCCTCGACTGCTTTTGTGGCAGTGGTGTCACCCCAGTGGTTGCTGAGCAGCTCAAACGCCGTTGGATCGCCTGTGACCAAAGCCATTTGGCGATACAACTGACTCAAAAGCGCCTGCTGGATCAACAACTCCACTACCCATTCCTGCTGCAACAAATCGATCCAGAACACAGCACTACTGCATAAAGCAGCACGAAGGATGCAGCCCCATCTGTTTCTCCATTATGCTCTCTCGTAGCTAAAATGTACGGGTGGGGCTTGCCCCCACCCTGCTCTTTCATGCAGGATGCTTGCCCCCACCCCGCAAAATGAGCGCAAAATACATATGGTATAATCGGTAAGGATTACTCTATGTTTAGTAAAGTCAACAATAACAGAAAAAAGGAGCTTCATTTTAAAGGGACACCCTACATTCCTCCTTCCTCACCCGAAGGGAGTGTCAAATGAAAAGAATAGATAGCCATGTTAGAACTCCTTGAACAACTGTTTAGGCAGGTGCGTGCTTACATGCAGTCCGAACAGTTCGAGCGCAACCATGTTTACTACCAGTCACCAGAACACACGACCATGCAGTTTGATCGCGAAGCTGAAGATATCATTATCAGTGGGCTAATCGAAAGCGGGCATGACTTTGAAATCATTACAGAAGAGCGCGCAGCTTTTTCTACCAGTTCAACTCCTCAATACCGCATCGTGGTCGATCCTGTGGATGGCTCAACCAATGTCTCACGAGGCATCATGACCGCCGCGGTAGCACTGGCAGTCCTGCCAATCGATGCACCGATTACGCCGGAACAGGTGCAATGGGCGCTGGTGGGGGAACTATTCAGCGGAACGGTCTACCAGGCACAGCGCGGTGGTGGCGCTTTCCGCAATGGACGCAGGTGCCAGGTTAGCGAGACAAAGCACTTTGCTGAGTGTCTAGCGGGCATGAATTTTGACGGGCGCGACCTGACAACGCTCAAGAAATTGATTGTGCACAAGCCAGTCATAGGAAAGGTAAGACGGACCGGCAGTTCAGCAATGGATGTAGTCTATGTCGCCAGTGGAGCATACGATGCCTTTATCGATATTGGAGATATACTCACCGCTGAATCTTTCCTGGCCTCGCTGAGTATAGTACTGGAAGCTGGAGGCGTGGTCAGTGATCACCATGGCAATCATATAGACCCCATCCCCAACCTGAAGCAAGGATACTCGCTGGTGGTAGCTGGCACACATGAGCTACATCAAGAAATCCTCGCCAGGATTAACAAACCAGAATAGCCTGGAAAAACTATGAACTAGCTCACAGCAGAATGGAATAAACAGCATTACCTTCACCTACCGTCGATCCGACCTTGCAAAACCAGGGTGATACCCAACTGCAGACATTCCAGCAGTGGGTAGCCTTGATGCACAAGTACAACGGTAACACCGGCGTCTTCGATCAACAATACACAGGTGATCAGCAGGCCTTGGGTCGCGCAAAATCGAGTGCAAGCTACAAGACTGTGCTGGCAACATTACATACGCATGTCGCCGCCATTCAAATCCCAGCCATGAAGGTGGAGAGTCAAAGCCTGCAACAGCAGCTGCAGCAGGAGGTCACCAGTTGGGGTCAGACACACCAGTATCATGACACCACCAACAATACGACCTACCAGATGGGCTTTGAGTATGGCTCGACGGGTATTGGTGACTGGATACAGAGTGAACTGAGCAGCGCACAAACGATGGCCGACTATCAACAGGCCATCGAAGACCTGAATATGTACTTGACCAACTTTAAAGCGATGACGACCAACGCTAGCGATAAAACACCGTATAATAAAGTTCACAATACAGATATCCAGCTTATGCAGCACTACGATATGATGAACAGGAAAGTGATCGTAATCTCGCTGGCGGAACAGGCGATGCGAGTCTATCAGAATGGCAAACTTGTCAACACATTTCAGGTGACGACTGGGCGACCTGATAAGCCAAGCCCTCCAGGAACATGGTGGGTAGAAGGGAAAAAATCACCGACGGTTTTTAAGGCATCGGTGCCAAAGTCTTCGCCATACTGGTACCCTGATACCCCTATCAACTATGCCATTCAGTATCACAGCAATGGGTACTTTATTCATGACAGCTGGTGGCGAGCCGATTACGGCCCTGGTACCCAGTTCCCGCATCAAGACTCTAGCGGCGACAGCTTCTCCTCCCAAGGTTCGCACGGCTGTGTCAACATGTCGAAGGATAATGCCAACTGGGTCTACAATTACGTAACAACCTTTACCCATATCATCATCTACTAAGCTCATCAAAACATTACAGAGAAAGCCCTACGGCACCGATTCCCCACATGGAAGTCAGTGCCGTAGGGCTTTCTCTACTTCTATCTTATTGGGGCGTGACCAGCAGGCTAAAACCATCCTAGACAGAAGTAAATTGTTGATAGGTCATTATAGTTCGGTTTGCCGGAGCGGAGTCGGCAAGATAGACGTAATTGCTATCCCCACCTCGCACAACAAAAATATGACTGGGCATACCCACAATAACAGGAAAACCTTTGTTGGTGATGTAAATCAGGTCCTTCAGCGTACGCGGCGGGTTAGGAGAAGCCTTAAAACCGAAATGATTTGCTGCCTTCGCCAGGGCAGGTTCGCCGCCCACGAGGCCATCATAGGTATTCCACACTCCCAGATTTTGTTCCACCTGCAAGACATCAGCCGCAATATAATGCCGTCCATAGGAATTCATGACTTCTTCCAGTGAAATACCCGAACACGAGGAATACGACCAGAGGTGCCACTGAAAATCTGTATAATATTGGTTTCGCGTGGCAGAATCGATGCGAAGCAGGCGCACGCTCGCGGTAAGGGGTAGCGGATGAGCAATAGCTTTGACATCGGTGGATTGGTAATTGCTGAAAATGCTAATGCCCTTGCTCAGGTTCTGCATTGCACCATCGGCCAGGCCGCTCTGAATGAAGAGGGTCAGGAAAAGCATTACCAGAAAGCTCAGCGAAACAACGGTACGATGTCGCGTGTACCAGGAGGACGAAAGCGTAAACGTTGGCAAAGGCTGCGGTTTCTTTACGCCAATCATGGCACCCTCGTGCATATACAAAATCATCTTTACATATGGATCAAGCGGGTGGGATGGTACCTGTAGTTGGGTTGCCAGGGATCGTATATGACGACGGCGCTCACGCGAGCTATTGATGATGAGGCTAGTAATGACCAGGAGCATCACGCCGAATAGTAATGTCGTGATGACGGCAGAAAACATACGTTAACCTCGCACTAAGAACTTATGTGATGACGCACAATGTGCTTTCGTTCCTCAGTATAGCCTGGTTCCACGCCAACAGGTAGTTTTAAGCCAAAAAACAGCCAGATTGGGCTATCTTTGCTGACTAGCACCAGCACACCAATTTACTAAATAAACAGCAATAGCGACCCAATTTACTAAATAAACACACGCAACACCCCAAATTTCCATAGTGGCACCATTCATTGGCGCCCGCCCGGCCTGTCGACTGGCACCAGGGCACCAATGAATCGTGAAATCTCTTCTTTGATAGCTACACTGTTCGCATATCATAAACTTCAAGTTCTTTACCCATACGCCTTCGGTAGATAAGCACGCGATGCACGCGCAGACTCAGAGGTATCATCAGGTATTCGACGCCATCCCCATCTTCACTTGGCCGGGCACTAAACGAACCTTGCTTGTTAAGTTGAAAGGTCAGCCGCTCACCCGCATCAATGATACCCAACTGATGATATTCGTGGTAGACGCGCCAGGATACCGTCGTCTTGTTCTCGAGTTCCAACTCTTCATCGTCACCGCGCAGCGCCAGCTTCACACGGCGCTGTAAGCGTCTAAACCAACCACCCGATCGCTGGGGTGACGTTCTTAGAGGAGGTGTATCTACCTCGTAAGGAGATTTTATTGTCATAGTGACACCGAATCTTTCATTCATTTCACCAATGTTAAACGTTCTTGCTCAAGCGCAACCTGCGTGCCACACACTCGCCCAATACGCGCAGGAAGTGAAGGTTCCCCCCACTTCCTGCGCGATGGTGCGTGACTCAAATCCGCCAGAGCGCACAACCCTTCGCATGCACGTCCACGTCCCAACCACTGCACCATCAAGCTATCCGCGCGCTCGGCCACGACACGCTGCCCTTTATCTAAAAGCCAGAGAACCGTTACAGAAAGTACGATCAATAGTCCAATGGCTATAAGAAGATATGACGAGGGCATACCTGCCAGGTGTAATAGAACCAGTGCTAAACAGGCAAGCGGTATAAAGCTGAAGAGGAGAAAACGCGGCAGGATATAGCTGGCTCTGCGCATCGAGAGGTAGCGCGCCAGGCCAGTGGCCAGCAGCACATCTAGCACGGATGGTTCGATTGACCCTTCGAGTAGTGAAGGTAGGTGCAGTCTGATGTGACGCCTGTGCAAAAGTGAAACATGCACCTGCGGCACACGAGCACGCGGTCTAATCGAACAGCGCAACATTGACGCGCCAAAAGGAAGCCTGGCCTCGTATGTCATATGTGAAAATGCGGCTTGCACAAATGCAGGTACGCGCCCTGTAACGCGACGAACATGCCATAGTCGCGTGAACCGAAAGCGAGGAGGGCGACGCGTGCCTAGTTGAGAGCGTAAAGACTCCCACGAGGAAACGGGTAATGGTCGCTCTGGTAGTGCCGCCCCATAGTAGCGTGTGAGTCGTTCATCCAGGTTTCGCACTTTGCCATGTTCCTTTTCAGCCGGGTTGCAATCATTCATCATGCTAGCTCACCCCTTCATCCATCAACAATATGCGCAGTCGTTCGCGCGCACGATTCAGTCGCGATTTTACTGTGCCAACTGGCCAACCCAATACCTGGGCTATGTCAAGTTCTGTAAGATCAGCACCATATCTTAGCACTACGACGCGCCGCTGGTCAGCGCTGAGTTTTGTCAACGCATGTCGTACTTCCTCGCGCTGTGCTACCTGCTCTTGCAAGTCAGTATGACCGCGCGAGTTTAATTGGCCATCTACCTCCACAACTCCGTCCAGAGAAAGAGGATGTAGATAAGAGCGCTGCTTCTCCATCACATCAAGTGCATGGCGATAGAGTATGCGCATCAGCCATGGACGAAAGGGACTCCCCTCGTGGAAGCGCGGCAAGCCGCGCCATGCCAGCAGAAAAGCTCCCTGTGTGATCTCTTCGGCAAGGGCATGCTGGTGACAGAGTCGCAGAGCAGAGGCCATGGCGATAGCGTGATGATTCTCCCAGAGTTGCCGAAAGGTCTCCTGGTCTCCACACGCTGCTCGCTTGATGAGATCATCTTCACAGGTAAACACTACATTTCCTCTCCTCTAAAGATGATATACGGAGGAGCAGGGGGAAAAGGTTCCGAATTTGGGATAGAATTAAGCTTTACATCTATTTTACCTTGGAGTACTGTTGTACGTCTTCATACTATAGAAGTACACAACTTCTAATACGTAGCCTCCTACTGGCATTGTTCTTTCATGCGACGAAACCTGTTCTACTGACCTTTGAGGGATCGGAGTACTCAGGAGAGTTTCAAAGATAATGAGTCAGCAACTTGGCAATTACCGCATACTTCACCCGCTAGGACGTGGCGCTTTCGCAGATGTCTACCTGGGCGAGCACATCTCTGACAAAACTCAGGTTGCCATTAAAGTGTTACGAATGGATATGGCAGCGACTGATGTAGAAAGCTTCCTGCGAGAGGCTCATACTATTACTCGTCTGGAACATCCGCATATTATACGGGTGCTGGAGTGCGGCGTACAGGAGAATACACCCTTTCTGGTCATGCAGTACGCCCCCAATGGCACTTTGCGCGCACATCATCCCAAAGGAGCTATCCTGACTCCCGTCAGTATCCTCCCATACATTCAGCAAATTGTCTCTGCCTTACAGTATGCACACGACCACAAGATCATCCATCGCGACATGAAGCCGGAAAACATGCTTTTGGGGCAACACAACGAAATTCTCCTGAGCGACTTCGGGCTTGCCATCATTATGCAGAGTTCGTCGTATCAACAGAGTACACAAGGCATAGACGGTACACTGGCTTATATGGCCCCTGAACAGTTCCTTGGCAAAGCACGTGAAGCTAGCGACCAGTATGCTTTAGGAGTAATGATTTATGAGTGGCTAAGTGGCTCCCGACCTTTCGCTGGGACACCAGATGAAATACGCGCGCAACATATGCAAGCTCCCCCAGAACGTTTATGTGGGAGAGGCTTAGATGTTACACCCGCCGTGGAACATGTGGTACTGACGGCTCTTGCCAAAAACCAATACCAACGTTTCCCAAGTGTACAGGATTTCGCTACAGCATTTGAACAAGCTTGTTCAGACATTCCTGCGACAGTGATACGGCCCTGGAACATAGCTCACCGGCGCAATACCTATTTTACCGGGCGTGAGGATGTACTCAAACGTCTTCACGAGGAACTCAGACAGAACAAGAAGGCAGCCTTGACACAGGCTATTACAGGCCTCGGCGGCATTGGCAAGACCCAGACCGTTGTAGAATATGCGTATCGATACCGCCCATACTATAAAACCATTCTCTGGGTCAATGCGGACTCCCTTGATCACCTTCTCTCGAACTTTGCAGCACTCGCAGAGCCTTTAAATCTACCAGAGAAAAGTATACAGGACCAGAGCAAGGTCGCTAAAGCAGTCACGCGCTGGCTAGAAACTCACTCCGCCTGGCTCCTCGTCTTCGACAATTTTGAAGACCCTGAGATGGTCAGGGATTTCCTTCCTCTAACTACCGACGGCCATATCCTGCTCACGACACGCGCGCAAGCGATACATACCATTGCTCAGGCTATTGAACTGGATAAGATGACCGCAGATGAGGGAGCCTTGTTGCTCCTTCGTCGTGCCAGGATCATTGAACCAGGTGCAACGCTTGAGTACGGGACTACAACAGACCGCACGATCGCAAGAGCAATTTCAGAACTGCTCGATGGTCTCCCGCTCGCGCTTGATCAGGCAGGTGCATATATCGAGGGAACTGAATGTAGCTTATCTGACTACCTCCATCTCTACGAGCTCCAACATGCCAAACTCCTGCAGGAACGAGGTAGATTTGCCCCTCGCGACAACCATCCAGACTCTGTCGCCGCCACACTCTCACTCTCCTTCGAAAAGGCGCTACAAGCCGATCCTGCTGCAGCAGACTTACTACGTCTCTGCGCTTTTCTCCATCCTGATGCTATTCCAGAGGAAATTATCACTGACGGCGCACCTGATCTTGGCCGGGCATTGCGCTCTACTGCAACTGACCAGTTTAAGCTCGATACAGCCATTGGAACGCTGCGTAAATACTCCCTGCTACGTCGCAATTCAGAGCTGCATACACTCACCATCCACCGCCTGGTGCAGGCTATTCTCAAGGAGAGGATGAACAAAAAAGTACAGCGTCAATGGGCTGAACGGGCCGTGCGAGCTGTGAACCGTGCCTTTCCAGACGTAGAGCCATCCAATTGGCAACGCTGCCAGCGTCTTCTCTCACATGCACAAATATGTACAACGCTTATTCAACAAGACCAGATGACATTCCCAGAAGCAGCGAGATTACTTCACCAAACAGGCTATTATCTAAGTAAACGAGCTCAATACAGCCAGGCTGAAGCTCTCTTGCAACAAACGCTCAAACTCCGCGAACGAACATTGGGACCAGATCACCTTCTTGTTGCCAGCACATACGATGCATTGGCAGAGGTTTACCTCGGTCAAGGGAGATACAGTCTCAGCGAAGCGACCTACCAGCAAGCTTTAGCGATTCGCGAGAAGGTCTTAGGGCCAGACCACCCCGATGTTGTCATCTGCCTCAACAACATTGCGGGCCTAACCTATTTTGTCCACGGCGCCGATTACGACCGATCTGAGCAGCTGTTGCAGCGAGCACTCGCCATTCTTGAGAAAGCAAGGGGACCTGAGCATCTTGATGTCGCTAACAACCTTGATCACCTGGGAGTTCTTTACGATTACCAGGGCAGATATGCCGAGGGTATACCACTCTACCGCCGGGCTTTGGCAATTCGTGAGAAAATCTTAGGGCCACGTCACCCCGATGTAGCCAACACTATCTATTGTCTGGGACGTTTCTACCACTTTCAAGCGCTATACGATCAGGCCAGACAATTTTACCAACAAGCACTGGCAATTTGGGAGGCCCTGGGTCCAGAACAGCCTGAGGTAGGCGACATCCTGAACGCTCTTGCATTACTCTCCCTTGATGAAGGCCAATACACTCAGGCTGAACCTCTTCTTTTGCAAGCATTGGCATTACACGAAAAAGTTCTGGGGGTGGAGCATCACACTATTGCCAAGAGTCTCAACAACTTAGCCTTTCTCTACCAGATTCAAGGTCGCTACGCGGAAGTTGAACCACTTGGTAAGCGGGCACTAAGAATTCACGAGCTAAATGTAGGCCCAGAGCACCCTGATATTGCTATCGTCAGCAACACGCTTGTAGAAGCGTACCTTCCTCAAGCCAGGTATACCGAAGCCAAACCCCTTTTAGTGCGAGCAATGAAGGTTCTTGAACAGGATCAAAGACCAGAATCTCCATTGATGGCTGTAACCTGCAGTAACTGGGCAGACCTCTACTTTGCGCAGGGCAAATACAACCAGGCAGAACGGCTCTACCTCCAGGCATTCACTATCCGCGAGAAGGTTTACGGACCGACATATGTTGACGTGGCACAATCTATAAACAAGCTGGCCAAACTCTACCTGGTTCAGGGAAAATATACCGAAGCCGCATCATACTGCAACCGCGCTTTAGCGATACTGGAGAAAGATCCTGGTCCAGACCATCCTGATACGGCTCAAAGTCTCCAGACTCTTGCGACAGTCTACCTTAGACAAGGAAAGCGCAACGATGCAGAACATCTCTGCCAGCGAGCACTATTGATCTTTGAACAAGCATTAGGGGGGAATCATCCGCACGTAGCTCAGTGTCTACATGCTCTCGCAGAGATCTACTTTGAACAAGGCAAGTATTCTAAGGCCAGACCACTCTACGAACGGACGCAAATAATGTGTAAAAAAATCTGGCAGGCAGACCATCCCGCTATCGCTCAAAATCTCAACAGCTTAGCCGAGCTTTACTATGCCCAGCACAAATATTCCAACGCCGAAATGTATTGTGAACACGCCCTCGCTATCCGTGAGAAGACCCTGGAAGCAGACCATCCTGACCTGGCCCAAAGCCTCAGCACTCTCGCAAATATTTATCAGGCTCAAGGTAAGGATGTCAAGGCCGAATCACTTTACTTACGAGCTTTAGGGATATTCGAACATACGTTGGGCCTGGATCATCCCAGCGTATTGAAAGTTGTTGAGAGTTACGCAGCGCTCCTGCACAAGGAAGATCGCGAAAGCTAAGCTGTAGAGTTACAGGAACGAGCAACACAAGAAGCTCTTCCCTCTTGTTTCTCTTACAGAGACACGGCTGATAAGGAGTGAGAACATGTTCTACATCGGCTCCCCCATGTGGGGCTACAAAGAATGGGTGGGCAACTTCTTCCCGCCTCACACACCACCAAGCGGCTTCCTGCGCCTCTACAGCCAGCATCTCACTACCGTGGAGGGAAACACCACCTTCTACGCTCTCCCTTCCACCGAAACGGTCGCGCGCTGGAGCCAGGAAACGCCCTCCTACTTCCGCTTCTGCCCCAAGATTTCACGGGATATCAGCCACAGCTCGGCCCTTGATACACGCAAGAAGGAAACAGAGGTTTTTACGCGGCGCATGCGTGGGCTTGGTGAACGGCTGGGACCAATGTTTCTCCAACTTCCCCCAGCCTTCCCTCCCGCCCAGATAACGCAACTACACGCTTTCCTGAACTTCTGGCCACGAGACCTGCAACTGGCAGTGGAGGTGCGCCACCCACAATTTTTCAAAGAGCCTCACTCAGGAGAACTGAACATGCTGCTGCGCGGCTACAACGTGGCACGAGTGATCATGGATAGTCGACCGATTAGAATTGGTTCGGCTGAAGAGAAACAGGTCCTGCAGGCCCGCGAGCGCAAGCCAGACCTCCCGATTGAAGTGGCTACCACCGCCGACTTTGCCTTCGTGCGCTACATCGGCCATCCCCGCATGGAAGTCAATGAACCCCTGATTGATTTCTGGGCGCAACACATGGCACGCTGGCTACAGCAGGGCTTGACCCTCTATGCCTTCTGCCATTGTCCCTTCGAGGTCCATTCTCCTGAGATATGCCACGCACTCTACCGGCGCGTCAGTTCCTTACATTCGCTACCACCCCTACCCTCTCCACCGGAGCAACCTGAGCAGGCACGACTTTTTTGATTGTGTGATTTGGCCTTTTATACATGTACTTCCTGCCAAACGGGTTACAAAAAACTTTCGCTTAAGCGCCAGCATCGCCACAACAAAAAGAGAGGTTCCTGGTATGCACCTGGGTGGTGCTCTAGGAACCTCTCTCAAAGGACCAGAGAAGGAGATAGGAAAGTATGTATCGTAACTATCATAAGAGATAGGTAAAGTTGGGTTGCCTATTGTGGCAACCGCCTCGGTATCCACTCTGCGGGTATTAGAGCGACAAAGACAACTAGCATGAATGAGTGATATGCTACCGCTATCCCCGTCGCAATCCCCCTCTAATAACCGATACCAATGAGTAATACGCCGGGAAATTCCTATTGGATTACAGAGATTTTCATCTTGTGCATAGCACTACCAAAGTGTCACTTTAGAGCTATTGCCTCAAAGGAGCCTGTTCTGCTACTATCTAGATCAAGAAGAGCGTGTAGAAGAAAGGAAAGAGCAATAATTCTATGAGCAATACATTTCCGAGTTGGTATCCACTACAAATTCGCTTTCGCGATCTTGATCCCCTGGCGCACGTGAATAATACCGTCTACTTTACCTATTTCGAGGAAGCAAGAAGCCACTATTTCGATCAACTTGAAACATGGCTTAAAGAGTGGCCTTCACGAGAGGAACATCAGGAGGTCGAGAGTATCGTGTCGCACCCGCCGCATAACCCACGTATTCAGACACGCCCCAATGGGAGCCACTACGGCTTGCTGGTCAAAGAGATAGCTTGCACCTATGAGCTTCCCCTGATACGTTCTGACCGTGCCGAAGTCGGCGTCCGTGTAGTACGGGTGGGACGCACCAGCTTTATCATGGAGCATGGGATACGGGATATAAATGAGCACGAACGAATCTTCGCTACTGGAAAGTCGGCAATGGTGTGGTGCAATTATCAAAACGGTCGTCCTCACCCCGTTCCACCTTCGCTGCGCTTTGCCTTTGAGCAGATGGAGGGAAGAGCGTTCCCTTTCAACGAACGCTAAAAACACCGCTTATCTATAAATACAGAGCTTTGCTGTAGGTGGCATAATGGATCGTAGTTGTGCACCAAATACCATGTTAGAGTGAGGGGAGCATTATGAACCCATTTGAGAGCATAGGAAAGAGATATCAAACTCTTCCTAAAGTAGATTTGACCCAGGGACGGAGTATTGCCTACTCACGGAGTACCACCAGGAGGCTCATGGAATTGATTGACGCAAATGCACACGGGAATGTGCATGGTGGCGTCATCATGCGTATGGTTGATGAGGCAGCGGCTATCGTGGCAATCAAGCACAGCCAGAATCCTACCGTGGTCACGGCCAGAGTGGAGAGATTTGACTTTCTGTCTCCCGCTTTTATCGGCGATGTTGTATCTGTCCACTGCGAAATGCGCTATGTCGGACGAACAAGCATGGAGGTGGGAGTGAAGGTCATGGCTGAAGACGTGATAACAGAAGAAGTACGTAACATCGCCAACAGCTACGTAATCTATGTTGCGTTGGATGCAAACCGTAAACCAACACCTGTGCCCCCTCTTGTGCCTGCTGATAATGAAGAGAAAGCGATTATAGAACGGGCAAGCGTTCGACGTAAACGTAGGCAGAAGATAGACGAAGAAGTGAATCAGACAAAAGAGATAAAAGATTGATGCCATTTCAATTTCTGTTTTTGCAAAATGAGTTTAAGCTATAAAACAGAGGGAAAAGTTCATGATACCTATTTACCCTACAGCAAACGTCATCATTTTACATAGTAGCACTGATCTGATTGATCTTTATAAACGTAATATAATAAGTAGGAACAGAAGAGAAAGTTTCAATTGATGGATAACCTCCATGATGTCAATCAAATAACCGGGCATTCTTCTTTAGCCGCCGATGAGCAAAGTGATGAAGCGCTTATTCTTGCCATTGCGGGTGGAGCCGTATGGGCTATGGAACCTCTCTACCAGCGTTATAGTCGCATCCTCTATTCTATGGCCTATCGCATGGTCTCCGACCACCAGATTGCGGAAGATCTCATACAAGAAGCTTTTCTGTCTGTATGGAGACGAGCCATATCATATTCGCCACAATCAGGAGCAGTTCGGAGCTGGCTTATCTCTATTGTACATCACCGAACTATCGACTATTTACGCAGCGTGCGCCGCCGTTCTGTCATGAAGGAGGCCACGTGGGAAGAGGTTGAACAAGATGATCGTGCCGCCGTTCCCGATGTCTGGGATGAGGCGTGGCGCTCAATACAAAGTTCGCAGGTTCGAGCCGCATTGATGGATATCCCCACTGAACAGCGCATGGTCATAGAGCTGGCATATTTCCAGGGATGGACACATACAGAGATTGCGGAAGGTTGCCTGATACCTCTTGGTACCGTTAAAGCTCGCATGCGCCTCGGCCTGAAGCATCTTAAACGAGGCTTAGAAAAAATGGGCGTTAACGAAATGTAAAGTGTACTCAACGCAAAAGAGGAAAGCACTGCTGCTCCCCTCTCTTGTTCCCCCAAGAAAAACCCAGGCGCTGGGTCACTAGAAATGCCGTTCTCTAATACCAAAGCCTATTAGGCTCTGGCTTCGTTCCTGCTTCAACCAGAACTGCCTGATTGCACTCTTCAGGCATTCCGTTCTGTCCACAGACGTTTATTCCCGCAGAACGAACATGCGGTACATGTCCCATGCTATATATTAGAAAGGATCATATATAGCAATAAGATGCCTCCCCCAAGGCATCTCCCCCTGGAACATTTCTTTATCCCCCACGTGTATAATAGTAGCTTCAGGTGATAGTAGGGTTGACGTTTTGTTGAGATACCATGAAGATTTGTCCCAAAAAGCTACTACTGGGTTAAGAAAAAAACATCTGTTTCTCTACAGAAAGAAAGGCAAAAGTTTTGTTCACTGAGGTTACACAACAAGCATATCTGGGTGCGAAGGAACGCGAACACCTCTGGCAGGTGAAGGAAAACTCCAATTATCTCCTCTCGGGAGCACTACTGGGCAGTGAGGTTATCCGCGTACGCCTGCTACGTGGGATTGAAGGCACCCAGTTGCTGCACTCGCTCCAGGACAACAGTGCGCATCTGTTACGTTACCAACTTGCCGATAAAAGTTCCGGTACGCTGCCCTATCACTCATGGATCGTCGCCAGAGGCGATGAAGCGTGGTCCGGCTCGCTCAGTGAATCCCAAGTACATGCCATCATTGAACCATATTTGCATGGCTTCGCCTTCACCGATACGTCTCTGCGATTGATGCGCCCGCTCGCCAGCAAAGAGCGCATCTTCGGACTGGGCGAGCGCACTGGCACGATGAATAAACGCGGCCAGGCATTTCCGATCTGGAATATTGACCCGCATAAGGGACACAATCCACAAACAGAGACCATGTACGCTTCCATCCCCTTCTACCTTGGTCTCTCAAATGCCGCTGGCAACGCCTACGGAGTATTGGTCGACCATACAGGGCGTACCGAGATGGACATAGGGAAAACTGACAGGAATTCGGTGCAAATGACGGTACAAGGCGATTGCCTCGTCGTCTATTTCCTGGTCGGACCTGGTCCCAGCGATGTGATGCGTCAATATACGGAACTCACTGGCCACATGCCACTCCCCCCACGCTGGGCCCTTGGACATCATCAATGCCGTTGGAGCTATGCATCTGAACAAGAGGTACGGGACATCGCCTCGCAGACGCGCGCCCGCAATCATCCCTGCGATGCCATCTGGCTCGACATAGATTATATGCAGGGCTATCGGAACTTTACCTGGAATCCCGACACCTTTCCCAACCCAGCAGCGCTGACGCAAGATCTCCATGCACAGGGTCTTCACTTGGTCACCATTCTTGACCCCGGCACAAAAGTTGATGATCACTACGTTGTGTACCAGCAGGGTATAGAACACGATTACTTCTGCCGCCTTGAGAATGGCATGATCTTCTCCGGCAATGTGTGGCCTGGTGTCTCGGTCTTTCCCGATTTCTCTCGGAGCGAAGTACGGACATGGTGGGGCGACCAGTATAAAGGATTGCTCGATCAAGGGGTCGCTGCCATCTGGAACGATATGAATGAACCCGCGCTGACGGATATGATGGTACTGAACGATCCGACCATCCCTTCTTCAACGACAAAATCAAACACTATGCCCGACGATGTCCTCCATGTAGCCGGTAAGGATCAGCCCATAGGTCCGGACGGCCCGCCAACACTCCACAAGTTTTTCCATAACGCCTACGGCATGGAGATGGCGCGCTCGACATACGAAGGTTTTCTGCGCCTGCGCCCCGGCCAACGCCCATTTGTCCTGACACGCTCCGGTACAGCAGGAATACAGCGCTACGCTGCTCTTTGGACAGGAGACAACACCAGCCAGTGGGCAGATATTCCAATGGCAATAACCATGTGTTTGAATGTCAGCATGAGTGGGGTACCCTTTATCGGTGTTGATATTGGCGGCTTCTGGGGAAATTCCAACGGTGAGTTGCTGGTACGCTTTGCTCAACTGAGCGCGCTCCTCCCGTTCTGCCGCAACCATAATAACGCGCAAGAAAACCCAGACCAGGAACCCTGGGCCTTCGGCGAGCCGTTTGAAAGCGCCTATCGCGCAGCCATCGAAACTCGCTATCGCCTCATGCCTTATCTGTACTCTCTCTTCCAGCAGGCAGCAGGAAGTGGAACGCCAATCATCCGCCCGCTCTACTTCCACTATCCTCAGGACGAGCAGGCGTGCGACGTAGAGGACGCCTTCCTTGTTGGCGATACGCTGCTCTCGGCGCCAGTCTATATCCAGGGCTCGACCAGCCGCTCTGTCTATATCCCGTCTGGAACATGGATTGACTTCTGGAACGGCAACGAATATGCAGGCGAAGGGTGGAGCGACATTGAGGCTTCCCTGGAGCGCTGGCCGCTGCTTGTACGCGGCAATAGCATTCTTCCCTCTGGACCCTTAATGCAATATAGCAATCAATATCCAACCGATCCCCTAACCTTTACCTGTTACATGGTGACAGATGGACTCGCCAGCTATACGCTCTACGAGGATGATGGCTCTACGCTCGCCTACCAGCAAGGCGCGTTCGCCGAGACGTCGATCAGTTGCCGGGTAACCCCAGACTTTATCACAGTGGAAATAGCAGAACACTTTGATGCCTATCGCCCACAACGCGAAACGTACGAGGTTATCATGCACGTAGGCGGCAAAACGCTACGCCAAAGCGCGAAAGCGGGTCAGGGGAAGATAGTCATACGGCTATAAGAAATGCGGGTGATGACGGGATACGCGTCCCCTCATCACCCCATTACTCCCAAATGACCACTTTCCCCGTTAGTTCTTTGGTAAAGCGAACCTATCACTCGACAAGACATCAATAAGCATTTGATACCTCCACTTATTATTACCTGTAAAAGAGTACTTGTTAGTACATCTTTTGTCAATTTTTTCGTAGCTAGAAGAATTGCGCTTATGTTGCCAAAGCTCACATTGCCATGCTATATTACTGGGATGGGAACTTCAGTTCATTCTTTCGAGAGGATAAGTACATGCAATGCCCTCGCTGCGGCCATGAGAATGCGAACTCAAGTACCTTTTGCGAACAATGCAGTTCACCGCTGAGCGTTACCGAGCTTACACCAGAGCAGGCAGAATACAAAGCGCCACCCCCATCACTTCTTAACGGGCACAAAAAATTATCGCTTGTACCACTACCACCACCTTCACCGCCGCTAGAGTATGACCAGGTCGCCTCTCCCGCCTCTCCCGCCTCTCCGCCCTTTTCGTATCCCCAGAGCGTTACTCCCACGCGCATAGGGATATTCAGCGGCGTGCTCTACTTTATTGGTACCATCATCGCAATCGTAGGTCTACTCGGCGCGCTCACAACCCTCGCTTCGGGAACAGTTATCGGCCTCTTAGGACTACTTCTCACCCTGATTGTCATGACGATTAGCATCGTTTTTTTTATCCGTCTACGAAATCGGGCATCCATCTTACGCTGGTGGCAGCGCATCATGTGGATTGCAGGAGCGACATTGGCTGCATTTCTAGCGCTCATTCTGGAAGTCACCATCTCCCCGCACAGCCCTTTGACGCTATACTATACAGCTTTCGTTCTGTTGTTATACGGCCTTAGCTGGACTGCAATCGCCCTCTGGTAGAAATAAAAGGTAGGGTTTTCTGTCGCGCAGAAAACCCTACCTTTTATCAAACTTTGACCATCAACTCATCACCATTTAAAGTTTGAACTCCATCTTCCGCCAGGATAATCCGTTTGGCCCTCGTCGCGCTCTTCAAATCGGGCATCGCCATCTCCAAAGAAGCACGTTGAGTAGCCTCTAAACAACCAGTTATGTGCAAGGCCTCCAGTTCCGCGCCGACAGACAATCCATGTTCAGCCTTATAGCGACGAACCTGGCGCAACAGTTCTAATAGCGTCTCGCCTGTAGTCTCTGCCTCCTCATCTATCCACTCCAGCTGCTGCGCTGGCCACTCCGCGCGGTGAATCGATTGCGCCCCATCCCACTGGCGCAACAGGCCCTGATAAATCTCTTCCGTAATATACGGAAGGTAAGGAGCCAGCAATTTCGTGGCATTGAGGAGGGACTGATAGAGCGTCCACTGCGCTGCATGATGCGCCTCTCCTGCTTCACCATAGAGGCGGGATTTCGCCAATTCCAGGTAGTTATCACAGAGGTCTGCCCAGAAGAAGCGTTCAACTTCAGCACGCGCGGCGGCATACTCATACCTATCCATCTCTGTCGTTGCAGCAGCAATCGTTCGCGTCAGGCGAGAGAGCAGCCAGCGATCAGTCGGCAGTAGTTTAGCAGGGTGAGTTTCGTTCACAAAATGCTCCAGGCGGCTCTGCGCGAAGCGGCTAGCATTCCACAATTTCGTGACCAGGCGCCGCCCGTTGGCTATCATTTCTGGACTGAGCGGGCTATCTGCGCCCGTACGGCCCGTTGTCGCCCAGTAGCGCAGAGCATCGGCTGATTCCTTCTCTATGACCTCCATCGGCCCGACCTCATTGTGCTCCTTTGACTTGGAGATTTTCCTTCGATCGGCTGAAAGGCCGTGTCCTGAAATCATAACCTCCCGCCATGGGATGTCATTAGTGTGATACAGCGACTTGACGATGGTATAAAAAGCCCAGGTACGAATGATGTCGTGAGCCTGCGGACGCAAACTGGCCGGGAAATGTTGGGCAAACCAGGCGGGATCATCAATCCAGTGGCCGATAATCATTGGTGAGCATGATGATGTAGCCCACGTATCCATGACATCAGGTTCTGGCTCAAAATCAGTCGATCCACAGGCACATGAGACCACGGGCTGCGTGGTTTGTGGGTCAACCGGTAGTTGCTCCAGGGTGGCCAACATAATCTCACCACATGCACGACACATCCAGGCTGGAAATGGAACGCCAAAGTAGCGCTGGCGCGAAATGCACCAATCCCAATGTAGGTGCTCAACCCAATGCTCGTAGCGAATATGCATGTGCTCAGGATGCCAGCGTATCTTGCGCCCAGCCTCCAACAATCGCTCTTTCTGATCTAGGACTCGAATGAACCACTGCCGCGTGTGCAAGTATTCAATGGGAGTACCGCAGCGCTCGTGCGTTCCGACAGCGTGTTCTATCGTTTCCTCGCGCAGAATCTGCCCCTTCCCTTCCAGGTACCCGAGTATACGCTTGCGCGCCTCCTGCGCCGGTAGTCCAGCATAGGAGCCTACTAGTTCCGTCATTCGTCCATCTCGCCCAATGGCCATTCTAAGCGGAAGCTGATGGGTATGCCACCAGCGAACATCGGTCGAATCGCCAAAGGTGCAGCACATGACGGCTCCGCTCCCCCTGGCAGGATCGGCCAGTTCATCTGCCTGAATGGGAACGGCCAGTTCAGGCGCCCCGGGGAAAGCTCCGCTATCTATGCTGGCCGTTTTACCCAACAGGTGTGTATAGCGTGCGTCATCAGGGTGAACAAAGACAGCGACACAGGCAGGCAACAGCTCTGGACGCGTAGTGGCAATGGGCAAAATGCCCCCATCCGACAAATGGAATGCCAGCGTTATAAAGCGCGTTGGTAACGTCGCGTCATTGACCTCGGCCTGCGCGATGGCGGTCTGACATTCTGGACACCACAGCGTCGGCGCCTGCTGCATATAAGTCAAACCCTGGCGGTGCAGCTGGATAAATGACCACTGCGAGACGCGCCGCGCATCTTGTGAAATGGAGGAATAGCGATAGCGCCAGTCAACACTCAAGCTCAGTCTACGCCAGAGAATCTCAAAGCGATCCTCTGTCTGCTGCGTCAGTTCCAGGCAGGCGTCAATGAAAGACTCTCGTCCCATCTCCGTTGCCTTACGTTTGATGGTTTTCTCAACAAAACGTTCCGTCGGCAATCCATTGTCGTCAAAGCCCATGGGATAATAGACGTGATCGCCGCTCATCCTGCGGTAGCGGGCAATGACATCTGCCTGAGTGTAGGAATAACAGTGGCCGATGTGCAGTTGGCCTGAGACGGTCAGCGGCGGAGTATCGATCGTGAAGTGCTGGCCAGAACCAGCCGGATCATACCCGTAGACATTGTTCTCCTCCCAGAAGCGAGCCAAACGTGGCTCAGCCTCGCGGAAGTCGTAACGGTTGGGCAACATACTCGTAGTACTCCTTTTAAGCGATTAAAAAACACTGCCATCTCGCAAGGACGAGGGCAGCGCTGCTCGTGGTACCACCTTGTTTCGATACGTGACACGCCCAACCAGGTACTTTCTGCGAAGCATAGACACGCTACATCGTAATGCCTCCCAAAGTATGTGTCATGTATCCTCTACACAGCGCTAACGGGCTATACCCGGAATGCCTTAACGTCACAGTGTCATGCAATTTCAAGCACTCGACTCACGAGCCACGTTCGAGGAGCGCTTCCAAAGGAGGCTCTCACCCAGTGACCTCCACTCTCTGGCAGACCGCTTCCCCCTACTCCGCTCGTTCCAAGTCTTTAATCATCTCTTACTATAGTAGAACTATACAAGCTTCTACATCGATCTGTCAATGGAGATGCAGTGGCACTCCTCAGTCGCGATTTGTGAATCTCCACACCTCAATATCCCCAAAATTATCTTATTTATCTCGTCTCGGCGGGGAAAGAAATACCCCTTGAAACTTCTCAAGCCAAAAGTACGTGAAATTGATTAAAGCGACAATATACACCTGGGAGAGTGAAAACGATATGCCAGCCTGGAGCCAACACGATCTGCATCCACACTTGGAAGTCTATTCTATAGACAATCAGAGCTTAGGATACATAGCAGAAGTCTATCCAGATTCTTTTCTCGTACATAAAGGCTTCTTCTTCCCCAAGGATCGCTACATTCCCTACAGCGCTATCGCAGCGGTCGAAAGCGACCGGGTACAGCTTTCCATGACAGCTGATGACGCCAAACAACTGGAATGGGAGAAACGACCTGATTTCGAAGAGCACAAAGGTGATCCCACGCAGCTTTTTTATGATAGAGGGCATGGTGTCGCTGATCCTTTCGACGAAGAGAATCCTGATCGGACCTAAAATACCCGCTTGATGGCACTCTGGGCGTCGTAATTCTGCACTCTCGAAAATATAGTCGTTTGTTAACGTAAATACGTATATATACATAGAGACTACCTTTTTCATGGAGTTGGTGAGATGGCGGCGTCTTGTCTGCTATGAACAGGCATGACCCAAACACAGGTGTCGTTGTATCTGCTCAATCGGTTAACTTTTATAATCAAATGAATATAAGGTTAGAACCTGACTTGATTTAAGGTAATTACCTGATGTGATGCTTCACGCTATTCTTTTAAAATACAGTTGATATAAAAGTTAGCTAAAGAATGGATACGTTCACTTAACAGCACCAGTCGGCTTGTAAGTGCTGACCACGAGGCCAGGCGGAGTCCGGCAGCTGATTTTGTCGGCAAGTTTCCCAAAGGGAGCGTGGAATTATGGCTATTGTTCATCCTGTCAGCAACGTCCAAAGGACTATACTGACTTCTCGTACTACGGCTGCGTCAATGTTTCCTACCCCCATTTCTCAAGATTTTGAAATGGAACTTGGAACAACTTTCGCCAGAGACGTGCCAAGGCGTATTACGGAACCACTTACTGAGTTGCTTTCTCCTACAGAGGAGGTAAGTGGCACATTACTTTCTGATGGTGCAGATATCGACGAAAGCAATGAAATTGATGTCCTGGACGAGGGAACAGTTCGCCTCCGTCGTCCTCATGGAACCACCGTACGCCTGGCATCAGGAGCTGAAGATGCTTTTCAGAGCTACCTGCGTGACATACGTGGTCATGGACTACTTACCCACGCCGAAGAGATCGACCTGGCAAAACGCGCTGCGATTGGTGACGAACTGGCGCGGCGTAAGCTCATTGAATCCAATCTTCGACTCGTTATAGCTATCGCGCGTCGCTATACAAGTACTGGTGTTCCCCTCATCGACCTTATTCAGGAGGGTAACCTTGGCTTGATACGTGCCGCTGAGAAGTTTGACTACCAGCGCGGTTGCCATTTTGGCACCTATGCCACCTGGTGGATTCGTCAGGCAGTGAGCCGTGCCGCAGGTGAGCAATCCAGGCTCATTCACCTGCCCGAACACGTGGCAACACGACTGCGTAAAGTACGTCGAGTCGCGGCACAACTCTCGCAGGAGAATGGCCTTGATCCTCTGCCAGAGCAGATAGCCGCAGCCTGTAATCTCTCTGTAGACGAGGTCATGGATTTGCTTGGAGTCATCGAGCAACCAGTCTCTCTCGACGCACCTGTTGATGACGAGGCTCGTTATTCTCTGGCCGACACACTGGAAGATAGCACAACGCCCGCACCCGCTGAAACAGCCTCTCAACACCTGCTGGGCGAAGAATTGCATCGCGCGCTTGCCCTGCTCACCCCGCGTGAGCGCTCGGTCATCACACTTCGCTATGGCATTGGCGATGGACGTAGCCGCACACTGCTCGAAGTGGGTAAAGAATTAGGCATCTCACGCGAGCGCGTACGCCAGCTCGAAGTAGTGGCACTCATGAAATTGCGCGGCATCAGCGGTAATGTCTCCTTACGAGAATGCGTCTAGTTACACCTCCACTGCTCAGGGCGGCCATCACGGTCGCCCTAATGATTCATACACCCCGTTTTTTGTGCCATACATCTCGACTAATCCAGGAATCTATGCTAAACTTCAACAAAGAACTTAAGACAAGTAACGGAAGATTTTTTCATTCTTACTTATACAAGGAGAGTTGAGACTCATGGCAACTTGTACATCTTGTGGCTACGATGTTACTGGCAAAAAGTTTTGTCAGCAGTGCGGAACGCCTGTACAGCCCACAGTTATTCCCACTCCGAACAACCAGGCCATGCCGTCGAGTAACACTTGCCCACGCTGCAACGAAACAGTAAATCCAGGATCAGCGTTCTGTAATCACTGTGGTTCATCACTAAATCCACAAGTTTTAGCCGCTACCCCGGCACCATCACAACCGCTTACCCGTCACTGTCCCGCTTGCCAGGCAGAAGTGCCCGCGAATAACGCCTTCTGCAGTAGCTGCGGACAAAACCTGCAAACGCCTGTAGCAGCTCCAGCAAGCGCTTTCTGTACTAACTGTGGACAAAAGAATGCTCCCGGCGTCCGTTTTTGTGCCAGTTGCGGCAGCCCACTCGGCGCTCCTGCTGTGACAACACAGGCCAACTATACTCCGCCGCCTGGACAATATCCCCCGCAGCAGCCATATCCACTACCTCAATATGCCCAGCAGTATCAACAGGGTCAGATGCCAGGCTATCAACCACAACCGATGATGGGCCAGCAACCCATGGTTTTACACTGCCCCGTCTGTATGGCTATGGCCCCAATGGGTTCAACAAACTGCGTCAGTTGCCATACGAGCCTCTCAGGGATTGTCCCAACCCCAGCTAACGTCCCTGCTCAAACCCAACAGGGAGGATTGGGCGGCTTTATGCAAGGTGACGGTGGGAAGTATGCTATAGGCGCTTTGGGTGGCGCAGCCGCACTGATGGGCGGCGAAATGCTCTTACATGGGCTTGAAGGTGGCCGCAATGACGGGTACTATGGCGAAGAACACCATCGCAATGAAGGTCTCCTGGGTGGCCTGGGTGAGATCGCCAACGATATTGGTTTGTGAACAGTCGGTATACCTATACCTTATCGGCAAAACCCTTGCGAGATGGTGATCATTTATCTTTTGCAGGGGCTTTTGCCTGAAGAGGTCTCCATAGTATCCAAATTGGCTATTTTTCCTCCTATTCTTCTACAATTCTGTTGCGACACTAGATTAAACCGTCTATAATACTGTGGGATATACGACTTAATTGTCTATCATACCGCATTTCTGTATGCAGAAAAATAGCTGTCTATTCCGTTCATCTCTTAATGTCTATATGTTTTACCTGGAAACACGAGGAGAAGTGGTATTCTTTCACATACATGATCTATGCAGAGAAAGCCACGCCAAGTAGTTGGATGAATTACAAGCGAACAACCTTACAAAATGGCCTGCGCGTCCTTACCGCACAGATGCCTGGAATGCGCTCGGCAAGCATCGGTTTCTTCCTCACCGTTGGTTCTCGTTATGAAGCAGACTCGATCGCGGGGATATCGCACTTCATTGAACATATGCTCTTTAAAGGCTCCCGCCATTATCCCACTGCCCGCCTCATATCCGAGGCCATCGAGGGCGTTGGCGGCGTTTTTAACGGAAGTACCGGCAAGGAAATCACTAGTTACACTGCGCGTGTCCCTGGAGAGCAACTGCCTATCGTCATGAATGTTATGGCCGATATGATCCGCTACCCTCTCTTCGATCCCACCGAGATCGAGAAAGAACGCGGTGTCATAGTCGAAGAACTAAGCTCCACCCGCGACGACCCACAGGAATGGGCTAACCTGCTGATCGACGAAGTGATGTGGCCCAGCCTGCCTCTGGGCCGCGATGATGCTGGTTTTGTTGAGACTGTAACACAAATCAAGCGCCAGCAGATGCTAGACTACATGGACGAACACTATCGACCCGGTTCTCTCATTATTAGCGTCGCAGGAAATATAGACCATGAGCAGGTTATCAAAGAGGCGGAACGCATTTTTAGCGATTGGGAACCGCGCACGCACCCTCGCTGGAAAGAGAGCCTTCCGCCGCGAGATACGCTGCCGGTAGCAATGATTCGCAAAGAGACTGAACAGACCAATGTCTGTCTGGCAACGCTAGGAGCCTCCTACTCCTCTCCCGATTATTATCCAATATTGTTAGTCAATGCTATTTTAGGTGATGGTATGAGTTCCAGGCTCTTTCAATCCATTCGAGAGGAACAGGGTCTGGCTTATGACATTGGGAGTTACTTTAATAGTTATTCTGACACAGGCAGCATGGTAATCAGCGCTGGCGTAGATCCCTCACAGACCGAATCGGCCATACGAGCCATCATACACGAACTCAATCAACTCTGTGAAAACCCGGTACCAGCAGACGAACTTGACCGCATTAAAGCGTATGTACGAGGGGGCTTTCTTCTCGGCTTAGAAGGCACACAACAGGTAGCTTCCTGGCTCGGCGGCCAGGAAAGCCTGCGTAACAAAATCATAGATATTGACGAGATGGTAGCTCTTGTTGATGCTGTCACCTCACAAGATATTCAGCGCGTGGCACAGTTCTGCTTTGCGCCCGCATGGCGTCGCCTGGCCATCATTGGAACAGATGATACACATCAGGCAGAGCGCTTCGGCGAGTTGCTCAAAGGTGACTGAAGCAGAAAGAGGAGATCAGGATTATGGCACAAACAACGCTTCGTGATTATTTGCAGACGACCGAAGATGCAATTAGTACCGGTCGCGTCAATGATGCATTGGCTAATTGTCAATACATCCTCACGCATTTTCCAGAAGCATTGGAGGCTCAACGTCTCCTGGGTGAGGTCTACCTGGCACAGGGGAAACTGGAAGAGGCGCAGCAAACGTTTGATTGGGTCCTGACAAATGATCCAGAGAATGTGATGGCCTACTGTAACCGCGCCTTGATCAGTGAGCGCATGTCAGACTATGATACCGCGTTAGATTGCTATCAACAGGCATACGAACTCAGTCGGGGCAACAGCCAGATACGCCAGATATTTAATCAGCTAAGCGAAAAAGTAGGACAACAGGGTTTCATTTTTTCGCGCGCCGGCCTGGCGCGCCTCTATATGCGTGGTGACCTCCTGCCTCAGGCCGCTCAGGAATGGGACACCGTTCTCGTCAACACTCCTGAACGCCTCGATGCTCGCACCGGTCTCCTCGAGACATACTGGCGTGAAGGCCTTTATGACCAGGTCGAGCATCTCGCGCGCGCAATCCTTCAAGAAGTCCCTCATTGTTTGAAGGCACTCCTACTCCTCGCACATGTTACGTTTGCGCAGGATGCCCTACAGGCACAGGACCTGATGCGACAGGCGGAGGCGCTAGATCCTGATCAAGTGATGGCTCAGGAACTTTTTAGTGACTTTATCGCCCACCAACCCAAAGACCCTTTCTTGAAGCTGATGAAAAAATCATCGGCCATTTTTCCGGAAACCTCAAATGGGAAACACGCCGCAACAACGACAGCCGACACGCTAGAAAAGCTCTCCCCCAAATCCAATGGCACGTCAACTCCCGGCAAGTCTCCCTCCACCTTCTCGGATCCCCTCGTGAGGTGGAGCAGTCTCGATAACATCATTGAACCACAACAAGATTACCAGACGCCAAATGAAGCCGCTCCCTTTGGCAACTGGGCCGACAATAACTCATCAGACTTTAGTTCCTGGAACACTTTTGGACAACAAGACTCCCTTTCTACTCAACCAAAGGATGCCGCTCAGGCAAATACTGACACACCTGAAGTGGACAACTGGGACGTTTTTGGTCACCTTGCCGATGCTTCAGAAACGGAAGAGTCAGAGCTAGAAACCTGGCAGACACTGCCAGAACCCACTGAGAGCCATGATCAAGTTCATGACAACAACAACGGCCAGGCACAACCCGAACAGCAACCTGCCTGGTACCATATGGATACATTCGCAACATCAAACCCGGATCCATGGAGCACTTCAGGCGACATCAATACAGTAACGCCCTCTGCCACCTGGGATTTAGAGGATGCGGATGCAAACCTGGCAGCACCGCCCGCATGGCTGGACATGCTCACCAGAGGAGATCACCGCCAAACAAGCGAACCTATGGAACCCATCCAGCAGCAGCCGACTACAACACCTGCGGATATACAAGAACCTCCTGTAAGCCAGCAATACGTTCAACAGACAGTCAGCCATGAAGAATCAACAGCTATAGCAGAAGAAGCTTCTCCCGCTGAAATACAGCCATCATGGCAAGAACATATTCAGGCTAGTCCTCCCTCGTCGGAATCTTCAGAAGACGAAGGATTCTTTTTTGGGCCAGAGTGGCTAAAGTCTCTTGGCGCCACTTCGCTCGAGAAATCGTTCCACCAAGCAACAGAACAAACTCCTCCACCTGCTCCTTCAGTGGAACCAGCGCCTACGCTGCAAACAGAACCAACAACAGACCCTGAACCAGCCGCGAACTGGTCTATTCCAGCTACAGACCCTCGGCTTCCAGCCGTGAAAGCTAGTCAGACGGAGACACCAGAAACAAAACAGAAAATTACTGTTGAGAACTGGTTAGAGCAAGCCACCCAAAAATTGAACAGACCAGATCAAAATGTGTTGACGACCCTGGAAGAACTGGAGAACGAATTACACTCTCAAGGCTTTAAGCCACTTGAGCCGGGAACCCTCTCAGCTCTGGCCAAAGAACCATCACTTTCATCCGCGCTGGCGCAATTTGGCAATCTTGAGGCACAACCTGTGAACAAGGCAGACCAGCTACAATCTCCTCAGCCGGAGCTTTCACCAATAGTCTCTCCTATTGAGCAGACATGGTCAGACATACTAGAGCCGGAGCAGTCTACTCAAACAACAGAAGAGCCAGTGGTGACTCGTCCAACTGAACAAACTCCAGCAACATCCTCTCACCTGGATGCCTTATCTAGTCTTGTCTCATCTCGCTTTGAAACACAAGCAGCTGCTAGCCGCTTCTCTTCAGAACCCGTTCAGCAAGAGCACGCTTCGGTTTCCAATCAAGCAGCTAGCGCTCCTTCAAGCCCCCAATCAACTGCTGAGACTCCAAACGCCCCTGTGCCGAATACGCCATATGAATTCGAGCTAGAGACGACAATGAAACGTCCAGTGGGACACTTGCAGCCCATGCAACAACCACCTTCGATGCAGCAACAACAGGGGCCTGGCAGGGGGCATTCGGGGGAGCACGCTTCGACTAACAAATCAGCAGATAGAACATTGAGCTACAGAGAGCGCTTGATCAAAGGCTATCAATACCAGCTCGCCGGGTCCTACGACGAGGCAATGCAAGAATACCGCATCATTATACGCAACGCTCCCGAACTACTAGGCGAAACCGTCAGCAATATGCGCGCCTTGCTGAAAATAGTCCCCAGATATTCAGTGGGATATCGCGTTCTGGGAGACGCGTATATGCGGCAGGGAGAGTATTTGCAGGCCATGGAGGCCTATAACAAAGCATTGAACATGGCCAAAAAGGCAAAAAATTAGTGCCGCCGCAAAGGAGTCGCACCTTGGAAACTATTTTACAACGGCTGACCGACCTTGACGACGTGACTGGTGCTATCCTTGTCGGCAAGGATGGCCTGATCGTCACCGGAACACTTCACAGTGAGGACGAAGAAGTAATTGGTGCCATGTCGGCAGCGGCATTTGGCTCCATTACAAATTTTATAGATCAGATGAGCAGCGGTAAGATGCACCACGTCATCATTGAAACAAAAGATGGCACGATCCAATTTGAAGAGGTTGGCGACCTTATCCTCGTGGTCACTACCAACAAGGGAAGCAATCTCGGTCGTGTCCGTATCGAGATGAAAAAAGCTTGCAGGCAAATTTTAAAACTAGTGGCAAGTTACTAACATTCAAGGAGATGTATTGAGCTATATGGAGCAAACTTTAATTATCGTGAAACCAGAAGGCGTACAGCGCGGTCTTATAGGTAGCGTTCTTACGCGTTTTGAACAACGTGGCCTTACGATTGTCGGCCTCAAACTGCTACAGATCACTCCCGCATTGGCGGAGCAGCACTATGGAGTCCACAAAGGGAAACCCTTCTATGCTGGCCTGGTAAAACATATTACCTCCGGTCCAGTCGTTGTCGGCGTTCTGGAAGGCCCCAAAGCTATCAGTGTAGTTCGCACGACAATGGGTGCCACGAATGCCACTGAAGCCGTACCAGGCACCATCCGCGGTGATTATGCACTGGAGATTGGCTTCAACATCATTCATGGTTCAGACGGTCCCGAGACCGCGAAACAGGAGATCAACCTCTTCTTCAAACCGGAGGAATTGGTTGCCTATAAACTTCCTAACGCGGAATTGGTATACGAACAGTGAAGTAAACCGTAAATGGGGGTGTAGAGGCAACGCCTCTTGTCAGGAACGGAGAGGCGTCCATCGAAAAACGCCCCCTTTTTGTATTCTAGGGAGTGTGCATAGAGGCTTCAGCCTTGTTTGAGGATCGCTGATCAGTAGCGGCTCTCTTTTTTTCCGCCAATCGCCAACAACATGTTTTACTACGGAAACAACGATCTTGCTCCTCAGAAGTGACCGGTGGAGTATCTTTCATACAAAAAACCTGATACATTGGTTCACCTTTCATGATATCACTCGCGGGAAACCAACGCTCACGGTAAAATGGGCAGGCATTTTTATGTTTGCGCCAATTTGAATTTTCAGCTGGATTTGTTTCTAAATTGCTTGCCAATCAAGCGTCCTTCCTATGATAATGGGGCGGGTGTTTATTCTGTTTCAGGTAGTATAACATATAATTCTGAAAAAACGCGGTGTGCATATTTTACAGACAACGAGACTCCTTCTATGCTATAATAAGTTATGCAAAAAATTGGAGGATGCATTGGTCGACCACAAGTCAGAGGCAGTTCCATGGACAATCCAACAAACACTACTCGGCTTTATTCTTACGCTCGTTCCGTGGATTGCAGTGATCGGAGTTCTTTCCCAGCTAGGCCAAAGCAAATCTACTCAAAACGCTCCTCTTTCGTTCCAGGCAGATCTCGGTAATGCTATCTTTGTTTTTATCTTTTCCTGTGCCATTGAAGGAGCGTTTCTCATTGCTCCACTCTACTATGCCAACTATATCTTTCGCTCGATAATACCTCATTTTCGCCTGGCATTGCACACATTGGGCTTGAGAAAGTTTAAGGTGGGTAGATCACTGGTGTTGGTTGTGCTCCTGTTACTCGCCATTCTCGCCGTGGATAACCTCTACCAGTATGTGATCACTGTATTGCACCTGAACCTGCAGACCAACGACCAGGTTCTGCTCAATCACAGCAAAATAGCTCCCATCAGTACCTACGCGACACTCCTTGCCGCCGTTTTTGTCGCTCCCTTTTGTGAAGAGGTCTTCTTTCGGGGCTTTCTCTTTCCAGGTCTTTGTCGATCTATGCCTGTAGGTTGGGCCATTATCCTCAGCTCACTCCTCTTTGCCATTGCCCATGCGGATCCCGGTTCGTTCGCGGTCCTCTTCATCATTGGTCTAGCTCTCGCTTACCTGCGCTGGCGAACAAACTCACTCTGGCCCGGTATTATTCTCCACCTCATCAACAATGGCCTTGGAGCACTTCTCATCGTCCTGGTGATGCACGGGGTCGTGAAACAGTAGCTCTAAAAGCTCTGCTGATTTGAGCGGGTGGAGTCATCCTGTTTTATCGTCTCCTCTGTATCTCTTCAGTCTATTTGGTATGCCTGATGTATTTACCAGGTACCTTATCTTCAGACTCACCACCCTCAGCAGGAGACATTACATAGAGTAGATCAGCATTGGGATTGACCAGAAGGTCATTGATGACCGCGCGTACGCCGGCAAAACTTCGCGCGATCTCTCCAGCTGCGGCTTTCTGCTGACCGTTATGTACGGCACCACTCAAGCGTACCACTCCCAGACGCGGATAAACGCCAATAGGCAAATCGCGCGTCCACTCATCACGCCCTAAGGCCATTGCCAGGTCGCTCGCCAGTCTATCATCACCAATGAGGTGATTTTTGACCTCTAATAAGCCGCTAATCCCCATTGCTTGACTCTGCGCTATGTCCCCGCGCAGCGAACTTGACATATTGCCGTCTAAGTAGAGTACCCCATCGAGTACGCGTGCCGAAATACCTTTGAGGTCGATATGTAGGGGGACCGACCCGAAAAGCACCGCTTCAACTTCTTGCTGCAAAACGCTATCCGATCGATAAGAGGGCAAGGTGTTCAGCGTGGTTTCAGACACATTGACCTTGATATATCCCGTTGAAATATCAGTTATATACTCCGCCTGAATTAAGCTGTCATGTCCCGGACGCAGATCATGAACTACCATGTAGGCTACCTCTAGACTCTCTGGATGCAGCGCTACCAGCATCAATCTTCCCCCACCAGAAGAGCCTCTATTCTCCACCACACTCTTGTTATCGAGGATTGCTCCGCCAACGCTTGCACTGCTGCCAGCAGCTACCTCGGCAATCGTAGCGCGGATTGTCACACTCTCTCCTGTCGCGCTAACGACGATATCGCATGGGAAATAGACTATATGCCCAAATAAACGTCTCTGTTTCACCCCAAGGTAGGTCATGCGACGGGCCGATGCATCAAGAATAACCTGTGCAAGGAAACCACCTTCCCCATCAGCACAGGTGATCTTCGCGCCAAAATGAAACTTCTGCATTTCAGAGATTGCTGTTTTTTTACTCATGAGTCCAACCTCGTACTACGTGTTTTATTGAGGAAGATAGGCCAGATAAAAAACGCGCTACATCCTCTATGAAAAGTGTAGCACGTTATTCGTAAGCATGACAAGCGTAAAATGTTTGTATAAGTGTACCATATCACAGTAACTATTTTCATTTTAATAGCCAATTTGTCTGTATTCTGTAAAACGCAGAGGTTAGGGCGCTAACCCCGGTTTACTCCTGCAAGCCATGGCAAAATGCTCAAGCAGGTACCTGGCTGCGTATACCTTTGCCCGCTCCAAAAATTGCATCTGCCACTTCTGGGGCATAGCGTTCAACAATTGCCTCGGTGATGGCATTAGCACGGCAAATTTCTCCAAACATGCTCGCGCTCGAACGCGGTATACGCCGCTGAGTAGGCAGATCAAGCTCAATTAAGCCAAACCGCACGCCCCAACCCTCGTTCCACTCGAAATTATCTACCAGTGACCAGTGCAGGTAGCCGCGCACAGGAATTCCCTCGCTGATGGCACGGTGAATCATCGCGAGATGCTCTAAGATCGCACGCGGGCGGCGGCTATCCTCGGCATCACTAAAACCATTTTCAGTAATATAGAAAGGCTTGTTGCCTCGCGTGCGGCGATAAATGGTCTTTAATACCCGATAGATACCCTTCGGATAGATCTCCCCGAAATTGTTATCCCGGCCTGGATCATTGCATATTGCACCAGGCCGGACGAAGCGCTGCCCAAAAAGTTCATTGGGCTTACCCGGATCAAAACGGACCGTTTCACGAGTATAGTAGTTGACTCCGTGAAAGTCTCTCGCCCCTGTAGCGTGCTCAATCGGCTCAAGCAGCATATTCACAGGGAAGGTAAATCGGCCAGTCTCCGCTGCCTCTAATATCGCCCAGTTAAAAAAAGTCTCTTGCAGGCTAGCCGCGCTGCGATCGAAGGGAGAGAGACGATTAGCCGGATCGAAGAGGCGGTAGTGTAGGCAGTAACCGATCTGCCCACCTGGTTGGAGCCTTCGGATGGCGTAGAAAGTCTCGACATGCGCCTGTATCATATTACGCATCACGTGTAAAGCGCGCGGCATATTTTGTTCACCTGGCGGATATGCGCCTATCACATATCCCTGCGTGGCGTAGACGTTGGGTTCGTTTAAGGTGATCCAAAAATCACAGAGATCCCGAAGCGCCCGCACAACATAGAGGGCATAGCGCACAAAGTATGAAATGTTTTCCTCCTTCGCAAAGCCACCCCGATCAGCAAACCAGAGAGGATCGGTAAAATGGTGCAGCGTCACGACAGGAGTCATATGTCTACGTCGTAGATCGCTTAACATAGCCCGGTAACGTTCGATAGCAGTACTATCCCACTTTCCCTCGACAGGCTCTATACGACTCCATTCCAGGCTTAAGCGCAGCGCATTATTCTCCAACTGCTCAGCCAGCTCGAAATCACTCTCCGCGGTCATCCACCAGTTGTCCGCAAACCCACTCGACTCGCCAGTAAGTATGCGCCCTTGCTGCTCCCAACGATACCACTGGTTATTTGTATTACCCCCCTCACACTGATGAGATGAAGATGCTGTACCCCATAAAAATCCTTCTGGAAACCGCAGTACACGCTGCTTTGGCATTATTCTCTCCTTACACCTTCAACTAGTATCTTTATGTATTGTAACACGAGCTTAACATCCGAAATGTGGCGTAGCAACACACAGCAATAACAATTCCACTAGAAAACAGGCGGGGTAACGTTTAGACAGTAAAGAAGAGAGGACACTTCCCACGTCTATTACCTCTAATTTTCCGTTTATGGTTAGTAAGAGTACAATATATGGAACCAGTTCAACTGGAATGGGTGCTTGAAGGATCTCTTTATTCGAAAAACTCGCGCAATTTCTGTTGATACTGAGGTTATTATATGGTTCGCAACAATCGCATTTTAAGTATCACTCTCACCTGCATCAGCATTCTCATTCTCCTATCGCTCTCTCTGCCCATAAGTGTATCGCACACCCACAAAGCCTCCGCGGCAGGTCTCTCACCTCGAACTACCATGCACATAGCTAACCCTCCTACAACACCATATCTTCCCCTCGATAGTTTTCACCTACGCGGCATAGATGGGCCCTACCATACAAAAGGAAATCTCATTCTTGGCGTCGATAACCAACCTTACCTCTTCCATGGTATCGCTCGCGACGACCTGGAGTACCTCTGCACCAGCGATGGGCATTACACCCACGAAGAACTTGCTTATATGGGCCTGGGCAACAACACTGCTCACGCCACCTATTGGGGAGGGAATATCGTGCGGCTGCCGCTCTCCGAAAACTTCTGGCTCTATGGCTCCACAGTTCAAAGTTGCAGCCCCACTCACTATCAAACCATGCTCAAAAGCATCGTCGATACACTGACCAGCTTAAATCTGAACGTCATGCTTGATCTCCAGTGGTCAAACGCTGGTGGACAATCACAAGATGCCGGCGACGCATGGGCTATGCCGGATCAGGATAGCGTCACATTCTGGCACCAGGTTGCAGGCACCTATAAAAACTACAAGAACGTCCTCTTTGAGCTATTCAACGAACCCCATATGTTTCCAAGCAGTTGGCAATGTTGGCGCAATGGCTGTCAGATCATCAATGATTATTCGGGGCCAGGCGGTCATGACCATGGGCGTTACTCCTACCAATCGGTAGGCATGCAGACCTTGCTCGATACAGTTCGTCAGTCTGGCGCCACTAACCTTGCGGTCGTGAGCGGTATCAATTGGGGCTTCGATCTTTCACAGGTCCCAACCTATCATCTCAGTGGCACAAATGTCGTTTATGACACGCATCCCTACCCCTATGGAGGTAAACAGCCAGCGGATTGGGAAAGCGCTTTCGGCAAGGTTAGCTCCACCTATCCGGTCATTTCCGCGGAGAGCGGCGAATACGATTGTAAAACGACCTTTGTCAACCAGCTCCTGGACTATTTTGACGCCCATAACATCGGCTGGATTAGTTGGGCCTGGGTTCCCCCCGTCGGAGATGCCTGCACCTACCCACGCCTGGTAGTCGACCTGAACGGCTTTCCCACAACCCACATGGGTTTGTATATCTACCAATATCTGCACACATACATAGCCTTGTCAGCAGGCGAAGAAATCCCCTATAAGATAAAGTGACGACTCTAGCGCTAAAACGGAGCAGGCCATCCTGTATGAGATGGCCTGCTCTGTTTTTCATGACTATGCTGTTTATTCGCGAATACCTCGCGCTGGCAGCGGACGCACCAGGGGGCTCATCAGCGGTAAGTCTTTCTTGCCTCGCGGGAGGCGCTGGCGAACCAGATAATCTGGTGCCTTCGCCAGGTCCCCCTTCTCCAGTGTCACATCGGGACCGAAGCGATTGAAGAAGGAAAGCTCGAAGTTCGGCGTCTCTCCCAGCGCACCGTGAGGACAGACCTCCACACAGTCACCACAGAAGATGCAGCGATCTAAAGCAAAGGCATAACGCTTCAGAGTGCGCTCAGCCATCATCAGCGAGCCAGTTGGGCAGACCTGGACGCATGCTCCACAAGAAACACAATCGGTATCGTGCAGGCTGACATTGAATGGCGTCGCCACAATGGTATCGAACCCCTTGCCAAACATACCATAACAGTCAGGGCCGATCACATCGTGACAAACGCGCACGCACTGAGTGCAGTTAATGCATTTGTTCGGGTCACGCAGAATAAAACTATGCGACAGGTCGACTTCATAATCGTGATAGTCGCTTGGTTCTCCATCATGGAAGCGATTATCGGCAAGTCCATGTTCGATACTATACTTCTGCAGGTCACACTGACCAGCAGCTGGGCAGGCGCACTGTAAGCAGCGCGCAGACTCACGCTCAGCCTGTTCTTTAAGATAGCCCATCTCAATGATTTTAAAGTTCCGCTTGCGCTCTGCATAAGGCAGCATCGGCATCTTCACTTTAGGTTCAACTGGCTTGTAGGGCACGATATCGAAGAGGTCGGGTTTGCGTTCTTCCAATTCCAGGCGGCGACCAACTTCCTTCATGTCTTCACCATTGAGAAAGGCATGGATTGAACGCGCGCCCAGCTTCCCCTGAGCAACACCCTCAATGATGGTTTTCGCTCCCATCTGCGCATCGCCACCGGCAAAGACAGCCTGTCGATCTGTCATGAAGGTATGCGGGTCGGACTGGATCGTTCCCCACTTCGTCCACTTCACGCCAGATTGTTCGTCAAGAACGCTCTTATCTACCGCCTGCCCGATAGCAGGAATGACGGTGTTACACTTGATGACAAACTCAGATCCTGGAATGGGCACAGGTCGGCGACGCCCGCGCGCATCTGGCTCACCCGGCTTTGTTTTTGCGTATTCAACGCCCGTTACCTTGCCATTTTCAGTCAGGATACGCTGCTGCGCGACACCTGTCACCAGGTGTGTCCCTTCAGCTTCACCATCCTCGATCTCTTCCTGCGTAGCACTCATATCGGCGCGCGTACGATAATATGTGGTGTGTACTTTTGCTCCCAGGCGCAGCGAGGTACGTGTACAGTCAAACGTCGTGAAGCCACCGCCAATGACAACGACCTCTTTGTTCTCATCGACAGGAACAGGGATGCCCTCTACCTTTTCCCTCAGATAGGCAATGGCATTCACCACGCCATCGGCATCATCGCCAGGGACATTCAGTTTATTACTGGTCCAGCAGCCAATCCCAAGGTAAACAGCGTCAAATCCTTCAGCAAAAAGGTCGTCGATGGTGAAGTCTTTACCAAGCTTGACGTTGCTCTGCAGGTCTACCCCTAATTGCCAGACATGATCAATTTCACGATCCATCATATCCTTCTGCAATCGATATTCAGGAATACCGTAGCGCAGCATACCGCCAGGCTGAGGTTGCATTTCGAAAACTTTGCAGTAGTGGCCTTTCAATGCCAGGTAATACGCGCAGGTAAGGCCAGCAGGACCAGCTCCGACGATGGCAACCTTCTTACCGGTTGGCGGGTCTTTGAGAAACGGGATGGGCGCATCAAGCAGGCAGGTCTCGGCAGCATAGCCATGCATACGGCAGATCGCTATCTCTTCCTCAACCAGGGCACGCCGACAGGCCTTTTGACACGGTGCCGGACAGGTCAGACCCAGAATATACGGGAAGGGCAGCACCTCTTTAACCAGGCGCGCTGCCTCTTTCATCGAACCTTTCGCAATCAGTTCCAGGTAGCCTGGAATGTCGATATGCGTGGGGCAATCGATCTGACAGGGAGGTTGACAATAGGCGTTGTGGTCAGAGAGCATCATCTCCAGGTTGGTACGCCGAATATGGAACAATTCGTCCGACTTCGATGTGACGACCATGCCAGGAGTCGCCGGTGTATTGCAAGAAGGCAGCGGGCGATCAGCGCCTTCAATGTGCACGAGACACATACGACAGGCAGAGGTCGGCTCCAGCTTCTCATCATTACATAGGTTTGGGATATCGTCTATCCCATTGTCTATGGCCACGCTCAGGATTGTCTGGCCTTCATACGCCTGGACGGTCTTGCCATCAAGGGTAAAGGTGAAGCTTGGCTGTCCAACATCATTGCGCACCATCGCCCTTGTTGGCTCCTGCGCTGTTACAGAAAAATTGTCTCTGACTGATATAGCCATGTAGTTCCTCTTCCGAGTTTCAAATACTTCCTTTCATCCCTGCTGACCGTCGGTGCTTCCTTGCATCTGTCCTGACCGTAGGTAGAAGCGCTAGCTTCGTTGGACAGATGGCTTTCAAACAGATGCGCTAGCTTCGTTGGACAGATGGCTTTCAAACAGATGCGACAGCAATATTGCAGGAATGGCTCTCAAGTATCTACGGTAAAACGTGTTTCGTAACATAACGATGAGCGCGCACCGGTATACAGGTTCCGGTGGGACACTGTTGCTCTTCAATATGCATCTGGAAATGATCGGGCCAGTAGTGCTTGGCTGTCTTAAGCGCGTTAGGCGCTTGCGTGCCGAAACCGCACAATGACCCATTCGGGACGTAGCTCGCAAATTCATCCAGCACAGCCAGGTCCCCATTGACACCAAGATCGCTTACGATCCCTTCAAGAAGACCGGCAATACGTTTAACGCCTAAACGGCAGGGAACGCACTTGCCACAGGATTCTTTCGCGAGATAATTGCTGCGATCCATTGCCCATGCCACCATACAGGTATTCGCGGGCAGCAACTCGATAACGCTGGAGCCAACAATGGCCCCCGCTTCTTCTAGCGGATCGTAGTCAAAGGGTGTATCCAGTAAAGAGGTAGGCAGCGCACCACCCTCGGCGCCTCCTACCACGATAGCTCGCAGGTCACCATCTGGCCGATTGTAGCCAGCGTGACGCAGGATCTCGCGCAGTGTTGCGCCAAAAGGCACTTCAATCACCTTCGGTTCGCTGTCAGGAACATAGTCGTAGACAGTCAGCACCTTGGTGCCCCCAGTCATCTCTGTACCCACGCTCGCGAACTCTGCGGCACCACTGCGCACGATGACAGGCACGTTTACCAGCGTCTCGATGCAATTTATAGCGGTCGGCTTATCCCATAGGCCATACTGTGCTGGGAAAGGCGGACGCTGCTCTGGCATACCACGTCGCCCCTTGATGAGGGCCATCAGGACGGTCTCTTCGCCCCCCATGAAGCCAATATCGACAGCGACGACATTGATGGTGCAGCTGAACTCAGTCCCTAAAATATCGCGCCCCACCAGGTTGGCCTCCAGAGCCTCGTTCAAGGCTTTCTGAACAGAAGCGATCCCTTCGAGATACATACTACGCGTGAAGAGGTACGCTTCCGATGCCCCCACCGCATATGCTGCAAGGACGATTCCCTCGATAACCTGGTGCGGATTGCGCTCAAGTAGTGAACGGGCGGCCCAGGCACGTGGATCAGCATCGTAGGCGTTACAGATAACGTATTTCTGGTTATCGTCCATACTGCGCACGATGCGCCACTTCTCGCCGGTTAGACGGCCCGCACCACCGCGGCCGCGCAGTTTCGCGTCGATGACCTGCTGAATGATCTGTCCAGGCGTCTGCTCGCGAATAGCCGTTTCTAACGCAATATAACCGCCAGCACGGCGATATGCATCAAGTGCGCGAACATCAGATTCACCGCGTCGCCGTAGCACTCGATATGAAGTATCAAATTCAGGCATTTGGCTGCCTCACATGATGAATATTACCCCAGACGCCTCGCCTGTCGGGTGCCAATCCACGTACGGGCTGATCGTCACGCCTGATACCTTTGGCAGCAGGGGCAGGTTTGAATTTCGGACTCATAGTAGCAATGCCGAAGAGGTCACTCAGATCGACGCCACGAATCTGCACGATCCGCTTCGCCGCCGATAATGGCAAATAGCCATAGGTATCCATAACCGCATCTAGCAGCGCTGGGAGATCACCTGCCTCCTGCGGCCACGTCTCCAGTAGCGCATCAACTTTGCTCAGATCAAGCTCGGGCTCCAGGTAATCTTTGACTGGCATAGCAACGCATGGAGCTACCGGCTTATCATGATACTCAACCGCGTATTCCGAAATACGAGTAGAGTAATAGGCAGCCTTCGAGGCGCCCGTCGCGGCTGTCAGCTTACGCGGCGTAAACTTCTCAGCACCCTCGCGAATGTACGACTTGAACCAGGGGCGCTCCGTCCAGGCGTGCATTGGTTCATATTCAATGGTAATGGCACGCGGCGGACAGGCTTTCTCACACAACAGGCAGGATTCACACTTGAGGTTAAAGTCCCTGTGCAGGCCTTCTTGCGCGATTAACTGAATCAGACCACGGCTCCGTGGTGGCAGTTTTGGCTTTTCATACGGGTAGAGCCTGGTCACCTTCGGCCGGAAAAGATGGCTGAAGGTCAAACCCATTCCCTCGAGGATACCACGCATACACTACACCTCTATCTCTTTTTCACCACGCACTTTAAGCCCCTGCTTGGCGATCTTCTCGCGCAGCTTGAGGATTCCTTCTATCAGCGCCTCGGGACGAGGAGGACAGCCAGGGACATAGACATCCACCGGCACGATTGTATCGACACCTTGGACGGTGTAGTAGCTGTCGTAAAACTCACCGCCAGAGTTCGCGCATTGCCCCATGCTGAGAACCCATTTCGGATCGGGCATCTGCTCCCAGAGGAGACGCAGCCGTGGACCCATCTTAACCGAGACGGTTCCAGCGACTATCATCAAATCGGCCTGGCGCGGACTGGAGCGAAACACCTCCGAGCCAAAGCGCGAAAGATCGTAGTGCGCCTGCGCGCTTGCAATCATCTCAATCGCGCAACAGGCCAGGCCATAGCCCAGCGGCCACACAGATTTTGAACGTGCCCAATTCTGCGCCCACTGTAGCATATCGGCAAAACTGGTGATTTGGACCGGTAATTCTTGATCTCCTGGTGTGTACTCTTGGGGACCGGAAGCCATAACAATTGGTACCGATTTACGTCGTACACCAGGAACCGACGCCTTCCCATTTTTTGTATTCTCGCTGCTCATATCATATCTCCTGTGCAAAGGTTTAGCAGCACCTATGCCCGGTTGGTATAATTGTGTTATCGTAATGCTTATCAAACACGAAGTATAGATAGCACACAAAAGAAAGCATTTACAGCCCCCTCACATGCCTTATTATAGCATGAAGCTACCATAGCTGCCACTAATTTTTTCCCTACACCCAGGGCAATCGCATCTAAATTTTCAAGAACCTTGTAGAGCGCATTCACACGGCAGAGTTCTGAAAGCTACCTTTCATGACGCAGCTTGTAGAGCCAGTTCCAAAAATTAGATGCGATTGCCCTGTCTCTGCACCCTTCTTTCATTGCCACCAATTTTCCCCATACCCCTCTCTCAAATTGTGTCGAATGGGCTGTCCGCGGCTTCGCCGCGGACAGCCCATTCGACACAATTAAAAAATACTGCGAGGTCCGCTTGCGGACCGAGGCCGCACAAACACTCCCCCCAATACAAATAACAACATATGATATCATAAAAGAAAAAGGAGACTCTATAAGCTTTATGTCAAATACAATACAAGCAGTCATCTGGGATCTGGACGGAGTGATAATTGACAGCGCCGACGAACACCGCCGCGCCTGGCAGCAACTCGCCAAAGAAGAAAGCGTAAAACTAACAGACGAAGACTTCTGGGCCACCTTCGGCAAACGCAACAACGACATCTTCGCCGTCCTCTGGGGTCCCCTGACTCCCGAACAGACACAACTACTCGGAAACCGCAAAGAAACCTATTTCCGCGACCTCATCCGCGCAACCGCGGCCCCCTTGCCCGGCTCAATGGAACTTATGCATTCACTGCACGAAGCAGGCTACCCTCAGGCGCTGGCCTCCTCAGCACCCATCGAAAACATTCAACTTATCAGCGAAGTGCTCGGCCTGGCCCGTTACCTCACCGCCCTCGTCTCAGGCGAAACAGTACCTCACGGCAAGCCCGCCCCCGACATCTTCCTCAAAGCCGCCCAGGAACTACATATCGATCCCAGGCACTGTCTCGTCATCGAAGACGCGGTCGCCGGAGTAGAAGCCGCCCACGCTGCTGGCATGCGCTGTATCTCCGTGGCTGGCAATCGCGACCTCCCCGGCCTGCGCAAAGCAGAACTGGCGGTAAAAACACTCCTCGAAGTGGATCTAGCGCGTGTGCAAACGCTAGCTTGACAAGCAGGAGAACCAATGGCACAATAGGCCATGTTCCCTTTCTGTTCCGTGCAGTGAACTATCTATGGAGGTGTAGGGGCCCCGGTGGGTCTCACCGTCTTCAAAACGGCTGGGGGGTCGCTCGGCGCGGTCCCTGGTGGGTTCGACTCCCATACGCCTCTGCCTGTAAATACAAACTTTATCTGTGCCGTCCGAAATAACTTTAGAAAAGGCTTTTCAAGAAAATGCATCTCAATGCCGCTACTACACGAACTACAATCTGTGCAAATCTTTGGCTGAGAGGAATATGTCCTTATAAGAGGCAACGGGCTTCGAAGCTGTAGAGTTTTTACAAAGCAGGAGTCTCTTCTTGTTTTCTGACCTTAATAGAACGGATCAACCCTGCACAGTAAATCCTCTGTACAAAAAATGTCTCGAGGTGGTAATAGAAAATATACCTGCTAAAGCGGTTGAAAGGACATCTCTGAAGCTTTATTTTGAACGGATATTCCACGTAGCCAGCACGGGGGAACGAGCGAAAGTTCCTACCTATTCGTACAAACGCGCTTGGAAGGGTTACGCGCTAGCTGCCTACTCTACGGCATGTCAATCGCTTAAAGCTTCTCAAGCGAAGCATGTATGGACGAGCGAATTTTGAATTACTTCGGCTACGGGTTTTGCGTTATCAAATGTGTACATGAGCCGACAGAAAGGCCCACCATACATAAATACTATTAAATGAACAAAAACAGAGCCACTCGTTTTTATATCACTCAAAAAGAGGATTCTGATATGATTTTTGTACCCAACCACTCTTCCTAACAACTAAATTTGCGAATCCTAACCAATTTGCAAAAACCTTGGCACGCCAAAGCCAAGTTTCATCGGTAAAACCTACATTACCTATCACTTGCTTAAAAACATCTATATGTCTACATCGAGAAACATCGATTAGATTCAGGTAATCAGAAACAAAGGATAAAGAGAGTAGAAAAGCCCGAATCATTTTAATACGCTCCGCAGGATCACTAGCAAATACTCTACCTATAGGTGTAATTTTCAAATAATCTTTAGTCTGATCAAACTCTATAAGCTTCAATTTCATACAATCATACATCCGATTGGAGCTTATCTCTGTTCTAGCAAGATTAGCTTCGTTTTTAAATTTTTTCATAGTTTCTATTATCACACTTACGGAAACACTAGGAAGATACATCTCTGTTTTGGATACTAATGATGGCGGAGTCTCCATCACTATTTGTTTAGATCGTATAAGGCTAAAAGAATTTAGCCAATTTACGAATAATCTAGTGTATTCATTCCAACTCTCATCTGAGGCGTCTAATAAAGGAAGGCTTTCTTTTAGATATTCAGTCAAATGATCAAAGGTTATTTGATCTTGTATTGCTATTCGATTCAACACCTCGCGAACTAAGCTATTTTTGCGTAAGATACGCTCTCGTAAAAAAGAATCTAGCTTACCTTCTTGATAGGCATCTGATACTTCCTGATCAAATTTTAAATGGCCTCTCACAGTTTCGATTATCTCTAACAATCTTAGATCACGCAATACATTCTGTACCGTTCCATGAGATATTTTGCCCGCAAGTTTTGCTATATCTTTTACGTTTTTACAATTATGCTTTATTATAGTTTCTAAAACCCTCTTAGCTATAGAAGGAGCACCACGAAATATATATCGAGTAGGTAAAGGAACTTCTCCAGTTTTTAAATATTCTTTGAATAAATCACTATATGTATCATAAGTTCTTCCAATCAAACGAACCAATCGTAAATCATGGAACAGCCGTAATTTAGAGGTTAACGGCTTAATATCATATTTTTGAGAAAGATCATCAAGAGTAGCAGGCAAATATTTTGCTAATTCTTTTAAGAACTCCCTATCATAAATATCTAATTCAGCCAAATCTTCGTCAAATAGCTCTTCAAGACTGATGCTACTTTGAACCAATACTTCTTGAGTTAACCCTTTTTTAACTACGGCATCCCGAATATGTGCACCCACGCGCTTACACAACCACGGGTAACCTGATACAGCAAATTCAAGTGCAGCGTTTAATAATTTCTGCTTAGCAACTTGACCAATTTCATCTGAAAGATGAGATAGCAACTCTAACACTTCTAAACGGGAAAAATCTCTTAATTCAATACTTGATGAAATATTAACTAATCTCTGCAAGTCTAAGTTCATTCTATCGTCAAAAGTAGTGGGTTGATCATTTCGTCTTGCAATACAGAAAACCACATATTTAGCATCATGAGTAATCCTTGCAATTAGATCAAGAAATTGAGCATACAGTTCAGCTTTAAGAAAAAGGCTTTCAAACTGATCAATAAATAGTATGCCAACTAAATTCTGTTTTTGCAGTTCTTCTCCAACTTTAGAAAATTGATTTAAAACCGAGATAGTGTCAGTTGGCACAATTTTCGGCACTCCTAAGATATTTTTACAACTACCTAAGAATTCCTGCATTAAAACTAAGAGGTCTAAAGAACTGCGAAAATTACGAGCATCTTCAAAATAATTTGGTAGAATAGGAATGCTTTGTAATTTACGTATAAATGAAGTCTTACCCACACCACTGGGACTAAGAACTTGGTAGGTACGTATATTAGTACGATCTTGTTGGACATCAGCTAAAAAACTTCTAAAGTTTTCAATTTGTTTTTGCCGACCGATAAAATATTGTGGTGGAGCAGGAAGTTTATATTCAAACCAGTTCGCTCCTTCCGGACCGGGGCCAGTAGAACCGATTGAAATATCAAGGATTGATTTAAAGTCTCCTTTCCCATCATCAGTTAAAAATGTTAATTCCTTCAATTCTTCTATGCGTTGTTGAAGTATTTCCCCAAATTCTTTCTCGTATATGAACTCTCCAACATGATCTAATACACAAAATGCTTTCGGACGTGTTTCACTGTGGCGAACCAGCAATTGAATAAAAAAATTCCCCCTATCAGATATTAAGAAGTAAGTATCACCTGCCTTATTTTGAAAACGTAGCTTAGCTCGTCTTTTAACTTCTTGAATGGACGGATAGCCGATTTTTTCGAGATAAACAAAAAGGTAACTACTCAGGTCTACGAGAGACTTGCCAAAAACCGTCCCCTCAGG
>JRHI01000216.1_pt1 | contig 65458 bp, 61 predicted proteins | sample 215371 | NCBI WGS metagenome assembly JRHI01 (sample SAMN02929681, study PRJNA255918) | sediment metagenome | biome: cave system; feature: Ice Cave; material: Sediment; isolation source: sediment from deep within a dark volcanic ice cave with no known source of... ...
GGGTCGTACAGGGCATCGGAGGTGTCCTCTACGAGCACGCCGCCTATGACGGCGACGGCAACCCGCTGGCGACCACGTTCCTCGACTACCTCCTGCCGACCGCGACCGAGGCCCCGGTCATCGAGTACGGCCACGTGGAGACGCCAGCCGCAACACCCGGCGGCCACAAGGGCATGGGCGAGGGCGGCGCCATCGGCTCGCCGCCGGCGGTGTTCAACGCGGTGGCCGACGCCCTCCGCCCTTTCGGGGTGAAACTCGACCGCTCGCCGCTCGGGCCGTCAGAACTGTTGGCCGCGATCGAAGCCGCCGGCTGGGGTGGGACCCAGCCGGCACGCGATGAGGGCTCGCCCGAAGAGCCATGAACACAGCTACTCGGGTGCGGGGAGATCGATGACGAAGCGACTCCCGCTCGGGCGGCCCGGCTCGTAGCGAATCGATCCTCCGAACGCTTCGAGGGTGCGCTCAGTGACGGTAAGGCCCAAACCCGATCCGCCGCGGACCGCTCCCCCCGCCCCCCTGGTGAAGGGTTGAAAGAGCCGGTCGATGAGGTCCGGCGCAACTCCTGGTCCGTCGTCGGCAACAGTGATCGTGACCCCCTCGTGATGGGCAACGGCTTCGATCTCAATGAGGGGACCGCCGTAGCGGTAGGCATTAGTGAGGAGATTGACGACGACCTGGCTGAGCCCGACCGGCTCGACCCGGACCTGCAGATCTGGCGCGATGCTGGTCCGAACCCGTACGTCGGCCGGGGGCGGCGCCGTCTCCAGCGCTTCTACGACCACGTCGTCCAGGGCGATGACTTTCATCGACGCCAGGTCGCCGGAGTTGTCGATGCGGGCCAAGTCGAGAAGGTGTCCGATCAGCCCCGACATGCGCTCGCCCTGGCGACCCAACGCCCCAAACGCGAAGTCGAGCTCGTCGGGAGTCATGGCGTGACGATGCTGCTGGAGGGTGCTGGCCATTCCCACCAGGGTGGTTACGGGCGTCCGCAGTTCGTGGGCGGCTGCGGCAATGAAGAGAGCCTGGGCGGCCGCGAACTTGTCGCGCTCCGCCTCGGCTCGCTTGCGTTCGCTGATGTCGGTGTGCACCGCGATCCAGACCGGCCCGTAGTCGGGATGGTCGAAGGTCGATAGCCGTGCCTGGCACCACAACGTCGATCCGTCGCGACGGAGGCTGTGAACCTCGCCGCTCCACGAACCCGTGCGCCGCAACGCGTCAATCATCTCTGCCGCCGCCTCCGCCGGGCGCCGTCGCTCATCCGGGGCGTTGAGCATCGAGACCGAGGTTCCTTCGAGCTCGCCCGCTTCGTAGCCGAACAACTTGGCGAAGGTTGGGTTGGCGTAGACGATCGTCTCATCCGCGGCGCGGTAAATGGCGACGCCTTCGGCCATGTTGGCCACGATGATGCCCTGGAGGCGCAACTCTTGCTCGGCGGCGCGTTGCTTGGTCACGTCCCTGGCGGTGCCCCGGAGTCCAGTGCGCCGGCCCTCGACGCCGACGATCACCTGACCACGCCACGCCAGTCGTTTGGGCTGGCCCCCTGCCGGATCGACGCGGATCTCGAGTTCGAACTCCCCGCCCTGCTGCCATGCTTGGCCGATGGTCGCCCAGAGGAGTTCCGCCTCGGCCGAACCGATGCGAGCGACGAAACCCTCGGGGTCGTCCACGGCGGTCCCGGTCGGCCAATCGAAGAGCCGGTACATCTCCTCCGACCAGGCCACCTCGCCCGTGGCCGCATCCCACTCCCAGCTGCCGACCGCGGCCAGACGTTGAGCGTCGATAAGGCGCTGCTCGTCACGGGCCAGGCGCTCCAGCAACTTGCGAGCCCGGGCCGCCTCGTAACGCAGCTCCAGCTGCCCGACAACCTGGCCGGCGAGGGAGCGGAGGGCATCAAGGTCGTCGGATGACAACCGGCGCGGCTCGGTGTCAAGCACGCACACCGCTCCCACCGTCGCTCCGCTCTCGGACACCAACGGCACGCCCGCGTAGAAACGCACACCAGGTGGACCGGCGACGAGAGGGTGCTCGGCCCATCGAGAGTCGGCGCGGGTGTCGACCACCACGATGGGTGCCCCCGACACCGCATCGGGGGCGAAGAAGGGGGCGTCGATCGCCAGCGCGATGAGGTCGTCACCGGACAACCTCGGGCCGGCGAGCGAGTTGGTGACGGCACAACGCCGCCGGCCGACGTCGAACAACGTGACCGCGGCCATGGGCGTCCCACACACCCTGGTCGCCAAGCGGGCGATGTCATCGAGCGTGGCGTCGGGTACGTCCTCAAACCCCTTGCCGAGCAGTCGCTGCGCTCCCTCCCCAGCCATGGTCTCTCCCGCCCCGTTACGAGTGCGTTCGCCGGTCGCTGCACCGTGCATATCGGTCACCGTGAGGAGGTCATGAGCGCCTAGTCGGACTATTGTGTCTATAGCCCGGTGGGTTTTTGAGCATGTTACCCACTCGACGTGATGCTCGGGGTACGACGCCATTGGCCCGGGAACGCCACCCCGCCGTGGCATACGGTGGACCCGTGAGCTCGTCTCCCTCAGCGGTCAGCCTGCATCCCGACGCCGTCCCGCTCGAATTTCTCCTCGGGAACTGGTCCGGCGCGGGCACCGGCCAGTACCCCACCATCGCCACCTTTCGCTATGGCGAGGAGATCCGGTTCTGGCATGTGGGGAAACCCTTCCTGGCGTACAGCCAGCGCACATGGAGCCTCGACGACGGACGGCCGCTCCACGGCGAGGCGGGCTACTGGCGGACACAGCCGGGGGGCCGCGTCGAACTCGTCTTGGCTCATCCGACCGGGCTGGTCGAGATCGAAGAGGGTATCGTCGACGGCACCCGGATTGATCTGACCAGTTCTCTGGTGGGCCGCACGTCGAGCGCCGTTGAGGTGAGCTCGCTCGCCCGCCGGCTGACCGTGGAGGGTGGGGCGTTGACCTATACCCTCGACATGGCCGCCGCCGGCCAGAGATCGCAGCTCCACCTGACCGCCGAGCTCAGAAGGTCCGCCTGAGACCCGGCTAAGACGGCGGACCCCACCAAGCCGAAGCGGGACGAGAACACCCGCCGGTCCACTCCATACGCCTTCCACGATGGCATCGTCGGGCTGTATTTCATGGCCTTCTGCAAGAATCAGGCGCCCTTCCGGGAGCGTCCCACAGGTGATGTCGCATACGACGAGGCCGCGCTGCGCGACGCCGAGGAGAAGATGCACGCCGGAGGCACCCGCGACGACGACGAACCCGTTCCCGAAGGTGGCCACGATTCAGGCGCCCTCGCGGACGCGGCCGAGAAGATGAAGGCCGACCCGGACAAGTAGCCAGCAGGTCCCGCTTGAGGCTGTTGACGGCGTGAGGTGACCGCATTAGAGTACCGAACATATGTTCGAAGAGGAGGCCTCATGGCAAAGGTAAAGCCCATTCCCGATGGATACCCGCAGGTCATGCCGTACCTGTGTGTTGACAACGCGGTCGCCGCCATCGATTTCTACAGCACGGTCTTTGGCGCTAAGGAGCGCATGCGCATGCCCGACCCCAACGGCAAGATCGGCCACGCTGAGCTGCAGCTCGGTGATTCGGTGATCATGCTCTCGGACGAGTTCCCGGAGATAGATCTTCGCAGTGCCAAGTCCATCGGCGGTACCCCGGTGACGTTGAGCGTGTACATCGAAGACGTCGACGGGGTGTTCGAGTTGGCCCTGAAATCGGGCGCGAAGGCTCTCCGACCGGTCGAGGATCAGTTCTACGGCGACCGATCAGGCCAGTTCGAGGATCCTTTCGGCCACCGATGGAACGTCGCCACCCACATCGAAGATCTCTCGCCGGACGAGATGGCGAAGCGCGCCGGCGAGGCGATGGCCGGCGGCTGACGTCTGGCGGAGGTAGCTTCCGCCGGTGCCGGCAGAACTCCCCGTCCACCAAATTGCTGCTGACGGAGTTGGCGGGCCGAATCCGGGGCGGCGAACCCGTGTTGGACGTGGGCTGCGGCAGCGGCGTCCTGTCGCTGAGCGCGGCTCGACTCGGGGCCGCATCCGTCACCGCGCTCGACATCCGCGCCGACGCCTTGGCCGCCACCCGAACGAACGCCGTCCGTAATGGCCTGGCCGGCACGATCGAGGTGTCCGAACGTCGGGTCAGCGACGTGCCCGGCCGGTTCGATGTGATCTTGGCCAACATCGGAGCGACCGCGCTCATCGAGTTGGCCCAGGCGCTCCAGACCCAGCTTCAACCCGGCGGCTGAATCGGACTGAGCGGCCTGTCGCCGGCCCAACTCTCGGTCGTAGGGGGCGCCTACGACGAACTACGGGTGGTTGTTGCGACCCCACAGGACGACGACTGGTCGGCGATCATCGGATGCCACCAGAGCCGCGCCGACGTTTAGCCGAGCAGGTGCTTGGCCATCACCACCCGCTGGATCTGATTGGTCCCCTCATAAATCTGGGTGATCTTGGCATCGCGCATGTAGCGCTCCATGGGGAAATCCTTGGTGTATCCGTAGCCGCCGAGCAGCTGCACGCCGTTCGTGGTCACCTCCATCGCCACGTCGGAGGCGAAACATTTGGCCATCGAGCCGGCCAGCGACAGCTCGCGGCGCGGGTCGCCTTCATCCACCAGCGCGCATGCCCGGTAGACCAGATTCCGCGCCGCCTCGGTCTTCATGGCCATGTCGGCCACCATGAACTGGAGCGCTTGGAAGTCGGCCAGCGGCCGACCGAACTGCTTGCGTTGCTTCAGGTATCCGATGGCATAGTCGATTGCCCCCTGGGCGATCCCGACCGCTTGGGCGCCGATGGTCGGGCGGCTGCGGTCGAGGGTGTGCATGGCGATACGAAACCCGTCGCCCTCCTCGCCTAGACGATTCTCGGCGGGGACCCGTACGCCATTGAGCAGGATTTCGCCGGTCGGGCTGGCCCGCACGCCCATCTTGTGCTCCAGCTTCCCGACCCGGATGCCCCAGGTGCGTTCCACGACGAAGGCGGAGACTCCGCGTGCACCGGCCGCCGGATCGGTCTTGGCGAACACGATGTAGATATCCGAGATCCCCGCGTTGGTGATCCAGTACTTGGTTCCCGACAGCACGTAGTCGTCGCCATCGCGATCGGCGCGCGCCCGGATGGCGGCCACATCGCTCCCCGCGTCAGGCTCGGACAGGCAATAGCTGGCCTGGGCCTCGCCCGACGCCACCCGGGGCAGATACCTCTGCTTCAGCGCGTCGCTCCCCCAGTTCATGATCGGGATCATCCCCAGCTTGGAGATGAGGATGGTGAGGGCGGTGGAAGCGCACACTCGCGCCAACTCCTCGATCATGATGGCCTGGGTCACATGATCGGCGCCCGCCCCGCCGTGCTCCACCGGAATGCCGAGCCCGGGCAACTCCATGGCCCGGCAGTCAGCAAAGTTCTCCCAGGAGTACTCCGCCCGTTCGTCGATCTCGGCCGCCCGGGGTGCGATCTTGTCCTCGGAGAAATGGCGCATGGTCGAACGAAAGTCGCGTTGCTCGTCGCTCAGCGTGATCGGCTGCATGGTCGGCAGTCTCGCGCCATGATGCAGGCATGCTGTGGGTCGTGGTTTCCCGCTCCTGCGTGGAAGGCAGCGGGAGCTCCGGGTGTGGGCTGGCCAACCATCTTCCCTGGTACTTCGGGTTGCTCCTCGTCCTGGCGTGGGTGGTCGTCACCGTGGCCACCGTGGCCCTGTTGCGACGCCGCGTTCGGGGCTGGCTCGAACGGCGCCAGTTGGCGCGCGATCAGCGCAAAGCGCTCAGAGAGGGCCACGGCACCGATATCGAGCTCTACTGACGAGTTGTGCGCGCGACCGTGCGTGGATCCCGAGCACTGCCGCGCGCGCAACTCGTTCGGCGAGCGGCGAGCCCGAGCGGCGAGCGGCGAGCGGCGAGCCCGCGCGGCGAGCGGCGAGCCCGCGCGGCGAGCGGCGAGCCCGCGCGGCGAGCCCGCGCGGCGAGCCCCCATCCAGCCCCAAACCTCAGTCGGTGGGGAGCAGCGAGCGCCACTCGCCCAGCCGGCTGGCGACCTGGGCGGGCGTCACTCGGAGGGTCGACTCGGGAACGCGATCAACGATCTCGCGCTGGTCCCAGTAGTGGTGCGAAGCGCCCTTGAACAACGGCACGCGGAAGGCGACCAGGTCCTTCGGTGCGCCCGGCAGGAACCCCCAAAGGGTGTAGGCCAGTTCCATGTCGTAGATGACCGGCGCCCGCCCGAAGATGGAAGCCCGCTTCGTCCCGACCGCGAAACAGCCGGCGACCGCGTCCTCGGCGTGTTCCCCCGGCTGGAGCACCAACCGGTCGACGAACATCCGCGCCAGCTTCAGGCCATACCCCAGATCCGGACCGGGGCTGCCGAACTTCGCACCCGACGGGGCTCGGCCCCGGATCTCCGCCGGGCGGTCGGCCCGCCACGCGTGGGCGGGAGGCAGGCGTTCGGTCACCCGCACCCCCGCGCCGATCGCCACAGGCACATAGTCGGGCTGGGTCACGCGTGCTCCTCGTGCAGCAGTCCGTAGACGATCGAATCGGCGAGCGCCTCCCACGAGGCCTCGATGATGTTGTCCGACACCCCGATGGTGGACCAGCTGGTCTCGCCGTCGGTGGAGTCAATGAGCACGCGGGTCACGGCGGCCGTCCCCTTGGCGGTGTCGAGCACCCGTACCTTGTAGTCGGTCAGGTGCAGATGGGCCAAAGCCGGGTAGTGCTGGCCGATGGCCTTGCGCAGCGCCGCGTCAAGGGCGTTGACGGGACCGTTGCCCTCGGCGGTGGCCACCACCCGCTCGTCGCCGACGTGGACCTTGATGGTCGCCTCGGTCACGAAGGCGCCATCCTCGCGCTGCTCGGTGATCACCCGGAATGACTCCAGCCGGAAGAAGGTCTGCTTCCATCCCGACGCGGCCCGCATGAGCAGCTCGAGCGAACCGTCGGCGGCTTCGAAGTGATAGCCGCGATGTTCGAGCTCCTTCAGCTGATGGAGCACCTCACCGAGGGCACGGCCATCCAGATCGAGGCCGAGCTCGGTCGCCTTCATCTGCAGTGTGGATCGCCCAGCCAGCTCGCTGACGACGAACCTGGTGCCATTGCCCACCGAGTCCGGCGGGACGTGCTCATAGGCGTCGCGCGCGCGGGCGATGGCGCTGGTGTGAAGGCCGGCCTTGTGCGCGAACGCCGACGAGCCCACGTAGGGCTGCTGCGGATTCGGGGTCACGTTGACCAACTCGGCAATGTGATGGGCCACCGGCGTCAGCCGCTCCATCCGGTCGGCGGGGATCGTCTTGACCCCCATCTTGAGGCTGAGGTTGGGGATGATCGTCGTGAGGTTGGCGTTGCCGGTGCGCTCGCCGTAGCCGTTGATACAGCCCTGCACCTGCCGGGCGCCCTGGCCGACGGCTGCCAACGCGTTGGCCACCGCGCAGCCGGCGTCGTCATGGAAGTGGACGCCAATGGGAACGTCGGTGAAGTAGGCGACCACCTCGGCAACGATGCGCTCCGCTTCGGCTGGCAGCGTGCCACCGTTCGTGTCACAGAGAACGAGCGTGTGCACGCCGTTGACGGCGGCCGCCTCGAGGACCCGCATGGAGAACTCGGGGTTGCGGCGGTAACCGTCGAAGAAGTGCTCGGCGTCGAACAGGACCCGCAGCCCGGACCGGGCGAGGAACGCCACGGACTCGCCGACCATGGCGACGCCTTCGTCCAGCGTCGTCTGGAGGGCTTGGGTGACGTGGTAGTCCCACGCCTTGCCGACGATGCAGACGGCCGACGTTCCCGCTTCTACCAGGTTGCGCAAGGTGTCATCCGAGTCCACCTTGCCGAGAGGACGGCGGGTCGAACCGAAGGCGACCATGGTCGCCGTGGAGAGCGATAGCTCGCTCGGAACCCGGCGGAAGAACTCTTCGTCTTTGGGGTTGGAGCCCGGCCATCCCCCTTCGACGTAATGCACGCCGAGGTGGTCCAGTTGCTCGGCGATGCGCAGCTTGTCATCGACCGTGAGCGACAGCCCCTCCAGCTGGCTGCCGTCTCGGAGGGTGGTGTCGAAGATCTCGACGGAGTCAGGAAGCTTGGGGAAAGAGGTCGGTACGCCAGGGTCAGCTGACATGTTCGACCCAGTCCTTGTATCGATCTATCTCGCCGCGGACCGTTGAGAAGAAGATTTCCTGGATGCGGCGGGTAACGGGGCCCGGCGTGCCGTCCCCGACGACACGATCATCGACCGAGTTGATGGGCACCACCTCGGCGGCCGTTCCCGACAAGAACGCCTCGTCCGCCGTATAGAGGTCGCTGCGCAAGATGTTGGCGGTCTCCACCTCGTAGTCGAGGTCCTTGGCGATGGTGAACACCGAACTCTGGGTGATGCCCTCCAGCGCCCCGGCCGAGACGGGCGGGGTGATGATCCGGCCCCCCTTGACAATGAAGATGTTCTCGCCCGTGCACTCGCTCACATAGCCCTGCGGCGACAGGAGGATGGCCTCGTCGTAGCCGGCCTTGAGCGCCTCGACCTTGGCCATCGACGAGTTGATGTACATGCCGGTGCCCTTGGCGGCGGGAGGCATGGAGTTGGGGTCGTGACGCTGCCAGGAGCTGATCTTGCAGCGGACACCGTTGGCGATGCCGTCGTCACCCAGATAAGTGCCCCACGGCCACACCGCGATCGACACCCGAACAGGGCAGGGCAGCGGATTGAGGCCCATCTCGCCATAGCCCAGGTACACGATGGGGCGGATGTAGCAAGCGTCCAGGCCGTTGACCCTCACCGTCTGCTTGGTGGCCTCGACCAGCTCGGCCGGCGTGTAAGGGATGTCGATGAAAAAGATCTTGGCCGAGTTGAACAGGCGGGTGATGTGGTCGGTGAGCCGGAACACGGCCGGGCCGCGCGCCGTCGCGTAGGCGCGGATCCCCTCGAAGACGCCCGAGCCATAGTGAAGCGTGTGCGTGAGGATGTGGATGTTTGCGTCGTCCCAATTGACGAGCTCGCCGTCCATCCAGATCTTCTCGGTCTTCTGCAATGGCATTGGTCAGACCCTTCCTGCGAGGTGATCGCCGATTTCGGTGGTGGAGCCAGTCAGGTCGGCGATGGTCGCCTCGGACACGGCTTTGGTGATGCGGGCGGCCGGGCCGCCTGCGCCTAGGAACTCGAGCATGAGGGCGGCCGACGTGATGGCCGCCACGGGATTGGCTTTGTTCTGGCCGGCGATGTCAGGCGCCGAGCCGTGCACCGGTTCGAACAGCGAAGGGCCGGTGCGATCCGGGTTCAGATTGGCGGAGGCGGCCCGCCCGATGCCGCCGGATATCGCGCCGCCCAGGTCCGTCAGGATGTCCCCGAACAGGTTGTCCGTGACGATCACGTCGTAACGCTCCGGTGACTCGACGAAGTACATGCAGGCCGCGTCGACATGGTTGTAGGCCGTGGCCACATCGGGATAGTCGGGTCGTACCTCATCGAACGTCCGCTGCCAGAGATCGCCGGCGAAGGTCAGCACGTTCGTCTTGTGCACGAGCGTCAAATGCTTCCTTGTCCGGCTTCGGGCCAGGTCGAAGGCGTAACGAATACAGCGCTCCACTCCTCTACGGGTGTTGACCGATCCCTGCGTGGCTACCTCGTGAGGGGTTCCTTTTCGCAGGAAACCGCCCTCGCCAGCGTAGGTGCCCTCGGTGTTCTCGCGGATCACCGTGAAGTCCACCCGCGGAGGTGCCCAGAACGGGCGAAGGTTCACATACAGGTCAAGCTCGAATCGAAGCCGCAACAACAGGCCCCGCTCCAGCACCCCGGGAGGGACATCGGGAGTGCCCACCGCTCCCAGGAGGATGGCGTCGAAACCGCGCAGCTCGTCGAGGACGGCGTGGGGGAGCACGTCACCCGTGCGCAGATACCGGGCTCCGCCCAGGTCGTAGTCGACGGTCGTCAGTTCGGCGCCCGCGGCGCGAGCCACCTTCAACGCCTCGGCAATCACCTCGGGCCCGATGCCGTCCCCGGCAATGACCCCGATCTTGTAAGCGGCCACGTACGTCCTCTGGAAAAAGAAAACCGCCCACAAAGTGGACGGCAGGACGCGCACACCGGAGTCGGCGTGCGCTACTCGATAATTACGATGCTCGTGAAAGTGGACACAGCAACGTAAGTGTCTCTGAACCGAGGGGGGCGCGTCAACCTCGTCGGAGTCCTGGCCAGCACCGCAGTAGCCTCGGACCATGAGCGAGACCCACCTTTCGCGGGAGACCCATGATCGGCTCCAGGCCGAGCTTGAGGATCTCACCACCCGGGGCCGGGTGGAGATCGCCCGAGCCATCGAGGCCGCCCGGGCCCTCGGCGACCTTTCCGAAAACGGGGACTATCACGCCGCCAAGGACTCTCAGGGCAAAATGGAGGCGCGGATACGCCAGCTCCAGCAGGTGCTGATGGACGCCGTCATCGTCGATGAGACGACAACGCCGACGGGCACCATCTCGACCGGCTCGATCGTCACGCTGACGTACGAAGGCGACAGCGACAGCGAGGCCGAGCGGTATCTGATCGGCTCGATCGAAGAGCGGCGGGAGGACCTCTCCGTGATCTCGCCGAGCTCCCCCCTCGGCCAGGCGCTCGTTGGCAAGAAGGAGGGTGACGTCGTGACCTACGAGGCGCCCAGCGGCACCCTACAGGTCAAGGTCGTCGGCGTGGGGGCTTGATCGGAGGCGGCGACCGGCTCGGGCTGCTGGAGCGCGGGCTGATCGGAGACACCGTGACCGCCGCCTTGGTGGCTGCGGACGGCACGCTTGACTGGTGGTGCAAGGGCGGATTCGCGGCCCGGCCCACCCTCTTCGGGCTCCTCGACCCTAACGGCGGCGGACTGCGAATCGGACCGCCGAGCCCGCCCGCCGCCCACGCCCGGCTGGAGGGCCCGGTCGCCGGCCGGCAGCAGTACGAGCCAGAGACCAACGTGCTGCGGACGGTGCTGCACGGGGCGGGCGGCGCGGTGGAGGTGGCCGATCTGTTCGCATGGGAGGGCGAGGGCCACACCCCATCCGGCCGGATCGTCCGGGTCGTGACCGCCCTCTCCGGCCCGGTCGAGGTCGAAGTGGAGTTGTCGCCGGCCCTTAGCGGTTGGTCGGCCGGCGCGGCCGGGGCGGGATTCCTGGTCCAGACCGGCATTCCGATGGAGGCGGTGGGCGACCGCCGGTGCTTCCGTGGCCACACCATCCTCGAGCCGGGACAACGCCTGGTGGTGACCGTCGATGATCCGCATGACGACCATCACCGGCCCCTGTCCCCCGACGCCGCCCTCGACGCGCTCGAGACGGCGGCGCGGGCGTGGCGCAGCCAGTTGGCCGGGCTCATCTACGACGGACCGTACGCGGCCGCGGTCGCCCGCTCCCTCCTGGTCGTCCGCGCCCTCACGCCATCGGGCGGCGGACTGATCGCGGCGCCGACCTCATCGCTGCCGGAGCAACCCGGCGGCGAACGCAACTGGGACGGCCGCCTGTGCCGGACCGGTGATGCGGCGCTGGCGGCCATGGTGTTGAGGGCGGCAGGACTCGAGAACGACGCCGACCGGCACCGCCAGTGGCTGGCCGAGCTCGTCCGGACCAGCGATCTGCCACTGGCGGCTGTTCATGACGTCGACGGCGGTCCGGTCGCCGATGAGGAGGAGGTGCCCCTCCAGGGATGGCGCCGCTCGCAGCCCGTCCGCTACGGCGCGGCGGCCGCAACCGAGCCCGACCTGGCCGGCCAGGCCGCGCTGCTGCTCGCCGCCGACCCGCAACTGGCCTGGGAGGGGACCGTCGCCCTGGCCGATTGGCTGGCTGAGCACTGGCGGGATCCTCCTGAGCTCACCAGTGACCGCCTGGCCGTGGCCGCCGCCCTTGACCGCGCCGTCCTCGAGGCCCGCCGCCGCAATCCGTTGGACCTCGACGCGGTCGGATGGCAGCAGGAGTCCCGCCAGCTCCTGGCCTGGGTGGAAGCCGAAGGCATCGCCGTCGGCGGCGGACTGCGGCGCGACCCCTCCCCTGCTGACCATCCCGACGCGGCGCTGCTCGCCGTCGCCTGGCGCGGTCCGTGGCCCGCCGACCATCCCGTGGTCGAGCGCACCGTGGACCGCGTCCTCGCCCGGCTGGGTCAGGGCCCGGCCCTGGTCGAGCGCTACCCGCCCGAAGTCGACGATGGGCTGCCTCCGGGCCGGCCGCCGTCGCTGGCCGCGTCGTTCCAGGCCGTGAAAGCGCTGGCCTGTATGCGCCGGTGGGAGGAGGCCCACGCCAGGATGGAGACGTTGTGCTCCCTCACCGGTTCTCTGGGCCTCGCCGGAGAGGCCGCCGATCCCCGCTCCGGCGAGGCGCTCGGCAACATCCCGGCGGCGGAAGCCCACCTGGCCCTCATCGACGCGGCGTTGAGCCTCGCTGATGGCCCCGGGTGAGCGCCCTTTCCCCTACCCCTGCACCGGTTTCTCGAACGCGCTCACCAACTCGATGAGCGTCCTCACCCCGAAGCCGGTGCCGCCCTTGGGCAGGTAGTGCTCCTCGGTGTCGCTGCGGGCCGTCCCGGCGATGTCGAGGTGAGCCCACGGCACATCGCCGACGAACTCGCGCAGGAACAACGCCGCGGTGATCGTTCCGGCTCCGGCCGCCGGGGTCCCAATGTTCTTGATGTCGGCGATCTCCGAGTCGATCTGACAGCGGTACTCCTCCGGGAGCGGAAGTTGCCAGAACAGCTCACCGGTTTTACCCGAGGCATCCCGGATCTGGTCCACGAGGGGCTGGGACGTTCCCATCATGCCCGCCACCTTCTTTCCCAACGCCACGGAGACGGCTCCGGTCAGCGTGGCGATGTCGACGACCGCGTCGGGTCGGCTCTCCACGGCCAGCGACAATCCGTCGGCGAGCACGAGCCGTCCTTCGGCATCGGTGTTGAGTACCTCGACCGTCTTGCCGTTGCGGATCTTGAGGACGTCGCCCGGCTTGATGGCCCGGCCGCCTGGCATGTTCTCCGTCACCGGGAGGATGCCGACGACCTTCACGTCCGGCGCCAGTGCGGGAAGCACGGACATGGTGGCCAGCACGGCCGCCGCGCCCGACATGTCAGTCTTCATGGTCATCATCCCGTCGGCCGTCTTGAGCGAAAGGCCGCCTGAGTCGAAGGTGATGCCCTTACCCACCAGGGCGATCGTCCCCCGGCTTTCCCCGGACGGCTCATACACGAGCTGCACCAGCCGCGGCGCTTCGTCGGAGCCCCGGGCCACGCCCAACAACCCGCCCAACCGCTCGGCGACGATGGTGGGCTCGTCCCAAACCGACACGTTCAGCCCGGTCCGCTCCGCGGTCTCGGTGGCGATCTGCGCCAGCCTGGTCGGGGTCATGTCGCCGGCCGGTTCGTTGACGAGATCGCGCGCCAGGATGACCGCCTCGACCACCGTTGCACCCCGCGCCGCGCCCGCAGCGAGGTCGGCCTGCTCGGCTCCGACCAGGACGCAGCTCTCGATCAGGCAGGGCTCGCTCTCGGTCTTGTAGGTCGAGAAGCGGTAGGCGGCCAGGGCGATGCCCTCGACCACAGCCTGAGCGGCGGCCGCCTTGTCGAGGTTGCTGGGGGCGGCATCGACCAGGTTGGTGGCCGTGACCGCCGACCGCCACGCCGATTTCACGAATGCAGCGGCCGCCCGGCGCAGGATGTCGGCGGTTACCGCCTCGGGTTCGCCCATGCCGACGGCGACGATGATCGAGCCGTCCTCGGCCAACACCGCCTGGGCCTGGCCGACCTTGCCCTCGAATCCGCACGCCTCCAGGAAAGCGACATCGAGTTCGACGGGCGAAGCGGGAAGCTGACGGTCACCGCTGTAGACGGGCACGCCGAGAGCGGCGATGTCCGCGGGAACATTGGTGGTGGCGGCGAAGCTGATCGACATGCTCACTCCCGTTTTCGCTCGGATCGGGTCGGCAGGGATGTGCCCTCCTGCCAGCGGGCGATTGTCCACAGTAGGTCGGACAGCCGATTGAGGTACGGGCCGACGTAAGAATCTTCGGCCGCGGCGCTGAGAGCCAGCCGTTCGGCGCGACGGACGACGGTGCGGGCCACGTCGAGAGCGGCCGCAATCCGGTTCTGGCCGGGGACGACAAACTCGGTCACGGCGGGGAAGCGGCCGGTCAGCTCGTCGATGAGCGGCTCCAGCCGTTCGACCATCTCGGCGCTGACGAGGGACGCGCTTGCCTCCAGCTTGTGGCGGTTCTCAGCGGAGGTGGCCAGCTCGGCCATGAGGACCCACAGGTCGCGTTCCAGGCCGATCAACAGATCATCGAGTTCCGAGCCTCGTTCGGCTTCGGCTCGGGCTATACCCAACGCGGCTTGGGCCTCATCCACGGCCCCGTTAGCATCGATAGCGGGCGCATCCTTGCGGACCCGACCGCCGTAGAGCAGCCCGGTGGTGCCGTCATCGCCCTTTCGGGTGTAGATCTTCATGCAGGCGAGAATCTACAGGCGTGCCATCATCGGCCTGTGCCGCTCATCTTTATCACCGGCGGGGCCGGATACATCGGCTCCCATACCGTCCTGGCCATGATCGACGCCGGATTCGATGTCGTCGTCTACGACAACCTGTCGTCAGGCCATCGTGCCGCCCTGCCGGACGGTGTCCCGCTCGTGGAGGGCGACCTGGCCGACCTGGCCGCCCTCGACGACGCGCTGCGCACGTTTTCGCCGGCCGCCGTCGTCCACTTCGCCGGTTCCATCGAGGCGGGCGAGTCGATGAGCGACCCTCGCCGCTTCTACCGGAACAACCTGATGGCCTCGCTCAACCTGGCCGATGCGCTGGTCGAGCACGGCAGCATCCCGCTGGTGTTCTCGTCGACGGCGGCGGTCTACGGCGACCCCGTCGAATTACCTGTCGGCGAAGACGCACCGAAGACACCGACCAACGTCTACGGCGAGTCCAAGCTGGCGTTCGAGGCGGTGCTGGCCGCCTACGAGCGGGCCTACGGATTGCGGTCGGTGTCGCTGCGCTATTTCAACGCGTGCGGCGCCCATCCGGACGGCCACATCGGCGCCGATCACCGATCCAAGACGCATCTGCTTACCATCGCCATGCTGGCCGGCCTGGGCCAGCGGGAGCACGTGCAGGTCTTTGGTACCGACTGGCCGACCCCGGACGGCACCTGCATACGCGACTACATCCACGTCTGCGACCTGGCCGCGGCTCATATCCTGGCCCTGCGTTCTCTCGCCGACGGCGCGCCCAGCCGGGCCTACAACGTCGGTGTCGGCAAGGGCTTCAGCGTCAAGGAGATGCTGGATGGCGTCGACCGAATGGTGGGCCGGCCTGTTCCACGGGTCGTAGTTCCCCGCCGGCTCGGCGACCCGAGCGCGCTGGTGGCTGACTCCACGCGCATCCGGAACGAACTGGGCTGGTCGCCCCGGTACACCGAACTCGACCCCATGATTGAGACGGCCTGGCGCTGGCATCGCACCCATCCCAACGGTTACGGGCGCTCGTAGGGCGCCGCCCGTCGCTCGCCCAGTTCAGGCGGGGACGGTCACCTTCCCGCCTTCGACCTCGATGGTCCGGGTCACGGCAATGCTCTCGAGGAAGCGCCGGTCGTGGGTGACAAGGAGCAGCGTCCCGTCGAAGCCGGCCAGGGCTTCCTCCAACTGTTCGATGGCGGCCAGGTCGAGATGGTTCGTCGGCTCGTCGAGCACCAGGCAGTTCACGCCGGTGGCCATCAGGGCGGCCAGGACCAGCCGGCTGCGCTCCCCCGGCGACAACGCCGTGCCTCGACGCGTCACGTGTTCCGCACCCAGTCCGAACTTGGCCAGCAGGGACCGGCTTTCCTCGGCCAGCAGGCCAGCCCGGCGGACAAAGGCATCGATCACGCGCTCGTCGCCGCCGAACACCTCGCGGCGCTGATCCATCTCGCCGATGACCACCCCCGGCCCGAGGTACCGCCGGCCGGCATCGAGCGGGATAGTTCCGAGTAGGGCGCCCAGGAGGGTCGACTTTCCGCTGCCGTTGGGGCCGAGGAGGGCGAGGCGGTCCTGCCAGGCCACTGCCAGATCGACCGGCCCGAGCCGGAAGCTGCCGCGCTCCACCACCGCGTCCTCGAGACGGGCCACGACGTCGCCACTCCGGGCCGACGGAGCCAGGCTGAGCTGGAGCCGCCATCCCTTCCAGGGCTTGTCGACCGGGTCGAGTTGCTCCAGCTTGCGTTCCGTGTTTCGCACCTTGCTGGCCTGCTTCTCCGTCCGGTTGACCCGGAAGGCGCGCTGCGCCTTGTCGCTGTCCTTGGGCTTGGTCTTCTCCGCCCTCACTCCTTGCACAGACCAGGAGCGCTGGGTGCGAGCTCGCGCCGACAAGCGTTCCTTCTCGGTCGTGAACACCCGGTAGGACTCCTCCTGCTGGCTGCGGGCCAGCGCCCGGGAGGCCACGTACTCGCTCCAGCCGCCGGCGTACTCGATGCCGCGGTGGCTGTCCTCCTGGATCTCGAGCACGCGATGCACGGCCCGGTCCAGGAAGGCGCGGTCATGGGAGACGACGACCACCGCGCCCGGCAAGCCGGCGAGGAACCGTTCCAACAGATCGAGCCCCTCGAAATCGAGGTCGTTGGTCGGCTCGTCGAGCAGGAAGACATCGAATCGGGACAGCAGGATGGCGGCCAGACCGGCCCGGGCCGCCTGGCCGCCGGAGAGCGACGCCAGTGGGACGGCGAGGCGATCGGCGGGCAGGCCCAGCTCCGCGCTGACCGTGGCCGCCCGGGCCTCCAGGTCGTCCCCCCCGAGCACCAGGAACCGCTCCAGTACCTCGGTGTAAGCGTCCACCTTTCCCGGATCGGTGACCAGTTCCTCGGTCAACCGGTCCAGCCGGGCCGACGCCGCGGCCACGCCGGTGCGCCGGGCCAGGTACTCGTACAGCGTCTCGCCCGGCAGCCCGTCCGGCTCCTGGGCCAGGTAGCCGACGGTGAGCGACGCCGGCGCCAGCTCGACGGTGCCCGAGTCTGGGCGGTCGATGCCGGCCAGGATGCGAAGGAGGGTGGTCTTGCCGATGCCGTTGGGCCCGACCACGCCGAGCCGGCTCTCGGGGCCGACCGAGACCGACACCTCGACCAGGACGGGCTGCGCCCCCTGGTGTTTGGAGATCCGTCGGCCTGTCAGCACCTTCGGACGTTATCGAGACGGCCCGCTCCGCATCGGTTGTGGCCCCCGCCAGGCGGAGGAGCCTGGGGATGGGGCCCCAGGCGGGTCAGGAATAGGGTATGGGTTGCAATACGACCGCAAGTAGCCTGGTGACGTGGCCAGCTACCTCGAAGCGCTGCGGGAACGCGTCATCATTTTCGACGGGGCGACGGGTACCAATCTGCAGATGACTGACGTCGGCCCCGACGATTTTGGCGGGCCGGCGCTCGAAGGCTGTTGGGAGGTTCTGTCCGATACGCGGCCTGACATCGTGGCTGACCTGCATCGCAGCTTCCTCGAGGTCGGCTGCGACGTGGTCGAGACCAATACGTTCGGGGCCTTCCCGGTGGTGCTGGCCGAATATGGACTCGCCGACCGCGCCCGGGAGCTCAACGTCAAGGCGGCCCGCATCGCCCGCGAGCTGGCCGCGGACTTCAGCACCCCCGACCGGCCCCGCTGGGTGGCTGGCAGCATGGGGCCAGGAACCAAGTTCCCTTCTCTCGGCCAGATCCGCTTTGCCGAGCTGCGCGACGCCTACCAGGTCCAGGCCGAGGGGCTGCTGGAAGGTGGCGTCGATCTCCTCATCGTCGAGACGTGCTTCGACGTCCTCCAATCCAAGGCCGCCATCGTGGCGTGCAAGCGGGCCATGGCCGCGGCCGGCCGGACCGTCCCCCTCCAGGTGCAGGTCACGCTGGAGCTCACCGGCCGCATGCTGCCAGGAACAGAGATCGGCGCGGCACTCACCGCCCTGGGCGCCATGGGCCCGGACGTGTTCGGTCTGAACTGCGCCACCGGTCCGGCCGAGATGGGCGAGCATCTCCGCCACCTCTCCCACTACAGCCCTTTCCCCATCTCCTGCGTTCCCAACGCCGGGCTGCCCAGCGTGGTGGACGGCAAGATGCACTACGACCTCACGCCCGACGCCCTGGCCGAGTACCACCACCGGTTCATCACCGAGCTCGGCGTGTCTGTGGTCGGCGGGTGCTGCGGCACGACGCCCGCCCATCTCAAGGCGGTCATCGACCGATGCGCGTCGCTGACCCCGGCGGCCCGTCATCCGGAGAGCGATCCCGGCGCGGCCAGCATTTACACCCACGTCCCGTTCAAGCAGGACACGTCGTTCCTGATCATCGGCGAGCGCACCAACGCCAACGGCTCCCGGGCATTCCGTGACGCCATGCTGAACCAGGAGTGGGACACCTGCGAACGCATGGCTCGCGACCAGATCAAGGAAGGCGCCCACGTCCTCGACGTGTGCGTCGACTACGTCGGCCGTGACGGTGCCGCCGACATGGACGAGATCGCCAGCCGCTTTGCCACCAAAGCGACCGCGCCCCTGGTCCTTGACTCGACTGAGTCCGCCGTCCTGGAGGCGGGACTCCAGTGGATCGGCGGCCGGGCCATCCTGAACTCAGCCAACCTGGAGGACGGCGAAGGCGAGGGCACCCGCTTCGACCGGGTGTGCAGGCTGGCCCGCGAGTACGGCGCGGCCGTGATCTGCCTGCTGATCGACGAACAGGGCCAAGCCCGCGACGTCGAGTGGAAGGTCCGCGTTGCCCACCGCATCCACGACCTCGCCGTCGAGCGGTACGGACTTCGCTCCGAGGACCTGATTTTCGATGCCCTGACCTTCCCGTTGTCGACGGGCGACGACGACCTGCGCGGCGACGCCATGGCCACCATGGATGCCATCCGCCGCATCACGGCCGAGCTGCCCGGCGTCTTCACCGTGCTCGGCGTCTCGAACGTGAGCTTCGGACTGAAGCCGGCGTTGCGGCACGTCCTCAACTCGGTGTTCCTGCACGAGTGCGTCGAGGCCGGCCTGGATGCGGCCATCGTCCACGCCGCCCGCATCATGCCGCTCAACCGGATCGACCCCCGCCACCGGGAGGTCTGCCTCGACCTCATCTACGACCGGCGCCGCCCATCCTCCGTAGGTGAGGACAGCTATGACCCCTTGCAGGAGCTGCTCGCACTCTTCGAGGACGTGACCTCGGCGGCGGTCGAGAAGGAGGACCGCTCCGATTGGCCTCTGGACCGTCGCCTCTCCCAGCGCATCATCGACGGCGACCGCGACGGCCTGACCGACGACCTGGCCCTGGCCCTGCAGTCCATGAATGCCCTCGCGATCGTCAATGACGTCCTGCTGGAGGGGATGAAGGTGGTGGGCGAGCTGTTCGCGTCCGGAGAGATGCAGCTTCCGTTCGTGCTCCAGTCCGCCGAGACCATGAAGACCGCGGTCGCCTACCTGGAGCCGCACATGGAGCGGGTCGGCGGCGAGACGTCCAAGGGCCGGATCGTGTTGGGCACCGTCAAGGGCGACGTCCACGACATCGGCAAAAACCTGGTCGACATCATCCTGACCAACAACGGCTACGAGGTGCACAACCTCGGGATCAAGGTCGCCATCAGCGAGTTGATCGCCAAGGCGGAAGAGGTCGACGCCGACGCCATCGGGATGAGCGGGCTCCTGGTCAAATCGACGTTGATCATGCGCGACAACCTGGAGGAGCTCAACTCGTTGGGGTTGGCGAGCAAGACGCCGGTGCTGCTCGGCGGCGCCGCCCTCACCCGCACCTACGTCGAGCGCGACCTCCGGCAGGTGTACGACGGCCGCGTGTTCTATGGCAAAGACGCCTTCGAGGGGCTGCGGACGATGGACCGCCTCATGGAGCTGAAACGCGGTCCCGGCCTCGATACCGATCCCGACTTCGGCGTGGCGCTGGGCGGACGCGACCTGCCGCCTCGGCGCTCCGAGCGTGTGCTTCCCGACCCATCGACCGTTCCGGCCAGGTCCCCGTCGGTCGAAACAGACAACCCGATCTTCATCCCCCCGTTTACCGGAGCCAAGGTGGTGAAAGGGATCCCGCTGGACGATGTCGCCGCGTACATCAACGAGACGGCGCTCTTCCGCAATCAGTGGGGCTTCCGTCCCGAGGGGGGGGAGACCGACGAGGCGTTTAAGAGCCGCATCCGGCCCCAGCTCCGGGAATCGCTGGCCGCGGCCAAGACGGAAGGCGTGCTCGTCCCCCAGGTGGCGTACGGCTACTTCCCCGTCAACGGCGACGGCCAGGAGTTGATCGTCTGGAAGGACGAAACCAGGACGGCCGAGTGGATGCGGTTCGGATTCCCCCGCCAGCAGGAGGACCCGTGGCTGTGCATCGCGGACTTCTTCCGGCCGGTGGAGTCTGACGAGAATGACTATGCCGCCTTTTCGATCGTCACCATGGGCTCGGCCATTTCGGAAGCCACGGCCCGCCTGTTCGCCGCCGACCACTACCAGGACTACCTGCTGTTGCACGGCCTGGGCGTGGAGATGGCCGAGGCTCTGGCCGAGTACTGGCACCGCCGGATCCGCGAGGAGTGGGGGTTCGCCGGCGAGGACGGCCCGACGCTTACCGGGCTGTTCCGTCAGCAGTATCGCGGCGGCCGGTACTCCTGGGGCTACCCCGCCTGCCCGGACCTAGAGGACAACGCCAAGGTCCACGAGCTACTCGATGCCGGCCGCATCGGCGTCGTCGTGGCCGAGGGCTTCCAGTACCACCCGGAGCAGACCACCTCGGCCATCGTCTGCCACCACCCGCGCGCCAAGTACTTCGTGGCCCGCTGACGTTCGCTGACGTTCGCTGTTCGCGGACGCCCGCGAACGCTCAGCGCCAGGAACTGGCTGAGTCCTCTTCGAACGCATCCCGACTGCCGCGACCGTAGGTGTCGACGGCCCGCCGTCCGATCGCGACCGCTGCGAACAGCAGCACCCAGAGCGGCCAGAAGGATCCGGCCCCCGTGAACAGCCAGATCAGCAGGGATATCCCAAAGAGGGTCCCGAACCGAGACGCGGTGGAAACGAAGTCCTGTTGCCTCCGGGCATCCGCCTCCTCGCCAACCCCGTAGTCGGTCTGACGGTGCCGCGCGTAGCACATGCGCGGATTCTGCACCCCCCGGAGCGCCACCACAAGAGACGTCCGTCACACTTGGGACCTGGCGGGTCAGCTCAGGCCGACCACCGGTTGGGTCAGGTGAAGGGCACCGGTCGAGCCCAAGAAGCTGGCATCGCCGAAGGCGAAGATCCCCCCGTCCGACGCCACCAGCCAGTACCCCTTCCCGGTCGGGGTGGCGGCCATCCCCACGATCGGCTGGTTCAGCTGGATGGCGCCCGCCGAACCAAAGAAGGTGGCGTCGCCGAAGGAGAAAATCCCGCCGTCCGAGGCCACCAGCCAGTACCCCTTCCCGGTCGGCGATGCGGCCATACCGACGATGGGCCGGTTCAGGCTGATGGACCCCGTGGAACCAAAGAACGTCGCGTCGCCAAAGGAGAAGATCCCGCCGTCGGAGGCCACCAACCAGTACCCCCGCCCGGTCGGTGTGGCGGCCATACTTACGATCGGTCGGTTGAGCTGGATCGCACCGGTCGAGCCCAGGAACACGGCGTCGCCGAAGGCGAAGATGCCTCCGTCTGACGCCACCAGCCAGTAGCCGCCCCCGGTCGGGGTGGCACCCATCCCGACAATGGGCCGGTTGAGGCGAATGGCGCCGGCCGAGCCGAAGAAGCGGGCGTCGCCGAAGGTGAAGATACCTCCATCGCTGGCCGCCAACCAGTAACCCCCGCCGTCGGGTGTTCCGGCCAATCCGACCACCGGCTGGTTGAGGTGCATGGCGCCGGTGGAGCCGAAGAACCCGGCGGTGCCGAATGCGAAGATCCCGCCGTCCCGGGCGGCCAGCCAGTACCGGCTGAGGCCGGGAGGCGGTGGCGTGGCAGGCAGCCCGGCGAGGGCCGCGCCCATGTCGAGCAGGCCGTGGCCATACTCGTTGGTCCCGAGCGGCTGGCTCGGGTCGACGCCGGGCGGCGGCTTGGCCGTGGCCAGTAGACGGGCCGACACGGCGGCGGCGTTAAGGGCAGGGTCAGCGGCCATGACGAGCGCGGCGGCGGCAGCCACCATCGGCGACGCGAAGCTCGTCCCCGCCGAGGTGCTGTACGAGCCACCGGGTTCGGCCACCACCATGTCGTCGGCGGGGTGGCCATCGGCACTGCCCGATGGCGCCACCAAGCCAAGGTAGGGGCCAGCGTTGGAGTAGAAGGCATGCGTGCCGTCGCGCCCCACTCCGCCGACCGCCAGCACACCGGGGTAAGCAGCCGGGAACTCAGAGGGGTTGCCACAGTTGCTCGGGTTGACCGCGCACGACTGGGCGTCGTTGCCCGCCGATGCCACCACGAGCAGGCCTTTGCTCTGGGCGTACTGCACTGCCGCCTGCTCGGCGGCGTCGGGGCACGGCCCGCCGAGGCTCATGTTGATGACTCGAGCACCATGATCGGCTGCCCATCGGATGCCCGCCGCGACGGGACCGGACAGGATGCCACCACCCTGGCTGGCATCGTCGACCTTGATCGGCATGACCCGCGTCGACCAACCCGCGCTGGCCATCCCGCCACCGTTGTTGGTCGTGGCCCCGATGACCGAAGCCACCTCGGTGCCGTGAATGGCCTCACCGGGGACGGGGTTGTCGGTGACATTGCCGGCGGCGATCGGGGTATTCCTCACCGCGTCATAGCCGACGACCAGGTTGTCCGACAGGTCGGGGTGCGTGAAATCCACGCCGGTATCGATGTCGGCGACGAAGATCGACCCCGAACCGTGGGTCACGCTCCACCCCGCTGGCGCATTGACCATCGGCAGGTTCCATTGCGCCGGATACTTCGGATCGTTCGGCACGTCGGCCAGGTGGCGGACATGTTCGGGAGCGACGCTGGCCGTGACTCCGGCTGACGCCAGGCGGCGTCTTACCTGGACGGCATCGCCGACGAAGGTGAGCACGCCTTGGCCGTGATCAGCCACGGCCGTGGCACCCGCCGTCCGCAGGACGGAGACCGCCTCTCGCGGCCGGGCCGTGGTCAGGACCTGGCGGCCTGATTGGCCGGCTCCGTTGGCGCCACTGCAGACGGCTGGCCCGGGGACGATGTAACCCGACTCGGTGATCGGCCCCATGCTGTCCATTGGGCCGTTGCCGGACGCCGGGGTCAGAAAGACCGCCCACTTCAGCTCGTCGGTCGCGTGCATCACGCACAGGGGGACCGAGACGACGAGGGCGTTGCCACTCTTGGCCGCCGTCGGCGTCCCGCATGGGGGTGCTGGCTGCGGCACGGCCGTCGCCATGAGGTTGCCGTCGACGGTCACCGAGACCACGGCGTTGGTGGTCTCCAGGATGTTGATCCTGAAGCTCGTCAGCTGGGTGGCGGGATTCCACGCGTGGGCGATGTTGGCGGTAAACGTCCACACGCCGGACGGATCGCAGGGACTGAAGTAGGCGCCGAACGACGTCACCGCCAGGAGATCTTGGGCGGGGCTGGTGTGGGGGTACGACGCCCCGAAGCACGCGCCGGCGCCGGCGACGGCAACCGTCCGGGGCGCCTTTGAGGCCGCCCCGGACGCCGCCGTCCCGGCGCCGGTGAGGAGCAGGACGGAACACAGGGCGACGACCGCAGACAGGTGCCACCAGCGAATCAGGCGACGGGGGGTCACGAGCGGACATCCTGTCAGGTACAAATGCTCGCCTGAAACACCCCCGTGAACTGCCTTAACTGGCCAAAAGGGCGCGCGCCACCAGGTCGGTGCCGAAGGCAGTGAGGATGGCCAGGTAGAGCAGCCCGGTGGCGGCCATCACCGCCGAGTAGGCCCGCTCCTTCAACGCTGCCCTCGTCACGAAACACAGCGCCAGCGTCGTCACCGCGCACGCCACCCAGAACCAGCCGAGCAGGCCCCCGTATCCGTCATCAATCTTGCCGGACAGCACGCTTCCCATGCCGGGAGGCCACAGCAGGGTGGCGACCTCGGCTGGCCAGATCAGTGCCACCCATCGAGTCAGCTCCGACAGCGCGTCGCGCCCCAAGCCGGGCTGCACGAGATACCAATGACCCAGCAACATGGCGTCGGTGACGGCCCCCAAGAACGCCGCACCGACCACGGTGCGAACAATGGCCAGTGCGGTCGGCCCTCCGCCCCCGGCGGCGGCCGCCACCAGTCCAACCGCACCGATAAGCGGGGCGACGAGGTCCAGGGCGGGCGGGAATTCGCGGTTCTGGTGGTCGATGGTCGCGCTCGACGGGTCGGAGCCGGCTGAGGTCGAGATCCGGGCGTGCCGTCGTTGTTCACGATCCCGCTGACCGGCCACTCCGGCCCGGCGCCGGACAATCGACACCATCAGAGCGGCCGCCGCGGCTGCGGCGACGAGCGCGGCACACGCGTCTCGCCACGAGTTTGGATGCACGGCTCGGCCGGCGGCCACCGCCCCTGCGGCCAGGACCAGGTAGATCCCTCGCAACAACCATCCGTACCCGATGCCCACTTCTCGGCGCCGGGAGGTCACCCACAAGAACAGCAGGCCGCCCGTCGCCCATTGCAACAGCACGGTCGCGACATCGAGGCGCATCATGGCCCGGCCGGGTTCGCCGCTACGAGAGGGCTCCGACGATGCCGCCATCGACTTGGATGGCCGCACCGGTCATGAACGCGGCCGGCTCGGAACAAAGGAACGCCACCACCCGGCCGAAGTCCTCCGGTCGCCCCAGCGGGCCTGCCCCACCCCCGCCCAGGCTGCGGCTGCGCTCCGTGTCGTGCGGTCCCGGGCAGGCCAGATTGAGGGTGATGCCGTCGCCGAACACGTCGGTGGCGGCCGTCTTCGCCCAGGCCCACAGCCCGGTGCGGGCGGTGTTGGACAACGTCAGTACCGGACTCGGTTGCCGGATGTACAACGACGTGATCAGGCAGATCCGCCCCCATCCGTTCGGTCGCATCAGGGGCACGGCCGCCCGGACGAGACGGATGGAGGTGAGCAGGTTGGCGTTAAGGGCGGCATGGAGCTGCTCGTCGGTCACGTCCAGCGCCCGGCTAGGAGGCGGCCCGCCCGCATTGGCGACCAACACGTCGAGCCGGCCGAACCTCTCGACCGCAGCCGCGACCAGACGATCGGGCGACTCCGGATCGGTCACGTCATCCACGATGGCCAGCACGTCCATCCCGTCCGCCCGGAGGTCCGCTTCAGTGGACCTCAGGGCCTCCTCGCCGCGGGCGCAGATGACGACGTGCGCGCCTTCCTGACCGAGCGCGATAGCGCTGGCCCGGCCGAGTCCTTTGGACGACGCAGTGACCAGCGCTACCTTCCCCGCTAAGCCGAGATCCATGGTCCTTACGCGTCGACCACGCTGAGCCCGTGGTCGACGGAGTTGAGCGGGAAGGGGCCCGACTCGGTGGCGATGACGATGTCCTCGATACGCGCCCCGTAGCGACCGGCCAGGTAGATGCCCGGTTCGACGGAGAACGCGTGGCCGGCTACGACCGGGGCGGCGTTGCCCTCCACGATGTAGGGATCCTCATGCTCCTCCAGGCCGATGCCGTGCCCGGTCCGGTGAATGAACTGCGGACCGAAGCCTCCGGCGTCGATGATGCGGCGGACGACCCGATCGACGTCCTCACACGGCGTGCCGACCCTGGCTGCGGCCACTCCGGCCGCCTGGGCCTCTTGAAGCACGCCGTAGAGCTCCAGGAATTCCTGTGGAGGCGTATCGGGGCCCGTCCACACGGTGCGGGTGATGTCCGAGCAGTAGCCATCCAGTGTGCCGCCGAAGTCGCACACCACGGCTTCGTTGGGGCCGATGCGCCGGGAGCCGGCGTCGTGATGGGGGCTGGCCGAGTTCGGGCCGCTGCCGACAATGGCGAAGTTCACCCGCTGATGGCCTTCGGCGCGGAGCCGACAGCCGATGTCCGTCGACACTTCGGCCTCCGGCCTGCCCACCAGGGGAATCTCGCCGCCGAGCAGCTGGGCGGCCACCCGATCGGCGGCCGCCGACGCCAGCCTGAGTACCTCCCGCTCGTGGTCGTCCTTCACCGCTCGCAGGGTAGATGTGACCGCCGATGCGGCCGTCCACGTAACTGAGGGAAGGGTCGCTTGCAGCTTCAACACGAACATGGCCCAGCACCGGTCAGAGACGGCCAGCCGCTCCGACGCCGACACGAGTGAGGCCACGATCCCCACCGGATCCTCGGTCTCCGACCAGGGGCGGAGCGTGAAGACGGACGGATCCTCTACCACCCGGGGTGCCTCCAGGCGGGGTACGACGAGCACGGCCTCGCCATCACGGGGGAGCACCAGCATGGTGAGCCGTTCCAGCGGCATGGCCTCGTACCCGGTGAGCCACGGGAGATCGGCGCCGAGCGACAGCAGCAGGGCGTCCACGCCGAGCGAGGCCATACGCGCCCGAACGCGCTCCACTCGGGCCACCCGGGCGGTACGGGTGGCGGTCGTGCTCACGCCAGCACCTCGGCAGCCGCCTGCCGGGCGTGATAGCTGCTGCGGGTGAGAGGCGACGCCTCAACATGGGCGAAACCCATGTCCCCCCCGGCGGCGCGGATCCGGTCGAACCCATCGGGTGTCACCCATCGCGCGACCGGCAGGTGCTGCGCGGTCGGCCGCAGGTACTGCCCGATGGTGACGATGTCCACGCCGACGCCGCGCAGATCGGCCAGGGCACCGAGGATCTCCTCGTCGGTTTCACCCATGCCGGCGATGAGGCCGGACTTGGTGCGAAGACCGGCCGCCTTGGCTCTCGCCAATACGGCGAGGCTCCGGGCGTAGGAGGCCGAGGGTCGTACGGCGCGTTGCAGGCGGGCCACCGTCTCGAGATTGTGGTTCAGCACTTCGGGGCGGGCCGCGAAGATCGTGCCGAGGGCGGCCGGATCTCCCCGGCAGTCGGGGATAAGGACCTCGACGGCCGTGCCTGGACAACGATCGTGGATCGCGTCGATCGTCGCCGCGAACCCGGTGGCCCCGCCGTCGGGCAGGTCATCGCGGGCGACCGCGGTCACGACGGCGTGCTGAAGCCCCATGCGCGCCACGGCGGCCGCGACGCGGGCCGGTTCGTCACCGTCGACCGGCATCGGGTGGCGGGTGTCCACCAAGCAGAACCCGCACGCCCGGGTGCATCGGTCACCGTTGATCATGAAGGTGGCGGTGCCGTCCTTCCAGCACTCGAAGATGTTGGGGCAGCCCGCCTCCTCGCACACGGTCACCAGTTCGAGCGAGCGCATGGTGCGCTTCAGCTGCCGGTACTCCGGTCCAAGCTCAGCCTTCACCCGAACCCACTCGGGCTTGCGTTCAGCGAGGCGCACTCCCCCGTCCGGATCGATTCCGGCCGTGACGAGCCGGCCTCGAAGCCCCCGCGTGAAATCCGACATGTCGGTTGGCACCACCCGCCACGCCACGTCCTGGCGCTCGACGCCGTCGGGCGACCAACGCTCAGCGGCCCGGGCCGCGACAACGTCGACCATATCGCGCATCGACACCCGCAGTCCCTCGGCGGCGATGGAGGTCACGCCCTTGTCGGCGATTCCGCACGGGACGATGTGTTCGAACATACCGAGGTCCGTGTCCACGTTGAGGGCGAAACCATGCATCGTCCGGCCATGGCTGTGACGGATACCGATCGCGGCGATCTTCCTTGGCGACGGTCCGTCCGGGTCCACCCACACGCCCGGGTAATCGGGGAGACGTCCCGTTCCCGGCAAGCCGAGATCGGCGAGAGCGTCGATGATCAGTTGTTCGACGGCAAAGACATGACCAGGCGTGGAGCCACGCCCCATCGGCATCGTGAGGATCGGGTACCCGGTCAGCTGGCCCGGGCCGTGGTACGTGACATCGCCTCCGCGATTGGCACGCGCCAAGTCGGCGCCGACCGACTCGGGGGCGACCAGCACATGCTCCAGGGTGGCGCGCACCCCCAGCGTGTACACCGGCAGGTGCTCGAGGAGGAGCAGCCAATCGTGGCCGGCGGGCGCGGCGAACAGCGCCGACTGCACGGCAAGGGCGTCCTGATAGCGGACCCGGCCGAGCCACCGGACCCTTAGCACCCGCTCAGAACTCCTGAGACCAGTCGCGGGTCTCCAGGATCTCCTTGACCAGGGCCATGAACGCGGATGCGTACGCGCCATCGAACGCGCGGTGATCGAAGGAGAGAACCAGGTTGCCAACAGGGTGGATCACGATGGCGTCGCTGCCATCGGTCGCCTCGACCACCACGGGCCGCTTGCGGACGCCGTCGGTTGCCATGATGGCGACCTGGGGTTGGTTGATGACCGGGATGGTCATGAACGTGCCGAACGGTCCGGCGTTGGTGAGCGTGAACGTTCCGCCCGCGATGTCGTCGGCGGTGAGCTTCTTGCCACGGGCCCGCACCGCAAGATCGGCGATCTCCCGCGCCAGGGCGCGCAACCGCTTCCCGTCGGCGTCATGGACGACGGGCACGATCAGACCCTCGAGGTTGAGGTCGACAGCGATGCCGAGATTTACGAAGTGATGCACGATCAACTCGTCGTTACCGACGGACGAGTTCAGGTGAGAGAACTCTTCGATGGCGTCCACCACCGCCCGAGCGATGAACGGCAGGTAGGTGAGGCTCGTTCCCTCCTCCTCCTTGAAGCGCTCCTTGCGCGCCAGGCGGACCCGGTCGACGGCGGCGTAATCGACCTCCATGGACACGACCGTGTGGGCCGAGGTGTGGATGGATCGCACCATGTGCTCAGCGGTCCGGCGACGGATATTGGAAAAGGGCACCACCTCATCACGCTCTCCCGCGGTCACGGCCGTCGCCGCCGGCGCGGGCGCAGCCGCTGGAGCCGGGGCGGACGCAGGAGCGGGTCCGGGTGCGAGTGCGGGCGTCGATGAGGGCGCGGGAGACGGCGCGGCGGTGGCGGGCGGAGCGGGCGCGGCCGCCCCACCTCCGTTGCGATCAATGAGCGCCAGCACATCGGCCCGGGTGATCCGACCGCCGGCCCCGCTGCCCGCGATGGCCGCGGGGTCAAGCCCGTTTTCAGCGATGAGCCGCCGTACGACCGGCGACAGCACCAGGCCGCCGCCTGTTCCGGCTGATGCAGGCACGGCTGCAGGTGCGGCCGCGGCCGGCGCAGCCGGAGCAGGAGCCGGAGCGGGCGGCGCGGCGGTTGGCGCCGGAGCGGGCGACGCCTCCTGCAGGGCGGCCGGCACCTCCTCGTCCGCCGAAGGCTGGGCGGGTACGTCCGCTTCAGCGGTGGGTGCTTCCTCGGCCGGTGTCTCGGCGGCGGGTGCTTCCTCGGCCGGTGTCTCGGCAGCGGGAGCGGGCGGCGCGGCGGCGGGACCGGGCGCGGGAGCCGGCTCGGCGACGGCGGGCGCGGCGGCCTCCCCTCCGCCCGCCGCAGGGGGCTCCTCGGTGATCACGGCGAGCTTGGCGCCCACGTCCACCGTCTCGCCTTCCTGCACGAGGATCTCCGCGACGTAGCCGGACGACGGCGAAGGCACTTCGGAGTCGACCTTGTCGGTCGAGACCTCGAAGAGGACCTCGTCCTCCTTCACCTGGTCGCCGACGGCCTTGTGCCACTTGGTGATGGTGCCCTCGGTGACGGTCTCCCCGAGCTGCGGCATGGTGATATCACCCATCAGGCGTGCAACCCCCTCCCCGCGAGTGCCAGCACCGTCTCGCCGAAGACCTCGGAAAGAGTGGGATGCGGCTGGATGTACTGGCCCACTTCGGCCGGCGTCGCCTCCCAGTTCACGGCGAGGTACCCCTGGCCCAACAGCTCGGTGACCCACGGCCCGACCATATGGACCCCCAGGATCCGGGCAACACCGCCATCCGGGCCTTTCTCGGCGATGACCTTCACCATTCCCTCGGGGTCGCCCAGGATGAGGGCCCGACCGTTGCCGACGAACGGGTCCTTCTTCACCACCACGTCAAGACCGGCTTCGACCGCAACTTCCTCCGACATTCCGGCGAAGGCCACTTCAGGATGGCAGTAGATGCACCAGGGCACCTTGCCGTAGTCCACCGGCACGACCGGCTCGCCCAGGATGTCCTTGATGACCACGATGGCTTCGGCGAAACCAACGTGAGCGAGGGCGGGGGTGGCCACCAGGTCGCCAACCGCATAGACGCCGGCTTCGCCCGTGCGCTGGTGATCGTCGATGACCACGAATCCTCGTTGGTCGACCTCGACCTTGGTGCCCGGCAAGAGGAGCCCGTCGGAGAGCGGGCGGCGGCCCACCGATACCACCACCAGGTCCACATCGACGTGCTCACCCTCGCCGAAATGCACGGTTGTGCCCTTGTCGTTGGGCGTGTGGCCGGTCACGTTGACACCGGTGCGAACCTCTATGCCGCGCTTCTTGAAGCTCCGCGCCACCACGTCCACGACGTCCTTGTCGCAACCGGGAAGCATCTTCGGCAGGGCCTCGAGCACAGTCACCTGGGTGCCGAGATCGCTCATCATCGACGCGAATTCGCACCCGATGGCGCCGCCGCCGATGACGACGGCGCTCGCCGGTAGACGGTCGAGGGCCAGCACCTCGTCCGAGGTCAGCACATACCGACCATCGACATCGAAACCGGGGATGGTGCGGGGGACCGAACCCGACGCCAGGATGACATGGCGTCCGGTCAGCAGCGTGTGGGCACCGTCGGGACCGGTCACCGCCACGGTGTGGTCCGGGCCAAGGCTGCCCGTTCCGATGTAGGTCGTCACCTTGCGCCGCTTGAGCAGACCCTGCAGACCCTTCCAGAGCGTGTCGACCACCTTCTGCTTGCGGGCCTGGCTTACGGAGAAGTCAACGGACGGTTGCTCGGATTGGATTCCGAACTCCTTGGCTCCGGCGACGGTGCGCAGCACGTTGGCCGTTTCCAGGAACTCCTTGGCCGGAATGCAGCCTCGGTGAAGGCAGGTGCCTCCGACCTTCTCCTTCTCCACCATGGCGACATTCAGGCCAGCGTTTCCCCCGTAGAGGGCAGCCGCGTACCCACCGGGCCCGCCCCCGATGATGACGACGTCGTACTGCTGGGCCTCAGCCGTGAGGACCACCTCCTCGGTTCCACGGTCAGCCTACCTACGCGTCAGCGGTTTGCGACCAGGCTGACCTGCACGGCGAAGGCGATCAGGATGACCAGCCCGCACAGCAGGGCGGCGATGATCAACTTGCGGGTACTCACGCTCCGCTCTCGCTCCTCGGCAGCCGCTTGCGACCGGCAAATCCTTCCTCCGGGAGATGCCACCAGGCCAGGTCGTCCTCGCCGAGCTGCCAGCACAGGAGGTAGACGACGCCGTCGGGCCCTTGGGCATGGAAGTCGATGAGTCCACGTTCCGGGTCCCGCAGCACGATGTCGCCTTCTGCCAGCTCTTCGAGCGCTTCGGCGGTGTCGACGTCGGAGTTCGACCCTCCGTGCCCGTTGCCGTGCGCTCGGGTCGCCACGCCGACCGCCTCATGGATGGCGGTGATCAGCTCCCTCACGCGCGGAAGGTAATCGCGGGCTTCGGCTACAGACCAGTAGCGCACAGCGGTAAGCTATCGGTCGTCGCAGGGGAGCTCGGTGCGTCGGGCTGAGAGGAGGGCACGATCGGCCCTCGACCCTCACAAGACCGGTTCGACAATGCGGACCAGGGAGCGCTCATGGCCACAAACGACCCGTTGGTGATCGCCGGTAGGACGTTTTCGTCCCGGTTGTTCCTCGGCACCGGGAAGTTTCCGTCGAATCGCGCCCTGACCGACACCATTGCCGCATGCGGCACCGAGATGGTCACCGTCGCCCTGCGACGGGTCGATCTCTCCGCCTCGGAGGACATCCTCGACGCCATTCCCGCTGAGGGGGTGCTCTTGCTGACGAACACCAGCGGCGCCAACGACGCCGATGAGGCCGTCCGGCTGGCCCGCCTGGCCCGGTCGGCCGGGCTGCCGGAGTGGATCAAGCTCGAGGTGACGCCGGATCCCCGCTACCTCCTCCCCGATGGGGTGGAGACGCTCAAGGCAGCCGAGATTCTCTGCGCCGAGGGATTCACGGTGCTGCCCTACGTCAACGCCGACCCCGTGCTGTGCAAGCGGCTGGAGGAGGTGGGGTGTGCCACGGTGATGCCGCTCGGCTCGTGGATCGGCTCCAACCAGGGGCTGCGAACCCGGGCCGCATTGGAGATCATCGTCGAGCAGGCGCTCGTGCCGGTCGTCGTCGATGCCGGGATCGGGGCACCCAGCCAGGCCGCTGAAGCGATGGAACTCGGCGCCGACGCAGTGCTGGTCAACACCGCCATCGGTACCGCCGGGGACCCGCCGGCAATGGGGGCTGCCTTCCGCCTGGCCGTCGAAGCCGGCCGGGCCGGATACCTGGCCGGCCTGGCTGCCGTCCAGCGATCGGCGGAGGCATCATCCCCGCTGACCGGCTTCCTGGCATGATGCGCCGTCCCGCACCGGGCTATGTACCAGGCACACAGAGAAAAAACCGCATTGCATCGACAGCCAGTTGTCGACGTAACACGGCGCTTTTTGTGTCCCCGGAGAGGTGGCGGGGGGCGAGGTTAGGCGCCACGTTGCGTCGACAATCCGTTGTCGACGCAACGGGGTTTCTCACCTGTGTCCGGATAGAGAGCGCGCAGCCGTGACGGCCGTACCCATCGCGCTGCATTCACGCCCGGACGGCGTGCCCGCAGGGACGGCGGCAGCCGACCTGCTGGCCACCGATCTCCACGGCTTGCGCGCCCTCGTGGACACCAGCACGGCGGCCGATGTGCAGCGGGCCCTGACCCGCTCGAGCCGGAATTTGGCCGACTTTGCCGCTCTGATCTCACCGGCGGCGACGCCCTTCATCGAAGCGCTGGCCGAGGCATCCCACCGGGCGACGGTGCAGCGCTTCGGTCGAACCGTTCATCTCTTCGCGCCCCTGTACCTGTCCAACGAGTGCGTGTCGGTGTGTACCTATTGCGGGTTCTCGGCCGGCAACCAGATTGCTCGGCGCACGCTGACCCCGGCCGAAGTGGCGCTCGAGGGCCGCGAGCTGGCGAGGCGGGGCCTCCGCCACCTCCTGCTGGTGGCAGGCGAGCACGCCCGGATCGTCAGCAAGGACTACCTGGTCTCCTGCGTTGCTGCGCTGGCCCCCTTCGTGCCGTCGATAAGCGTGGAGGTCCAGGTATGGGACACCGCGACCTACCGGCGTCTGGTCGGGGCCGGGTGCGACGGATTGGTCGTCTACCAGGAAACGTATGACCACGGCACGTACCAAGATGTCCACCTCAAGGGCAAGAAGCGCAACGAGGACTGGCGGCTGGCCGCACCTGATCGAGGGGCGGAGGCGGGCATGCGGCGCCTGGGTATTGGCGCCCTTCTCGGGTTGCACGACGACTGGAGGTACGAGGCCATCGCCGTGGCCGCCCACGCCCGTGCCCTCCTGCGGCGGTGGTGGCGCTGTGAGATATCTGTCGCCCTCCCCCGGCTGCGGCCGGCGGCGGGTGGGTTCCAGGCTGCTGACCCGGTCGCCGACCGTGAGTTCGTGCAGCTGCTGTGCGCCCTGCGCCTGCTCCTCCCTGAGGTCGGCATCACGTTGTCGACGCGCGAGGCACCCGCCTTCCGCGATGCGCTGGTCCGCCTGGGCGTGACCCACATGTCCGCCGGGTCACACACCGCGCCGGGTGGGTACGCCGAGGTGAGCGAGGCGGAGCCTCAGTTCGAGATCGCCGATGATCGCACCCCGGCCGCGGTGGCCGCGGCCCTGCGGGCCGCCGGCTACGACCCGGTGTGGAAGGACTGGGAACGCGCCTAGATCAGAGCTTCTCTAGCCGCAGGCCGAGGCCGGAGAACTTCTCGAACACGTTGTCGTAGCCGCGTTCGAGATGATGGACCCCTTCCAGGACGCTTCGGCTATTGGCCGCCGCGGCGGCGATCACGTAGGCGAAGGCACCGCGAATGTCCGGCATCTCCACCGTCGCCCCGTGCAGCGCACACCGGCCTCGCACGACGGCCGAGTGCAGCCACTCGCCTTCGTGGAAACGGCAGGCTTCGCCGACGAGGCACTGGTCGAACAGCTCGATCTCGGCGCCGAGGGCACGCAGCGCGTCGACGTAGTTGAAGCGATCCTCGAACACGGTCTCATGGAGCACCGAAAGTCCATTGACCTGGGTAAAGAGCACCACCAGTGGGGCTTGCCAGTCGGTCATGAACCCGGGATGGGTGCGGGTCTGCACGGCCGCTGGGCGGAGCGGACCGTCGGCCCACGCCGCGATGCCGCCTTCGGTAATCTCGAACGTGGCGCCCATGCGTTGCAGCGTGGAGATGGCGGTGACCAGCCGGTCCTGCTCGCACCCGACGATGCGGACGCGACCACCGGTGACGAGACCCGCGACGAGATACGAAAAGGCTTCGATGCGGTCACCGCCGAGTCGTTGTCGCGCCCCCCGCAGCTTGCTCACGCCTTCCACGATGAATCGGCGGTCAGGACGCAGCTCGATGCGCGCTCCCATCCTCTGGAGAAACAGCGCCAGCTCGACCACCTCTGGTTCGTAGGCCGCGTTCTCAAGCACGGTGCGGCCCTCTGCCAGCGCTGCCGTCAACAACACCGTTTCGGTGGCACCGACACTCGGGAATTCGAGACGGATCTTGGCTCCGTGCAACCGTTGGGCTTTGGCCTCCAAACCCTCGTCGGTGAGCCGGACTTCGGCGCCGAACGCCCGGAGCGCGGCCAGGTGCAGTTCGATGGGGCGCGCGCCGATGCGATCCCCTCCGACGAGAGGAACGAACGCCTCGCCCACCCGATGCAGCAATGGACCGACCAGCAAGATGGGAACACGGTTGAGGCCGCTGTAGTGGAGTGGTACGCGGCTCATGATCGTGGCGGACGGATCGATGACCACCGTGTGACCGTCGTCCTCCAGGGTCACCGACGCTCCTAGCGAGCGCAGCATGCCCGCGGTGATATCGACGTCGCCGATCTGCGGCGCGTTCTCGACCGTTCCCGGGCTCTCCCCCAGCAGGCTGGCGGCCATCAGCTTGGTGACCGCGTTCTTGGCGCCGCTGATCTCGACGTCGCCCTCGAGTGGTCCGCTCGGCTCGATAGCCCACTGCGAAGCGGCGGTCACCCGACCAGCCTCGCGCACGCGCACGGCGTCGCTGTGCACTTCGGGCAGCCGTCGGCATAGCGGCCGGCGGCGTCCTCGAGCGAGAGACCGAGCTGGTTGGCCAATGAGGCGAGCCAGGCCAGCACGTCAGACAGCTCGTGCAACTGCTCGGACGGCGTGCCCTTCCGAGTCGCCCGGGCCAGCTCCCCGAGCTCCTCGGCCAGCCAGGCCACCGTGGCCGGGATCCCCCGGGCGGCGTCCTGCTCGCCGTAGATCCTCACCATGAGCTGCTGGAGTTCGTCGAGTTGCACGGCGACCGAGCGTACCGACTCGGTAGGGTGCCGCATGGGCGATCTCACCGTGCTCGTTGACGGACTGGCTTTTCCCGAAGGGCCGCGCTGGCACGCCGGCCGGCTCTGGTTCTCGGACATGCACGCCCACTGCGTGATGAGCGTCGGGGACGACGGCGACCTTCGTCGCGAGGCGGAGGTGCCCAATCAGCCGTCGGGCCTGGGCTGGCTACCCGATGGCCGGCTGCTTATCGTCTCGATGACCGACCGGCGGCTGCTGTGCCTGGACGGCGACGGATTGGTGGAAGTCGCCGACCTCAGCCGGTATGCCTCGTGGCACTGCAATGACATGGTGGTGGACGGAATCGGGCGCGCCTACGTCGGCAATTTCGGCTTTGACATGTACGGCGGGGCCGAACGAACGACCGCCGCCATTGTGCTGGTCAACCCTGGAGGCGGGGCCTCGATTGTTGCCGACGGCCTGGAGTTCCCCAATGGGATGGTCATCACGCCGGACGGGTCCACCCTCATCGTCGGCGAATCCTGGGGGGCGCGGTTGACGGCGTTCGACGTCGGCGCCGAAGGGACGCTTACCGGCCGGCGCGTGTTCGCGGCTCTGACCGACTGCGTCCCTGATGGCATCTGTCTCGACGCCGACGGTGCGGTGTGGCTGGCATCTCCGTTGTCGCACGAGGTCGTGCGAGTGATGGACGGCGGGACGATCACCGATCGCATCTCCACCGGTGAGCTCAACGCCTTTGCGTGCATGCTCGGCGGCGCAGACGGCCAGACGTTGCACGTCTGCACCGCGGCGACCCATGCTCCGGAGAAAGCGGCCGCGGCCAGATCCGGTCGCATCGAGACGGTGCGCGTCGACGTAGTCGGCGCCGGGTGGCCCTAAAGAGCCCTAGCCGGTGCGCAGCCGGGCCCGAAGCAGGTGCGGCATGGCGGTCAAGCCCGAGAGCGGGACGAAGCGCTCGGCCGCCTCCCTGAGCTGCCGGTCCTCCTCGTCGGAGAGCTCGAGGTCGGCAGCCGCGGCGTTGGCCTCCAGCTGAGCCACGCTGCTGGCCCCGGGGATGGCGACCACGTTGGGCCGCCGGATGAGCCAGGCCAACGCCACTTGCGCCGGCGTGGCCCCATGGCTTTTAGCCACGTCCCGCAGGCCGTTGAGCAACTCGGCGCCCCTGGCCAGATTCTCGGGCAGGAACAACGAGTTGGATGCCCGCACCCCGCCAGGCGCCTTCGAGCCGTCGTATTTGGCGGTCAGGAACCCTTGGGCCAGCGGGCTGTAGGCGATCACGATCCGGCCGTTGCGCTGGGCGAACGGCACGACGTCCGATTCCGGGCCACGCGCCACCAGGTTGTACTGGACCTGGTTGGAGAGCACCGGCCCGCCCAGGAGCCGCTCCGCGTCCTGCCAGCGCTTCAGACCGAAATTGCTCACCCCGACGTGCCGGATCACCCCGGTGCGCAGTAAGCGAGCCATCCCCAGCATGGTCGAAGCCAACGGGATTACCGGGTTCGGCCAGTGCACCTGGTAGAGGTCGATGGTCTCGATCCCGAGTCGGTCGGCACTGGCGAGTGCCCGCTGCATGACAATGGAAGCCAGGGGTAGCACCGGGAACACCTTGGTCGCCAGGAAGGCCTCGTCCCGGCGTCCGGCGATGGCCTGGCCGACAATCCGCTCCGAACGGCCGAAGGCGTAGATCTCCGCCGTGTCGATCAGGTTGATTCCGAGATCGAGGGCGCGACGAGCGATGGCCAGCGCCTCATTTCCGGCGTAGCTGTCGCCGTAGCCCCATTCTCGGGAGCCGAACTGCCACGTGCCGAGCCCGATGGCCGACACCCGTACTCCGCCCACTTCTACGTAGCGCATAAAGCGAAGCCTAAGCCTGCCGAATGGGGACGCGTCTACTTGGGGGGCATACGCAAGCCGCCGTCGAGGCGGACGACCTCCGCGTTGAGGTAGCTGTTCTCGCAGATGTGCTGAACGAGCTGGGCGAACTCGGACGGCAGTCCGAGCCGCTTCGGGAACAGCACGCTGGCGCCAAGCGCCACCTTCTGGTCGTCGGGCAACATGCCGAGAAGCGGGGTGTCCATCAATCCGGGCGCGATAGTCACGACCCGGATGCCGATGGCGGAGAGGTCCCGGGCCGCCGGCAGCGTCATGCCGACCACGCCGCCCTTGGATGCCGAGTACGCCACCTGGCCGATCTGGCCGTCGTAGGCAGCTGCCGACGCGGTGTTGACGATCACCCCGCGCTCGCCGTCCACCGGATCCGTGCGGGCCATGGCGGAGGCGCCCAGGCGCATGACGTTGAACGTCCCGACCAAGTTGATGTTGATAATGAACTTGAACGCGTCGAGGTCGTGAGGGCTCGAGTCCTTGTTGATCACCCGTCCGGCCCATCCGAGACCGGCACAGTTGGCCACGATCCGTAGCGGCGCACTCTCCCCCGCCAACGCCACGGCCTCGGCTACCTGCTCGGCCTCGGTGACATCGGCGGCGACCGCCTTGGCCGGGCCGCCGAGCTCCTGAGCCAGTGCGTTGGCCCGCTCCGCGTTGCGGTCGAGGATAGTGACGTCGGCCCCGGCCGCGGCCAGCCGGCGGACGCATGCCTCGCCGAGTCCCGAGGCTCCGCCGGTGATAAGCGCTCCTGCTCCCAAAACTTGCATGCGCTCAGCCTCCAAACCGGTCGCGCAACTGATACTTCAGGATCTTCATGGTGGCGTTACGCGGAAGCTGATCGACCACCTCGAGTTGCTCCGGGATCTTTTGCACCATCAATCCAGCGTCGCGGCAGTACTGGTTCATCTCCGCCGCCGTCAGCGGCTCGCACCCGGGCGCCGTCTCTACCACCGCGCACACCCGCTCGCCCCGGTCCCGGTCGGGCAAGCCGACGACGGCCACGTTGGCCACCTTGGGATGCTCGTAAAGAAGATCCTCGATCTCCTTTGCGCTGATGTTCTCGCCCTTCCTGATGATGATGTCCTTGGTGCGGCCCGTCAGCACAACGTGGCCATCGTCTCTGAGCCGCCCGAGGTCCCCGGTACGGAAAAAACCCTCGCCGTCAAACGCTTCGGCGTTCAACGCAGCATCGGTGTATCCCTTGAACACCATCGGTCCGCGGACACGGAGCTCGCCGTCCGCTCCGACCGGAGCATCGCTGCCATCGGCGAGTACGATCTTCACCTCCGCGCCGCGTACCGGCTTGCCGTCCGAGTTGGCCAACTGGTCGTCGGTGTCATGCGGTGACCCCTGGCTGATCATTGGCACCTCGGTCATGCCGTAGCCGTGGGCGACGGGAATGTCCATCTCCCGCTTGACTTCGAAGAACACTTCGGGAGGCTTCGGCGCGCCTCCTCCGGAAAGCAGCCGCAGACTCGAGATCAATGGCTCGTCGGGTTGCTTGCGCTGCTCCGTCAAAAAGGCGGTGTAAAAGGCGGTGCTTCCTCCCGCCATCGTCGCGCCGTGACGCCGGTAGACCTCGACCGCATCGGCCGGCACGAATCCTTCGAGCAGCACGGCGGGGAAGCCATGGGTGAGCATGATGCCGAGGTAGTCGGGTCCGGCGATGTGGGTGTACGGGAAGGCCATGGAGCCGACGTCCGACTCCGACATGTCAAGGGCCACGGCCAAGCCGATGGCGCCGGCGATCAGGGTCTGGTCGGTGTGACGGACGCCTTTCGGATCCGAGGTGGTGCCCGACGTGTAGTAGATCCAGCGAATCGGGCCGTCCTGGCCCACCGCGGGCGGAGCGGCCGGCGGCGGGAGCGCCGACGGATCCCCCTCCGGCAGCTCGTCGTAGGCGACGAGGACCTGTGGCGGTCGCTCCATGTCCTTGGCCAGCTTGTCGGCCATCTCGGTGAAGTCGAAGCCCCGCCAGACCCCCGGCACGAGAAAGAACTGCGCGCCGCTCTGGCGCAGCACAAAGTTCACCTCGCGCTCACGGTAGATCGGCAGCACCGGGTTCTGCAGGGCGCCGAGACGGGCCAACGCCATCGACGCCACCACCGTCTCAATCCTGGTCGGCAGCTGCCAGCTGACCGGCGTGCCCTCCCGAACGCCGAGTTGCCAGAACCCGGCGGCCACCCGCTCCGCCCATTGGGCGAACTCGCCGAAGGTGACCCGCCGGTCGCGCTCGTCGAGAAGCATCGGCTGATCAGCCGACAACTCAGCTCGGCGGGTGACCAGCTCCCAGAACGATCGCACCTCGTAAAGCGGCCGGCTCATGGCGAGGGAAGCTATCCCAACCCTCCGCCGCCTGGTGTCAGCACTTGGACGGCGTCGCCCGCTGACAGCCTCACGATGACCTTGTCCGGAAGGGGAACCCGCGCCGTTTCGTCACCGCCGGGCCACAGCCAGTTCTCTCCGACCGCGCCCGGTCCGCCGCCGGCCAGGCCCCAGGGCGGGCTGACCCGGCGCTCGGTAATTAACGAGAGCGTGGCCGGCTCGAGGACCTGGATGACCCGCTCGATGCCATCGCCACCAGGAAATGTCCCGGAGCCGCCGCTTCCCCGCCGCAAGCGGTAGCGCTGTACCCGCACGGGACAGGTTCGTTCGAGCGCTTCGATCGGTGTGTCGCGGGTGTTGGTCATCCCGGTGTGGATGCCGGATTGACCGGGCTTCCCCGGCCGCCCGCCCTGGCCACCGCCGATGGTCTCGTAGTACACCCATCCGGCGCCGCCGAGCACCAGGTTGTTCATCGTGCCCTGACCGGCGGCGGCGACCCGATCCGGCACGGCCTGGGCCAGAGCTCCGAAGCAGACGTCCGCCACGCGCTGGCTGACCTCCACGTTGCCGGCTCCCACGGCCGCCGGCGCGACGGCGGCCACGACCGTTCCCGGCGGGGCGATGACCCGCATCGGCCGGAAGGCACCGCCGTTGGCGGGGATGGTCGGGTCGGCGACGGCTCGCAGGGCGAACGCGGCGGCGCTCACCGTGACCGCTTCCACGGCGTTGGTGTTGCCCGGTCGCTGGCGGTCGGTTCCCGTGAAATCGAACGCGATCGTGTCGCCTTCGATCGTGACGGTCACCACCACGGCAGCCGGGCGCTGCTGATCGGGGCGGCTCCCGGTGGAATCCAGCCCGTCCGCGAACTTCCAGGTCCCATCCGGAAGCGCCCCGATGGCGGCGCGCATCCGACGCTCGCCGTACGAGACCACTTCATCTAGGGGGAGACCTTCGGGCGCGCCGGCCAGGGCACCCAGACGAGAAACGCCCACCACATTGGCCCCAACTTGAGCGTCGAGGTCACCCTGGCGCTCGTCCGGCGTCCGGGAGTTCGCCCGCAGCAAGGCCGCCACCGCGGGGCCGAGCAGGACGGGCGGGATTCGCAGGCCTTCCTGGAACACCTCGTCGGCATCGGGCGGAAGCGATCCTGGGGCCATGCCGCCGACGTCGGCGTGATGGGCCCGGTTGGCGGCCCAACCGACCAGCCGGCCCGCGACAAAGCAGGGGGCGACGAGGGTGAGATCGTTGAGATGGGTTCCGCCTTGGAAAGGGTCGTTCAGCATGACCTGGTCACCGGGTCCGAGCCCGCGGGGGAAGGCGGAGATGGCCGCCCGGACGGACGCCGGCATCGACCCCAGATGAACCGGAATGTGCTCGGCCTGCACGAGCAGTTCGCCTTCGGGCGTGAAGAGGGCAGCCGAGCAGTCGGCCCGCTCCCTGATGTTCGGGCTGAATGCGGATCGGCGGAGCACCGCGCCCATCTCCTCGGCCACGCCGGTGAGGCGGGAGATGAGGATCTGCAACGACGACGGATCCAGACTCATGAGAGGCGCTCCAGCACCCACGCCCCACCGCCGCCAGGCCGCGCCGTCCAACCCGGCGCCACCCAGATGGTGCAGTCGGACTCGGCGACGACGGCGGGCCCGGCCACGGTGCCGGCCCGGGCCGGGACGGGGTCGGGGAGGGCCAGGGTCGGACTCGCTCCGCGCGCGGTGGCGCGCAACGCCACGACTTCGATCGGGGTTCCGGGCGCGGAGAAGCCGTTGCGCCGGCGGTGCTCAGCCTCGAACGCGGCCACCTCCCGGACGGTCAGCTCGTGTCCCTGACCGGCATAGCGGCAGTCAACGGCGGTCTCAATGGACGCCGCCTTCTCCTCCAACTCGGTCCCGGCCTCCGCCCCCAGCGCCGCCAGCGCATCCGGAACTCCATCGATCCCGGTGCCGGGTGGCCACGATCGGACCAGGTCGGACTGAAGTTCGGCGAACAGCAAACCGACAGCCGAGAGCACGCCGGCGCGCGCCGGCACGACGACGGCCGGCATCCCTAATGCGTCCGCCAACGCGCAGGCGTGCAGCGGGCCGGCGCCACCGAAGGCCACGAGGGCCAAGTGCCGTGGGTCCACGCCGCGCTCGACGGTGACGACCCGAATGGCCCGGACCATGGCCTCGTCGACGACCTCGATCACGCCGTCGGCATCGACACCGGCCCGAGCGAGCGCCCGCTCGGCAGCCGGGAGGTCGAGGCCGCCGAGGCCAGGAAACGCGGCGTCGGCAGGTATCCGGCCGACGATCAGGTCCGCGTCGGTGACCGTCGGGCGTTCGCCGCCGCGGCCGTAACAGGCCGGCCCCGGTTCCGCCCCTGCACTTTCCGGTCCGACCACGAGCGCCCCGCCGGGATCGATCCTCGCCACCGAACCGCCGCCGGCCCCGATGGTGTGGACGTCGAGGGAGGGCACCCGGATGGGCAAACCGGCCACTGCCCGCAGCCCGGCCGGCTCGGGGATCCCGTCGCGCACCAGGCACACATCAGTACTCGTACCGCCCATGTCAAACGTGACCGCGTCGGGAAACCCAGCCAGAACGGCGGCGTGGGCAGCGGCGCGCACGCCGCCGGCCGGCCCCGACAGCAGCAGCCGAACCGGCCGATCCGCCGCGATCGGCCAACGGACGAGACCGCCGGCCGAAGTGAGGACGGTCACCTCGTCGGCCAGGTTCGCCAGCCTCGACAAGTAGCCTCGGCACACCGGCCGGAGGATGGCGTCCACGACGGTCGTGACCATCCGCTCGTACTCGCGGAACTCTGGAGACACCTCGTGCGAACAGACGGCGTCGAGGCCCCGGGCCGCCAGCACCGCGGCCACCTGGCGCTCGTGGTCGGGGTTCAGGTCGGCGTGGAGGAGGCACACGGCGACGGATTGGACACCGGCGGGAATCGCAGGCACGTCGCCGACCGGAACGAGCTCGGATCCGTCGGCGGTCAGCCTGCCCTCGACTTCGAAACGCAGATGGCGGGGAACGGGTGCCGGCGGTCGATCCGCCCACTGGTCGTACAACGAGGGTCGCGTCTGGCGGGCGATCTCGATCACGTCGGCCGTGCCCGTGGTGGCGACCAGGGCCACCGTGCCGCCCCGATGCTCAAGGAGGGCATTGGTGGCAACGGTCGTGCCGTGGGCCAGCAGGCGGGGCGGGCCGCCGAGGTGACTGAGACAGGTCGCCACCGCCACGGACGGGTCGGTCGGCGTCGAAGGCACCTTAAGGACGCGCCCGTCGTCAGCGACCGTGTCGGTGAAGGTTCCGCCGGTGTCGACCCCGACCCGCACCGTCTACCTGCGTACTCGGTCGCCGCGAATGGTGACGCCTTCGGCCCGCAGCCGGCGGGCCTGATCGCGTTCCTTCCCCGGCGCCAGCCGGCCGTCGCTCATCACGACCCGCCACCAGGGGAGCCCGTCGCTGGAGGCCAGAACGGAGCCGACGCCGCGCGCCGCGCCGGGGAATCCGGCTTCCGCGGCCACATCGCCGTAGCTGACGACTTCGCCCGGCCGGAGGTGGGCGATCACCGCGCGCACCCGGGTACGGAACTCGGCCGGCATCGGCGGCAACCTATCGTGCCTATGGTGCCAGCGTGAGGCGTTGGCGGAGGCTGGCCGGGTTGCGACTCCGGGCGCGCCGGTTGCGGGTGGCTCTGCCCCTCGAGGTGCGGCCGGCGACCGCCGCCGACGTCGACGCCCTGGAGTGGTATGGCTCCCAGGCGTGGCGACGGGACACCCTGCAGCGCATCTACGCCCGCCAGCAAGAGGGCCTGGCCGTGTTCCTCGTGGCTGTCACCCGGTGGCAGGGTTCGAACGAATTTCCGGTCGCCCAGCTGGCCATCGACGTGCGGGCCGAGCGTGACCGCAGCGTCGCCGTGCTTTGGTCCCTGGCCGTCTTCGCCCATCTTCAGCACCGCGGCATCGCCAGTCGGCTCATGCGGGAAGCGGAGTCGATCGCCAGAAAGCGGCAACTGTCGGCGGCCGAACTGGCTGTGAACAAGAACAACGCCAGCGCCATCCGCCTGTACCGCCGGCTTGGCTACGGCACTATCGGACAGCGGGTGGAGGGCTACTGGCGACCGGCGGATGAGCCCGGGCAGCCCGACGTGTGGGAAGAGGACTGCTGGGTGATGCTCAAGCGTCTGGACTGACGATCCGCAACGTCCGCCGTGCGCCCATGTCCCATCTGCTCGATCGCGATCACCTCAAACTGCGTCGCCAAGAACGGGATCACGGTAGCTCGGCTACGAGGGCCGACCGGTCATATACGCGGCCAGCGGAAGCAAACTCAACGAAGTCTGAGGTCAGGCGCGCTTCGAGCGCCTCCCGCGACCGTCAGACTTCCGGGCTCACGAGCTCTGCCTCGAGGCGACGAAACTGCTCAGCAGCGGCGGGGTCGTCGGTCATCGCCATTGCATGCGACGACAGCGGGCCAGTGCCACCACTAGCGCATCGTCCCGGAGCGAATTCGCGTAACAGCAAGTGATCGGAGGTGGCATCGTGGTCATTGTCATCCTTCGTTGGCAAGCGGGTGGGGTGACACCACACCAGCCGGGACGACGGACAGGACAGCGATGGGCCTGTACGGCAGGCCCCTGGAAGGTCACTCCGTCCGACCGGTTGGGTGTCGGCTCAGTGTCCGAGCCAGGCCGACGGATCGATCTCAAGACAACCCCAATGGAGTGTCAGCCGGAATTGTGGAGTCAGACCTGGTTCGGGCACCCACCCTCACGCTGACCGTCCTCACCACCCGACGGGTGGATCCGTCAACGCTTCACCCGATTCTCGCTGCCGGCTGGTGGGCGGCGATGCCAGCGGGCAGGATGAGTTAGGTGGTTGCCGGCGGTCCCCATTCATCGCCCGGGCCGATCCCGCGATCGCACAGGTGAGAGCCGCGTCCGCCGTTCTCGTCGGTCCTGCGGGTTCCGTCGCCGTTCACGCGCTGGGGCCGGCGGGGGACCTGGTGTCCGCCGCCGCGTGGGGCATCGGGGGGACCGACCCGATCGGGTTCCCACCGGCCGCCGCGTGATTCTTCTCGACGCAGCTGGGCTCGCGGCGAGCCGCCCGGGGCGGCCGCTTTTCGCCGACGTATCCGTCACCATCGCGTCGGGTGACCGGCTGGCGGTCGTCGGTATCAACGGTAGCGGTAAGTCGACGTTGCTCCGTCAGCTAGCGGGCATGGACGAGCCGGAGGCCGGGATTGTGCGGCGAGGGCGGGGCGCGCGGATGGTGATGCTCGACCAGGCGGCCCCGCTCCCCGGCTCGACCGTGGTGGAATCCGTCGGGCAGGGTTGGGAGGCGGCGGCCGTTCTGGACCACCTCGGGTTCCGTGGTCGCTTCGACGAACCGACCGTGTTGCTCTCGGGCGGTGAGGCGAAGCGGGTGGCCCTGGCGCGCGTTCTTGTCGAGGTGGGGCCGCCGGGCGAGGCACGCGACGACATCGTGCTCATCCTCGACGAGCCGACCAACCACCTTGACGTCGACGCCATCGTCTGGCTGGAGGACCGGCTTGCTGCCCACCGGGGCGGGCTGGTGCTTGTGTCGCACGACCGCCACGTGCTCGACCGGGTCACGACCCGGATCCTCGAGCTGGACCGGGGCCACGGTTACCTCCACGAGGGGGGATACGCGAGCTACCTGGAGGGTCGGGCCGAGCGCGAAGAGCGGGCCGCCCGGACCGAGGAGGTTCGCCGCAACCTCGCGCGCGACGAGCTGGCGTGGCTCCGCCGGGGTGCGCCCGCCCGCACCCGCAAGCCGCGGGCGCGGATCGAGGAGGCGACCGCGATCGTCGAGGGCCGCCCCGAGGCCCCGGCCCGGCGGGGCGACCTCGACCTCGGGTTCGGCGCCAGGCGCCTTGGCCGCACCGTGATCGAGCTCCACGGCATCGGCCACCGGTTCGCCGAAGGTCGCTGGCTGTTCCGCGGGGTCGACCTGGCCCTTGACCCCGGGGAACGGTTGGGCGTCATCGGACCCAACGGGGTGGGGAAGTCGACATTCCTCGACGTGCTCGCCGGGCGGCTGGCGCCCGCCGAGGGAAAGGTCGTCGTCGGCAGAACCGTCGAGATCGGCATGTTCGACCAGCGCGGCCGCGACCTCGACCCGGCGATGCGCGTCGACGTCGCCGTCGCGGGTCCCAACCGCCTACCGGACTGGGAGGACGCCCGATTCCTCGAACGGTTCTGGTTCGACGCCGATGCCCAACGCGCACCCATCGGCCTGCTGTCGGGCGGTGAGCGCCGCCGGTTGCAGCTGGTGTTGACGCTTCGGGCCAAGCCGAACGTGGTGCTTCTGGACGAGCCGACCAACGACCTCGACCTTGACACGCTGCGGAGCCTCGAGGACGTGCTCGAGGCATGGCCGGGAGCGGTCGTGGTCGTGAGCCACGACCGTGCGTTCCTCGAGCGGACCGTGGTCGACGTGCTCGTCATCGACGAGCAGCACCCCGGGCGCCGGCTGCCGGGCGGCTATGCAGGCTGGGAGGAGCAGCGCCGCGCTCGACGAGGCGCGACCCCAGCGACACAGGCGCGGAGTGCCGTGAAGGCGGAGCGGCCGAGGGCGCGGCAGCGACGTTCTCCGGCGACATTGCGGCACCTGTTGCGTGACGCCGAACGGCGCGTCGCCGCCCTCGAGAAGCGACGGGATGTGCTCGATGCCGAGCTGGTCGCCGCGGCGTCCGATCACCGCCGGCTCGCCGACGTCGGGAGCGAGCTCGCGATCGTGCACGAAGAGCTGGCCGCCGCCGAGCACGATTGGCTCGTGCTGGCCGAGGACCTTCGGCAGTAGCGGAGTTCGCCGTCGAGAGGAACCTATCCGGCGACGGGTACTGAACGCTGGTCATTGTGCTGCCGCTTCCCGATCGCCCTGCGCGCCCGCTTCGGCATCGATCTGCTCGTCAGTCTGCCGACCGAACCGTGCCCCAGAACGCGCCGCGGAAGCATCGCCCGCTCCTAGCTCCAAACGCCGGGACTCGGCGCGTTCTACGGCAGGCCATGGCGTCAGATGCTTGCTCCCGCGAGCGGCGGCGCCCCGAGCCCCGTAGGGCCCGCAGACCGTTCCAGAATGCTTGATATGCGGGTAATCCTCGACCCCGGGTGGACCACTGCTGTGGGCGTCGTTCATCGAACCGAACGCGTGGTAGTCGGCCATCGGCGGTCGGAGTCCCACCACTGCGGCCGCGTTCTCACGGAACAGGCTGCCGACGCGGATGTACCGGCGGACCAGGGGCAGGCTCTTATGGCCGGTCTGGCGCATGATCGACCGCTCGGAGGCACCGGCGGCGGCCGCCAACGTGGCGAGCCCGGAGCGCAGGCTGTGGCCGGGATAGCGGGACGGGTCGGGCCCGCACCGTGAGACGAGCTCCTTGACCACCGCGGCTACGGCCCGGCCCGATAGCCGCTCGTCGCCCATGCGGCCGTGACGGTCGACGGGGACGAAGGTCGGGCCGTCGCTGATCCCGGATGCCTCGAGCCACGCCCTCAGCGCCCGTACAGGACACGTGGCCGGCTGGCTGCCGTAAGGCCACGCCGATCTGGCGTCGTGCGCCCTCCTGGTCCGTCTTGGAGCGCCTGAGGTCGATCACCAGGCCGTCGGCGGTGTCGTCGACGTCGGCGACGTCCAGGGCGACGAGCTCGGACCGGCGGAAGGCGCCGGCGAACCCGACGAGGAGCAGCGCCCGGTCCCGGACACCCTTCCGGTTGGCGGGCAGGCTGTCGACCATCCTCCGGACGTCCTCAGTCAGGCGCGGCGCCTTGCCCTGACTGGCGGTGCCAATGGATCGGCGAATGCCGGCATCGGTTAGCCGCACCACCCGCTCATGTCGGAACCTCCATAGGGGTTCTGGCCGGGCCCCGGGGTGTTTCGACGCACCGCCGGGGCCGTTCTCTGTCGCTACTTTCATCATTACGACTCAGCGGCCTTCGCTGATGTTTGATGGTCCTAGGGGAACATCACACCTACTGTGACCTGCCGTTTTGCTTCTCGGTGGGTCTCGGGGATCAAGTGGTTAGGGACTGACGATCCACACGTTCTCTTCGCCGAGATGGTCCTGCAGCGATCGGACCATGCGCCCCACCGCCGCATCGGCACCGTCCCAGACCACGACCGCCTCGGACGCGCCGCGGGCCAGCCAGGCGTCCCGCCGGGCCAGTGCGCCTCCGGCCGCCTGCTTGGATTCGGGCGCCTTCGACTGGAGGATGACCACCTCGCACGCCCCCGCCAGCAGTTGGCGGAATCGCTCCCGGGCCGGGGCTGGCCAGACCGCGTCAGGATCGGGGTAGGCGAGGACGGCCGCGTACGGCACACCGGCCGGGGTAGCCGCCTCGGCGGCCAGTTGCTCGGCGCCGAGCCCCAGTCCGGTGAGGACCACCAGATCGGGATGGAGGGTCCGCTTGGCCTCCAGAATCTCGGTCAGCCGGCGTTTCACGGCGTCGGCGACGGCGCCTCCCTCGTAGCCGCCGAGCCCGGGCGGACGCATACCGCCGATGACCAACAGATGGCCGGCCGGCACGAGCGGCCCGGTCCGGCGAAGGGCGGCGGCGGCCGGCGGCGCGGGGACGCCTACCCCGCTTCGCCCCTCCTGGAGGAGGGCGGCCTCGACGGCCAGCTGGTCCACCAGATCGTTCATCGGGTCCGAGCTGTGACCCTTGACCCAGGAGAAGTCGACGCGCCCCGGGATGGCCCTGACCAACTCGATGAGCGGTTCCCACAGATCCCGGTTGGCGATGGGTTTGCGGGCCTTGTTGACCCAACCGCGGGCCAACCACCCTTCCCACCAGCGGTCGCGGAAGCAGTTCACGACATAGGTGGAGTCGCTGACCACGTCGATGGGCTCATCGGGCAACGCCCGCAGCGCCTCGAGCACGGCCTGGATCTCCATGCGCTGGTTGGTCGTCCCCGGGGCGGCGCCGCTGGCGAAGGGACCGTCGGGCACGGCCCACGCCCATCCCCCCGGCCCGGGATTACCTGAGCAGGCCCCGTCGGTGTAGACGGTGGTCGCCGCCCGGGTCCTCACGGTCCGAGACCCTACCGGGGATGCCGTAGCATCGATTGAACTCCCAGCGTGGTCGGATCGACCGTCCGGACAGCCCGAGAGCACCGGGGAGGCCCCACATACAGATTTCTGAGGTCGAATACCGTGCCCTGGCCCGGTTTCGACGATCGTTACGGAGATTCCTGACCGTCTCCGAACAGGCCGCCCGCCAGGTTGGCCTCACGCCATCCCAGCACCAGCTCATGCTGGCCGTTAAGGGCCACGAGGGCGGGGCTGACCCGAGCATCGGGGAGCTGGCCCTCGCCCTCGGGCTGCGCCACAACTCGATGGCCGAGCTGGTCGAGCGGGCCCAGGCCGGCGACCTCATCCGTCGCTACACCGACCCCGACGACGGCCGCCGCCATCTGGTCGTCCTCACCGAGAAAGGTGAAGAAAAGCTGGCCAGCCTCTCCACCACGCACCACGACGAACTGCGCCGCTTCCGCGTCGAGATCGCCGAACACCTCAGCAGGTTGGGTTAGCCGAACCCTTTCCCCTCCATGGGGCGCGAGGATGGAGGGGTGATCTTCGACGGGTTTTCCCACCAACTTCCCGACACCGACCCCGACGAGACGGCCGAGTGGGTTGACAGCTTCGACGCCGTGCTGGACGCCCACGGCAAGACCCGGGCTCGCTTCCTGCTCATGAAGCTGTTGGAACGGGCCCGGGAGCTTCAGGTCGGCTTCCCCGCCACCGTCAGCACGCCGTACGTCAACACCATCCCGCCCGACCAGGAACCGTGGTTCCCGGGCGACGAGCACATCGAGCGGCGCATCCGGGCCTTCATCCGGTGGAACGCGGCGGTGATGGTGACGAGGGCGAACACCCGGTCGGAAGGCATCGGCGGTCATCTCGCCACGTATGCATCCAGCGCCAGTCTTTACGAGGTCGGGTTCAACCACTTCTTCCGGGGCAAGGACGATGGCCAGGCCGGTGACCAGATCTTCTACCAGGGTCATGCCGCGCCCGGTATCTACGCTCGTTCCTTTATCGAGCGGCGCTTTGACGAGGACCAACTCGACCACTTTCGCATGGAGATCAGCGGCGGTCACGGCAAAGGACTGTCCTCCTATCCGCATGCCCGGCTCATGCCGGAGTTCTGGGAGTTCCCCACCGTCTCGATGGGCCTCGGCCCCCTGAACGCGATTTACCAGGCGCGCTTCAACCGGTATCTGCACGCCCGTCGGATCGCCGACACCTCGAAGTCGCGGGTGTGGTGCTTCCTTGGTGACGGCGAATGCGATGAGCCGGAGACGCTCGGCGCACTCTCGCTTCCCGCCCGCGAGCAACTGGACAACCTCACCTTCGTCGTCAACTGCAACCTGCAACGGCTGGACGGCCCGGTCCGCGGCAACGGCAAGATCATCCAGGAGCTGGAGGCGGTGTTCCGCGGCGCAGGCTGGAACGTCATCAAGGTGATCTGGGGCTCGAGGTGGGATGACCTGCTGGCGCGCGACGTCGACGGCGTGTTGCTCAACAAGATGAACACGACGGTCGACGGCGAGTTCCAGAAGTACGCAGTCGAAACCGGCGCCTACATCCGCGAGCATTTCTTCGGCCCTGATCCGCGGTTGCGCAAGATGGTCGAGCACCTCTCCGACGATGAGTTGCGCACGCTGCCCCGCGGCGGTCACGACTATCACAAGCTGTACGCCGCATACAAGGCCGCCGTCGAGCACGAGGGCGCACCGACCGCGATCCTGGCCAAGACGGTGAAGGGATGGACCCTCGGCCCCGAGATCGAGGCCCGCAACGCCACCCACCAGATCAAGAAGATGAACCGTCAGCAGCTGCTCGTGCTGCGCGACCGCCTCTACCTTCAGGACCAGATCCCCGAATCGGCGCTCGATGAGAAGATGCCGCCGTACTACCGGCCGGCCGAGGACTCGCCGGAATACGAGTACCTGGTGGAGCGGCGCCGCGTTCTCGATGGTCAGATCCCGCGCCGGGTGGTGAGGGCAAAGCCGTTGCCGGCTCCGGAGGCCAAGGCGTTTGCCGACTTCGACGCGGGATCGGGCCAGCGGGAAGTGTCGACGACGATGGCATTCGCCGTGCTGCTGCGCAACCTGTTGCGCGATCCCAATATCGGACAGCGGGTGGTGCCGATCATCCCGGACGAGGCCCGCACGTTCGGCATGGACGCGCTATTCGCCGAGGTGAAGATCTACGCGCCGCTGGGCCAGCTGTACGAACCGGTCGATGCCGGCATGCAGCTGTCGTACCGGGAAGCCAAGGACGGCCAGATCCTCGAGGAGGGGATCACCGAAGCCGGGTCGATGGCGGACTTCACCGCGGCCGGCACGGCGTATGCCACGTGGGGCCAGCCCATGATCCCGTTCTTCATCTTCTATTCGATGTTCGGCTTTCAGCGGGTCGGCGATCTCATCTGGGCGTTCGGTGATGCGCGGGGACGGGGCTTCCTGCTCGGCGGCACCGCCGGTCGCACCACCTTGAACGGCGAGGGTCTCCAGCACGAGGACGGCCACAGCCTCGTATTGGCGTCCAGCATCCCCAACCTGTCCGCGTACGACCCCGCCTTCGCCTACGAGACGGCGATCATCGTCGCCGACGGGCTGCGCCGGATGTACGGCGACAACCCGGAGGACCGCTTTTACTACCTGACCCTTTACAACGAGAACTACATCATGCCGGCCAAACCCGGGGGAAAGGAGATTGACAAGGGAATCATCCGCGGGCTTTACCGGTTCGCGGCCGCGCCCGAAGGGCCGTCCCGCCGGGCCAGTATCGTGTTCTCCGGGTCGGCCTACCTCGCGGCGCGGCAGGCTCAGGAGCTGCTGGCCAGCAATCATGACGTGGCCGTCGAGTTGTGGTCCGCCACCTCTTACAAGGCGCTACGCGAAGAGGCGCTGTCGGTGGAGCGTGACAACCGGCTGCACCCGTCGTGTCCGGCGGAGGTGCCCTACGTGACGTCGGCCCTCTTGGCGGCAGCCGCGAGCGGTCCTATCGTGGCTGTGACCGACTTCATGAAGGCGGTGCCCGACCAGATCTCCCGGTGGGTGCCCGGCCCGTTCACGGTCCTGGGCACCGACGGCTTCGGGCGCAGCGACACGAGAGCCGCGCTGCGGCGCCACTTCGAGATCGACGCGGCCCACATCATCGTGGCCGTGCTCGATGGCCTCAGAGCTTCCGGTGACGCCAAAGCCGACGAGGTGGCCGACGCCATCGCCACGTACGGGATCGACGCTGACGCCATCGACCCGCGCAACGCCTGACTGTCTGCAAAGATCCACGGTGATGAGCACCAACCCGTCCCTCGCCCTCTCCGGCCACCCGGAGGCCGACGAACTCCTCGCCAAAGACCCCCTCGCGCTGTTGATCGGCATGGTGCTCGATCAACAGGTCCCGCTCGAGTGGGCGTTCCTTGGTCCGTTCACGCTGACACAACGCCTCGGCCACGACCTCGACGCCGCCACGCTGGCGGACATGGACCCGGACGAGTTGACGAAGGCTTTCGCGCAGCTTCCGGCGTTGCACCGCTATCCGGCATCGATGGCCAAGCGCGTTCAGGAGTTGTGCCGCACATTGGTCGACGACTACGACGGACAGGCCGCCAATGTGTGGTGTACGGCCAAAAGCGGAGACGAGTTGCGGCGCCGCATCGAGGGACTGCCCGGGTTCGGAGCCCAGAAGTCGCGCATCTTCGTCGCTCTGCTCGGCAAGCAACTCGGTGTGCAGCCACCGGGATGGATCGACGCGGCCGGCGACTACGGCCAGCCCGGCACCTACCGGTCGGTAGCCGACATCGTCGACCCGGAGTCACTGGTGCTCGTCCGCACCTACAAGCAGGAGAAGAAAGCCGCCGCCAAGGCGGCCACTCAGAGCTGAGCGGCTGAGCGCGGGCGCACCATCCGCGTTCCGTCGGACGGCGATATTTACACTGGCGACGGCCAAGAATGGCGGGTTTGCGGCTTTTTGTCGGCGCGCCCCGCGCCGTCCCAGAAAGGGAGTCCCCATGAAACGATTCGTCAAGGTGGCGGTGGTAGCCGCGACCGTTCCTCTGGCTGTAGCCGTCGCCGCCTCGGCCGGCACCGGCTTCTCGGCGGTCCATCCGGGGGTGTTCGATCCCGCCCACACCTTCTTGGCCAGCGGCACCTGGGAGCCCGGCATCGGCTGCCCGACCAACGCCAAAACCTTCGACGGCACCTCTACCGGCAGCTACACCGACCCGGCCTGCACCACCGGCGACCCAAAGGACCATAGGAACGCGGGTCTGTTGCTGGCCAAGACCGGCCCGACACCGAACTTCGCGGCGGCCGTGGCCGACCTGAGCGGTGTCAAGGGGATCGTTGTGACCGAGCTCGGCTACGACATCCGCAAGGCGAGGAGCGCCACCGACTCGAGTGGATCACATTGTGGGGCGGGGGCACCTCGATTCGACATCTCGACGTCCGACGGGGCCAGCTACTTCCTCGGCTGCAATTCGCCCTCGGCCGATGTGGTCACGGCGGGCAATGGCTGGCTCCGCTTGCGGTGGGGGACGCCGGGCACGCTGATGGCGTTTTCGGCGACGACGGGCGTTCTCGTCAACATCAGCGGCAAGACGTTGACCACCGTGCAGATCGTGTTCGACGAGGGTCAGGACATTAGTCCCGACAATTTCGGATTGGCCGTTCTCGACAACATCGACGTCAACGGCACGATGGTGGGACGCGCGCCCGTGAGCCACGACCAGGAGCAAATGTCGAAGAAGTAGCCCAGTAGCCGCGGCCGGGAGGCCGGCGACCGTGAGCTGAGCCCCCGACGAGTCGGGTGCCGGCACCCGACTACCTTTGCCCCGTGCAAATCGTGGTCAATGGCGACCCCGTCGGTGTCGCCGAAGGGGAGACGGTCGCCGGCCTGCTCGGCCGGCTCGGGCTTGGCGCCAAATGGGTGTTGGTCGAGCGGAACGGCCAACCGGTCGACCGTGCCGACCTGGACACCACCGCCATCGCCGAAGGGGACCGGCTCGAGCTGGTTCGAGCGGTGGCGGGTGGCTGATCCCGTCGATGGACCTCTCGGGGACCGGCGCATCTACCTGTGCACCCCGGACCGGCCCGACCTGGCTGAGTTCGTGAACGCGTGCATCCGGGGCGGCGTCGACATTGTCCAGCTGAGAGACAAGCAACTCGAGGCTCGCCCGCTCCTCGCCCGGGCCAGTGTGGCGGCCGGCGTGTGTCGAGACCACGGCGTGCCATTCATCCTCAACGATCGTCCCGACCTGGCCCTCGAGTGTGGCGCCGACGGAGTGCATGTGGGCCAAGACGACGCCCCGCCCGCGCTGGCCCGGCGGCTCCTCGGCGCCGACGCCATCGTCGGTTTCTCGACCCACGCCCCGGCCGAATTCGAGGCCAGCCACGCCGAACCCGTCGATTACGTGTCGGCCGGTCCGGTCGTCCCCACGCCGACCAAGCCAGGCCGCCCCGGCACGGGCCTGGACTATCTCCGCTACACCGTCGGGCGGTGCACCCGACCGGTCTTCGTGACCGGCGGCGTGACTCCCGACACCGTGGCTGACCTCGCCGCCGCCGGCGCTCGCCGGTTCGTCGTCGTGCGCTGGCTGACCGAGGCCGAGCACCCGTATGACCGGGCCCGCCAACTGACGGACGCCATCGATATAGCGGTCCCCGCAGCCGGTTAACGGCCGTGGGGTTGAAGGTCCCCACGGCACAGCGATGAGGACTTGCCCGAAGAGCAATTGGCTAGGTCTCTTGGCGGTCGAGCCAGCCGAGCAGGATGGCGACGGCCCGCGGGTCGTGGCGCAGGCCGTGACCGGCGCCGGCGAGAACCCGTAACTCCACCTCACCGGCGGCGGCGTCGGCGAGGGCCCGGGCGGCGACGACGGGGACCACCTCGTCGTCGGCTCCATGCACAAGCAACACCGGGCGCGGCGGGATCAGGGCGATGCTGTCCAGTGGGCGGAGATCGCGAAACTGCCGGACCCAGCCGTCCGCGCCCTTCGTCTCGGCGCCGACCGTGATGCCCAGGTTCTTGAAATGCTCCGACGTACGGCGCGGGTCCGAGACCCAATCGTTGAGGTCGGCGGAGGCACCGAAGGCGGCCACGCCCCGCACTCGATCGTCCTCGCCCGCCGAGCAGATGGCCATGGTCCCCCCGATCGAGAACCCGGTCAGCCACACCCCCTCGACCGGCCCGGCGTTGAGCAGGTGATCGACGCCCGCTCGCAGATCGGCCAGCCAGCCGCCGACGGAAAACTGCCCCCCGGTGCCGGACATGCCGCGGAAAAGCAGAGTGAGCACGAGCCATCCCGTCTCGGCCGCCAACCGGTCGGCCAGGCTGCCGATGGACTGCGGGGCGGCGGCCGGACCCCACGGCCCGGCCGGGAAGCCGTGGCAGACGACGAGCCCGGATCGGCGGGCGGTCGGCGACGCGGACGGGGGCGGCCGGGACAGCGACGCCGAGAGTGCGACCCCATCGACATCGATCTCTGCGGGCTGGCCCATCGTGCCTGCTGGGTTACGCCGTCAGGCCTGGTGTTCGGCTGACACGCAGTGGTGGCAGGCGGCGTAGCCGCGGTTGCGGGCCTCGGCCAGCAGATCGGGCCCGAAGGCGGCGAAGGCCTCCGAGGCCATGAGCTCATCGACGGCGCAGGCCTCGGTGGCCGCATCGAGGTCGTGGACCCGCTGCGTGCGCTTGTCGCCCAGCCATCGGTAGTGCTCGAAGCGGACCGGTCGGGTCATGGTGGGATTGCCTACCACGAAGTAGAGGCCGCCAGTGGCGGCCTCTACTTGTGATTCAGATCAAACTGGAAAAAGGACCGAGCGTCGTTTGGTGTACCGGATGGGACCAACCTCCGGCCGATGAGCTCGACGGTGACCGGCTGGGATTCGCCGGGTGGTCCAGCGGCCGCCTAGCGGCCAGCCACCTCCAGAGTCCCTACCTGTTGTTCACTCAGTTGGACCACCTCCTTTCTCTGGTAGCAACAAGTTATCGCGGCCAAGGAGGTAGTGGCAGGAGCTTTTCAGCCCGACGCCTCCTCCGGCGGAGCTTCCGGTCCGATCGCCCCGATCGCTGACAAATACGTCATTTGCGCGTCGAGGACGGCATGGACCTGCGCGGCCGTGTAGACGTTGCCGGTGGTGGCGGCGCGGGTCAGGACGTAGTCCACCGTCTCCGCTCCGCCCACGATCACGGGACCGTCGGCATGGGCGGTGTGGCCGTTGCCGGAGACGCCCTTGGTCCGGAAAAACTCCAGGTTCCAGTCGATGATGCGGCGGACGTCGGCGTGGCTCAACAATGCGCCCACCTCGAAGGGGAGGTGCTCCGCCACCCACTCCGTGGCCTCGTCCAGGTCGAACACCGGCCGCGGCGGCACGGCGTCGAGTCGGCGCGCTTCCCGACCGATCACGACGGCGGCGATGGCGAACACCAGCGCGGCCACGACGAGGGCGTAGGCGACCACCATCGCGTGACGACGCTAGCTGGGGTCAGATACCGATGCGCTGGGCGAGGAGCTCGCGGTGGTAGGTGGGATCGCCGAGAAGAAGCTCGGACGATTTGGCCCGCTTGAAGTACAGGTGCGCGGGGTGCTCCCAGGTGAACCCGATGCCCCCGTGGATCTGGATGTTCTCGGCGGCGGCGTGAAAATAAGCGTCCGAGCAGTACGCCTTGGCCAGGCTGGCCACGACCGGCAGTTCGTCCGAGTCCTCTGACGCGGCCCAACCGGCGTAGTAGGCCGCCGACTTGGCCGACTCGACCTCCAGCAGCATGTCGGCACACTTGTGCTTGATGGCCTGGAAGCTGCCGATGGGGCGCCCGAACTGGACGCGGACCTTGGCGTACTCCACGCTCATCTCCAGCACCCGCTGGGCTCCGCCGACCTGCTCAGCAGCCAGGGCCACCGCGGCCAGATCCAAGGTCTTGGACAACGCTGCCCATCCGGCGCCCTCGGCGCCGAGCAGCCGGGCCGGAGTGGACGAAAACTCGATACGAGCCTGCTTGCGAGTCTGGTCCATGGTCGACAGCGGCGTACGGGTCATTCCCGATGCGTCCCCGTCGACCACGAAGAGGCTGACTCCGGCCGGCGTGCGGCCAGCCACAATCAACACTTTGGCGTTGTGGCCGTCGATCACGAAGCTCTTGTGCCCGTCCAGCGTGTACCCGTCGCCGGACTTGGCGGCGGTGGTGGTGATGCCGGCTTCGTCCCAGCGGCCCGAGTCCTCGGTGAACGCCAGGGCGGCGATGGTTTCCCCCGAGGCGATGCCGGGCAGCAGGTCCTTCTTGGCGGCGTCGTCGCCCGACGAGAGAATGGCGTTGGCGGCCAGGGCGACGGTCGCGAAGTACGGGGCGCACAGCAGGGCGCGGCCCATCTCCTCGAGCACGACGACCAGTTCCACGTAGCCGAAGCCCGATCCGCCGTACTCCTCCGGGATGGAGAGGCCCTGGAGGCCGAGCTGCTGGCCCATCTGGGCCCATACGGCCGGGTCGTAGCCCTCGGTCGTCTCCATCAGCCGTCGGACCTCGGATTCGGGGGATTTGTCCTCGAGGAAGCGGCGGACCGAACGGCGTAGTTCTTCCTGCTCCTCGCTAAATGCGAAGTTCACGGCTTCGTCCCCCTGAGGGTAAAGGGCGGGTCAGAATGGAGCCACACTGTTGTACTAGACCGGATGGTCAAGATGCCACTGCATTACAAGGACACCCAGACCGAGATCCACCGAGTGGTCGTGGGCCCGTACGACAACAACGTGTTCGTGGTGCGCTGCCGGGAGACCGGCGACGCCGTGCTCCTCGACGCCGCCAACGAACACGACCTTCTCCTCGAGCTGTGCCGGGATCTCGGGGTGCGCAAGGTTCTGGAGACCCACGGTCACTGGGATCACATCCAGGCGGTACCGGCCGTGCGCGACGCCGGCTACGAGGTCGGGGTCACTGCCCAGGACGCGGCCATGTTGCCTTCCTACGATTTCATCCTGGAGGATGACGCGGTCCTTCAGGTCGGCCGGCTCCGCCTGCAGACCATGCTCACGCCCGGCCACACCCCGGGCTCGATGTGCTTCCTGATCGAGGGCTCGCCGGTGCTGTTGAGCGGCGACACCCTTTTTCCCGGCGGTCCTGGCAACACCAACAACGGAACCGGGGACTTTCCGACGATCATCCGGTCCATCGAGGACCGCATATTCTCCAAGCTGACCCCGGACACGATCGTGATGCCCGGCCACGGAGCCGACACCACCATCGGTAACGAGGTCCCCCATCTCCAGGAGTGGATCGATCGTGGCTGGTGACCTCCAGTCCGGCTGCGCTCGCTGACCGTGGCGCTTCCCTACAACCTCCGCCCGGCGGACGACACACCGATCCATACCGAGGAGCTGCCCGACACTCCCGTGCGGGACCGCAACATCCCGGCCACGGCCTGGGTTGAAGCCCCGTCGGCATTGCTCCACCTGGGCGACGATCTGGGGGTGGACGTAGCTGACTACAAGCGGCGCATCCACCGGTGGCTGCTTTGGCGGGCGGGACCGGCGACCGGTGGGGACGCCCGGTACATGGTGATCGACGCCGCCGACCTGAACCGGCAGTTCACGTTCCGGCTGTTCGGGGACGGCACGGGCGAAGGCACCGGGTCGAGCGGCGCCAGCCACGAGCGGTTCCGATCCTGGAAAGAGGATCTCCGGGACCACCCGTAGGCCTTCTTGTGGCTTGGTGGCTTTGACGCCGGTTTCACGGCGATCAGGGACGCTGCCCTCGACGGTGGCCGCCAGGGCGACCGCAGAGCCGAGAGCCCAATGTCCACCCAGTTGCTGCCGCCGCCGTTGACCGACCCAGAGCCGGCCGACCCCTACGTTGCTCACCCGCCTTCCCGTCGCCACCGCGGCCGAATCGCGCTTGTCGCGGCGGTGGCCGGGCTGTGGTTGTCACCAAACATTCGTGGCCATGAGCAAGACGGGGGCCGATGCCAGCTTCATCTCCATCGTGGCTCCCAATCTCAACTTGGCGACGGGGGCCCAGTCCGTGATCAGTCACGAAATCGCCAACGGCGCCAAGGACCTCAAGACCAAGGTCATGACCTGGGGCGGGATGACGGCCGTACGAATCGACAGCACCGCCTCGGTCAATTTGTTCGGTGGCGGGACCGGAACCGAGCATGTCGTCCAGTACCTGACGAAGGACAGCATGGATCGCTTCTACATGCTGACCGAACACACCGCCGATCTGGCCCGTGATCAACAGGACCTGGACAGCCTCGCCGCGAGTGTCTCCATCCATGGCATGAAGATGTAGCCGATCAGACTCGGCCGGCATCCCGGGCGGCGGCCTCCGCTTCGACCAACCGTTGGTCGATGATGTCGAGGCCGCCGTCCCAGAAGCCGGGATCGGCCAGGTCGCAGCCCACGATCCGGCCGAGCTCCTCCGGCCAGAGGGAACCGCCCGCGGCCAGAAGCTCCACGTAGCGAGGCACGAACTCCGCGCCCTGTTCCTGGTATTGGCGGTACACGGCCAGAGCGAGGAGCTGGCCGTACGCATACGCGTACACGTAGCCAGGGGTATGGATGAAATGCGGGATGTACGACCACCAGGTCCGGTAGCCCTCGGTGACCTCCACGACCGGTCCCAGCATCTCGGTCTGGCTCTCCGCCCACAGCTCGCCAAAGCGCTCCACCGCCAGTTCGCCTTCCTCACGGCGCGCCGTGTGCACCATGTGCTCGAACCGATTCATCGCCGTCTGCCTGAACACCGTGGCCACTGCGCCGTCAAGGTTCTCGGCCAGCAGACCGAGCCGAGCGGCGGGGCTGCCGACCCGAGACAGCAGCCGGCCGAAGACCACCGTCTCACCGAACACGGAGGCCGTCTCGGCGAGGGTGAGCGGCGTCTGCTGGTGGAAGACGCCTTGGCGGGCGGCCAGCGCGCCGTGGACGCCGTGGCCGAGTTCGTGGGCCAGCGTGAGGACGTCGTCGCGGCGAGCCGTGAAGTTCAGCAGTACGTACGGGTGGACCGACGGCACGGTGTAGTTGCAGAACGCCCCCCCGGCCTTGCCGGGGCGGATGGGAGCGTCGATCCAGCGGTTCTCGAAGAACTGGCGGACCAGGCCAGCCAGTTCGTCCGAGAACGATCCGTAGGCGTCCTCCACGACGGCCCGAGCCTCGCTCCACGAGAACGTCTCGTCGCTCTCGACCACCGATGCATTCCGGTCGTAGTCAGCCAGCCGGTGCTCGCCGAGGAGCCCGGCCTTGAGCGCGTACCAGCGCTGCGGGATGTCGTAGCGGTTCCTCACCGCCGCGATCAGGGCTTCGACCGACTCGTCGCTCGCCTCCTGAGCCAGGTTCCAGCTGGCCAGCCAGGTGGGGTAGCTGCGCAGCCGGTCGTCGGTCGCCTTGTCGGCCAGCAGCGTGTTGAACAGATAGGCGCGCGTGCGTAGCCCGGGTGCAAGGCCCTCGGTAACTGCCTCGGCGGCCCGCCGGCGAACGTCGCGGTCGGCTGAGTACAGCCGGGCCAAGGCGCCGTCGAGGGGGATCGTCTCGCCGTCCAGGCTGACCACGATGGCCGAGGTCAACTCGTCAAAGAGTCGGGCCCACGCCTTGCGCCCGCTCACCGATTTCTCCGTCATGATCTTCTCTTCTGGTTCGCTCAGCAGATGAGGGCGGTAGCGGCGGGCCGCCTCCAGGTGGTGGCGATAGGGGCCGAGCGCGGGGTCGGCCAGGAGAGTGGCGGCCTGCTCATCCGGGACTTCCGCCCACTCGAGCTCGAAGAACACCAGGGCCGTTTCGATTTTGGTCCCCCGTTCCTCGACCCGCTGGAGGAGCGCGCCAGTTTCGGGGTCGGACGTGTCCGCGGCGAAGCTCAGACTTGCGTACGCCGAAGCTCGACCGGCCAACTCATTGATGGTCGCCAGCTCGGCCATGAAGGCGGCCAGACCCGCCGCTTCGAGGGTACCGATCGTCGTCCTCTGGCCGGCCAGCCGCTCGGCCCGGGCGATGGCGTCATCGAGCAAGTCGTCGACGGTGCGGCCGTCGAGGAGATCGGACAGATCCCAGACGACGTCGGTGGCTTCTTCTACGGCGGTCATCGCCCTAGCCTAGAGATCGCCGGCACCACGGCCGGCGGCTACGGGGCGGTCATGGGGTGGCGTGGCGCGGTCACCACCTCGAGGTCGGCGGGTAGGCCTTCCACCTTCACGTCGGTGCCAGCCACCTCGACAGTGATGCGGCGACCGGCCAGGGGAATCCGCTCGACGCGCAGATGCCCGATGGCCTCGGGCAGGGCGGGAGCCAACCACACCTTGCCGTGCGGGATCCACGGGTCGAAGCGCAGCAAGGTGCGGAGGAAGAGCAAGGGGGACGCGGCCGCCCATGCCTGTGGAGAGCACGACGTGGGGTAGCCAACGACGACCGGGAGCTCGCGGCGATCGAGTCCGGTGAACAGTTCTGGCAACCGGCCGCCCTGGCTCATGGCCGCGTCGAGCATAGCCATGATGACCCGCTGCGCTTCCTCGACGAATCCGTAGCGCATAAGCCCGGCGGCCAGGATGGCGTTGTCATGGGGCCACACCGAACCGCAGTGGTAGCTGATCGGGTTGTAGCCGGCCATGGTGCTGGCCAGGGTGCGGACCCCCCACCCGGTGAACATCTCCGGTGACACCAGCCGGCCGGCCACTACCGCCGCCTTCTCCTCGTCGAGGATCCCGGTCCAGAGGCAGTGGCCCATGTTGGACGCAAGTGCGTTGATCGGGCGCTTGGCGTGGTCAAGGCCCATGGCCAGCCAGCCCTGCTCCTCCAGCCAGAAGTCCCGGTTGAACCGCACCTTCAGCTCGGCGGCGCGGGCGCGGAAGCCGCCGGCCACGTCGGCATCTCCGGATTCGTCAGCGAAATGGGCTCGGGCCAGGTAGGCGGCGTAGACGTAGCCCTGCACCTCACACAGGGCAATCGGTGGGCGGGGCAACTCGCCGTCGGCGAACCGGATCCCATCGGCCGAGTCCTTCCAGCCCTGATTGACGAGGCCGCGGTCGGTGGCCCGCTGGTATTCCACGTAACCGTCGCCGTCGCGGTCGCCGTAGCGCTCGACCCACTCCAGGGCGCGATCCGCGGACGGGATGAGCTCGTCTACCGCCTCCCGGGCCAGACCCCAACGCCGCAGCTCTCCGAGCAGCATGACGAACAGCGGCGTGGCGTCGGCCGTCCCGTAGTACACCTTGCCGCCGCCGAGCGAGAGTGACGACGCCTCACTGAACCGCATCTCATGCAGAATGCGGCCCGGCTCCTCCTCGTAACGGGCGTCCTCGTCCTGGCCCTGGAACCGGGCCAGCGTCTGCAGCACGCCGAGGGCCAGGTCAGGATCGATGAGCAGGGCCATCCAGGACGTGATCAGCGAATCTCGCCCGAAGAGGGTCATGAACCACGGGGCGCCAGCGGCTACGACCGCTCGCTCGGGGAAGTCAGGGTCGAAGATGCGCAGGGCCCCGAGGTCCTCGGCGCTGCGGGCCACGACCGTGCGCAATCCGACGTGATCGGTCTCGACGAGCGGTACTCGGCGCCGCCATTGCGCCAGGCGCTCAACCGGCGTGGCCCGCTCCACCGGCTGCCCGCACCTCCATCGCGGTTCTATGACCTCGGCATCGATGACCGGAGACACCTCGACGCAGGTCGACCATTCCCCTTTGGCCGGCACGATGACTTCGTAGATGGCGTCGGTCCCGCTGAGTCGGGCCGGCGGGGTGAGGGCGATGTGGGTGCCCCGGCGGTGGGCGCCCCGCCGATGCCGGAAGACCAGGTCATCCCCCACCACCTCGACGACGTGGTCGGCGGCGGCGGGGGCCCGTCCCGCCTTCACGTCGAAGAGGTCAGCGAAATCGGCCTCGAGGATCAGCTCGATGGAGCAGAAGGCGGCCTCCTCGCCGTAATTGCGCACCGTGAGGTCCTCCCGCATGCCGCGCCCGATGTAGCGGTGCCGGATCACCAGCAGGGTCGGCCCGACACGGGACACGAAGGCGGCGCTGAACGGATCGGTCACCGTGGCGGCCAGGCGCTCCGGCGTGGCCCCGTTGACCCGGACCTCCAGGCGGGACAAGAAGCGGGTGTCCCGGAAGAACAGCCCCTGGGCGCCTCCCGGGGCCAGGTTGCCGGTGCGCCCGGATATGCAGAAAGCGGACCCCTCGACCAGGGTGATGGTGCCGTCTGCGGACCCGAGCGGAGCTGGTTCCCCCGCCGGGTTCCACGGGACGCTCATGAACGGCGAGGTTACCGCCGCGGCGGCACCGCCCGCCGTCCCCGGCCCGAGCTGTCACGACGCGACAGCACACAACTTTATTTTCCCCTATCGCCGTAGTGCTAATAGGATGGCGCCGTGGCCGCCCCCCTGTTCGCCGTCGAGGATCTGCACGTCGCCGTGGAGGGCACCGAGATCCTCCGCGGTGTGGACCTCGCCGTGGGGGCCGGCGAGGTGCACGCCCTGATGGGTCCCAACGGCTCGGGGAAGTCGACCCTCGCCAACACCCTGTTGGGCCGGCCCGACTACCAGGTCATTTCTGGCCGGATCCTCTTCCACGGCGAGGATGTCACCTCGTGGTCGGTCGACGTCCGGGCCAAGGCCGGGATCTTCCTCGCCTTCCAGTACCCCGAGGAGATCGCCGGCGTCCCGATGGTGCAGTTCCTCCGCCAGGCCCTGTCTGCTCGCAAGGGCATCGACCTGTCCGTGCTTGAGCTTCGCCTCTCGATCATGGAATGGATGAAGCGCCTCGGCATGGATCCGTCGTTCGGGGATCGTTACGTGAACGAGGGGTTCTCCGGGGGCGAGAAGAAGCGCAACGAGATACTCCAGATGGCGATCCTCGAACCGGAGCTGGCCATCCTGGACGAGACGGATTCGGGCTTGGACATCGACGCCTTGCGGGTGGTGGCCCGTGGGGTGCGGGAAGTTCGCGCCGCTCGGCCCGAGCTAGGCGTGCTCCTCATCACCCACTATCAGCGCATCCTCGAGGAACTGACACCGGACCGCGTCCATATCCTCATTGACGGGCAGATCGTCGCCAGCGGCGGGCCCGAGATGGCGGGCCGCTTGGAGGAGGAGGGTTACGACGCATGGCGCAGCTAGACCCGGCGGCGGTAAAGAAGGACTTCCCCATCTTCGACCAGCAGGTGCACGGACACCGGCTCGTCTATCTCGACTCGGCGTCGTCGTCTCAGAAGCCGCGCGCCGTGCTGGAGGCGATGGAGGACTACTACGAGACGACCCATGCCAACGTGCACCGCGGCGTCTACTCCATCGCCGACGAGGCGACCAGGCGATACGAGGAGTCGAGGGCCAAGGTGGCCCGGTTCATCGGCGCGTCAGCTGCGCGTCAGATCGTCTTCGCCAAGAACGTGACCGAAGGCATCAATCTGGTCGCTCACTCCTGGGGCCGGCGCTTCCTCAAAGCCGGCGACACCGTCCTGCTGACTGAGCTCGAGCACCACGCCAACATCGTGCCGTGGCTGATGCTGGCCGAAGAGCGCGGCATCTCGCTTCGCTACCTGCCCGTCGCGGAGAACTTCGAGCTCGACCTCAGCCAGCTGGACCGGATGGTTGACGGTGTCAAGCTGGTCGCCGTCAGCGCCATGTCCAACGTGCTCGGCACCATCCCTCCGGTGCGGACCATCGCCGACGCCGCCCATGCCGCGGGCGCGCTCGTGCTCGTCGACGCCGCACAGTACGTCCCTCACCTGCAAACCCGCGTTGAGGACCTGGGGTGTGATTTCCTGGGTTTCACCGGCCACAAGATGCTCGGCCCGACCGGCATCGGGTGCCTCTGGGCGAGAGAAGAGCTGCTCGAGTCGATGCCGCCGTTCCTGGGCGGAGGCGAGATGATCCGCGACGTTCGCCTGGACGGATTCGAACCGACCGAGATCCCGTGGAAGTTCGAAGCGGGCACGCCTCCCATCGCTGAAGCGATCGGGCTGGGCGCGGCCGTCGACTACCTCAGCGCCATCGGCATGGACGCCATCCGGGCCCACGAGAAGTCACTCACCACCTATGCGCTCGGTGTGCTCTCCGATCGCTACGGCCCTGATCTGACCATCTACGGTCCGGCTGACGTGGAGCATCGCGGCGGAGTGATCTCCTTCACCTACAAGGAAATCCATCCCCACGATCTGTCCCAGGTGTTCGATCAGTCGGGCGTCTGCGTGCGTGCCGGTCACCACTGCGCCAAACCGCTGATGCGCCACCTTGGCGTCGGCGCGACCGCCCGCGCCTCGATGTATGTGTACAACGACGAATCCGATGTCGACGCTCTTGCCGACGCGCTGGCCGACGCCGACCGCCTCTTCGCCTAAGGTCATTTGACGATATGGCCGGCCTCGAAGACCTCTACCGCGAGATCATCCTCGATCACTACCGCAACCCCCGCAACCGGGGGGAGCTGGAAGTCCCGCCTGCCCTTCGGGTGGAGGGGTTCAATCCGCTGTGCGGGGACGAGATTGTCGTGTTCCTCGATATCGAGGATGGCCGGGTTGTCGATGTGCGCATCGGAGGCCAGGGCTGCTCGATCAGCCAGTCGTCGGCTTCGATGATGTCGGCCGCCGTCAAGGGGAAGTCGATCGAAGAAGCGAGAGCGCTCATCCGGGCGTTCAAGGCCATGATGTCGATCCACGAGCAGCGACTCGATGGCAGTGAGAGCGAGCCGGTCTCCCCCGACCCCGAAGTCAAGCTGGGTGACCTGGAGGCACTGCAGGGCGTGGTCAAGTTCCCGGTTCGCATCAAATGCGCCACCTTGTCGTGGAACACGCTGGCCGAGGGCCTCGACGAGTCCGAGGCCACGACCCCCGCCTAGAGCTACCCGCCCGTCACGGCCACGACCGGCTGGTTGAGGGGGCTGCCGCCAGCCGAACCGGAGAAGGGTGCATCGCCGAACGCGAACACCCCGCCGTCGGACGCCACCAGCCAATAGC